>Ga0209181_10009089_pt1 | contig 13166 bp, 11 predicted proteins | sample MAT05_FD_187208 | JGI IMG/M metagenome (GOLD analysis project Ga0209181, IMG submission 187208) | Freshwater microbial communities from Lake Fryxell liftoff mats and glacier meltwater in Antarctica - MAT-05 (SPAdes) (version 2) | ecosystem: Environmental > Aquatic > Freshwater > Ice > Liftoff... | reverse complement strand
GGCGGTGGCCGATCCGCGGCCAGCGGATGGCAATCCCGCCGCCGTTGCGTGCCTCCGACATGCGCCGCCGTGCGGGCGATCAGCCGCGGCACGACGCCGACCGCGCCGGCCAGGTCGAGCGGCACCTGCTGCGCCGTCAGCACACCGACGGCCCCGCGGGCAAAGCCCGCCGCCACGTCATCCGCCCAGGCGGGGTAGCGCCCGGCCTCCAGCAACGCCAGCGTCTGCTCCAGGCTCCGCACCCCGCCGGCGCGGGCGATCCAGGCGATGCCGAGGCCACTTGCCTCCAGCATCTCGAACAGCGCCAGCATCTCGTTCCAGATCCAGGTGTCGTAGTTCACCGCCTCATCGACATGCACCACCATGCCCGGCCGCAGATGCGGCGCGAGCGCGAGCAGCGCGAAGCGGGCGGAGGAATGGATGTCGCAGTCGAGGTTCACGAGGCCGATGGGTTTTTCGAGACGCGCCAGGAAGGGCGGCAGCGTCTGCTCGAAGAAGCCGACATGCAGGGTGCAATTGGGCGGCAGGCGCGGGGCGCGGCGCAGGCTGAAATCATGCCGCCAATCGGGCCTGCCATCCTCGGGGAAACCGGAAAGGCTGTCGAAGCCGTGGAAGCGCCGCCAGGGCTGCCGGCGCGCCACATGGCTCAGGCTCGCGCCGCGATAGACGCCAAGCTCGATCCCGAGACCCGGCGGCGCGGCTGCGAGCCCCGCCTCCAGCACGCCAAAGCGCCCCGGATGGCGCGGTGCACCCGACAAAACGGCGAGCGTGGCGCGAAGAAACGCCGCGTAGCGGAGCGGCGAGACGGGAAGGCCCAAGTCCAGGCCGTGATGCGTTCGCATTCGCTCGCCCATCATGGTCTGTCCAGTTCCTTGTCGCGCGATTCAGACCTCCGGCGCCTTCGCGCCTTCGGTCATCGCGCTCTATTCGCTGCGCAAGGCCTGGATCGGGTCGAGCTTCGCCGCGCGGCGCGCCGGCCAATAGCCGAAGAACAGCCCCGTCAGCCCAGAGACGCCGACGGCCAGCGCCACCGCATCCCATTGCACCAGCACTGGCCAGCCTGCGGCCTCGGCCATCAGATGGCTGACGGCGATGCCTGCTGCCACGCCCGCCGCCCCGCCAAGCAGCGCCAGAACCACGGCTTCGAGCAGAAATTGCGCGAGGATGTCGCGACGCTTGGCGCCGATCGCCAGGCGCAGCCCGATCTCGCGCGTCCGCTCGGTGACGCTGACCAGCATGATGTTCATCACGCCGATGCCGCCCACCAGCAGCGACACCGCGGCCACGGCGGCGAGCAGGGTGGACAGGGTGCGCGCCGAGGCGTCGCGCGTCGCCGCAATCTCGGCGAGGTTGCGGATCTGCACGCTGTCGCCCTCGTTCGCCGCCACGCGGTGGCGCTGGCGGAACAGCGCGCGCAGATCCTCCTCCACCGCCTTCAGGTTCTCGCCCTCATGCACCTTGACGCTGATCGCGTTGACCGAGCGGAACCAGGCGCGGCTGGCGCCCATGATGCTGCGCCGCGCCGTCCAGAACGGGATTAACGCGATGTCATCCTGGTCCCAGCCGCCCTGCGCCTGGCCCTTCGGCGCCAGGACGCCGATCACCTCGAAGGGGGTGGTGCGGATGCGGACCTCCCGGCCCACCGGGTCCTCGTCGCCGAACAGGTTCTGCGCGACGGTCGAGCCCAGCAGCACCACCTTGCGCCCGCCGGCGGCTTCCTCGGCGGTGAAGACGCGGCCGCGCTGCAGCGTCCATTCATGCGCGACCAGGTATTCCGGGTCTATGCCCTGGACGAAGCTCGGCCAGTTCTGGTTGCCGGCGACGATCTGCTGTTGGCTGCGGATGAAGGCGCCGGCGACCTCGACGGCCTGGAGGTCGCGCTCGATGGCGCGGGCGTCGTCCCAGGTGAGGTTCTGGCGCGCACCGGCACCGAGCCGTACGCCCCCCATGTTGAAGCTGCCGGGCGTGACGACCAGCAGGTTCGAGCCCAGCGTGCGAATCTGCGCCAGCACCTGTTCGCGCGCGCCGGCGCCAACCGCGACCGTGGCGATCACGGCGGCGACGCCGATGAAGATCCCCAGCGCCGTCAGCATCGCGCGCATCTTGTTGGCGGCCAGCGCCGAAAGCGCGCTGCGCAGCGCCTCCCAAGGGTCCATGCCCGCGCGCGTAGGCCCGAGCGGCGCGAGCGAGCGCGGGCGCAGCGTCGCCGCGGGCGCCTCGGCGATGAGCGGCTTCAGGGGCGCGTTCATGGATTTTCCTGGCGCGTCGTCACGCGGCTGGCTCCCGGGGCGCGTCGGCCTTGAGGTCGAGCAGCGCCGTGGCGGCGTCGCGCGGCGCCTCCTGCACGTCCGAGACCAATCGGCCGTCCCGGAACCGCAGGGTCCGGCCGGCAAATCGGGCAACATCGGGGTCGTGCGTCACCATCAGCACGGCGACGCCGGCCCGGTTGAGCCCCTGGAACAGCGCCATGATCTCAAGCCCGGTCCAGCTGTCGAGTGCGCCGGTCGGTTCATCCGCCAGCAGCAGGTCGGGGCCGTTGACCAGCGCGCGCGCGATCGCCACGCGCTGCTGCTGCCCGCCCGAGAGTTGCGTTGGCCGGTGGCTCATGCGGTCGCCGAGCCCCACCAGGTGCAGCGCCTCCGCCGCCCTGTCCCGCCGCACGCGCCGCGCCACGCCGCGATAGACCATCGGCAGCTCGACATTGGCCAGCGCATCGATGCGCGGCAGCAGGTTGAAGGATTGGAAGACGAAGCCGAGCCGGCGCGAGCGCAGCTCCGCCTGCCGGTCTGGGGAGAGCGTGGCGGTGTCCTCACCCGCCAGCCGATAGCTTCCCCGAGTTGGCCGATCAAGGCAGCCGATCAGGTTCAGGAAGGTCGATTTGCCGGAACCCGAAGGCCCCATCGCGGCCACGAAGGCGCCCGGCGGGATGGCCAACGTCACGCCCTGGAGCGCCACAACGGCGTTCTCGCCGCTGCCGTAATGGCGCGTCAGGTCCTGGGTCTCGATCAGCGGGGTCATCAGAAGGGCCGCGCCGTTGCAGTGGTGCGCGCGGCGGCGCCGCTGCGCTCGGTTCCGACAACGACTCGGAAAGCTTCCTCGACGCCGCCGATCACCTCGGTCAGCGTCCCGTCGGTGAGGCCGGCGCGGATGGTGACGCTGCGCGGCGCCGCACCCTCGCTGTCCACGACATAAATCGTGCCCGGCGCGCCGGCGCGGCCGGCGCTGCCGCGCAGTTCTGCGAGCCGCGTGCGCTGTTCCTGCGTCAGGCTGGCGTTGAAGCGGGCGGTCAGCCGCTGCCGCGCCGCCTGCGATTGCTGGCGCCGTGCCTCGGCATCGGCGGGCAGGCTCGCCATCCGCTCGCGCAGCTCCTGCTGGGCCGCGGTGATCTCGGCCCGCTGGGCGGGGGTGAGGTCGGCCAACTCGCGCAGCGCCTGCTCGATCGGCCCGCCGCCGCCAGGTGCCGGGGTCGCGCCCTCCGCACCACTGCCGGCCGGGCGCCAGCGCAGCGCGGCGTTGGGCAGGCGCAGCACGTTCTGCCGCTGGTCGGTGATGATGCGCAGCGTCGCGGTCATGCCCGGCAGCAGCCTGCCCCCGGCATTGGGCGCGGTGACGACGACGGTGTAGGTGACGATGTTCTGCACCGTGGTGGGCGAAAGCCGGATCTCCTTCACCGCGCCGCGCAAATTGGTGCCTGGATGCGCGGCGACGGTGAAGCCGACCTCCTGGCCCGGGCGAATGCGGCCGATGTCGCTTTCATCGACGGTGGCCCAGACCTCCATCTCATCGAGGCTCGCCGCGATCATGAACAGGATCGGCGCCTGCAGGCTGGCGGCGACGGTCTGGCCGAGATCGACGTTGCGCGAGATCACCACGCCATCGATCGGCGCGCGGATGGTCGCGTTCGCCAGATCGACCTCCACCTGTTGCAACAGTGCCCGGCGTTGGGCGCGCGCGGCCTCGGCGGCGGTCACCTGCGCCACGGCGGTGCGGCCTGCGGCCTCGGCGGCCAGGATCATCGCTTCCTGCTGCGCCGTCGTGCCGCGGGCGGAGGCGAGCTCGGCGCGCAGGCGCTCGGCGAGGAATTGTGCGCGCGAGAGATCGCGCTCGGCGTTCACGCCGCGGGCGCGCAGATCGGTGGCGCGGCGCAGCTCCTGCTCGGCGTCGCGCAACTGCGAATCGGCGCTGTCGGCGCGGGCGCGGGCGGAAATCAGCTGCGCGCGGGCCGAGGCGAGGTCCGCCACCGCACGATCGCCCTGCGCCTGCGCCACCAGCACCGCGGCGGCGGCGGATTGCAGATCGGCAAGGGCGGCGGCGACTCGCGCCTCGATGGTGCGGGTATCGAGCTTCGCCACCTGCTGGCCGGCCGTGACGCGGGTGTTGAAATCGGCGTTGAGCTCCCGGATCTGGCCGGAGAGCTGGCTGCCGACCTGCACGCTCAGCACCGGGTTCACCGTGCCGGTGGCGGCGACGATGGCGCTGATCGGGCCGCGATCGACCTCGGCCGTGCGCAGCCGCGGCCCCTCGGCAGTGGCGCCGTTGAGCCAGGCGGGCAGCCAGGCGGACGCGGCCTCGGAGGTGGCCCAGAAGGCCGCCCCGCCCAACCCGCCCAGAAGGAGAAGTCCAAGAAGAATGCGTCTCATGCCTTGACCCTGCCCGAAGGGTGTAACGCCGATGTGTCGGTTCTGCATCCGGGGATTTCCGTTCGTCGTCCGAAGCACCTATCAAGGGCCGGAATCCAGGGGGGGTAGGGCATGCGGTTGCTGGTGTTGGGGGCGGGGGCGCTGGGCGGCTATTTCGGCGGCCGGGCGCTGGAGCGCGGGCTCGACGTGGCGTTTGTCGTGCGGCCGCGCCGGGCGGCGCAGCTCGCCGCGCGGGGCCTGATCGTCCGCAGCCCGCTTGGCGACATCGAACGCCCCGTGACCACGCTGGCCGAGGCCGGCCCGGGCTTCGACGTCGTGCTGCTGAGCTGCAAGGCCTATGACCTCGACGCCGCCATCGCCGCCATCCGCCCGGCGGTGGAGGCTGGCGCCTGCGTATTGCCGGTGCTCAACGGGCTCGCCCACATGCAGGCGCTCAACGACGCCTTCGGCACGGCGCGCGTCTGGGGCGGCCTCGCCAAATGCCAGGCGACCCTGACGCCGGACGGCGAGGTGCGGCATCTGGGCGATTGGCGCTGGCTGATTTTTGGCGCGCAGGAAGGCCAAAGCCCGGACCGCGCCGCAGCGCTGGCCACGGCACTCGGCCAGGATGCCGCGCTGGTGGCCGAGGCCGTGCCGGACATCGCCTTTCGGATGTGGCAGAAGCTGGTGCATCTGGGCACCGTCGCCGCCGCCACCGTGCTGATGCGCGCCAATGTCGGCGAGATTCTCCGGGCTGGCGGCGAGGCGTTCCTGCTGACGCTGCTGGATCGCAACGTGGCCATCGCCGCGGCGCATGGGCATGTGATGGATGAGGGGTTCATGGCCAGCTACCGGGCGCTGTTCACGGACCGGGCCAGCCTCTACACCGCCTCCATGCTGCGTGATCTCGAAGCCGGCGGCCAGACCGAGGCCGACCATATCCTGGGCTGGCTTGCCGCCGCCGCCCGCCGCGCGGGGGTGGAGCCCGATTTGCACAACCTCGCCCATCTGCACGCCCGCGCCTTCGACCAGCGCCGGGATTCCGGGCGCCTGCCGGCGGCGACGGCGGAGAAAGGGTCATGATCACGCTCAGCTCGGGCAGCCTCTCGGTCGGGGTGAAGCCGCTTGGCGCGGAACTCGCCAGCCTCAAGGATGCCGCCGGGCGCGAATTGTTGTGGCAGGCCGGGCCGGAATGGCCGCGCCATGCGCCGCTGCTGTTTCCCATAATCGGCCGGCTGCGCCAGGACACCGCCTGGATCTCGGGCACCGCCTATCCGATGGGCCAGCACGGCTTCGCCCGCGACAACGACTTCACGCTGGTCGAGCAGGATGCCGGCAGCTGCCGGATGCTGCTGACCGACAGCGAGGCGACGCGCGCCATCTACCCCTTCGCCTTCCGCCTGGAAGTCATCCACGCCGTGCATGGCGCGAGCTACAGCAGCACCACCATCGTCACCAATCCCGGCGAGGGCATGCTGCCGTGCAATGTCGGCGCGCACCCGGCCTTCCGCTGGCCGCTGCCGGGGGCGGGGACCAAGCCGGCGCATCGCCTGGATTTCGAGCAGGATGAGCCCGCCCCCTGCTACCGCCCCGGCGCCGAGGGGCTGCTCGACCCGACGCCGCAGGCCCTGCCGCTGAACGGGCGCAGCATCGGCCTGCGCGAGGAGCTGTTCGAAGGGGGCGCCTTCGTGCTGCTCAACCCGGCCTCGCGTCGCGTCACCTACTCCGCGCCCGGCGGGCCGGCGCTGGAAGTCGCCTGGCAGGGCTATGAGCAGCTCGGCATCTGGATGAAACCTGGCGCGGAGTTCCTGTGCATCGAGCCCTGGGCGGGCTATGCCGATATCGCCGGCTACGAGACCGATTTCTGGTCCAAGCCCGGCATGATGCTGCTCGCACCGGGCGAGAGCCGCCGCTTCACGTGGCGTGTTTCTGTCGAGGGGCGCGTTTCAGTCGAGGGTTGATGCCGCCATGCCGCCGATGTCCACCCTGAACCGCATCGTGCTGATCCTCTTGGTGGTCGTTGCCGTCACGCAGATCCTGGTGCTGGTGCTGCGATGATCGAGCAGGGGCAACCGCCGATGCTGGTCGGCGTGATCGGCCTGGGCGCGATGGGCATGGGGGCGGCGCTGTCCTGCCACCGCGCGGGCCTCGCCACCACGGGGTGCGATTTTTCCGCGATGGCGCGCGACAGCTTCATCGCCGCCGGCGGGGCTGCGGTGGGCCGCGCGGCCGATCTGCCCGAGGGCCTCGCGGCAGTGGTGGTATTGGTGGTGAACGCCGCGCAGACCGAGGCCGCGCTGTTCGGCGCGGAGGGTTGCGCGCCGCGCCTTGCCCCGGGCGCGGTCGTGATCTCGTCGGCCACCATGTCGCCCGAGGAAGCCAAGCGCCTGGCCGCCCTGGCCGAGGCGCGCGGGCTGCTGTGGCTCGACGCGCCGGTCTCGGGCGGCGCGGCCAAGGCGGCGGAGGGGGCGATGACGGTCATGGCCTCGGGCAGCGCCGCCGCCTTCGCCAAGGCCAGGCCGGTGCTCGACGCGGTTGCGACCAAGGTGTGGGAGTTGGGCGCGGAAGTGGGCATCGGCGCCACGGTGAAGGTGGTGCACCAGCTGCTCGCCGGCGTGCACATCGCGGTTGCGGCCGAGGCCATGGCGCTGGGCATCCGCGCCGGGGCGGACCCTCAGGCGCTGTATGACGTGGTGACGAGTGCCGCGGGCAATTCCTGGATGTTCGAGAACCGCATGGCCCGCGTGCTGACCGGCGACGATGCGAGTCGCGCCGGAGGCGCGCCAAAGGTGCAATCCGCCGTCGATATCTTCGTGAAGGACCTTGGCCTGGTGGCCGACATGGCGCGAGCGCTCGATCAGCCGGTGCCGCTCGCCGCGCAGGCGCGGCAATTGTTCATCGCCGCGAGCGCCATGGGGCATGGCCGTGCCGATGATGGCTTCGTCATCCGCGTTTTCGCGGCGCTGACCGGCATCAAGCTGCCGGGCGAGAAGTAGCCTCAGGCCAGGGCGGCTTCCACCGCCTGCGCCACGGCGAAAAGTCTTGAATCTCCCATGTGCTCGCCCATCAGCATGAAGCCGACCGGGGCCGTGCCCGGCGCGTGGCAGGGCAGGCTGATGGCGCAACGGTCGAGGAAATTGCCGACCGTCGGGTTGCGCAGCAACGCCATGTTGATCCGCGTGTAGTCGGCGTCGCTCGCGACCTCGGCTATGGCGGGCGGCGTCAGCGGGCAGGTCGGCATCACCACCGCGTCGAAGGGTGCGGTTGCCTGCGCGAAGGCCGCGATGATCCGCGCCCGCTCGGCGCTCAGCGCGATGTAGTCGGCCGAGGACATCAGCCAGCCGCGCTCGATCCGCGACAGCACGCGCGGGTCATAGGCGCTGCGCTTGCTGCCGATCAGCTTGCGGTGCCAGGCGAAGGCCTCGCTGGCGGCGAAACCACCCGCCGAATTCACCTTCAGGATATCGGCGAGTTCGGGCACTTGCAGCAGCTCGATCCGCGCTCCGGCGGCGGCGAGCTTCGCGAGCGTGGCCTCGAAAGCCGCCGTCACGCCGGCATCCCAGCCCTCGGTTACGTAGCCCTGCAACACGCCGAGCCTGAGTCCCGCCACCGGCAGCCTCGGTGCCGGCATATAGGCCTCGGCCCCCGCCATGTAGCTGTCGAGCAGCGCGCAGCAGCCGACGGACCGCGCCATCGGCCCCAGGCTGTCCAGCGTGGCCGACAGCGGCAGCGTGCCGGCCAACGTCACGCGCGAGGCGGTGGGCTTCCAGCCGACGATGCCGCACAGCGCCGCGGGGATGCGGCAGGAGCCGCCGGTATCCGAGCCCAGCCCCGCGAAGCCCATGCCATCCGCCGCCGCCACCGCCGCGCCCGAGGAGGACCCGCCCGGCAGCCGCCCCGTACCCCGGTCCCAGGGGCTTTTCGGCGTGCCATAATGCGGATTCACGCCGAGGCCGGAGAAGGCGAACTCCACCATGTTGGTGCGGCCGAGCACCACGAAGCCCGCGCGCTCCAGCCTGGCGACGGAGGGTGCGGTGGCGGTGGCGGGGGCTGCGTCGTCCAGCGCCTTGGAACCGCCGCGGGTGACCTGACCTGCCTCGTCGTACAAATCCTTCACGCTGATCGGGATGCCGGCATAGGGGCTCGGCGCGCGGCCCACGGCGCGGAGCTGGTCCATCGCGGCGGCGCTGGCCCGGGCGCTGTCGGCATGCACGATGAGGAAGGCGCGCGCGCCCTCGCCCTGCGGGTCGGCGATTCGCGCCAGGGCCTGCTCGACCAACGCCAGGGCAGTGGTCCGCCCTGCGGCGAGATCGGCGGCGGCCTCCGCGATGGTCTGGTGCGACATGTCGGTTTTCGTCCCGGTTCGTTGGTGCAATGCTGAGGCGAAGCGCAGCGGGGGGCAACCCTGGTGGCGGCGTGCTTGGTATGCATTTGACAGACCGGCCTGACCTACTTGTATGATGTCGTATGACGCCGCGGCGAACCGGCCGCGTGCGGGAGGAGGAGAAACACCATGAAGGCTCTTGGCTTCTTGCGTGCGGCGGCGCTGGCCGCCGCCACCGCCCTGCTTCCCTTCGCCGGCGGCACCGCCCAGGCGCAGGAATGGCGCGGCTGGAACATCCACGCCGCCGACTACCCGAACGGCCGCGGCATGGACCGCTTCGGTGAGCTCGTGTTGCAGCGCACCAACAACCGCATCCGCATGCGCACCTTCCACTCGGCCCAGCTCGGCCAGCAGGATGAGGCCATCCAGCAGATGCGCCTCGGCGCCATCGATTTCGCCAATTTCAACCTCTCGCCGTTCAACAATCTCGCGCCCTCCACCAATGTGGTGACGCTGCCCTTCCTGTTCCGCGACGTGGCGCACAGCCATGCCGCGATCGACGGCGTGGCCGGGGTCGAGATCGCGCGCGATCTGGAGGCCATCGGCATCATCGCGCTCGCCTGGTACGATGCCGGCGCGCGCAGCCTCTACACCACGCGCCCGGTGCGTACGCCCGCCGACCTGCGCGGCATGAAGATCCGTGTGCAGACCTCCGATCTGTGGATCGACCTGATGCGCGCGCTGGGTGCCAACCCGACACCGCTGCCCTTCGGCGAGGTGTTCACCAGCTTGCAGTCCGGCGTGATCGACGGCGCCGAGAACAACTGGCCGTCCTATGAAAGCACGCGCCACTTCGAGGTCGCGCGCTTCTACACCACGACCGAGCACAGCAACGTGCCGGAAGTGCTGGCCGTGTCGCGCCAGCGCTGGCAGCGCCTGAACGACGCGGAGCGCAACATCCTGCGCGACGCGGCGCGCGAAAGTGCTACCTTCCAGCGCCAGCTCTGGGCGGAACGCGAGACCGTGTCGCGCCAGCGCGTCGTGGCCGCCGGCACCACCGTGATCGAGATCACCGATCGCACGCCGTGGTCGGCGCTGATGGCGCCGGTCTATGAGAAGTACACGGGCAGCAATCCGCGGCTTTCGGGCCTGGTGCAGCAGATTCGCGACCTGCGCTGATTCCCTGGCGGGGCGGTGACCTGCCGCCCCGCTTCCACGGCACCGGGGATAGGACGATGCTGGCAAATTTTTCGCGTCTTCTCGACTGGTTCTGCCACATCGTCATCGTCATCGCCGGCTGCGCGCTGGTGGGGCTGGTGCTGATGATGGGTTGGCTGGTCTTCGGCCGCTACGTGCTGAACGACACGCCGACCTGGATCGAGCGCGGCGCCACGCTCGCCATCCTCTCCATCGCGCTGCCCGTCGCGGCGGTGGGGGTGCGTGAACGCTTCCACCTCTCGGTTCTCGGCTTCCGCGAGGCTCTGCCCGCGCAGGCGCAGCGCTGGATCGCGGTGGGGTGCGACACGCTGGTCGGGCTGTTCGGCATCGCGATGATGATCAATTCGCGTGAGCTGGTGGACATGGTCTGGACCTTCAAGATTCCGCTGCTCGGCATCTCGCAGGGCTGGACCTATGTGCCGCTGATGGTCTGCGGCGGGCTGATCGCCCTGTTCTCGCTGGAGCAGTTGCTGCTCGACATCAAGCGCAAGGGTGCGCCCGAACAGCGCGGCGTCGCCGCCGCCTTCCTGGAGTAGTTGCGCGTGGAATTCGGCCTGCTGCTGATCTTCATCGTTTTCGCCGGCGGCGTCGTCGCCGGCATTCCCGTGGCCTTCACGCTCGGCATCGCGGCCGTGGTCGGCTTCATGTATGAGGGGCTGAACCCCGCCGTCGCCTTCCAACAGATGGCGAGCGGGATGAGCATCTTCTCGCTCCTCGCCATCCCCTTCTTCATCTTCGCCGGCGAATTGATGCTGCATGGCGGCATCGCGCGGCGCCTGGTCGCGGTGGCCTCGGCCGCGGTGGGCTGGATGCGCGGCGGGCTCGGCATGGTCGATGTCGCCACCTCGATGCTGTTCGGCGGCATTTCGGGCAGCGCGGTGGCGGATACTTCGGCCACCGGCACCATCCTGATCCCGGCGATGAAGGCCAAGGGCTATGGCGTGGACTATGCCGTGTCGCTGACGGCGACGAGTTCCATCGCGGGCATCCTGATCCCGCCCAGCCACAACATGATCCTGTATTCCCTGGCGGCTGGCGGCGGCATTTCGGTGACGGCGCTGTTCATCGCCGGCATCGTGCCGGGGCTGCTGATGTGCAGCCTTCTCGCTATCGCCGCCTATGTCATGGCGGTGCGGCGCGGCTACCCGGCCGAGGGCTGGCAGGGTTTGCGCCACCTGGCCTGGACCTTCGTCGACGCGCTGCCCGGGCTGATGACGGCGGTGATCATCCTGGGTGGCGTGCTCTCAGGCGTCTTCACCGTGACCGAAAGCGCTGCCTTCGGCACGATCTGGGCGCTGGTCGTCACCATCCTGGTCTATCGCAACCTGAGCTGGGCCAATTTCAAAGTCGCCGTTGCCGCGAGCGTGCGCACCAGCGCGGTGGTGTTCCTCCTCGTCGGCACGGCCACCGCCTTTGCCTATCTGCTGGCGCTGTACCGCCTGCCGGATTTGCTGACCGATGGCATGCTCGCCATCAGCTCCAACCCCATCGTCATCCTGTTGATGATCAACATCTGCCTGCTGCTGCTGGGCTGCGTGATGGACATGGCGGCGCTGATCCTGATCACCACGCCGATCTTCCTGCCGGTGGTGATCGCCATCGACGTCGATCCGGTGCAGTTCGGCATGGTGATGATGATGAATCTCGGCCTGGGGCTGACCACGCCACCGGTCGGCGCGGTGCTGTTCGTGGGTTGCGCCATCGGCAAGATTCAGATGGAGGAGGTGATGAAAACCATCTGGCCCTTCTACGGCGCCATCGTGGTGGCGCTGCTGTTGACCACCTATGTCCCCGCCGTGTCGCTCACGCTGCCGCGCCTGCTGCTTGGCTATAGCGGCTGATCAGGAAATCCACGCATGACCAAACCGATCCTTATCACCGGCGCGTCCGGCAACCTCGGCCGCATGCTCGCGCGCGAACTCGGCGCGGCCGGCTACACGCTGCGCCTGACCGACATCGCCCCCTTCCCCGACAAGCTGCCGCCAGGTGCCAGCTTCGTGCGAGCCGACCTCGGCGAAGCGCTCGCCCTGGTACGCCAGGCGGAGGGCTGCGGCACCATCCTGCACTTCGGCGGCATCGCGAATGAGCAGCCCTATGAGGTGATCCTCGGCCCGAATCTGCGCGGCCTGTATCACGTCTACGAAGCCGCACGGCGCGAATCCGCGCGCGTGGTTTTTGCCAGTTCCAACCACTCGATCGGCTTCCACGCGCGGCCCGAGGGCAATGCGCAGCGCCTGGACGCCGATTGCGCCTTCCGGCCCGATGGCTATTACGGCCTGTCGAAAGCCTATGGCGAGCTGATGGGCCGGATGTACTGGGACAAGCACGGCGTCGAGAACGTCAATGTCCGCATCGGCAGTTGCTTCCCCAAGCCGATCAACGCCCGCATGCTCGCCACCTGGCTGAGCTATGCCGACCTCGCGCGCATGATGGTCCGCTGCGTCGAGGCACCGCGCGTGGGCCATTGCGTGATCTGGGGCGCGTCGAAGAACCCCGATACCTTCTGGGGCGAGGACCACCGCGACCGCCTGGGCTGGCAACCCGAGGATACGTCCGAGGTGTTCCGCGCCGAGGTCGGGCACATCGTCAGCGACGATCCCGTCGAGGAACGCTACCAGGGCGGCGGCTATTGCTCGATCGAATATTCCCGCAAGGACGGCTTCTCGCCCAAGGATCAGTTCACGCTCGAATGATCCGGCTCGATTCCGCGGGCTGGAAGGCTACCCTGGACCCTGATCGCGGCGCGGCGTTCCTGTCGCTCACGCAGGAGGGGCGCGACGTGATCGTGCCGGTGCCGGACGGGGAGGATCCGAACAAGGGGTTCCATTCGGCCTTCTGGATGGCCCCCTGGACCAACCGGCTCGATGCCGGGCGGATCAATGTGGCGGGCCGGCTGTGGCAGATGCCGATCAACCGGCCGGCCGAGAACACCGCGCTGCACGGCTTCATCCGCGAGCATCCCTGGCGCATCCTCACCAGCAGCGCCGATACCGCCGAACTCGCGC
>Ga0209181_10009088_pt1 | contig 13167 bp, 14 predicted proteins | sample MAT05_FD_187208 | JGI IMG/M metagenome (GOLD analysis project Ga0209181, IMG submission 187208) | Freshwater microbial communities from Lake Fryxell liftoff mats and glacier meltwater in Antarctica - MAT-05 (SPAdes) (version 2) | ecosystem: Environmental > Aquatic > Freshwater > Ice > Liftoff... | reverse complement strand
GCCGCATCGGCCGAGCCCGCCGCGGGACGGTGATGCCCGGCGGCCGCGCCCTGGCCACGCGGTGCCCGGCCTGCGGCACGGTGTTCCGTGTCGTGCCTGACCAGCTGCGTGTGTCGGACGGCTGGGTGCGCTGCGGCCGCTGCGCCGAGGTCTTCAACGCGCCCGAAACGCTGGTGGACGTGGACACCGGGGCGCGCCAACGCCTGCCCGAGGCCGAGCGCCCGACCCGGCTGGTCGCGCCCGACAGCCCAGCCAGCCTGGAACTGGACTTCGCGACCGCCCCGCCCGCCCCCGAGCCGGCCGTCGAGCTTGCGGCCGAACCTTTCAATGAACCTTTCGCGGAACCTTCCGCAGGACCGTCCGCAGAGCCTGCCGCCACCCCCGACCCGCTGCCCGACCCCCGCGCCGAACCCGGCGACCGGCCGCCGCCATCCTTCGTGCGCAAGGCAGAGCAGGCGGCGCGCTGGCGGCGTCCCCGCGTGCGGCTGGCCCTGGGCGCAGGCGCCGGCGTGGCCGCGCTGGCGCTGGCATCGCAGCTGATCTTCACTTACCGCGATTTCGCGGCCGCGCGCTGGCCCGCACTGCAACCGGCGCTGGCCCAGGCTTGCGCGGCGCTCGGCTGCGAGCTCGGCGCACCGCGCTTCCTCGACGGGCTGAGCGTGCAGAGCAGCGGGCTGTCGCGGGTCGAGGTCAGCGACCTCTACCGCCTGGCGCTGACCCTGCGCAACCGGGCCGACACCGATCTGGCCCTGCCCGCCATCGATCTGAGTCTGACGGATTCGCAGGGCCGGCTCGTGTCGCGCCGGGTGCTGCCGCTGTCGGAGATCACCCAGACGCCGGGACAGCCCCCCGACCGCCTGGGTGCCGGGCGTGAACTCGTGCTGCAGGTCACTCTGCAAGTCGCCGGCGCGCCTGCGGCCGAACCCGTGGCCGGCTATACGATCGAACTGTTCTACCCCTGAAGGCGGCCTGCGGGCGGCCGTCGCCGACCCCACCCGTTTCAACCAAGGAATCGCCATGCCCGCGCTGATCTGCGGATCCCTCGCCTTCGACACCATCACCACCTTCCCGGGCCGCTTTGCCGAGCAGATCCTGCCCGACCAGGTGCACATCCTGAATGTCTCCTTCCTGGTGCCCACGCTGCGCCGCGAATTCGGCGGCTGCGCCGGCAACATCGCCTACAACCTGCAGGCCATCGGCGGCGCGCCGGTGATCCTGGCCGCGCTGGGCGTCGATGGCAGCGACTACCTGGCGCGCGTGAAGGGCTGGGGGGCGGACACCTCGCTCATCTACCGCGACGCCGAACTGCACACGGCGCAGTGCCACATCACCACCGACCGCGACAACAACCAGATCACGGCCTTCCACCCGGGTGCCATGAGCAACGCCCACCACATGGCCGTGCCCGCGCGCAGCGACCTGGCCATAGGCATCATCGCGCCCGACGGTCGCGACGCCATGTGGCAGCACGCCCACCAGATGCATGCGCTGGGCGTGCCCTTCATCTTCGACCCCGGCCAGCAGTTGCCGCAGTTCGACGGCGCCGAGCACCGCGAGATGCTGGGCCTGGCGCGCTGGGTGGCGGTGAACGACTACGAAGCCCGCATGCTGCAGGAGCGCACCGGCGAGACCCCGGCGCAGATGTCGATGCGCGCCAACCTGCAAGGCGTCATCGTGACGCTGGCCGAGCACGGTTGCGAGTTGTGGATTCGTGGCGAGCGTGTCGTCGTGCCCGGCGTGAAAGCCACGGAAGTGGTCGACCCCACGGGCTGTGGCGACGCCTTTCGCGCTGCGCTGCTGTACGGCCTGGAACGCGGCTGGGACCTGCACCGCTGCGTGACCCTGGGCAACCGCATCGGTGCCCTCAAGATCGCCGAACGGGGCCCGCAGAACCACAGCCTGGCCGGCACGCTCGACGGCGCCTGAAGCCAGGTCAGAAACGACACGGGGCGCCCACAGGCGCCCCGCCGGGTCCTCAAGATCGGGCCCTTACTGCACGCGCTGCGCCAGTTCACCGCGGGCATAGCGCTGCGCCACCTCGCTCATGGCGATCGGCTTGATCTTGCCGGCCTGGCCTTCGCAGCCGAACTCGATGTAGCGCTGCTTGCAGACCTTGTAGGCCGCCTCGCGCGCGGGCTTGAGCCATTCGCGGGCGTCGAACTTGTCGGGGTTCTCGGCCAGGAACTTGCGCACCGCACCGGTCATCGCCAGGCGCACGTCGGTGTCGATGTTGATCTTGCGCACGCCGTGCTTGATGGCTTCCTGGATCTCTTCCACCGGCACGCCGAAGGTCTCCTTCATCTTGCCGCCGAACTGGTTGATCACGGCCAGCAACTCCGGCGGCACGCTGGAGCTGCCGTGCATCACCAGGTGCGTGTTCGGGATGCGCGCGTGGATCTCCTTCACGCGACCCATCGCCAGGATGTCGCCCGTGGGCTTGCGGCTGAACTTGTAGGCGCCGTGGCTGGTGCCGATGGCGATCGCCAGCGCGTCCAGCTGCGTCTCGCGCACGAACACGGCGGCCTCTTCCGGGTCGGTGAGCATCTGGCTGTGGTCCAGCTTGCCCTCGGCGCCGACGCCGTCTTCCTCGCCCGCTTCGCCGGTTTCCAGGTTGCCCAGGCAGCCCAGTTCACCTTCGACCGTGACCCCCACCCGGTGCGCCAGGTCGACCACCTTGCGCGTGACTTCGACGTTGTAGTCGAAGCTGGCCGGCGTCTTGCCGTCTTCGCGCAATGAACCGTCCATCATCACCGAGCCGAAACCCAGGTCGATCGCGCCCTGGCAGATGCCCGGCGACTGGCCGTGGTCCTGGTGCATCACCAGCGGGATGTGCGGGTAGGCCTCGGCGGCCGCCTGGATCAGGTGCTTGATGAAGGCCTCGCCGGCGTACTTGCGCGCGCCGGCACTGGCCTGCAGGATGACGGGCGCGCCGACCTCGTGGGCCGCCGACATCACCGCCTGCACCTGCTCGAGGTTGTTGACGTTGAAGGCCGGGATGCCATAGCCGTTTTCGGCGGCGTGGTCGAGCAACTGGCGCATCGAGACGAGGGGCATGGCGGGCTCCGCAAGAGACGGGGGTTTGGATCGGCGGCCGGGCTGTAACTGGGCCGTAACTGCCTCAATTCTAGCGGTCCCTCCCTCTTCGGCGCGCTGTTCGGCGCGGGTCAAAACGCACGCGGCGCACGAGGCGCGCGCCTTGTCGAGCGCTGCGCTGCCCGCTCGGCCCCATCGGGCCTTGCGCCTACCTGACCTGGCAGACCTTGAGCATGTTGGTTCCACCCGGGTAGCCCATGGGCTCGCCGCAGGTGATGGCGTAGGTGTCGCCGGGCCGCAGCACGCCGCGCGCGACGAGCACTTCCTCGGCCTCGGCCAGGGCCTCGTCGCGTTCGTTGTGGGTGGGCATCAGGATGGGCTGCACGTTGCGGTACAGGGACATGCGCCGCTCGGCGTTGTGCTTGTGCGTGAGGCCGAAAATCGGCACCTTGGTGCGGTGGCGGCTCATCCACAAGGCGGTGGAGCCGCTCTCGGTGAGCGCGATGATGGCCTTGCAGCCCAGGTGGTGGGCGGTGAACAGCGCGCCCATCGCGATGCTCTGGTCGATGCGGCCGAAGCGGCGCTGGGCAAAGTCGTTGGTGAAGTTGACCTCCTCGGCGCGCTCGGCCTCGAGCGCGATGGCTGCCATCTGCTCGACCGTCTCCACCGGGTAGTTGCCGGCGGCGGTCTCGGCGCTGAGCATCACGGCATCCGTGCCGTCGAGCACGGCGTTGGCCACGTCCGACACCTCGGCGCGGGTCGGCACCGGGGCCAGGATCATGCTCTCCATCATCTGCGTGGCGGTGATGGCGATCTTGTCCAGCTCGCGCGCCATGCGGATCATCTTCTTCTGCAGCGCCGGCACGGCCGCGTTGCCCACCTCGACGGCCAGATCCCCGCGCGCCACCATGATGCCGTCACTGGCGCGCAGGATGGCCTCCAGCTGCGGAATGGCCTCGCTGCGCTCGATCTTGGCGATCATCGCCGGCCGGTGCTTGTAGGGCTCGCCGGCGAGGTTGGCCAGCTGCCGCGCCATCTCCATGTCGGTGGCGTTCTTGGGGAAGCTCACCGCGAGGTACTCGCACTGGAAGGACACCGCGGTCTTGATGTCCTCCATGTCCTTGGCCGTCAGCGCCGGTGCGGTCAGGCCGCCGCCGGCCTTGTTGATGCCCTTGTTGTTGCTGAGCACGCCGCCCAGCACCACCCGGGTGTGCACCTGTTCGCCGCGAACGGCTTCCACGGTCAGCTTGATCAGACCGTCGTTGAGCAGCAAGGTGTCGCCCGGGCGAACGTCGCGCGGCAGCTCCTTGTAGTCCAGCCCGACGGCATGCACGTCGCCCGGCTCGGTGCGCTGCGCGTCCAGCACGAAGGCCGCGCCGGCCTCGAGCAGCACCTTGCCTTCGACGAACTTGCCGACGCGGATCTTCGGCCCCTGCAGGTCGGCCATCAGAGCCACCGGCTTGCCTACCTTCTGCGCCACGTCCCGCACCAGTTGGGCCAGCGCCACGTGGTCCTGCGCCTTGCCATGGCTGAAGTTCAACCGGACCACGTCGACACCGGCGCGCAACAGGCGCTCGAGCACCGCAGGATCGCTGGACGCCGGGCCCAGCGTGGCGACGATCTTGGTGGCTCGAATCATGGCGGCGCTCCGGTGCAATGCAACAGGGCATTATGGGCGTCGGTCCCGGGGCGGGATTACCGACAGGTTACGCCCGCACTCAGCCAGGCTGGCAGCTCGGCCAGGCTGTCGAGCACGGCGTCCGGGTGGGCACTGGCCGCCGGCTGGCCGTGGTTGTAGCCGTAGCTGACCAGCACCACCGGGCACCCCGCAGCCCGGGCGGCGGCGGCGTCGTTGCTCGAATCGCCCACCATCAGCGTTCGTGCGGGATGGCTGCCCAAGGCCAGGCAGGTTTGCAGCAGCGGCAGCGGGTCGGGCTTCTTGCGGGCAAAGGCGTCGCCGCCGAAGACGGCCGTGAAGTAGCCGTCCAGCCCCTTGGCCAACAGCAAGGGGCGGGCGAAGGCCGTCGGCTTGTTGGTCAGGCAGGCCAGCTTCAGGCCGGCACCGCGCAAGCTGTCCAGGCCCTCGAACACGCCGGGGTAGACCTCCGAATGCTGGCCGTTGACGGCCAGGTAATGGTGCTGGTAGCGCGACCAGGCCTGGTCGTACAGCGCCGCCGGGGCACCCACCTCGGCCAGCGTCATCGTCAGCAGGTGTTCGCTGCCCTTGCCCACGGTGCGGGCGATGAAATCATGCGGCACGGGCGGCCAGCCCAGGTCGGCCAGCGCCAGACGCAAGGCGACTTCGAAGTCACCCACGGTGTCGACCAGGGTGCCGTCGAGGTCGATGATGGCGGCGTCGAAATTCGTGCTCAGGGGGGTCAGGGTGGTCATGATTGCGGGTGCGGTGGTGGGGGTTGACGGCGCAGCCTGGCCGCCGGTGCATGGGCCTCGATCCAGTCCAGGAATTCTCCGCATCAGAGCTTCGAGTTGCGCGCCTTGAAGCGGTTGCCCAGCAAGGGCGTCGCCGCCGGGTCATTCACGAAGGCTACGCAAGCCCCGTCCGGGCTGACATCGAAGCCGGCAGGGCCTTCGCTGTCACGCGGCAATTCCAGCGCCGTGCCTTCGAACAGGTCGGTGGCGCGGCCGCTGGCCAGGTCCAGCAGCCACAGGTGCAGCACGCGGCCCATGGGCATGGCGTGGTCCGGGAGCGGTAGAACGCTTCGCTGGTGACGCAAGCGCTTTCCTTGCGCTGGCCGTCAGGCAGCCACTTGAGGGCCTCGATGCCGGGCGCGAAGTCGCTGCACCGCCCCCCGCCGGTGCGGTCGAGCTTGCAGAGCGTTTCGACGCTAAGCGGCGGCTTGGCAGGCTTCTTCATGCCGGCGAGTGTCGCCCAGGCGGGTCAGCCGATCGACTCCACCTGCCGGCTCTGCTGGTAGGCGCGCCCGAAGCGGTTGTCCAGGAAGTCCGGCAGGGCGACCTCTTCCTGGCGGATGAAACCGCGCTGCGGCAGCCGGCCCTGACGGAACAGGTCCACGGCGGCGCAGATGCCGGCCGCGGTGGTGATCTGGATGGCCGACAGCGGATGGGTCTCGTTGCGGTCCGCAAAGATTTTCCGCGCAAACACCTCCTGCACCAGGCTGCCGCCGCGCATGCCGCTGACGGTGACGAACACCAGCACCACATCCTGCATGGTGCTGGGGATGGCCTTGCGCATGATCGCCTTCAGCGTCTCGGTGTCCTGGTTGAGCTGCAGTTCTTCGAGCAGCATCTTCATCAGGTCGCGGTGGCCGGGGTAGCGCACGCTCTTGTAGTCCAGCGTCTGCACGCGGCCGGCCAGCGTTTCGCACAGCGTGCCCAGGCCGCCGCTGGTGTTGAAGGCCTCGTACTCGGTGCCGTCCAGGCTGAAGTGCTCCAGGCCTTCCAGCGGCAGCGCCTCGATGCTCTTGCCCTGGCGGATGGCCTCGCAGGGGTGGCAGTACTCGTTGATGAGGCCGTCCACGCTCCAGGTCAGGTTGTACTTGAGCGCGTTGGTGGGGAACGCCGGCAGCGCGCCGACGCGCATCTTCACGTCCTGCAGCGTGTCGAAGCCCTTGGCCAGGTGGGCTGCGACGATGCCGATGAAGCCCGGCGCCAGCCCGCACTGCGGCATGAACGCGGTCGAGGCGCCCTGCGCCAAGGCTTTGATGGCGCGCGTGGCGGCCACGTCCTCGGTCAGGTCGAAGTAGTGGCAGCCGGCCTCGCGCGCCGCACCGGCGGCCAGCGTGGCCAGGTGGTAGGGCAGCGCGTTGATGACGGCATCGCGCCCGCGCAGCACGCCCAGCAGGGCGCTGGCGTCGGCCGTGTCGGCCTGCTGCGTGCGCACCGGGTCGCCCGCCAGCACCTGCAGCGCGGCGGCACTGCGGTCGACGACGGTCACCTCGTAGTCGCCACAGGCGCCCAGCAGGCGGGCAATGGTCTGGCCGATGTGGCCGGCGCCGAGCAAGGTGATCTTCATGGGACTCTTTCGTCAGGGGGTGGCAACGCCCACGACTCTAGGCAGGATGCCAGACGAAAGAAAGCATGAATTCGTCGAAACAGGATTCCAACTGGACGAATCGTCCGGCTGGTCTACTGTTTCGTCAGCATCAAGCCATTTGGCTGACCTTGTAGGCGCGACCGGCAGCGCGTTTGGCGCGGGTCTCGGCAAGCTGGTACTTCGCTTGCGCCGACTGCCGCATCTCGATGGCACGGCCCAGCGCGGCCTTGAAGCGCTGCTTGGTGTAGGTGTTCTCGGTGCCAATGTAGATGGTGCGCCGGCGCGGTTTGCGCCCGAACAGGGGCTCCAGCACGGACAGGCTGATGTCGCGCACCTCGCTGCCCTTGCGCAGGCGCATCATGGGCCCGCTGATGCCCACGGGCAGGTCGGTGCTCTTGCTCAGGCTGGGCCGCGGCTGCAGCTTGGTGGGCGCCGGCATGGCCGCGATGCGTTTGAGCAACTCCTTGGTGGCCAGGACCAGCGACTTGGCCGGGTCACCGCCGCCGACCAGTCGGTCAGAGAACAACTGGGTGCCGCCGTAGCGCACCTGCCAGCCGTGCGTGGCCTGGGTGTCGATACGCTGGATACCTTGCGGGACTTGGAATACTTCGCCGTTGTAGATGGTGGCTTCACGAACTTTCATGGTCATAACCTCGGGCCGATCTGATGCAGCCTCCCTGTGAGATCTTGGTTGCAGCGCCCGTGCTAACTTCTCAATGACGCAGGCCCCGACTGTAATCGCCCCCGCCGGTCGTGACACGGGTCGTGCGGCGCCGGCCTCGCTGCCCTGGCATGGAGCCCATTGCAGCGCGTTACGCGCGGCGCGCCACAATCCGGCCCGGCACCTGCCGCTTCGAACCCACCCCGCCATGCTGCTGGACGCCCTGGACCGCCAACTCATCGCCCTGCTCCAGGCGGACGCCCGGCAGAGCACGGCCGACCTGGCGCGCAAGTTGGCAGTGGCCCGCACCACCGTGCTGGCGCGGCTGGTGCGTCTTGAGCGCCAGGGTGTCATCGTCGGCTACACCGTTCGCCTGGGGCAGGACGAAGGCGACCGCGGCGTGGAGGCCTACGTGGGCATCAGCACCGAGCCCAAGTCGGCGCGCGACGTGACACAGCGCCTGGCGACCTTGCCCGAACTGCGCCAGCTGTGCTCCGTGAGCGGCGAGTTCGACTACCTGGCCCTGCTGCGCGCCGACACCCCCGCCCGGCTGGACGCGCTGCTGGACGAGATCGGCGCCATCGACGGCGTGCGCAAGACGACGACTTCGGTGGTGCTGGCACGGCGCATCGACAGGGTGACTTGACCCACCGCAAAAGCCCAAAAGGTCGGGGCGGCAGGGCGTGCTGCGCAGCGAAGTCAAGGAGGAGCCCTTGGCCACAGGCCAAGGGCGGGGGACATGAGCGGAGCAGTACGCCCTGTCGCCCCGACCCGCCACCGTCAGAAAGTCAGCCCAACTCCCGCCGCATGGCGTCGATGACCCCCTTGTAGTCGGCCTGCCCAAAAATGGCGCTGCCCGCGACAAAGGTATCAGCCCCCGCATCAGCGACACGCCGGATGTTGTCGACCTTGATGCCGCCGTCCACCTCGAGCCGGATGTCGCGGCCGGTGCTGTCGATCAGCTTGCGGGCGCGTTCGATCTTGCGCAGCGCGCTGTCGATGAAGCTCTGGCCACCGAAACCCGGGTTCACGCTCATGATCAGCACCAGGTCGACACGGTCGATGACCCACTCCAGCACGTCCAGCGGCGTGGCCGGGTTGAACACCAGGCCGGCCTGGCAGCCCTCGGCCTTGATGAGTTGCAGCGTGCGGTCCACGTGGGCGCTGGCGTCGGGGTGAAAGCTGACGAGGTCGGCACCGGCCTGTGCAAAGGCCGTCGCCAGGGCATCCACCGGCTGCACCATCAGATGCACGTCGATGGGCACCGTGCTGTGCTTGCGCAGTGCCTGGCACACCATGGGGCCGAATGTCAGGTTGGGCACGTAATGGTTGTCCATCACGTCGAAGTGGATCCAGTCGGCGCCGGCGGCGATGACGTCGCTGACTTCCTGGCCCAGGCGGGCGAAGTCGGCCGACAGGATGCTGGGGGCGATGCGGTAGGTGGCCATGGCATCATTCTAGGTAGGCGCCTCCTCCAGCCCCCGCGACCGCTACCTACAATCGCTGTATGTCACGTCCCGAGTTCACCAGCAGTGTCAGCGTGCAGTACCTGCCCGAGCAGTCGCAGCCACCCGAAGGCCCGTTCGCCTTCGCCTACACGGTCACCATCCGCAACAGTGGCGACATCACGGCCCAGCTGGTCGCGCGCCATTGGGTCGTCGTCAACGCCGACGGCCACCGCGAAGACGTACGCGGGCTGGCGGTGGTGGGACACCAGCCGCTGCTCAAGCCCGGTGAGCAATTCGAATACACCAGCTGGACGCGCATCTCCACGCCGCAGGGCCAGATGCGCGGCACCTTCTTCTGCATGACCGAAGACGCCCAACCCTTCGAGGCGCCGGTGCCCGAGTTCGCGCTGGTGTTCCCGGGCAGCCTGCTGCACTGATCAGGGCGGCGGCGGCGGGTCGTCGGGCGGGCGCTCACCCCGGCGCCGGCCCGAGAACATCGTCCACCAGACCATGAAGATCAGCACGCCCAGCGCCAGCAGGGCTTCGAGAATCAACAACCACATGCCCTGGGGCTCCTGAGAATTCGGCCGCAGCGCATCAGGCGGTGCGTGCCAGGCGGGCGCGCCAGCGCGGCCACCACAGGTTCAACAACAGGCCGCCCATCACCAGGGCCGCGGCCCCCAGTTTCCAGGCCGGCAGCGGCTCGGCCAACCACAGCGCAGCGCTCGCCATGCCGAAGACCGGCACCAGCAAGGCCATCGGCACCACCAGCGCCGCCGGGTGGCGGGCCAGCAACCAGCCCCACACGGCATAGCCGAACAGGGTGTTGCCCACCGACTGCCACAGCACGGCAGCCCACACGCCGGCATCGGCCCGGGCCAGCGACTGCGCCATCAGCGCCGGCCCTTCGAACACCAGCGACAGCACCAGCAAGGGCGGCAGCGCAAAGGCACTGGACCACACCACGTAGCCCAGCATGTCGACCTTGCCCGCGCGGCGCGCCACCTGGTTGCCACTGGCCCAGCACAGCGCCGCGGCAAGCACCAGCGCCAGGCCCAGCGGCGTCGTCTGCGCGTCGGCGTTCGTGCCGGCGTGCGCGGCGATCACGCCGATGCCGGCCGTGGCCAGCAACAGCGCCAGCCACTGGAAAGGTCGCACGCGCTCACCGTCGAACACGATGGCCAGGCCGACCGTGAAGAACACCTGCATCTGCACCACCAGCGAGGCCAGGCCCGGCGCGATCCAGCCACGCCCGCCGATGGCCAGGTACAGCAGCCCGAACTGCCCCGCACCGATGAGCACGCCATAGGCCGCCAACGAGCCCCAACCCACGGCGGGGCGGCGGATGAAAAACACCGCCGGCAGCAGCGCGAAGGCAAATCGAAGTGCGCCGAAGAGCAGCGGCGGCAGCGTCTCCAGCGCCAGCTTCATGACCACAAAATTGCTGCCCCAGACCGCTACCACGGCCAGGGCCAGCAAGGCGTGGCGCAGCGGCAGGCCGGCGCGCGCCGCACTCACGCCAGCACGACGCGGGCACGCCCCTGGGTCCGCGCATCCTGCATGGCGGCACGGGCGCGCTCCAGCGTCTGCATCACGGTCTCGCCGGCGTGGTGCTCGGCCAGGCCGCCGGAAAAGGTCACCTGCGCACCCACGGCGCCCGCGGGGCGCACGTCGCTGGCGCATTGGTGCAGCCGCTCGAAGCCGCCCCGCGCCAGCGCGATGCGGGTGTCGGGCAGCAGCAGCACGAAGCGCCCGCCGTCCCAGCGCGACAGCACGTCGGACACCCGGACATGGCGCGCGCACTCCAGGGCCAGCGCGCGCAGCAAGGCGTCGCCGGCGTCGCGCCCCAGGCGCTCGTTCACACCGGCCAGATGGTCGATGTCCAGCACACCGATGCAGAAGGTCTGGCCCGAGCGTATGCAACGCTGATGCTCCTGCTCCATCAGTTCGAGCATGTGACGCTGGTTGATCAAGCCGGTCAGCTCGTCTCGCGTGGCCAACTCGCGGATGCGCACCAGTGCCCGGGTGAGCTCGGCGCGCTGCAGCCGGGCCCGGTGGCGCAGGCCGCTTAGCCTGCCCGCCAGGATGGACATGGCCGGCATCATGGTGGCGACCATCAGAAAGTGCCCGAACTCGACCGGTGCCGTGTAGCTGCCCGGTTGCCGCCAGGCCATCACCGCCATGGTCAGGCCGAACACCACCACGGCATAGACGCTGACCCCACGCATCTGCTTGGGCGAGACCACGAACATGCCGAACATCAGGATGACCATCACGATCGGGAAGACGCCGCCGCGCCCTGCGCCCAGCAGGGCATAGGCTGCCGCGCTGCAGGCGATGGCAAACACCATCTGCGGCACCGTCATCGACGGGTCGCGCAGGCGCCGGCTCCAGCCGCTGCGGATGAGCACGAAGAAAACCACCATGCCGACCAGGGCCACTGCGGTCCACCAGCGCACCGGGCGCGGCGGCGCAATGCCCGCCCAGGCGAAATAGTTCATGGCCGCCAGCCCTGCGGCCATCAGCCCCATCGCCAGCACGGCCTGGGACAGCCGCACCCGCTGCGTCGGGTCTGTGGTCAACAGGGCGTCGGTCAAACCATCGATCAAACGGCCCATCGCCCCCCGCAGTCACACAGTCAGAGTCGGATAGCGTAGCACCGCAGGCGGGCCGACCCCACCCCTCAGTCAGGCGCCTCCGTCAGCCGCCAATCAAGCGCCCCACGGCTTGCCCACATCTGGCCGCGGGCGGCGCCCACCGTCAGCGCTACGCGCCGGCCAGCGCCTAAACTGCAGTGACCTGCAAGGAGCCGCCGCCCATGAACGCACCGCTGCCCGAATCCGTCCGCAAGGCGCTCGAATCCGTCACCCTGGACGACAAGTACGCCCTGGACTCTGGCCGCGCCTTCATGAGCGGGGTGCAGGCCCTCGTGCGCCTGCCCATGCTGCAGCGCGTACGCGATGTGCGCGCCGGACTCAACACCGCCGGCTTCATCAGCGGCTACCGAGGCAGCCCGCTGGGCGGCTACGACCAGGCACTGTGGGCGGCCAAGAAGCATCTGGCCAACAACCACATCGTCTTCCAGCCCGGCGTGAACGAAGAGCTGGGTGCCACCGCCGTGTGGGGCACGCAGCAGCTTGACCTCTATCCGAAAGAGGCCAAATACGACGGCGTGTTCGGCATCTGGTACGGCAAGGGCCCGGGCGTGGACCGCTGCAGCGACGTGTTCAAGCACGCCAACATGGCGGGCACGTCCCGGCACGGTGGCGTGATCGCCATCGCCGCCGACGACCACGTCAGCAAGAGCAGCACCGCGCCGCACCAGAGCGACCACATCTTCAAGGCCTGCGGACTGCCGGTGTTCTTTCCCAGCAGCGTGCAGGACATCCTTGACATGGGCCTTCACGCCATCGCCATGAGCCGTTTCAGCGGCGTGTGGAGCGGCATGAAGACGATCCAGGAAGTGGTGGAGTCGTCCGCCTCGGTGGTCGTCGACCCCGAGCGCGTGAAGATCGTCTTGCCCGAAGACTTCGTGATGCCGCCGGGCGGCCTGCACATTCGCTGGCCCGACGCGCCGCTGGAGCAGGAAGCGCGGCTGATGGACTACAAGTGGTACGCGGCGCTGGCCTATGTGCGCGCCAACCGGCTCAACCACAACGTGGTCAGCGGGCCGAATGGTGGCAATGGCGACCGCTTCGGCATCATCGCCAGCGGCAAGGCTTTCAACGACACGCGCCAGGCCCTGGCCGACCTGGGCCTGGACGATGACACCTGCCGCGCGCTGGGCATCCGCTTGCACAAGGTCAATGTCGTCTGGCCGCTGGAAGCCACCATCACGCGCGACTTCGCGCAGGGCCTGCAGGAGATCCTGGTCGTCGAAGAAAAGCGCCAGGTCATCGAGTACCAGCTCAAGGAAGAGCTCTACAACTGGCGGCCCGACGTGCGGCCGAATGTGCTGGGCAAGTTCGACGAGCCCAGCGACGACCGCTCGGGCGGTGAATGGAGCCGCC
>Ga0209181_10009087_pt1 | contig 13167 bp, 12 predicted proteins | sample MAT05_FD_187208 | JGI IMG/M metagenome (GOLD analysis project Ga0209181, IMG submission 187208) | Freshwater microbial communities from Lake Fryxell liftoff mats and glacier meltwater in Antarctica - MAT-05 (SPAdes) (version 2) | ecosystem: Environmental > Aquatic > Freshwater > Ice > Liftoff... | reverse complement strand
AATTAGGCTACCGCCTGCTGCACGGCGTCGGCGATACGGCGGGCCAGCGCCATTACTTGCGCCTCTTCGCGCCCTTCTACCATGACACGCAACAGCGGCTCGGTACCGGAGGGGCGCAACAACACGCGTCCGGCATCCCCCAGTTCGCGCTCGGCGGCGGCGCAGGCATCGGCAATGGCGGGTTGCTGCTTCCAATCGAAGCCACTGGGCAGCCGCACATTCAGCAGCTTCTGGGGGTAAAGCGTGAGATCGGCGCAGACCTGAGCCAAGGTTTGCTTTTGCAGTTGCAACGCCGCCAGCACTTGCAAGGCCGAGACGATGCCGTCGCCGGTGGTGTGGCGATCCAGGCAAATAATGTGGCCGGAATTTTCGCCGCCCAGCTTCCAGCCCTGTTGCTGCATTTCCTCCAGTACATAGCGGTCGCCCACCTTGGTACGCACCAGCGGCACACCCAGCCTACTCAATGCATGCTCCAGGCCCAGATTAGTCATCAGCGTACCGACCACGCCGGTCAGCCCGCCATTGGCCAGGCGCTGCCGAGCGATGACATAAAGCAAGCGATCACCGTCGTAAAGTTCACCCGTACGGTCGACCATCATCAAACGGTCGGCATCGCCGTCCAGTGCGATACCGAGGTCCGCGCCATGCTGGCGCACCGCTTCCTGCAAGGCTTTGGGCGCGGTGGCACCGACACCATCGTTGATATTGGTGCCGTTCGGCTCGGCACCCAACGCGATGACTTCCGCACCGAGTTCATGAAACACCTTGGGCGCAATGTGATATGCCGCACCGTGGGCGCAATCGACGACGATCTTGAGTCCGCGCAAATCGAGTTCGTTGGGAAAGGTGCTCTTGCAAAATTCAATATAGCGCCCGGCGGCATCACTCATGCGGCGCGCTTTGCCCAACTCGGCCGGGGCCACACAGCGCAGCGGTTCGTCCAGCCTTGCTTCGATTTCCGCCTCGACCGCGTCCGGCAGCTTGGCGCCCAAAGCCGAGAAGAATTTGATGCCATTGTCGGCATAGGGATTGTGCGAGGCAGAAATGACGATACCCGCTTGCAGGCGCAGCGCCCGCGTGAGATAGGCCACCGCCGGCGTGGGCATGGGCCCGGCCAGCATGACATCCACGCCCGCTGCGGAGAAGCCGGCTTCCAACGCAGCCTCCAGCATGTAGCCGGAAGTGCGCGTGTCCTTGCCGATCAACACCGCCGGATGTTCGCCGGCGGGCAGATGTTCGCGGGCCACCAAGGTCACCCCGGCGGCAAAACCCAGTCGCATGACAAAATCCGGCGTAATGGGCGCTTCGCCCACCGTGCCACGCACGCCATCTGTTCCGAAATATTTTCTGGTCATAAATAGTTTCCGTTTTTTGATATTGCCTATGCGGACTGCACCGCCTGCAACACCGCCAATGCGTCCTTCGTCGCCGCGACATCATGCACGCGCACGATTCTAGCGCCATTTTGTGTCGCGATCATGGCGGCGGCGACGCTCGCCGTGGCGCGTTCGCCCAAAGCCCGCCCGGCGATCTGACCGAACATGGATTTGCGCGACAGGCCCGCCAGCACCGCCACGCCCAGATCGGTGTAGCGGTCGATCTGGCGCAGCAGTGCCAGATTATGTTCCAGCAGTTTGCCGAAGCCAAAGCCCGGATCGACCACGATACGCTCATCGGCTATGCCGGCCGCGTGACAGGCGGCGACGCGCTGCGCCAGGAAGGCATGCACTTCGGCAACCACATCGTCGTAATGCGGCTCGCTTTGCATGCTGCGCGGCTCGCCGCGCATATGCATGAGACACACGGCGGCATCGCTCGCCGCGACCGCCTCCAGCGCGCCCTCGGCCTGCAAGGCCGTGATATCGTTGATGAGTACCGCACCCGCCGCAATGGTGGCGCGCATGACTTCGGTTTTGACGGTATCCACCGACAGCGGCACACCGGCGCCGGCCAGCGCTTCGATCACCGGCATAACGCGCGCTAGCTCCTCCGCAACTGATACCGATTCCGCACCGGGCCTTGAAGATTCGCCGCCGATGTCGAGTATGTCGGCGCCCTCCTCAATTAATTGATAGGCGTGGTCGATGGCGCGTGTCGCATCGAAGAACTTCCCGCCGTCCGAAAACGAATCCGGCGTGACATTCACGATGCCCATAATAAGGGGCCGTTCCAGAGACAAACGATAAGGTCCGCAGTGTAGCTGCCTGGACATTTTTGAGCGCCTAAAACACAAAGGCCGGATCGAGCACTCGATCCGGCCAAGAATCAAAAACTACTGGAAATATTTCAAACAGGTGCCGTCGCGGTGGGTGCGGCACCGGGCGAACTGTCCGCCGGCGTGCTCGGCGCCGAAGGCGTGATGCGCTTGGGTTCACGCGGCGGCTTGCCGGCCATGATGTCGTTGATCTGGTCGGCGTCCAACGTTTCCCATTCCAGCAGGGTCTTGGCCATCATTTCTATTTTGTCGCGATTATCTTCGATCAAGCGCCGCGCCAAGCTGTATTGCTGATCAATGATGCGACGGATTTCGGCGTCGACTTGCTGCATGGTGGCTTCCGACACATTCTTGTGCGTGGTTACCGAACGGCCGAGGAAGACCTCGCCTTCGTTCTCACCATAGACCATGGGGCCCAGCGCATCGGTCATGCCCCATTGGGTCACCATGCGCCGCGCGATATCGGTGGCGCGCTCGAAGTCGTTGGAGGCGCCGGTGGTCATCTGGTTCATGAACAGTTCTTCGGCAATGCGGCCACCGAAGAGCACCGCAATATTCTCCAGCAGGCGCTCCTTATCCATGCTGTAGCGATCTTCAAGCGGCAACTGCATGGTCAGACCCAGCGCGCGGCCACGCGGAATGATGGTGACTTTGTGTACCGGATCGGTCTTGGGTAGCAGTCTCGCCACCACCGTATGGCCCGACTCGTGGTAAGCCGTGTTGCGGCGCTCTTCTTCGGGCATGACCATGGAACGGCGCTCGGCGCCCATCATGATTTTGTCCTTGGCCTTTTCGAAGTCATCCATCTCCACCAGACGCTTGTTGCCGCGCGCCGCGAACAAAGCGGCTTCGTTCACCAGATTGGCCAGATCGGCGCCGGAGAAACCCGGCGTGCCGCGCGCAATCACATCGGCCTTGACGTCGGGCGAGATCGGCACCTTGCGCATATGCACCAAGAGAATTTGTTCGCGACCGCGAATGTCCGGCAGCGGCACCACGACCTGGCGGTCGAAGCGACCTGGACGCAACAGCGCCGGATCCAGCACGTCGGGACGGTTGGTGGCGGCGATGACGATGACACCCGACGTACCCTCGAAGCCATCCATCTCCACCAGCAACTGGTTGAGGGTCTGCTCGCGTTCATCGTTGCCGCCGCCCAGGCCGGCGCCACGTTGGCGGCCGACAGCGTCGATTTCATCGATGAAGATAATGCAAGGCGCACTCTTCTTGGCCTGCTCGAACATGTCGCGCACCCGTGCTGCGCCAACGCCGACGAACATCTCGACGAAATCCGAACCGGAAATACTATAGAACGGCACCTTGGCTTCGCCAGCGATGGCTTTCGCCAGCAAGGTTTTGCCGGTGCCAGGCGAGCCCACCATCAGCACGCCACGAGGAATGCGGCCACCCAGTTTCTGGAACTTGGTAGGGTCGCGCAGGAATTCCACCAGTTCGGCGACTTCTTCTTTCGCTTCGTCGCAGCCGGCGACATCGGCGAAGGTAATGGTATTGGTCGATTCATCCAGGATGCGCGCGCGCGACTTACCGAAAGAGAAGGCGCCGCCCTTGCCGCCGCCCTGCATCTGGCGCATGAAGAATACCCATACGCCGATGAGGAGGAGCATGGGAAACCACGACACGAAAATGTTCATGAGCAGCGACTGCTCTTCGTCCGCCTTGGCCTTGATCTGCACGTTGTACTTCAGCAGATCCGACACCAGCCAGATGTCGCCAGGCGAATAGCTGGTGACGCTTTTGCCGTCGGTAGTCTTGGCCTGGAGTTTACGGCCCTCGATCATGACTTCGGCGATGCGCCCGGCCTTGACCTCCTCGTAAAAGCTCGAGTAGTCAATGGCACTCTGGGTGCTCTGGCGCGAGCTGAACTGGTTGAAAACGGTCATCAGCACAACGCCAATCACCAGCCAGATCGCAAGATTCTTGAATAAATTGTTCAAGCTTTACCTCTATGCCCCGCAAGGGCCTCTATGACTGAAAGTCTCGAAAGACGAATGGTAAATCTGATCCCCTCTACTTGCAAATCGCCTAACAGGGAAACCACGCTAAACCCGTGCAGCTAGCAGGCCTTTGCCCACCAGATAAACCTCGTTGCTGCGACCTCGCGAGGACTTGGGCTTGCGCACCAGCACCTGCTTGAAGGACGCCTTGACCGCTGAATGGAAGCCATCGAAGCCCGCGCCCTGAAACACCTTGACCACAAAATCCCCATCTAGTTTCAAATGCTGCTGTGCGAACTCCAGCGCCAACTCGGCCAGATGCATGGCGCGCGCCTGATCGGACATGGCAATACCAGAGATGTTGGGGGACATATCCGACATTACAAGTCCCGGCTGACGTCCGGCCAACAATGTTTCCAGTTGAACCAACACGGCGTCCTCACGAAAATCGCCGAGCAGAAACCGCACACCGGGCAATGGCACCATCTCGAGCAGATCGACCGCCACCACCGTGCCAGCCACACCAACGCGCTGCGCCGTCACCTGGGACCAGCCACCCGGCGTGGCGCCCAGATCGACCACCGCCATGCCCGGCTTGATAAGGCGATCCTTATCATCCAGCTCCATCAGCTTGAAGGCTGCACGGGAGCGCCAGCCCTCGGCTTTGGCGCGTTGCACGTAAGGGTCGTTGACGTGCTCGTGCATCCACGCTTTGCTTTTCCGGTGCTTCTTCAAGGTACAATCCCCGCCCCGCTTTAATAATGCCCTACATGGAACTTACAACCGCCCAGCGCAGCGACCTGCGCGCCCGCGCGCACAGCCTGCACCCCGTCGTTAGCGTCAGCCAGCAAGGCCTGTCGGAAACGGTGCTGGCCGAAATTGACCGCAGCCTCAAAGCGCATGAGCTCATCAAGGTGCGTGTCTATGGCGAAGAACGTACCACGCGCGCTGCGCTTATGAGTGACATCTGCACGCGCCTGGATGCGGCGCCGGTGCAGCACATCGGCAATCTGCTGGTGATCTTCCGCGCCAATCCCGAGGAAAAGAAAACGGCGCCCTCGACCAAAGCGACGCTCGGCGCCAAGGTGAAAACCAAACCCAAAACCGGCACCAAAACCGGCACCAAAGCCGGCGTAAAAGCGCGCGCCAAGCCATCCCCCGCCAAAGCGACCAAGTTCGTCAGGGTCGCCAGACCCACCGATCCGCGCCGTCGTGGCCGCGCTTAGTGAGCCGATTTAGCGAGCCGTATTTAGCCCTCTTTCCTGCGCCAAGACCAGCACGACGGCAAGCAGGCTCTGCACGAGATAAAGGCCGCTGGAAATGCCATGCCAAGTGGCGAAGCGATCCTTCAGCGCGCTTTCCATAACCGTCCCAGGCCAGGCAGCGACCTTGAGCGCCGAAAGTATCGGCTGTATGCCGAAATAGCCCGCCAAGGTCAGCAGCAGCATGGCCAACACCAGCCAGAACACGCTCGATTTGAACGCCATCCAGCGTCGACGCGCGATCAAAAAAACGAGCAAATAAGCTGCACAGGCCAAGCCCACCCAGGCAATCAAGCCAAACAAGCTGCCGGCGACTTCGCCCGCCAATGCGCGGCTGTTCAGCGTGCGAAACAGCATCCACGCTGACAAGCCCATGATCCACAGGCCGCCGCTCCACAGGCAAATGGCAATACGGTAAAGGCTGTCGGCGAGCTTCCGCACGTTACTAGTCGAACTTCACTAGATGTACTTCACATCCAGCACTTCGTACTCGCGCACGCCGCCCGGTGCCTTGACCTCGGCCACATCGCCAGCGAACTTGCCGATCAAGGCGCGTGCAATGGGCGAGGAGATGGAAACCTTGTTGTTTTTGATGTCGGCTTCGTCCTCGCCGACGATCTGGTAGGTGACCTTGGCGCCAGACCCCACGTCCTCCAGGTCGACCGTCGCGCCGAAGACGCAGCGGCCGTCGGCATCGAGCAGCTTGGGGTCGATGACTTGGGCGTTCGACAGTTTGCCCTCGAGTTCCTGGATGCGCCCCTCAATGAAACTCTGGCGCTCGCGCGCGGCAGCGTATTCGGCATTTTCCGACAGGTCGCCGTGGGCGCGCGCTTCGGCGATGGCGCTGATGACGCTGGGCCGGTCGGCCGTCTTCAGGCGATGCAGCTCCTGCTTGAGTTTTTCCGCCCCGTCTTTGGTGAGAGGTACCTTGCTCATGTTCGCGTCCTCTCCTGACTCAGTTCGGCGTGCAACGACTGCAACGCGTAGGTTTCCAGCTCGGCCAGATGACGCATGCCAGCGCAGGCCGCGCGCGCGCCCTCAATGGTGGTGAATAGCGTCCCACGCGCCGCCAGGGCGCTGGTGCGGATAGAACGCGAATCGGCGATGGCTTGCCGCGTTTCCTCCACGGTGTTGATGATGAGACTTACCTCGTGGTTCTTGATCATGTCGACAATATGCGGTCGGCCTTCGGCGACCTTGTTCACCAGCCCCACGGTCAGGCCGGCCTCGATCATCGGCCGCGCCGTGCCGCGCGTAGCGATCACCGTGAAGCCGAGTTCGATCAGCTCGCGCGCGACGTCCACCGCTTTGGCTTTGTCCTGATCTTTGACGCTAATGAAGGCCTTGCCGGAAGTGGGCAGCTTCACCCCCGCCGCCAATTGCGACTTGACGAAAGCTTCGGCGAAACTGCGGCCCACGCCCATCACCTCGCCTGTCGATTTCATTTCCGGCCCGAGGATGGTGTCAACGCCAGGAAATTTCACGAAAGGGAATACCGCTTCCTTGACCGAATAGTAAGGCGGCACAATTTCGTGCGTCACGCCCTGCGCGGCCAGGCTGCGTCCGGCCATGCAACGCGCCGCGACTTTCGCCAACTGCAAGCCGGTGGCCTTGGAGACGAAGGGCACGGTACGCGAGGCGCGCGGGTTCACTTCCAGCACATACACCGTACCGTCCTGAATGGCGAACTGCACGTTCATGAGACCGCAAACGTTGAGCGCCTTAGCCATCACTTCCGTCTGGCGACGAATTTCGTTCTGCACCTCGGCAGTCAGTGTATAAGGCGGCAGCGAACACGCCGAGTCGCCCGAGTGCACACCGGCCTGCTCGATGTGTTGCATGATGCCGCCGATAATCACCTGCTTGCCGTCCGACAACGCATCCACGTCCACCTCCGTGGCGGCGTTGAGGAAGCGATCCAACAGCACCGGCGAATCGTGGGAAACTTTGACGGCCTCGCGCATATAGCGTTCGAGATCGCGCTGCTCATGCACGATTTCCATGGCGCGACCGCCCAGCACATAGCTCGGGCGCACCACCAGCGGATAACCGATTTCCAAGGCAAGACGGATGGCGTCCTCTGGCGTGCGCGCCGTGCGATTGGGCGGCTGCTTCAAACCCAACACGTTCAGCATCTGCTGGAAGCGCTCGCGGTCTTCGGCGCAATCGATCATGTCCGGCGTAGTGCCAATGATGGGCACGCCGTTGGCTTCGAGTTCGCGCGCGCGTTTCAGCGGCGTCTGGCCACCGAACTGGACGATAACGCCGGTAGGCTGCTCGACATGCACGATTTCGAGGATGTCTTCGAGCGTGACCGGCTCGAAATACAAGCGGTCCGAGGTGTCGTAATCGGTGGACACCGTCTCAGGGTTGCAATTGACCATGATGGTTTCATAGCCATCCTCGCGCAAAGCAAGCGCGGCATGCACGCAGCAATAGTCGAACTCAATGCCCTGGCCGATGCGGTTGGGCCCGCCGCCCAGCACCATGATTTTCTTGCGCTGCGTCGGGCGCGCTTCGCATTCTTCCTCGTAGGTCGAATACATATAGGCGGTGTGCGTGGCGAATTCGGCAGCGCAGGTATCGACGCGCTTATACACCGGCCGCACGCCGAGGGTGTGACGGCGCTCACGCACGCTGGTTTCGGACTCATCGAGCAATTTGGCCATGCGCCGGTCTGAAAAACCCTTGCGCTTCAAGCGCCGCATTTCATCGGCGTCGAGCTCGGCGAGCTGCCGGCCGGCCAGCACCGCCTCTTCCCGCACGATGTCTTCGATCTGCACGAGGAACCACGGATCGATCTTGGTGAACTGGAACACTTGCTCCATGCTCATGCCATTGCGAAAGGCCTGCCCGACATACCAGATGCGCTCGGCGCCCGGATTGGCCATTTCCTGCTCGATGGTGTCTTCATCGGCATCGACTTCATCCAGACCATAGACACTGACTTCCAGACCGCGCAGCGCCTTTTGCAGCGATTCCTGGAAAGTGCGGCCGATGGCCATGACTTCGCCGACCGACTTCATTTGCGTGGTCAGCCTGTCGTTGGCCTGAGGGAATTTTTCAAAAGCGAAACGCGGCACCTTGGTCACCACGTAATCGATGGAAGGCTCGAAGGAAGCCGGTGTGGCGCCGCCGGTAATGTCGTTTTTCAGCTCATCCAGCGTATAGCCGACCGCCAGCTTGGCGGCGATTTTGGCGATGGGGAAGCCTGTCGCCTTGGATGCCAGCGCCGAAGAACGCGAGACGCGCGGATTCATTTCGATGACCGTCATGCGCCCGTCGTCCGGATTAATGGCGAACTGCACGTTGGAACCACCGGTATCGACGCCAATCTCGCGCAACACCGCAATGGAGGCGTCGCGCATGATCTGGTATTCCTTGTCCGTCAGCGTCTGCGCCGGCGCCACGGTGATGGAATCGCCCGTATGTACGCCCATTGGATCCAGGTTTTCAATCGAGCAGACAATGATGCAATTGTCCTTGCGGTCGCGCACCACTTCCATCTCGAATTCTTTCCAGCCGATGAGCGATTCCTCGATCAAGAGTTCCTTGGTCGGGCTGGCTTCCAGGCCGCGTTCGCAGATGGCGACAAACTCTTCCTTGTTGTAGGCGATGCCGCCACCGCTGCCCCCCATGGTGAAGGACGGCCGGATGATGGACGGGAAGCCCAGCGCCGTCTGCACCTGCAACGCTTCTTCCATACTGTGGGCAATGGCCGAGCGCGCCGAACCGAGACCGATCTTGGTCATGGCGCGCTTGAATTTTTCGCGATCCTCGGCCTTGTCGATAGCTTCGCGCGACGCGCCTATCATCTCCACGCCGTATTTTTCCAGCACGCCATGCTTGGCTAGATCAAGCGCGCAGTTCAAAGCCGTCTGGCCACCCATGGTGGGCAGCAACGCATCTGGCCGCTCTTTGGCGATGATTTTCTCGACGACGCTCCAGTGTATGGGCTCGATGTAAGTCACATCGGCCATCTCCGGATCCGTCATGATGGTCGCCGGGTTGGAGTTAACCAGGATGACCTTGTAACCCTCTTCGCGCAGCGCCTTGCAAGCCTGCGCGCCGGAATAGTCGAACTCGCAAGCCTGACCGATGATGATCGGGCCTGCGCCGATGATGAGAATGGAGTGTAGGTCGGTTCTTTTTGGCATCTTTTTTTGCCGCAGATGACGCGGATGAACACGGATTTTTCCAACAATAATCCGCGCTCATCCGCGCAATCCGTGTCTAGGCTATTCGTTGTTCCATCATTCCCATGAAGCGGTCGAATAAATAGGAAACGTCGTGCGGGCCGGGGCTGGCTTCGGGGTGGCCCTGGAAACAGAAGGCCGGCACATCGGTGCGCGCCATGCCTTGTAGGCTGCCGTCGAAGAGTGAGGTATGCGTCACACGCAGATTGGAAGGCAGCGTGTCGACATCCACCGCGAAGCCGTGATTCTGGCTGGTGATCAGCACCTGGCCAGAATCCAAGTCTTTCACCGGATGATTGGCGCCGTGGTGACCAAACTTCATTTTCATCGTCTTGGCGCCCGAGGCCAGTCCCATCAACTGGTGGCCGAGACAGATACCGAAAGTCGGAATACCGCGCGCCATCAATTCACGGATCGCACGGATGGCGTAGTCGCAAGGCTCGGGGTCGCCCGGGCCGTTCGACAGGAAGATGCCGTCGGGCTTCAATGCCAGCGCTTCTTCGGCTGTGGCCTGCGCCGGCAGTACCGTGACGCGGCAGCCGCGGCTGGCCAGCATGCGCAGAATGTTACGCTTGACGCCATAGTCGTAGGCCACGACATGAAAGCGCGTGTCCTGCACCGCCGCATAGCCTTTGCCCAAGCGCCACTCGCCCTCATTCCAGACATAGCTTTTGTCCGTGCTGACCACCTTGGCCAGATCCATGCCCGCCAAGCCTGGGAAAGCGCGCGCTTCCGCCAGCGCCTTTTCCGCATCGATGTCACCAGACATGAGACAGCCAGCTTGGGCACCTTTTTCGCGCAGGATGCGCGTCAGCTTGCGCGTATCGATGCCGGCAATGGCGACGACGTTCTCGGCTTTGAGATAGGCGTCCAACGACTGTTCGCTACGGAAGTTCGATGCCATCAAGGGTAAATCGCGGATCACTAGGCCGGCAGCATGCACCTTGGCCGCCTCGCAGTCCTCGCGATTGACGCCGGTATTGCCTATATGCGGATAAGTCAGCGTGATGATCTGGCGGCAATAGGAGGGATCGGTGAGGATCTCCTGGTAGCCGGTCATGGCGGTATTGAACACCACCTCGCCCACGCTGGAGCCCGATGCACCAATACCGACCCCCCGAAACACCGTCCCGTCGGCAAGAACTAGGAGGGCTTTGGGGAAATCAGGCACTTGGTGGTTCCTTTGGGCTGAGCAGGCCGATGCGGACACTTTTCCACATGGGCGCTACGGATATTGTAGATGTGCAAAGCGGGGCAGGCTCAGCGCCAACCCCGCTCGGAAAACCCGTTAATTTTACCTCAAAGGTAGCATGTCCTGCAACGAAGGCATGCTTGCCGATTACTAGGCTGTCAGGTTCACCTGCGACTGGCGCCTGACCTTACAATTCGAGAAGCAAGGTGCCAAGAAGGAAGACATGAACGGGATGCACTACCCGCTCAGTCATTTTTATGCTTGTTCTTGGGCTTATCTTTCCCCTTGTCTTTATTCTTGTCTTTATTCTTGTGGTCGCCCTCGCCGTGGTCATCCCTGTCGTGCTGTTCCCGATAGCGGGGTGCGTACTCGTTGTTATACCAACTTTCCTGCACGAAGTAGACCTGTTGCCCGCAGGCGTTGTACTTGCGGCAGTGCTTGCGCCAGTTCTTCGCATGCCCGGGCGGTACGTGTAAATAAATCGGCGGCCCCGCCACAGCGACTGGCACCTGTTGGATTATTACTGGGGTTGGATAGATCACTTGCGGCTGAGGAAAGTCGCCGATGTCTATGTGTCCATAAAAGCCAGGCTGGCCCATTCTGATGGACACACCAACATCGGCCGCAAACGCCGACAGCGTGGCTAAAGTCATCGCAACCGCAAACAGGAGTTTTTTCATGGTGCAGTCCTTTCCGTAATAGTTACACGGCTAGGCATATCAATTTAATGAGCGCCCAGAAGTAGTGAGAGTATCACCTCAGACACTAGGGAAATCTGCGTCCGGATCAATCAACCTTTAGGAGAGTACTACGCAACCACAGTCGGACATGCGATAACCGCAGATCCACTCGGCATTAGGGCAGAAACCCTAGCGCAAACCCAGCACATCCTGCATATCGAACAAACCATGCTTTCTGCCCGCCAGAAAACGTGCGGCGCGCAGGCTGCCTTGCGCATAGGGCATGCGGCTAGCGGCTTTGTGGGTGATTTCGACGCGCTCGCCGATGCCGGCGAAGAGCACCGTATGATCACCGACGATATCGCCACCGCGCACGGTGGCGAAGCCGATTGTTGCGGGATCGCGCTCGCCGGTGACGCCTTCACGGCCGTACACGGCGCAGTCTTTGAGATCGCGTCCGAGCGCTTCGGCGACGACTTCGCCCATGCGCAGCGCCGTGCCCGACGGCGCATCGACCTTGTGGCGGTGATGCGCCTCGATTACCTCGATGTCATAGCCCTGATTCAATATTCGCGCTGCTACGTCGAGCAGCTTGAAGACCAGATTGACGCCCACCGCCATATTGGGTGCGAAGACAATTGGGATATCGTGCGAGGCATCCTGGATTTGCAGCTTCTGCTCCAGCGCCATGCCGGTCGTACCAATGACCATAGCGACATGGCGGCGCTGGCAGGCGGCCAGATGCGCCAACGTGCCGGCCGGGCGCGTGAAGTCAATGAGGCAATCCGCTTGCGCCAGCGCAGCGTCGAAATCCGCAGTGATGGCGACGCCGCAAGGGGCGCCGACCAGCTCGCCAGCATCGCGACCGATAAAGGGACTATCAGGCTGCTCCAGGGCAACTGTGAGCTGCATGTCTGCTGCCTGCTGCACGGCCTCGATCAGGGTGCGACCCATGCGGCCGGCGCTACCGGCAATCGCGATACGCATCTTGTTTGCTCCAATGACAGCGCCGTACAGAACGTTCGGCGCAGGCTTGCTGTGTTATTTCTTGTCCGCGGCGGGAGCGTCTTTGGCGACGTCTTCCTTTTTGCTGCTATCGGCCTTCTCGACTTTTTCCGCTTTGCTATCGCCCTCAGCGCCGATGTCGATGACACGGTTGCGGCTAGGCGCGCCCACCGCCGCCTCACCATCTCCCGCGGCTGCCGCGACCACATCACCGGCCACACGCGCAAGCTTGTTATCGGTGAAATACACTGTCAGTCGGCGCTGCTGCAATTCGCCACGACCGGGCTGAAAACGATATACATAGTCCCAGCGATCAGTATGAAAAATATCGGCAATCAGCGGGGTGCCCAGGACAAAGCGGACTTGATCGCGCGTCATGCCTGGCTTGAGCTGCGCCACCATCTCCTGGCTGACGTAATTACCCTGGCGGACATCGACACGATACGGCGAAACCTTGGAGGTCACGTCCGGCAGGCTGATATCGGGCATGCTGATATCCGGCAGGCTGGAACAGGCGGCCAGCAGGGCGCCGGGCAGCAGAAACAAGGATAGGCGCAACAATTTCATAGACCGGGGCATGGGTTGGTTCGCAAGAATGGTTCGCAATTAGGCCGCGAAACTATATCATATCCCCACCACAGCCTTCCTCAGGCAAAGCCCAT
>Ga0209181_10009085_pt1 | contig 13167 bp, 13 predicted proteins | sample MAT05_FD_187208 | JGI IMG/M metagenome (GOLD analysis project Ga0209181, IMG submission 187208) | Freshwater microbial communities from Lake Fryxell liftoff mats and glacier meltwater in Antarctica - MAT-05 (SPAdes) (version 2) | ecosystem: Environmental > Aquatic > Freshwater > Ice > Liftoff... | reverse complement strand
TGCCAGCTTACCGATCTGCCGTCGTGCGCAAAGAGCCACCCCAATCAACTTACCAGCGACGAGGTCGCCGCCATGCGAGACATGGTCGAGGACCAAAAACTACGTCATCTGACCACATGCGGCTTGGTACGTTTCGCTCGCAAGCTCGGAAAGGTTTTTGCATCGCAATCTTGCTGGTTTCGGATCATTCGGAAACAGGGGTGGAAACGGCCCAGGTATCGCATCTATCCCGCTAAGCCCAAAATCGGTATCCGACGTCGATTTTCGATCAAAAGACCGAATTTCCGTCGCTAAACGAGAGCAATTATAGCTTCCAAAACAGTCGAATATTAACAGCGCCTGCAATCATCGCTTCGATGGTCGCGGCGATCTCGAAGTTTTGGTCAGCATGTCGAGAACTCGAACACCTTTCTTCAGAATGTCCTGGGAGGTTGCTCCGATAAGGTGTTGGCCCGATCTAGTATTTCGGATATCTGGTAACTTTCCTAGCAACATTTCTTCGATCTCCTTGGCTCCCCTGTAAGGCAATCGCTGCATTAGCCAGCTTACGGCACGTGTTGCAGTCGATGATCGCAACTCTTCTGTTTTTTTGGAACTTCCATCAGTTGCCGACGGCGCTGGGTAAAAATGTCTTCCAGGAAACGTACCGAGGATCGTTGAGCGTAATCGACAATCCTGGATTGGTATGGGGGCGAATCGGTGTCGTAAGCAATTTCATGGAAGCTTGAACTGGGGTCCTTCCACCCTTCTTACTGTTGCACGAGGTGCAGGAGCAAACGACATTTTCCCAAGTGGTCCGTCCGCCTTGCGAACGCGGCACCACGTGGTCGAGACTTAATTGGCTCATTGGCCGTGTCTGAGCGCAATACTGACAACGGTAACCGTCGCGGGCAAAGAGAGTTTTGCGGTTGAAGCGAACGGTCGACTTCGGCACCCGGTCATAGAGGACCAAACGGACGATGCGAGGAACCTGCAGCTCCCGCGTTGGCGTCCGTATGAAATCCTCTCCCTTTTGTTTTTCCAGAGCATGCAGATCGGAAAGTTCGCACCAATTTTCGAAATCGTAATTGGCGTATTGTTCGTCCTCGATCACGATAACTTCTGCACAACCTCGGTATAGCAAGGTCATGGCGCGACGGACGTCGACAACTCGCACTGCCATATAGAAGCGATTGAGAACTAAGACACTGCAATCTAACGCTGAGCTCTCGCTCATCCTGACTCCTCCCGATGGGTGATCGCTCAGAAACCGAAACACTGAAAGCCATTCGGGTTCTTAGCATAACCAATTTTTTTACGGCTCGCCAATATCCGCGAAAGAACTTCATAAATTCAAAGAATGGAGGGAATTGTCCGAATGGGACAAGGGATACAATCTGCTGCCCGACAAACATGTCCTTCGATTCCATTGAAATGACCACGGGAAATGCACTTTTGAACACGTTTATTGCTAGCTTAGTCTCCATTATTGCACCGGTTTTTTGGGTGGGGACGTTGCTTGGTTTGCCTGGCAATTGGGGTTTGGTAGCCGTTGCGGCAGCCTTAGCGTACTTCGTCAACGACGCAGTCCACATCGATATTCATTCGCCGACCGTGGCTGCGATTCTAGCGTTGGCAGTGCTTGGAGAAGTCGTCGAGTTCGTGGCGGGTGCGGCGGGAGTGAAGCAGCTTGGCGGTTCTCGCCGCGGGGGCGCACTGGCTATTTTGGGGTCCGTCATCGGTACGATTGCTGGCCTTTTCATTGGCGTTCCAGTGCCAGTCATTGGAAGTCTCATCGCCGCGCTTCTGTTCGGTGGAGCGGGAGCTTTTGGTGGCGCCGTTGTCGGTGAACGGTGGAGCGGAAAAGACTGGGATGTCTGCATCCGGATAGGCTGGGGAGCCCTTTGGGGAAAATTGCTCGGTACCGTACTCAAAACCGTGTGCGGCACGGTGATGCTCGTGTTGTTGCTTTACGCCGTTTGGACGTAGAACCTTCTGCCAGCCTGATTTTGCTGCGTGGCGGATGCTGCCAGCATCCGAGGAGACTACGTGGCGGATGCTGCCAGCATCCGAGCCGACGCTAGCAGCGTCGGCCACGCCCCTACATGATCGCTAGGTTGTCGCGGTGGATAACTTCTTCGTAGGGGCACTGACCCAGGATCTGCTCAATGCGATCGGAACGGCAGCCCCGTATTTGCTTGACTTGATTGGAATTGTAATTGATCAAGCCACGGGCAATCTCGAGCGACTGCTGATTAACAACCGAGACAATGTCCCCTTTTCCAAAGTCGCCATCGACATTCTTGATGCCGATGGCCAAAAGACTGCGTCCGTCCTGGCACATGGCTTTGGCCGCCCCGTCGTCGACGGTTAATTGTCCAGCAGTTTGCGCCGAGAACCCGATCCATCTTTTTCGAGGAGTAAGCGTTTTGGACTGGGGCAAAAAAAGCGTTCCCGTCGGCTCACCTTGGGCCAACTGAATGAGAACGTTCGGTTCTCGACCCCATGCAATGATCACCGACTGGCCGCTCATGGTAACGAATTTAGCTGTGGTTAGCTTGCTGGCCATGCCCCCTTTGCTCACCCCGGTCTTGCGATCGCGAACCATCTCTTCGATACGATCATCGATTCGCTCGACGGTGGAGACGACTTGAGCTTCGGGATCGCGAGGGTCACGATCAAAGAGTCCGCGTACATCGCTAAGGATGGCCAGTACGCTCCCTTCCAAAAGGCCAGCTACCATTCCGGCAAGTCGATCGTTGTCCCCGAAAGTCGTCTTCAATTCGTCAACGGCCACGGTGTCGTTTTCATTGATGATTGGAATGGCACCCATTTCCAAAAGCCGACGAAGCGTATTGCGAACATTGAGATAAGCGACCCGGTCGTCCAACTCAGAGGCGGTCAGCAGAATTTGGGCAGCATGCCGACCATGTTCGGCAAACGTCTGCTCGTAAACTTGAATCAAGTGCGTTTGGCCAATGGCTGCGACCGCTTGCAACGTCGCCAGATCGGTTGGCCGACCGGGTAGTCCGAGTTTCCCAACACCGCTTGCAACAGCCCCGCTCGAGACCAAGACCACTCGCTTGCCCATTTCGACCAAAACAAGCAACTGCCTCGCCAAGTTCGCAACTTGCACGCGATCGAGCCGCCCGTTGTCGTCGGTGAGTGACCGTGAACCAACCTTCACAATCCAAGTCGATGCATCCGCAACACATTGTCTACGTTCGTCCATGTTTTTCCATTGGCTATATTCGTACCGCCAGCTTTCTTGATTCGATCAACTGATCCAGTTCTTGCCGAAGCTTCGGCAGTATCTCATCGTAGCCGAACGCTCCAATCGCCTCGCCGCCACGTTTTAGATTTACTTTAGCGGGTCCACACCAGAGACCGAGATCTGCATCGTCTGTTTCGCCCGGACCATTCACACGGCAACCCATGACCGCGATCGTGATCGCATAGTCCTTTGCATAAGCAGTCATCTCTTTGACGTCTTGAGCCAATTCAACGAACGCTTCGTTCTCGACCCGCGAGCAGCTTGGGCAAGAAATAATATTGAGTTTCGAAGGATCCAACGCGACCACCGATCGCAATCGACCATTGCGAATATCATCGATGATCTGACGTCCCGCCTCAATCTCCATCCATTTCTTGGAGTTGGGAACGGTCAAACTTACACGAATCGTGTCACCAATTCCGCGACCGATGAGTTGCTCAAAGGCGATCCGAGTTTTGATAATCCCATCGGGTGGCAGTCCAGCTTCGGTCACACCCAAGTGCAGTGGCACGTCGGGTCGCGATTCCGCGAACCGCCTGTTCACCTCGACCACTTTGGTTGGATCGCTGTCTTTCAGCGAGACTACGTAGCGAGCGAAGCCGAGCGAATCGAGCAGCTCACAGTGCTCAAAGGCCGATGCCAACATAGGACCGATCGAGTCGGAGTGATCGAACAATTCTTTTTGCCCAGGGTCGACGCTGCCGCAGTTGACGCCCACTCGTAGGGCGCAATTGTTGGCACCAGCCGTATCGGCCAGGAATTTCACTTTGTCTTGCCATGGCCGTTGTTTTTCATGATGGTAGAGATGCCCAGGGTTGTAACGTACCTTGTCGACGTGCGGAGCCACTTTCTCAACCAACCGATAGTTCTCTTGCAGATCGACAGAAAGGTTTGCGGTGGTTTGTTTGCGGATTTCCGCCAAAGCCTCAGCGTCTTTGTCGCTATCGACCGCGATGCGAACGATGTCAGCGCCTGCCCGTTGCAAATCGTTGACAAGAGCGACCGTCGCATCGATGTTGGTCGTGTGGGTAGCCGTCATGCTTTGGACGGCAATTGCGTGATTCGCGCCAACGGAAATTGAGCCGATTTGGACGCTTCGAGTAGGGTTTCGCTTGATTTCCATGGATTTACAATAAAACGGAGTTTCGAGAACGGGCTTCCAACCTCTGCCACCAGTTTAGCTCATCGGCAAATTTTCGCAGTCCCAAAGTGAGTGCATGTCAAATTGGCGGGCAGGTTCGATCGCAAGGAAAGCCCCGCTTGTCGCAAATCTACTTGCCTTTGGCTGCGACTTCTTCTGCCGCACTTCCGCGATAGTAACGTGGCTGAAGAACAAAAGGGTCCAGAAAATCGCCCGCCTGGAATTTGATGTAGCCTAGCCTAGCCACACTTTCCGCGTTAGGGAACGTCGATATTCCGTCAATCCAACGAATGCGTTCTGATAAGTTCGTTTCGGTTTCAAGTCGATCGTTTTCTGGATCTGCCAAGAACTTTCGAATGCGGTCGCAACCTGGCCCGCACAAATTTATCGTCTGAATACCGGTAATCTGTTTCTGCGCTCGAATCAGCAAAACATCAATGTCCAAGATTTCGGTACTAGAGAGTTTTTTAATTTGAGGCGATGCTCCCACGCTCAAGATGGAATACTCGGCGCAGAAGACTTGGCCGCGATACGCATCGAGTACCGAATAAACCGAATTGCTTGTCACTGGGCATTGCTGAGCGATCACGTCGAGCGTATCGACTTCGATAGTCGGTATCCTCAGCGCATAAGCCATGGCTTTGGCCGTGGCCACGCCGACGCGCAAGCCGGTAAACGATCCTGGCCCTGTCAGCAATGCGATGGCTTTGAGACTCTGCATCTCGATGTTGTTCTTGGTCAACAATCGCTCTATCGCCGGAGCCAACGTTTTCGCAGAGCCCGAAAGCGGAGACAGCAGCTCCATGTCGCAATGGAGTTGACCCTCTTGGTCGCGCAGGGTCGCGACCGACCCGCTCTTTCCGCTTGTCTCTAGGGCCAATAAAACTGGATCGGAATTCATTCTTTGGTTACCGAAGCAACTACTTTCCAATCTCGGCAAGCAGTTCGCTCATCTCGGCTGCCGCGTGCTGATTGTTCTGACGCCGCGCCTCGTCGATCCCATCCCTTAAAAAAGTTCTGGCTTCATCAAGTCGATCCAGTTCAACCAGTTGCTGGGCGGCCATGAAAAATGCCGCAACGTACTTCGGCTCATCCTGGTTGGCCAATTCCGCCAGCAGTTCCAAGCTCTTTTCGCTTTCTTCCAACTTGCGGTATTCCATGGCCAAAGTGTATCGCAAGAAAGAATCCCGCGGATCGTCTTGCAGCATTGCCTGGATCTTGTCGATGCGTGTGGTTGTCATGGCATGGATTCGTTAATAGTGGAAAGTTGCAACCCGAGCGTTTGACCACGCTGGACGCAAAACGGCTTGAGATCGATCTCCGTTTTTTGACCGCTCATCCACTGGTACATTAGCACACCCGTGGCGGTCGACCAGTGCAAACCGTGCCGAAAATGCCCTGCAGCGATAAACCCATTCTCAAAAGGATGCAGCGTGCCCAAGTAGGGTAGCGAGTCAAAGGAGCCTGGCCGCAGTCCCGCCCAAGTACGTTCGACCTTGGCCGAGGCTAACGCTGGGCATATTTTCAAAGACCATTCCTTGAGCTGATCGATCATTTCGGGAGTCGTGCGGACATCAAACCCAACTTCTTCCTCACAGGAACCTGCGAGAACGTAGCCGTCGTCGCGGGGGACCAGATAGCGATGTCCATCGTTGATCACCGTCGAAAAGAGCGGTTTATCCAGCTTGTACAAAACCATTTGTCCACGCACGGGCAAAATACCGGTCTCGATTCCAAGAGGTCCAAGCAATTGGGACGCCCATGCTCCATTGGTGATACAAAACCGCTCCGCTTGGAATTCCCGTGGGCCAGCGCTGGCCGACACAATTCGATCGCCCTGGGTGTCCAAGCGATCGATGCGAGTGTTTTCAAGCATGGTTACGCCAAGTTTTTTGCAGGCAGAGACCAACGCGCGAATGTGCCTTGGGTTTCGCAACCGGCAGTCATCCGGCACATACCACGATCGAAGCTTGTCGTTTTGCTTTACTAGTGCAGATACGACGGGCAGCCTGCTTGCGAGTTCGTCGGCAGACCATGACTCGAAACGGACGCCATGTTCGTCCCACCACATTTCATTGGCGGATAGTGTCGCTCGCTCGGCAGCGGTGCAAGCCAAGTACAAACCCCCACATCGGCGAAATTCATTATCGATGCCGGTTCGTTCGAGCAGTTGCCGGGACCATTCAGGATGCAACCGATGCGATAGAGCTCGCAATTGTTCGATCGGATCGAGAGCTTCTTCGGTTGCCCCGGCCGGCAAAATACCAGCCCCAGCCCAAGAAGACGCTTTCCCAAGTTCGCCGGCGTCCACGACCAATACTTTCCAGCCGTGGAGTGCGGACTGGTAAGCGATGGACAGCCCGACCACGCCACCGCCACAGAGCATGAGATCGTACGGCGGATGGACTGTCACCATTGGACGTTAGTCCTTGGGGGCATAGAAAAGCACTTTGCTGACACAGTACACCACAAGCGACAACACAGAAAGGACAGACACAATCATGAAAATCCAACCGGCAGTAGTCATCGCGTTACTCCTGTTAATACTGTTCTGAAATCCACGTTAGGCTCGGCCTTCTTTTTTCCAACGTTGGCCCGCAAAATACACCATAACCCATAGGAACAAAAGGCTTCCCATCACAATACAAAAACCAGCCAACTGAATTGGATCCTTAAGCTTCTCGACCATCTTCAAGGTGCCGGCGTCGTTCTTGGACGTCAACATCGAATAGAGGATCCAAATGAGAAACGCTGGTGAAACGAACTTGATGACGAACTGAACAAATCGAGGAATTCGAAGCTCAGCGCCACTATCCAGTTCTTCTTGTCCAAGCTTGGTCCCAAAGACCCATCCATAGATGATGGCTTGAACGAGCGCCAAAACAACGATGAACAGTTCACCCGACCAGAAATCAATCGAATCCAATCCTGCTAGATCTTTGGAATAGTACATTACGAAACCGCTGCCTAGCAAGGTGATTAAAAACATTAGCAGTGTGGAGCCCTTTCGTTTCAAGCCCAAGCCTTCTTCGAAGAAGGCCATCACAGGCTGAAGCATTGACAGGCTGCTGGTGATGGCCGCAAGGAACAACATAAAGAACCACAGGAACCCAAAGACCTGACCACCGGGCATCTCGGCAAAGACGTTTGGCAAGGCTTTGAAACCGAGCGAAAAGGAGCTGGAGGTGAATGTTGCAAGTGTCGTTGCACCCAAGAATATGAAAGCAGCTGGGATAGTGATCGTTCCGCCGAGGCAAACTTCAAAAAACTCATTCACGCTGGTCGCCGTCAATCCGCTCAGCGCGATATCCTTCTTAGGCTTTACGTAACTTGCGTAATTGATGATGACGCCGAAACCGACAGAGAGGGTAAAGAAAATTTGTCCTGCAGCAGCAAGCCAAGTCTCCGGTTTACGCAGAACCGATAGGTCTGGATTCCACATGAATCCTAATCCATTGATGACGTTTTGCTCGGGGTTCTCAGGGTTTGCTGGCAGAGTAAGAACTCGAATCAGGACACACATGGCACAAATGGCCATCATTGGAATAGCAATGTTGCAAAATTTCTCGATGCCCCCGCTGAGCCCGCGATACACGACCAAAAAATTCACAACGAATGTGATGGCGATAAAGATTAGCGACTGTTGAATGGTTCCAGAGAAAAGTGACGCGTCTGCGGCAGAACCCGTAAATGTCGTAAAAAAATCGGTATATGCGCCTGGGTTCTTGCCCATCATCAAATTGCCGGTCAAATAGTTCCACGCGTAGCCAAGGCACCATGCCTCCACAACAATGTAGTAGAAGTAAACGGTCATCGGAATCAACAACGCGAGCGCGCCGAGATATTTCGACAGAGGATGTTTCCAAAGAACGGAGAAGATACCGGGGGCGGAATTGAATCCGTGACGGCCACCATAACGTCCCATGGCCCATTCCGCCCAACACAACGGAATCCCAACTAACAGCAAGGCCACGAAGTAAGGAATCATAAAAGCCCCGCCGCCATTCTCTGCGGCCTTGCCTGGAAACCTTAAGAAATTTCCGAGTCCAACAGCGGATCCAGCCACCGCCATGATCACGCCAATTCTCGATCCCCATTGCTCTTTAACGTTGGACATGTGGCTCCCTGTCTTGAATAGAGTTGCGATCAAACTGCCGTCAATTCTCAAACCATTGGCATCGCGGAGAGGGTGACATTAACAAATGCCTTGCGACAATTCCTGGGCTCGTATGCTACACCACCGCCACGAAAGTGCTAGCACCTCTACCAGAACTGGGGCTACTTCTGGAAATTTAGCCGAAAGTGAACGAAAGTGAGAGTGTAGCTCGATCACGCAGATCTGCCTCTCCGAGGCGGAATTCTACGCCTGGCAAAGACGTAGCAGCGCGAAAAAAGCCGAAGTCATTGGACTTCGGCTACGTGATTCGCATTTTATCGATCCCAAGACCTGCGTGGGATAGGCTTCTAGTCTGTCATTTTCAGATTGACAGGCTAGAAGCCTATCCCACTAATGGATCGAGCGATCCTTAGCGGTACACGCTACCCGGTGATCCGTTTGGCAAGCTGTTGGCCGTGTTAGGCACTCCGGAAGGAGGCAGGCCAGACCCCGCGCCTGGACTGGAGAAATCGTAACCCGTTTGACGACCTACACTACCTGGACGGTAGGGTGCAGCACCGGAATAAGTCTGAGTCGCAACGGCGGGTCCGCTCGTAGAACTTGGCGGAAGACCGGGAGGCGAATAGGAATTTGGCAACGCATTTGGCATGCTGCTTTGTCCCTGCATCGCATTGTTAGCACCGACATTGTAACCTACAGGCATAGCAGGAGTACCGCCACTTCCCATTGGAGAATACGAGGAATTATTCGGCGATTGGGGCAAACCGGTAGGCGTTCCTCCGTAGGCTGGTGGCAATTGGGATGGCATGCCTGCTAGCGCGGATGAAGGGGAAGGACTGCCGTAACCGATTTGAGATTGAGGTGAAGAGGGCGGTGCACCGTATCCAGTTGGTGCTCCGTATCCTGCTGGTGCACCGTATCCTGCTGGTGCACCGTATCCAGTTGGTGCCCCATTTCCGGTGGATGGTGTGAAAGCCGTTTTGTTTGGATTCGCGGCCATGTTGTATGGACCAGTTGAATAGCCGTTTGCGTTTGCGGATACGCCGGCACCGTTGTTGGCCATTTGACTGTTTGCCATCGGGTTATTCGGTGGCATGTTAAAACTAGGCGCTGTCGTATTGGTCGCTCCGTACGGCGAGGTTGGCCGACTTGGGTTGGCAGCATTGCTGACCAACGGAGACGGGCTGTTCTTGTAAGCCGGTCCCATTTGGGAGGTGGGGCTGTTTGACGGCATAGATAGTCCCGGACTGCTACTCGCCAAATCCATGGGTTTCTTGGACCATGGAAACATGTCCGATCCGGGCATCTTCCAACCGGTTTTGCATCCGGTTTGTGTGCCTGCCATAGCAACGACAACTACGGCCAATCGTGTCCAGTTCGCGATTTTAGTTCGCATGCTAACAATTCCCTTTGATAGCTTGTAGCACTTCCGCTCACTTGGAGCTGAAATGCCGTTGTTTCTGTTCTGGTGAGTTCTCATCTTGAGAACGTTTATTTATGTGAAGGCCGCCAATACTTCTTGTTTCGGCAAATCGTCGTCTGCACAATACGGATTATCCGAAAAATCCGCCTATTTTCTCGCGGTGGCTTTTTTCGCTGAAAGCAGATTGAGAATGGAATTAGCGGAAACAAAGCACTTGCGTCAACCTCAGCTTAGCAATTACCGAGCTGCCTGAGCACTTCGAATAATATGATGGATGTACTGACCGACGCATTAAGCGAGTCGATTGCCCCATGCATAGGGATTCGTACGGCCGTGACCTCGGGTTTCAGCCAGTTTTCGCCAAGACCATCGCTTTCGCTACCAACCACAATACTGACGGAGCGTTCGTACTTGGGTGCAGTGTGGGAAATATTGCCATCTACGCGCGCGGCGTAAATCGCAATGGAGCGTTCCGCTAACCAGCTTTGGATTTGTTTTGCCGACCCAACCGCCATAGGCACTCGAAACAAAGCACCCAAACTGGAGCGGATGGCGTTTGGATTCCACATCTCACTGACTGGATCGCTTAAGAGCACCGCGGCAACGCCAGCCGCATCCGCGGTCCGCATGACTGCACCCAGATTCCCAGGTTTCTCCATCCTATCCAAAACCAAAAAGCACTTGGAGGAACCTTCGTCCAACCTGGATGGCATGCGTTCGTCAAGTGTTTCAAGAGCTAGGCTAGGCTGTCGGGCAACGGCAATCAACGAGACGTCGCGATCCCCGTATTGCAATTTGGCCATAGCCGGCTTGGAAATGAGGTTGATCCGAATTCCAGGAACCAAAGCCTGCCACTCGGAGACCAAATGCCGATGCGACTCTTCCGAAGTCTCCAAAATAAACAGTTCCGTGCACTCGATTCCGCCGGCGTGAGCATGCCTAGCTATCGGATCTCCATCGATAATCATGAGGCCGCTGTCTCGACGCTCGCGGGGGTCTCTCAACGAATTGGCGGCTTTGATTCGCTGATTGCTCGGGCTAGAGATCGATTCGACAGGCACAAAACCCGACTTTCCAGCGATTGCTGGACGGAAAGAGGAAAGACCTTCATTTTCGTGGGTCTTCATTGAAAATCGTTAGTGGCCGCTCGGGGAGTTGAACCCCGACGCCTCTCGGCACCAGATCCTAAGTCTGGCGTGTCTGCCAATTTCACCAAGCGGCCTTGTTTTTAAGCTCGTTGAAAACGAGCTTGCAAGTAACGTGAGCATCTTAATCACTAATCTGTCAGCATGCGACACCTGTTTTGAGTTTTACCCCTTCGGGGTAAATTTCGAGGGTATGGGTAAGCGGTCAAATACGGACTTTATTTTTCTGTTGGGAATTTGGCATCCGTCCACCCACTCCACCCTCCGTCCACGCTCACCACGTTCTTGAAGCCCATCTTCTGAAGGTTGTCGGCGGACAACGCGGATCGAAACCCGCCTCCACAGTAAAGTAGGATTTCCTTGTTGAAGTCGGGGACTACTTTTTCAATGTCCCTTTCAATAACCCCTTTGCTCACGTGAATTGCACCGGGAATGTGACCAGCCGCGAATTCACTTTCCTCGCGAACGTCGATTAAAACGATCGACTCCCCTTGATCCATTCGCAATTTGAGATCTTGGACGGAGCATTCTAGTACGCGGGCCTTGGCGTCGGTGGCGATAGCTAGAAACCGTGGTGAGTGTTGTTTGGCCATAGTTTTGTCAGTTTGGGAAGGATTGGTAAAAGCTCTTCTAGGTATTCGAAAACAACTTGAATTATTTTGCAACAGGGTCAAGAAACAGTCCAAGCATGGCCGATAGTACTTTCGACGGGAAGTACCAACTGGCAATGCACAAACCATTGCATCGTCCGAAGGTAGGCTCCGTTAACGTTCATCCAAAGGGTAACCAATGGACGAGCAGTTGTTCAAAACCCTATCCCCAGTGAGTCATTCGTTGGGACGTTTGTTTGCCGCATGCCTTGGTTGTATTGCTTTGTCGACCACGATAATTCTTGGTCTGATGGGCAGTGAAACACCAGAATCGATCTTAACTCAATCCCTGATCGCCACCATGGTATTTGCCACCATCGGCTTGGGAATTGGACAGGTTGCTGATTCGGTGGTTCGCCAAAGTGTCGAAATGAACTTTAGGAACAAGTTTGAAAAACTGCGTGAGGGACGAAAGAACGCTCCTTGACAGGCCAAAACCAACCACCTTCAGCATTTTTGGGTCCAAAGCTCAATAAGACTGCTGAGCTAGGTAGTTTGGAAAAGCCTGAACCATGTAGGAGAGGTTCTTTGCTCAATTGATGTGGAATTAACAGTTCCAAGTCAGTAGAGTCCCCATCCCAGAACGGATTCCTCGCCGCCGATCACGATGATTTGCGGCGAGAACCATGTGTTGCCAAATGGAATGGGTACACACAAGTTGCTTCCTTCGCGGAGCAACACCAGAAAACACGACCTTTTGATCCCAGCGAGAGCTGGAGATCAAACCCCTTGCCATATCAATCACGGAGGTTCGGATGGCGACCACTGTAGCATCGAGCATCGACATTTTTGATGTTTGGACTAAATACAAAGCGGACCTAACAAACGTCGATTTGAGAAATATCCTCATCGAACGCTACATGCCTCTAGTTCGCTTCAACGGCGAACGACTCAGAGCAAAGCTCCCAGAAGGTGTCGAACTAGATGACCTCATCAGCGCAGGCATCTTCGGTTTGATGGATGCCATCGACGCGTTCGATATGGAACGCGGAGTCAAATTTGAAACCTATTGCGTTCCGCGTATTCGCGGCGCTATGCTCGACGAACTCAGGACCATGGATTGGGTGCCGCGCCTCGTCCGAAGCAAAGCCAGCAAGCTCAATGAAGCCACCAAGCTTCTCGAAGCCAAGTACGGACGAGCGCCAAGCACGCACGAACTCTGCTCCTACATGGGCATCTCGATCGACGAAGTTGAAAAGATGAAAAGCGACGCTTCTGCCGTCGGCTTGGTCTCGCTCAACAAAAAATGGTATGAGACGGACAGCTACAAAGACGTCCGCGAAATTGACGTCCTCGAAGACAAACGTAGCGAAGACCCAACACGTCGGGTCAACAAGAGTGACCTGATGCGACTGGTCACCAAAGGCCTCAATCGCAACGAGCGACTCATCATCATTCTTTATTACTACGAAGAACTAACGATGAAGGAGATCGGTGC
>Ga0209181_10009084_pt1 | contig 13168 bp, 8 predicted proteins | sample MAT05_FD_187208 | JGI IMG/M metagenome (GOLD analysis project Ga0209181, IMG submission 187208) | Freshwater microbial communities from Lake Fryxell liftoff mats and glacier meltwater in Antarctica - MAT-05 (SPAdes) (version 2) | ecosystem: Environmental > Aquatic > Freshwater > Ice > Liftoff... | reverse complement strand
GTGACAAAAGAACACAAAAGCCCGTAGAGCGGTTTTTTTGAAACACAAAAGTGACAAAAGAACACAAAAGCCCGTAGAGCGGTTTTTTTGAAACACAAAAGTGACAAAAGAACACAAAAGCCCGTAGAGCGGTTTTTTTGAAACACAAAAGTGACAAAAGAACACAAAAGCCCGTAGTGTATTTTTTTGAAACACAAAAGTGACAAAAGAACACAAAAGCCCTTAGAGCATACTGTACGTCGCGTCGTCCACGCCCGACGATATCGCGGAACGCAGCACAGACACAAGACTTCAGACTTCAGACACAAGACTCCAGACACAAGACACAAATTTCATTTTTTCTCAACGGGGTTGTGTAAAGAGTAATTATTAAAAAAATTGTTTATACTTTTGCCGAATATTAATTTGATTAACCGTCATTATTGTCGGTACAAATTTTATTAACGCCAGTAAATAAGCACAAAACCATATTTTATTTGGTTGATGTTTTTGAAAAATTATGGGCTACACTCTTTACACAAACCCGGATAACAAAAACGATTAGCAGGTTTTAACCCGGAAGGAACCACTAAAACACTAAAACACTAATGGGCTGCGCATCAATTGATGCACCCTCTTCAGATCATATAGGACATCTAAAATTTATTATATAACAAATATTTATTTTTTATTTTTATCTGTAAATGAATTATTTGATAGTACTTGCATAAATTTTTTTGCAAAAAAAATTTATGCAAGTACTATCAAATAATTCATTCCCGTGCCACTATAACCATGTTCAATTTGTCCACCATTCTGGAAGAAAGCGCCAAGCGTTATCCAGACAAAGATGCCTACCGCATAGCCGATACACGGCTGTCGTTCAAACAAGTCAATGCTTTGGCCAATCAGGTGGCCAACGGCTTAAAATCGCTCGGGGTACAACGCGGCGATAAAGTAGCCATGACGTGCCTCAACTTGCCGCAGTTTCCCATTTTGTACCACGGCATTTTGAAAGCAGGAGCCGTGGTAGTACCCCTCAACCCGTTGTTGAAAGGAGCCGAAATTGCCTTTCACCTCGAGGATTCCGATGCCAAAGTGTACTGTTGCTTTCAGGGAACGGAGCAGCTGCCCATGGGACAATGGGGATACGAGGGTTTTCAACGGGTGCCGGGATGTAAACATTTTTTTGTGATTACTGCCGACCTGGCAGCGGCTTCTCCCATAGCCGATACCCAGCCATTTGGTGCCTTATTGGCCGGGCAATCGCCGCTGCTGGAAACGGCCCAAACCGAAGCCGACGACGTAGCCGTGATCATTTACACCTCCGGCACTACCGGCCGCGCTAAAGGAGCACAACTCACGCACGCAAATTTGTTTTTCAATGCCGTAGTCATCAGCAACGACGACCTGCTGGGTACTACCTCGAATGATATTCAAATCATCACGCTGCCGCTGTTCCATATATTTGCCATGACGGTGTTGATGAACGCCGGATTGTATCGAGGCACTACTTCCGTGCTGATCCCCCGATTTGCGCCCGAAGAAGTACTGAAAGCCATGCAGGAACACGAAGTAACCATTTTTGCCGGAGTCCCCACCATGTATTGGGCCTTGATTGAAGCCGCCAAAACAGGTATTGATCTTCCCAAAATCACCAAAAACCTGCGAATTTGTGTATCCGGCGGGGCTTCATTGCCCGTTCAGGTGTTGGAAAATTTTGAAAAAATATTTCAGGTACAAATACTCGAAGGCTACGGTATGTCGGAAGGTTCGCCAGTAGTGACCTTCAACCACGTCAACCGGCCCCGAAAAGCGGGTTCCGTGGGTACACCGTTTTGGGGCGTGGAAGTAAAACTCGTGGATGAACAGGGCCATGAGGTGCCCGTTGGCGAAAAAGGGGAACTCCTGTACAGGGGACACAATGTCATGAAAGGTTATTACAAACGCCCGGAAGACAACGCTCAAACCCTGCGCAATGGTTGGCTGCACTCCGGCGATGTAGCCATTAAAGACGCAGATGGCTTCTTTTTTATCGTTGACCGCATCAAAGACCTGATTATCCGGGGTGGAGAAAACGTCTATCCGCGCGAGGTAGAAGAAGTAATGATCCAGCATCCGGCCGTTTCTTTGGTGGCCGTGATTGGCGCTCGCGATGAAAAACTCGGCGAAGAAGTAAAAGCCTGTGTGGTGCTGAAAGACGGCCATTATGCCACACCGGAGGAACTGCGGGATTGGACAAAGGAGCGTGTAGCCCGGCACAAATACCCGCGTATCGTAGAAATATTGCCCGCACTGCCGATGAATGCTACGGGAAAAATACTGAAGAAGGAATTGAGGAGTTGATTGGTGGCACGGGAATGAATTAGTTTGGCATTATTTTTTCTATTAAGTTAGGTAAGTTGAAATAAACGCGGTTATCAGTTTCTGCAAAATCTACACAATCAAACAGTTGTGAAAATCATACCTCATAACTCCTACCTACTTAGTTAATCATGAATTACCTGCCATCTGATGGAGAGTTAGCACTATTATTAGTCATTTGGGAATTGCAGCCTGTCACGGTGCGGGCTGTTCATGAGCGCATTGCACCCCACAACCCCGTGGGTTATACCACCGTACTCAAACAAATGCAGCGGATGCACGAAGAAAAAGGCGTGTTGCAACGCGATATCAAGGATGGGGCACACCTGTATTCCTGTCCACTGTCAAAAAACGAAATAAAAAAGCAGCTGGTAGAAAAAATGATCCACACTGCTTTTGACGGATCAGCAGCAGCCTTGATACAATATGCAATGGGCGGCGATGACGGGGCCTCGGAAGAAAAACAGATCGTGGAGGTCAGAAGGTGGCTGGAGGATAAAACGGGGGTGTGAAGGGGGAATAACATGATTAGCCCGCTCATAAAACCCTCCACGATCCGTTTGGGTGTGGCCGGCGGGGTTAGTACCAAAGGAACATCCCTCCGGTCTTTTTTATGCCTGCGTTTATTAGGGTTTTTACCATGAAATTATAACAGGGTTTATTTGTATTCAGGCACTTAAACTTCTAAAAATTTAAAATATTTTAACGTAACCCTAATTTCCAAAAAAAAAATTTTTGGCTTCGCCAAAAAGGTAAAAAAGGTAAAAGGTAAAAAAGGGTCATAAATGCCGCACGACCCGAAAACCGAAAAGATAGTAACGACCGGACGGGGTCCAGTAGTAACGATTAGCCGCCCGGCAGGTCGCAGGATTGTTGTACCAGGAGCCGCCGCGCACAACACGCTGAGACCCGGAAGCGGGTCCGTGTGGATTGCGTGCGCCGTCACTTTGCCTGTAAAAGTCGCCGCCGTACCAGTCCCAGCACCAGTCCCATACATTGCCCGAAAGGTGTTTCAGTCCGAGGCCGTTGGCGGAAAGTTCCTGTACCGGCACCGTTTTTTGGCGATACAGCCCTGCAATGGAGTACGATTTTTTATATTTGGCATTGGCATCAAAATTGACCTCTGACGGGTCAATTACGTCGCGGCCATTGCCAAAGCGCACGTCGCGGCCCCGCTCACGGGCGGCGTATTCCCATTCGGCTTCGGTGGGCAGGCAGTAGCCATTGGCGCTGGTATTGGGGGTGATTGTCCATTGTTTGGTATCGCCAGTGTTTTGGTTGCCGGGGTCTTTGGTGTTTTTATTCACCGTGTAACATTCCGGGAGGCCCTCCTTGCGGCTGCGCCAGTTGCAGTATTCTATGGCATCGTACCAGTCCACGTTGATTGCGGGTCTTTGCCCCTTGCCCCAACCCTGGTCGGAGGGCTTTTCGCGCCCGTTAGCGGTGCAAAAAGCGTCGTATTCATCGAAGGTGACTTCGTATTTGGAGATATAAAAATCGCTGACGGTGACGTTGTGGGGTGTTTCATCGGTTTGCTCGTTATCGCCTTTCACATCGCCCATGCGGTAGGTGCCGCCGGATACCCGCACTAAGTCGGCGGCGACTGGCGGCGGGGTTGGGTCGGGATTTTCGGCCTTGCGGATCCACTCGCCAAGGGTCTGCCGTTGGCTGGCCGTGAGGTCGGGGCAGTTGTCTAAGGCGGCGCGCCATTTTATCAGGGCGGTGGGGTTGTCTTTTTGGTTGTATGCGGCTTTTCCTTTGGCGAGCAGGCTTTCGTAGCAGTCGTTTTGCTGCGCAGCGGCTATGCAGGTGAGCAGGGAGAAAAGGAGGATGAAAAAGGTATTTTTTTGCATAGGTATTCAATTGACAGGATATTATGTTTATTTCACAGGGTTTACAGGATTTACAGGATATTATGTTGATTTCACAGGATTCACAAGATTTGCAGGATATTATGTTGATTTCACAGGATTAACAAGATTTGCAGGATTTACAGGATTTACAGGATATTATGTTGATTTCACGGGATTTACAAGATTTACAAGATTTGCAGGATTTACAGTATATTATGTTTATTTCACAGGATTTACAAGATTTGCAGGATTTACAGGATATTATGTTTATTTCACAGGATTTACAAGATTTGCAGGATTTACAGGATATTATGTTTATTTCACAGGGTTTACAAGATGGGTATGTTGAAATAATCGCAGTTGTAATTTCCTGTAAAATTCACACAATCAAACAGTTGTGAAACTCCTCTCTTATCTCTCCTCTCTCCTCTCTTATCTCTTATCTCTTATCTCTCCTCTCTTATCTCTTATCTCTTATCTCTCCTCTCTCCTCTCTCCTCTCTTATTATCTCTCTTTTAAAATATTTTTTAGCTGGTTTTGGGCGGTGACGTATTCTATGGCGCTGATTTGGGCTTTTACACCTCGGATGGCCCTTTCCAATTCGCCGGGCAGGTTGGCTATTTTCAGTGCTTCGCTCAGGGCGCTTTGGGCCTCGGATGGCTCGTCGGCGCTGAGTTGGGCTAAGGCATTTTGCAGGAAGGGCTTGGCGGCGCTGCGGGCGCGTTGGGCATCTTCTGCAGCGCGCTGCTGTGCTGCCTGTTGGTTGGCTTTTATGCGCTGTGCTTCCAATTCCGCTGCTGAAGGCTTTGCCGGCTTCTGTGTTTTGGCTACCGAAGGGACTGCCGGCTTCTGTGTTTTGGCTACCGAAGGAACTGCCGGCTTAAGGGTATCTCCGGCTGGTTTATTGCTTACAAGCGGAGTCTGATTGGCGGGGGGCGGGCAGCCGCTGTATGCCGTTATCCCTTTTTCATCCGGGCAGTTGTCGTCCTTATCGGCTACGCCGTCCTGATCACGGTCGGTGGCGGTTTCAACGGGTGGTTTTTGCGGTTTCACGTCGGTTTTGGGTGGCCCGGAAAAGAGGACATAAAGGGCTATAGCTATAACTAATGCAAGTACCCCCATTCCTACGGGTATCAATAAGGCCGATTGACCCCCCGTATCGGTATGGTCGTCTTGCATCGGCAGCAATGTATTGGCATCCATCTGTCTCTGTTGAGCGCGCTGTTGTTGTGCTTCGTGTTCCTGCTGTGCACGGGCAGCGGCGGCTTTTTCCTGTTGCTCGCGTTTGGCGCGGGCATTTGCTGCTTTTTCAAGGCGTTCCTTTTCGGCGCGGGCATTTGTTTCGTGTTCCTGCTGCGCGCGGGCAGCGGCGGCTTTTTCCTGTTGCTCGCGTTCGGCGCGGGCTATTGCTGCTTTTTCAAGGCGTTCCTTTTCGGCGCGGGCATTTGTTTCGTGTTCCTGCTGTGCGCGGGCAGCGGCGGTTTTTTCCTGTTGCTCGCGTTCGGCGCGGGCTATTGCTGCTTTTTCAAGGCGTTCCTTTTCGGCGCGGGCATTTGTTTCGTGTTCCTGCTGTGCACGGGCAGCGGCGGTTTTTTCCTGTTGCTCGCGTTCGGCGCGGGCTATTGCTGCTTTTTCAAGGCGTTCCTTTTCAGCGTGGTCGCGGGCTTCCTTTTCTGCGCGGTGCTGTTCGGTGATGCGTTCGTTTTCTACGGCCAGCAGGGCATCCAGCCGGGCATGTGCTTCGGTGGCGTGCAGGCCCTGCGGGTAGTCGCGCAGGTAGGTGCGGAAGGCGAAGGCTGCGTCTTGTTGTGTTGCTTTTGTCCAAGCGCGTTGGTCGGCGAGTTCGGTCAGGTGTTTTTCGGCTTCGCCGACAAATTGCCCGTCGGGATATTGTTTCAGGTAGTTCAGGAAGCTGCCTTCGGTATCCGTTTGAAGGGCGGTGGCCCAAAGGTCGGCCTCTATCTGACGGCGGCGGAATACGAACTGCCCGCCTTCGTGGCCCGCCTGATACAGCGGCCCGGCTTCGGCTTGCTGTTCGTAGTTAAACCTTACCTCTTTGGTGACATGGTCGGCTAAATGGGCGATATTCACGGCTTTATCCACGTTTTGGCGCAGGTATTTGAGGATGCCCGCTGCGAAGGGGCTGTTTTCGCCGGGTTGTCCGTCGGATACCACGCCTTTGCCGGAGATGAATACCCAACGGGAGGGATTTCGGTCGAAGCCCTCTACGGTACGGGAATCGCGGCTGGCATCGCGCACGAGGAGTGCGGCAGAAAAACAACTGTCTGAAATGAGCAGGATGTGGCGGGCATGCATGTTGCGCACGATTTCGCGCACTTCGGCGTTGCTGATGTACGTGCTGATTTCGTCGCGTTCGGCTTCGGCGGGAATCCAGAAGCCGAGGCCCTCATCGAAGAGGCCGTGTCCGGCGTAGTAGATCAGCAGCCGGTCGTCGCGGGTGAGGCGGCGGCGGTAGTCGTTGATCTGGCGCAGGATGTTACGGCGGGTAGCCATTGTGCCAGTGAGGAGTAAGGTATCGGCTGGGTCAAAGTAGTAGTGCTCACAGAGGATGGCACACAGGTCTTGCACATCCTTGCTGGCATTGTTCAGCGACGGGAAATGCTGATAGGTATCCACTCCGATACCGAGAAAGTATTGGCGGCCAGCGGGGATTTCCGGGGAGGATTCCTGAATACCTGAGATGTCGCGTTTGATTGATTCCATGGTAAAAATTGCTAGTTGATCGGGCTAAAATATAAAAATTTTTTGGGGTGTTTCCGGTTGTAAACAAAGGGCTGAACAACTTACCTGATATTTGGTTCTGAATAAAAACGAAATATCGGCCAAAAGTATCGGAAATTTGTGAGATTTCCGATACTTCTCTGTTCTTTAATAATTTACCCCGCCGCCTCCCCGTCTTATAATACTTCAACTAAAACAGCAAAATAACCGTGTAACAAAGCAGCGGCAGGAAATAGGCGGCGGCTATACTGATCTGGTCGGCTACCTTACCCATGAAATAGGGGAAAATGGCACCGCCCAATACGCCCATCGTGATAAAAGAGGGGCTTTTTTATTGACTTTGACTCGGTTTTGACGTAACATGCTGATAACCAATTACATCATATTCAGATTGTTTATCCTCATCGCACCACCACCTTCTGCACCACCTTCCGTTCCCCATGTCTTATCCTCACAAAATAAATACCCGCCGCTGCGGCCCCGCCGTCACCGCCCAGGTCCAGCGGAATGAGCGCACCCAGCGGAAAGACCTGGGCCTGCTGGTAGAGTACCCGCCCGTAGAGGTCGGTAACCGAAATTTCTGTCATGGTGTCTTCGTCCATGTGTCCGCCGAGGCTGAGCTGTACGCGGCCATCCGAAGAAGGATTGGGTGATACCGTGGCGACAAAAGCGCCTTCAGCGGCTTCAAAGGTAACCGATCTTATTTCCGACAGCATAAACTCCCCATCGTTGTCGCGGGTTTTGAGGCGATAATAAAAGACATTGCTTTTTTGAAAAGGAAGCTGCTCGTCTAAATATTCATAGCGTTCGGGGTTATGCGTGTGTCCTTTCGCCGATACAATTCCTATCGAAGTAAAACGCACACCATCGGTACTGCGCTGCACGTCAAAATCGCGCGTATTGTCTTCTCCGGCAGTGCCCCAAGTGACGTGAACATCCTCTTTATTGGCTTTTTCTGCGGCGAAAAATGTCATAACAACGGGCAGCGGGCTGGGGCAGACGGCATTGATGGCAGACAGTGGTGCCCCTCCAAAACCTAAGACGGCATTCGCATCCGCGTCAGAGAGACAAAACCATTCTTTCAGGACAGATAAATAGACGGAATGAAAATCGTACTGTATGGATACGTTATCATTCACGCCCGCATTGGCCGGAATAATGGGATTGGTGCCAATAATACCCGGCCGCACTTTAGTGCCAAACAGGAACATGGGATAGGCGATGCCGTGATCCGTTCCGGCTGAAGCATTGGACTTGATGCGGCGACCAAACTCGGAGGAAGTCATGCCCATCACACGGTCGGCCAAGCCCAAGCCCTGCAAATCATTTTGGAAGGCTTTGACCGCATCGGACATTTCGCGGAGCAGATTGGCGTGTGCGCCCTGCGTTTTGTCGGCGCTGTCTACCTGGTTGGCGTGGGTATCAAAACCGCTGGTACGCACCCAGTAAACGCGGGTTTTGAGGCCGCCCTTGATGAGGCGCGCTACGATGCGCAGTTGTTGTGCGAGGTTATTGGTAACGCCCGTTGGCGGCGCGGGGTAAGTAATGGAATTGCTGCCTGCATTCCAAGCATTCACAATATTAGTGCCATATTGATTGGTATATTGCTGCTGATTGCGCAAAAAAGCAACCTCCAGACCAGCATTGGAATTGGGCACCGTCGTATTGCTGTAGGGCAAGAGAGAGGTCAGGCTGCCCGAAAAATTGACGGGTACTGTTTGGCCGGTGTTGATACTGTAGCCTTGCAACAACAAATCAAGGCTGGAACCTATGGCAATGCTCAAAGGATCGGGCATGACAGCATTGGGGTACTGATCGGGAAAACCAGGATAGGTAAATTCAAGAAAACGCCCCAGCCAGCCCGAATTGACTACGGCGGTGGCGTTTGACCCCGACATCCAAATATCCGTAGCCCGGAAGTGAGAAAAATTGGGGTTGGGGTAGCTGACGCTCTGAATAATGGAAAGAGCATTCTGATTATACAGATCGCGCATACCCGTCATGGAGGGGTGCAGCGCCGTTTGCGTGTTGCCCAAGATCAGCGCAGCATTACTGGGAATGAGAATGTTGGGGCGGGCTACTGCCAAGTTGGTATATTGATCCATGGGCAATACGGTATTAAGACCGTCATTACCTCCGTTAATTTGCAAAATGACCAATACCCGATCGTCCTGCGGCGGCACAGCGTTCATCAGCGCTGCATCGAGTAAGGAAACAGGCATGGAGGCCGCAAACAAGCGGCCCGAAAAGAAGGGCACAGCGGCAAAAGGGGCGGAAACTTTCAGGAAATCGCGGCGTTTCATGCTAAAAATATTATTGCTTGAGCGTTGTAAGTACTAGCGCGATATTGATTAATATTAGGATATCAATATATTGTATTGATTATCAATAAAATATATAAACATTATAATATAAAATAATATCAATTTGGTGTTTAGTTGAATAGTTGGATGAATTGTTTATCAGATGAGGTTGTACTCTGCCATACCCAACACTGCCTGATAAAAAGTCTGCAAACGGGTGCGGACGACGTTCAGATTGGTGGTATTGGAAGGGTTGGCCTGATAGGTGTTCCACGCCACCGTCCAATAAGAATCGGAAGCCTGATTGGACAGTAGAATGCTTTTAAGGCTGGCAATGACCGGCGGATCGGAAGGAAGCGTGTGCAACAACTCAATGACTTCCGCAATGAGCGCATTCGGATCGGATGGATTCGCCAGCGATGCGGTGAACAACAATATATCAGCCTTCATACCGCTGGAGCCGGAAACAATCATGCGATCAATAAATTCCTTGCGTTTGCGCAGCGTGTCCGCATTGATCCAAAGCTCATGAAAACCCGGCATCTGATAATACGCCGGCCAGCCGGAGACATCTGGCGGGCCACCAATGTCCATCGTTTGCTGATTGGCACTGTCGCGAAAAAAGCGATAGTTGCGGTACCGTCCCGTAGTGTCGCTTGCAGCAGCCATACCAGTGAGGCCGAGCGTGCGACCAGTGCCCACGCAAAATTCGAGTGGATTGCGGATGTAGCAGCCTTTCGATTCGATTTGATCGAAAAAATGCTGACTGCTGAAAAGCGCCCGTAAAACAGGGGCTATTGCATAATTGCCACTGCGGAATAAATCCGCTAAGGGTACAATAACATTGGCTTCAATCGCACTGTCTATATCGTAATAAACAAAGAAGCGATAAATTTTGCGGACGAGGTAACGGGCCACTTCGGGGTGCGCGAAGATCATATTGAGCAAATCATCCAACTCCAAATCGCCCGCAGTAGGGCCGGTCCGTCCCTGAATCACGGTATTACCGTAAAAATTGGAAAAAGTCTTGTTGGCCGGGTCGTGTACGTTGGAATCAAAATAGGTTTGCAGGGTAGTGTTATTCACCCTCCAGCCCGTAAGTACTTTCGCCGCCTGTTGTACATCTCCTTCGGTAAAATACGCGGGCAAATCTTTACCCACCGTAAACAATTCCTGCAATTCGCGGGCATAGTTTTCATTGGGCGCGTTTCGAAAATTGGAGCGCCCGTTGAGGTAATAAAGCATCGCCGGGTCTATCGTGAGCGCACGGATGAATGCTTTAAAGTTGCCGAGCGCATAGTTGCGCAACAACACGTTATAACGGTAGGCGTAAATGGCTTCATTCACGGCCCCCCCAACCGTTGTCGGGGCATGGTTGTGCAGGAAGATGACCATTTTTTCGCGAAGAGACACCCCCTGCGTGAGCATTTGGCCCGACCACCAGGATCTGAGCGACGATCCGCGTTGGGTCTGGTAATTACTATTAGACGGCCCATTGACCCAAGTGGTACCAATCGCCAGCGTTGGATCCCCCGCATAGTCCACTAATGGCGGATTGGATGGCGGCGGCGGCGGCGTTAAAAGCGTAGTGACTACCTGCTGGAGCGTTTGGTTATTGAAATACGCTACATCAGATTTGTTGATACCAAAAAGCGTTCTGCGCAACAGGTGGAGCAGTTCGGGTCTCCCAAAAGGACCAGTGTAAGGAACGAGCAGCATATCCCGGAAAGATGTTTTTTGAAAAATAAATTTTGTATGGTCAAATGTACGGCGACATTTTGGAAATAACTTAAAAAATAAACTATTTTGGGCATCCTTCATAAGTAGTTGACACTTTTATTTTCGGCAAATAAAAATAAATTAAAATAAAGCATTGATAATCAAGTACTTATTAGGGTAATTTAAAATAATTGCACAAAGAAAGTGTCAACTACTTTTCACGCAGAATGAAGGATGCCCTATTTTGTGGTTTTTTTAAAGTTTAGGAACGGTGTCAGCATAAAGTACTAAACTTAAATAGATTAGTTTTTGCTCAAATAACGATCTTTTTGTGCTAATAGGCGTACTCATACAATGACTGGGAGTCATCGTATGAGTACATTTAAAGGAATCAGATAAAATGGTTACTTTATTTTGACACTGTTCCTTAGACATTGTTCAAAATTTTCACGTTGCGGTTTTAATATTTCTAAGCGGGTGTGTTGAAATGAACGCGGTTATAAATTTACGCAAAAATCACATAATCAAATAGTTGTGGAACTGATGATTAATAATGCATAACTACTTATCTGCTTTTTAATCATTTATTCTCCCGCTTCCTCCCCGGTCTTATAATACTTCAGGGCAAACAGCAAAATCACGGTGTAGCAAAGCAGCGGCAGGAAATAGGCAGCGGCTATACTGACCTGGTCGGCTACCTTGCCCATGAAATAGGGGAAAATGGCACCGCCCAATACGCCCATCGTGATAAAAGAAGAGCCTTTTTGGGTCAATGGCCCGAGGGTGCGCAAGCCCAAACCGAATATGGTGGGAAACATGATGCTCATAAAGAAATTCATGGAAACTAAGGCGATCTGCGACACCAAACCGAGGTTTAAAGCAGTGAGCGTAGTGGCAATGATGATGCCGATGGTATAAAACGTCAAGAGGCGATTGGCCGGGAAAAAGGTCATCAGGTAGGTGCCGAGAATGCGCCCAACCAACATACAAACCATGCTGGCACTGAACCAATAGGCGGCACTTTCGTCGGAAATGCCCGCATAATGGTGCAGGTAATTGATGAAAAATGCCCAAGTGCCGCCCTGTGCCGCTACATTGGCAAACTGGGAGGCTACGGCCCAATTGTAATGCCGTTTTTTGAACAAGTCGCCCCACTTGTCTGCTCCACCCTTGTTTTCCGCCGCCGCGTGAACATCGTTCAGGGGCGGTACTTTTATGGTGGCAAAGGCGGCGGCTACGGCCAAAATCAGGAGGCCAATGCCGATATAGACCATTTTGACGGGTTGCAAATCTTTCACTGCATCGCCTATCGGGGTCAGCCGCAGAATGAAATAGCCGCCAATGATGGGACCAATAATGGCTCCAACAGCATTCCATGCCTGTGAAAAATTGATACGTTGCTCAGAAGTACGGGTGTCGCCCAAAGCAGCAGAAAATGGGTGCGCCACCGTCTCCAAAGTGGCCAATCCGCAGGCTAAAATAAACAGCGCAAAGCGAAACATACCGAAGGATGCCCCGTCGGCAGCCGGCACAAAGAGAAAAGCACCCAAGGCGTAGAGCACCAATCCCATCAGTACGCCTTTTTTGTAGCCGTATCGGTGCATGAACATCGCCGCCGGAATGCCCATCACACCATAAGCACCAAAAATAGAGAACTGCACCAAACCGGAGTCGGCCAAGGAGACGTGCAACACTTTTTGGAAATATCGGTTCAGGGCATCAGACATGGAAATGGCAACCCCCCAGAGGAGGAAAAGGCTGGTCACAAAGGCGTAAGTGGGGATGTACTGGCGAGTCGTTAAAGGTACTTTAGACATGGAGGAAAAGTTGATTTGAATTTCCCCAGCGTTGAAACGCCGGGTTGAGAAAAAGCGGATGAGGGTTTGCACACGCTTGGCCTTTCGTTTCGGGTTAAAACCCGTTTTTCCCCAGCGTTGAAACGCCGGGTTGAGAAAAAACGAATGAGGGTTTGCACACTTTTGGCCTTTCGTTTCGGGTTAAAACCCGTTTTCCCCCAGCATTGAAACGCCGGGTTGAGAAAAAACGAATCAGGGTTTGCACACGCTTGGCCTTTCGTTTCGGGTTAAAACCCGTTATCGTTTTTCCCCAGCGTTGAAACGCCGGGTTGAGAAAAAACGAATGAGGGTTTGCACACTTTTGGCCTTTCGTTTCGGGTTAAAACCCGTTTTTCCCCCGGCGTTGAAACG
>Ga0209181_10009079_pt1 | contig 13171 bp, 6 predicted proteins | sample MAT05_FD_187208 | JGI IMG/M metagenome (GOLD analysis project Ga0209181, IMG submission 187208) | Freshwater microbial communities from Lake Fryxell liftoff mats and glacier meltwater in Antarctica - MAT-05 (SPAdes) (version 2) | ecosystem: Environmental > Aquatic > Freshwater > Ice > Liftoff... | reverse complement strand
CAAGCCCGGCGTCGCCCTCAAGGGTGCCAAGAGCATTGATGACCTGCTCGCCGCGCTGGATCAGGGCAAAAAGATCGCCCGCTCCGCCACGCCCGCGCCCGTGCCCAAGGGTGCCATGCTGCTGGTTCCCTCCGATGAGCGCCGCCGCAGCGGCAGCAACTACACGCCGCGCTCTCTCACCGAGCCCATCGTCCGCAAGACGCTGGAGCCGATCCTGAAGCGACTGGGTGGGGGGGATGATGATGTGACCCCCGAACAGATTCTCGAACTCAAGGTCTGCGACCCGGCCATGGGCTCGGGCGCGTTCCTGGTTGAGGCCTGCCGTCAACTCGCAGATCGGCTCGTCAAGGCGTGGCACCGGCACAAGCAACTCCCCGCCATCCCGCCTGATGAGGATGAACTGCTTTACGCCAAGCGGCTCATCGCCCAGCGGTGCCTTTACGGCGTGGACAAGAACCCGATGGCCGCGGACCTGGCCAAGCTCTCCATGTGGCTGGCCACGCTCGCCAAGGGCCACCCGTTCACCTTTCTTGACCACTCCTTCCGCGCTGGCGATTCGCTCGTGGGGCTCACCAAGGCCCAGATCGCCTCGTTCACGTGGGAGCCGGGTGGCGGTATGCAGAAGTCGCTTTGGGCTCAGCTCATCGAGCCGCGGATCGAGGCCGCGCTGTCAGCGCGCCGTGAGATCCTTGTCTCCGGCGACTTCATGAACCCGGAGACCAAGCGTCAGAAACTCGCCGTGGCCGATGAGCATCTCGGCGTGGTTCGCTTCATCGGCGACCTCGCCATCGCCGCGTTCTTCGCGGGGGAAAAGCCCAAGCAGCGCGTGGAGAAGCGGCAGGAGTACCTCCAGCAACTGACGGCGTACTTGGGCGATCGGTCAAAGCTCGGCAGCGGCGGCGCAGCGGGCGACATCAGCAAGCGGCCGCAGAAGTTTGTCGATGCGCTCAAGGCGGGTGAAAAGGGCTTGACGCCGTTCCACTGGGAGATTGAGTTCCCCGAAGTCTTCGGACGCGAAACTCCGGGGTTTGATGCGATTGTAGGGAATCCGCCGTTTCTTGGTGGTAAGCGAATCACGACCATCGCCGGCGAGAGGTTTCGAGACTGGCTTGACTCATTGCATGAGGAATCGAATAGCAACGCCGACCTAGTGGCACATTTCTTTCGGCGAGCATTTGCGCTTGTCCGTAGTAGCGCTTCATTCGGACTCATTGCAACGAACACCATCGCACAGGGCGACACCCGTTCGGCAGGCCTCCGGTGGTTGTGCAAGCACGGCGCGACGATCTACTGCGCCAAGAAGCGATTCGCTTGGCCGGGTGATGCGGCGGTGGTGGTGAGTGTCGTGCATATTTCCAAGGGTCACTTGCCGCAGTCATTTGAACTCAATGACCGACCAGTGCGGACCATAACCGCGTATCTATTCCACGATGGGGTGAGCGATGACCCTCAGAAACTCGCCGCCAACGCAGGGAAGAGCTTCCAAGGAAGCATCGTGCTGGGCATGGGATTCACTTTCGATGATGAGGGCGACACCACGGTCACGACACCGCTCGCGACAATGAGGGCACTGATCGCAATGAACCCGCGCAATAAGGAGCGGATTTTCCCGTACATTGGAGGAGAAGAAGTCAACGATGAGCCCCAGCACAGGCATCGCCGGTATGTCATCAACTTTGGCGAGATGAGCGAGCAAGAGGCTCGCCACTGGCCGGAGCTGTGGGCGATCGTTGAATCTCGCGTCAAGCCCGAACGCGTGTCCAAAGACGCGACAAAGTACCCCCGAATGGTCAACGAGTGGTGGCGATACTGGATGCCACGGTTTGAGCTTTACGACACGATCACAGAGCTCGGACTCGCACGACTGATTGGTCTGTCGCGTGTCGGTCAGCAGTGCGCGTTTACCTTCTTGTCGGCGCGAGTGGTCTTCGCGGACTCCATCGTTCTATTTCCATTTGACTCAAACTCCGCTCTTGCAGCTCTTCAATGCCGCATCCATGAGACGTGGGCAAGGTTCTTCGCTTCGTCCATGAAAGACGATCTACGCTACACACCCTCCGACTGCTTCGAGACCTTCCCCTTCCCCGAGCACTTCGAGACCGATCCGCGGCTGGAGGCGGCGGGGAAGGCGTACTACGAGTTCCGGGCCGCGTTGATGGTGCGAAACAACGAGGGGCTGACCAAGACCTACAACCGCTTCCACGACCCCGAGGAGACCAGCCTCGACATCCTGCAACTCCGCGACCTGCACGCCACCATGGACCGCGCCGTCCTCGACGCCTACGGCTGGACCGACATCCCCACCGCCTGCGAGTTCCTGCTCGACTACGAGGAAGACGATGACGACGACGCCAGCGCCGCCACATCGGGCGCATCCTCAGGCAAAGGCCGCAAAAAGCGCAAGCCCTACCGCTACCGCTGGCCGGATGCCATGCGGGATGAGGTGCTGGCTCGCCTCCTCGCCCTCAATGCCAAACGCGCGGAGGAAGAACGCCTGACCGGAGCGGCGGCGGCAGCGAAGGACGCCAAGGCAGGGAAGAAACCGGGGAGGCCGAAGAAGAGCGAAGCCGCCAAGTCCGAGAGCGGACCGGGGCTGTTCTGAGAGCTGTGGAAATTCACCGGGGAGGTGTGCACCCCGGTTCGGCAGGTGTTACCATCCACGGTCTAGACCTGCCGATTGGGTCGGTGGCGTGGACCAATGGCAAGGAAGCCTCATGGCTGAACGATTCACAGGGACATTTGAGCAGCTTAAGGACAAGCTCAAGGGCATCTCTGGTGAGTGGAAGGACCTCAATCCCAGTCAAAAGCAGCTCCGGGCGAACTCCGGAGGCATCCTGAACTGGTACCCGGCGACCGGATCGATCATGTTCCAAGGAAAGTCTCCAGCGTTGGAGACCCTGCGTAATGCGGTCACTGCTGCGATCGAAGGCTCAGCGCCCGCTCCGGCGACACCCACATCCGCACACACCGCAGTCGCCGTGGCCGAGAAGCCAACTGCACTCCCAACGACCACGAAACCAGTCGCGCCAGCCGTTGGGCGGGCGATATCGGAGCATCCACAACCTGAACCGGTGTCTGCCCTAACTCCCGCAGGCTTCCTCGACAAGCCGTTTGCGGATTCGGAGTTGGTGTTCGGGTTGATTGGAGCAGTAGGCACCGAGCTTGAGAAAGTGCGTTCCATCCTTGAGGATCGGCTCAAGGTGGTTGGGTACACGGTCACTCAGGTTCGACTCACCAAGGACGTGATCCCGACGATCGTGCCCACGGACCTCGCCGCTGGAGCGGTAGAGTACGAGCGACTCAAGGGCTTGATGGATGCAGGCAACGAGGCGCGCCGAGCTTCTGGCGATAACTCCATCTTGGCGCTTGGAGCTGCTGCGTTCATCAACTCGAAGCGAAAGACTGACAGCTCGAACTACCGTCAACATGAACCTAAGCGGGCCTACATTGTCAGCTCGTTGAAGCATCCCGACGAGGTCGCACGGCTTCGGGAAATCTATCCGCAGGGGTTCTATTTGATCGGAGTGCACGCCGATGAGAAGCGGCGATTCGACTACCTGACGAAGGACAAAAACATCCCAGCCGATAAGGCCAACGCGCTCATTGATCGGGACGAAGATGAGGATCTTGTTCACGGCCAGAAGGTCACTGACACTTTCCATCTCTCCGACTTTTTTGTTCGCATTGATGGTCAAGACGACTGTCTGAAGCACAGTTTGTGGCGGATTCTCGACCTCCTGTTCGGCAACCCCTATGTGACGCCGACGTTTGACGAGTACGCGATGTTCTTGGCGTTTGCAGCGTCGCTGCGATCTGCGGATCTTTCTCGACAAGTTGGGGCGGTTATCGCGATCGATGACCAGGTCGTAGCTACGGGCGCAAATGACTGCCCCAAGGCGGGTGGTGGCCTGTACTGGCCCAAGTACAATCCGCAGACCCACGAGATTGAGGACCAGGAAGATGGCCGCGATTACATGCGTGGCGAGGATTCCAACAAGATTGAACAACAGAAGATTATCAGCGAGATTCTTGCGAAGGCCGAAGCGGCAGGACTTGATCGTGGAACGCTCGAAACCGCGCTTCGAGGGAGTCGCATCCGCGACCTCACCGAGTTCGGCCGAGTAGTTCATGCGGAGATGGAAGCCCTCCTCTCGTGTGGCCGCGCGCAGATACCCATCAAGGGTGGCATCGTTTATACCACGACGTTTCCGTGTCACAACTGCGCGAAGCACATTGTGGCTGCCGGCATCGCTCGGGTCGTGTTCATCGAGCCCTATCAAAAGTCAAAGGCTGCGGAATTTCACACCGACTCGATCCAGGTTGGTTTCACTGAGACTGGAACTCCTGCTGTGGATCGCCACATGGTCTCGTTTCAACCGTTTGTGGGAGTGGGTCCCCGGCGATTCTTCGACCTATTCTCGGTTCGGCTTGGTTCCGGCTATCCGCTCAAGCGGAAAGACCCGGTGGGGCACACTATTGAGTGGAAGCCTGGTGGAGGTCGCTTGCGCCTTCAGATGCTTCCTGTCTCATACCTCGATCTAGAGTTGGTAGCAAGCGATATGTTTCTGAAAGCATCAGTGAGCAAGAAGGAGAGTCAACATGGCAAATGAAAAGCAGCAGTCGGCATCGCAGGCTCAGCCCCAGTCCCAGGCCGCCGCACAACCAGCCAATCAGCGAGAAGTCTTCGTCAAGCATCTCGAACACGCGAGCAGCGTTGTTCAGACTTGGCCGGCGTGGAAGCAACAGGTGCTCGGCGGTGCGGCGGTTCAACCGGCAACTGGTGCAAAACGGTAAACATGGAAAGCGAGTCGGTATCATAACTTTGTGCACCCATCTGCCTGTCACCAACGGGCTTTGAGGCACACGCCTGCCGGCTTCGGAGGCTGCCTCAAATGGATGCAAGAACGCTGGACATCAAGACGATCTTCGGCCAAGAGCGGCGGCACGTTGTGCCACTGTTCCAGCGCCCGTATGTCTGGGAGCGTAGTTCCCAGCTCGAGCCGCTTTGGGAGGACATCCAAGCGGTAGCCGATCGACAGCTGGAAGGGCAGTCCGTCCGAGCACACTTCTTGGGCGCGATCGTGCTGGATCATGTGTCCAAGCCCACCGGAGAGGTCGAGGTGCGGCAGGTCATCGACGGCCAGCAGCGTCTGACCACCATTCAATTGTTTTTCGAAGCTTTCTGTGATTTCTGCAAGCAGCGCGGCAAAGACAAGCACCACGCCATGCTCCTCAAGCTGACGCGGAATGACAACCAGTTCAGCACGGACCCAGACGAGCAGTTCAAGGTCTGGCCGACGACGCAGGATCAGGACACCTTCCGCACGGTCATGAACTGCGGAAGCCCGGCAGAACTCCGCAAGGCGTTTGGAGTGAAAAAGGACGATGCGGCGATCGATCGGCCGATTGCCGACGCATACCTGTACTTCTACAACGCGATCGGCGAGTGGCTGAACCCTGACGGCGCGGATTTTGAATTGCGGTTGGATTGCCTCTTCAAGACTCTCCGCGAGTACGTCCGGCTCGTGGTGATCGACCTGGACCCCAATGACGACGCGCAGGTCATCTTTGAGACGCTCAACGCCCGCGGGACCCCGTTGCTGCCCGCCGACCTGGTCAAGAACCTGTTGTTCCACAGGGCTCAACTCGCCGGAGACGCTCTGGAATCGCTGTACCAAAAGTACTGGCGGCACTTTGATGACGACGGCTATTGGCGAGTGAAGAAGGGGCGTGGACACGCGCGGCGGGCACGCATCGACACATTCCTGCAGCACTACCTGACGGTCAAACTGCGGGACGAAGTGCCGGTTGGACACCTGTATGTGGCGTTCCGTGAACACGCCGCCATGGGGAAGGCCGCCGAGGTGCTGGCTGATCTGCGCCGCTACGCGGATACCTACAGGTCAATCGACGGCCAGGAGACCGGAACGCGAGAGGCACTGTTCGTCAAGCGGTTGAGCGAGATGGATCTGACCACGGCGCACCCACTGTTGCTGGAGCTCTTAGCCAACCATGCGGGCGACCGCTCGCAGCTCCGCAGCGTTCTGATCGACATGGAGTCGTTCCTGGTGCGACGCATGATCTGCCAGCTGAACACCCGCGGATACAACCGTCTGTTCATCGACCTGCTCAAGGCGCTGGGCGGCAAAGATGGTTCGCCGCGCGAGCGTGTACGAGCGGTGCTCCTTTCGACTGAGGCGGATAGCGGCCGCTGGCCGAACGATGAGGAGATCAAGCAGGCGTGGCTGAACAATCCGCTGTATCGAGGCCTCGTCAAGAAGCGCACTCGCATGGTTTTAGAGGCGATGGAGCATGCTTCCCGGACCGGTAAGACTGAGAAGCTCATCATCGACGAGAAGCTGACCATCGAGCATCTCATGCCGCAGGATTGGGAGAAGCACTGGCCGCTGCCGGAAGCACGTAACAGCGATGATGATCCGCAAGGTGTCCGCGACCGGCTTATCCACACGTTCGGCAACCTGACGCTCCTGACCAAGAAGCTGAACCCATCGGTTTCGAATGGCCCTTGGACCAAGAAACGCGACCAGATCACCAAGCACAGCATTCTGCGGCTCAATAACGTGCTAGCCGAACACGACGAGTGGAACGAGCGGATGATTCGCAAGCGGGGCGAGGCCCTACTGAAGCAGTTCAAGGACACTTGGCCGAGGCCATTATGACTCACTCAAGGAGAATCAACCATGACATCACTTGAAGTGAGAGCAGATCTGGTCCAAGCATTGCGGCTCGACCTTGTCGGGCCGGACAACCAGCACGCTTTCGCGGCAGAGTTGCTGCCCGAGTCGCCCAGCAGGTGGTACCTGACCGGGTTCCTCGTGCCCTTCGATGCGCCGGTGGAGCAGAAGACCGACGAGACCAGCAACGAGGAAATCGCCGCCGGAGCAGAACCCGGCGGGCTGGACGACGACGCCACTCCTGAGAAGCCCGCGGCACGGAAGAGCATCCTGCCGTCATCGATGGGATTGAGCGTGCTCGTTCCGCCAGGGGTAGATCAGATTGATGCCTTGGCGGAGTGGGGTGACTACACGTTCGAAGGCCCGGATGGCACTGAGAGTGGGGCGAGCGCGGGTGAAGAGGATCCTGCCGAGAGCGACTCGCCCCACCACGCCGCGGCGGGTGGCGAAAGCGCACCGGGGGCAAACGGAGCGACAGCAGTGCCTCGCAAACGCCGGCGCGGTTGGCGGCGAACTCCGCGGAATGCTTCAGCGGTCATCGACCTTCCCAAGGCGGGTGGCAAGCCGATCGAGGTGAATCTGAGTGGTCACGGAGGCGCGGATGGTGTCGTGCTTGTGGTGACGGTGCGCCCAGTATCACCGACGGCCATGGGAACAGGTCGCCTCCCGAAAGGGACTCGCTCGGTCTCTGTGTTCTTGGTGAACAAGCGAGAGCCGGATCGGGATCATCCGTACCGGACGTTCGCCTTCCAAACCAAGCTGTCCCTGAAGCTGACGAAGCCCTTCGTAGCCCGGCCCGATCTTCGAGGTGGCGATGCGGGCGCTGGGACCGACGATTGGGATGACCGCGTGGCGGATCTCCAGTACCGCGATGTTTGCGAGTACGCCGTCGGCCACGGCGTGTCGGCCACATGGCCTCGCGCAGCGAGCGGCACTGTCGGGGGGGCGTTGGCTGGCACCGCGACGGATTGCCTTCACGTACAGACCACTTGGGTGCCCCAAGCGGAGGTCGAGCGGGTCGCGCCCTCAAAGATCCCATCGGTTGAGTTGAGGATGGAAGCACTGGGAGAACTCATCGACGGTGCAGACGCAGCGTCGAAACTCGCTCCGCTCGTGACACCGTACCGGCAGTGGATTACCAGCCAGAAGACGAAGTACCCAACCCTATCAGCAGAGAGAGCGAAGACGGCCGCCGAGATGCTGACAGTGGCAGGGTTCGTTGCGGATCGAATCGAAGCGGGGATCTTGCTGCTCGCAGACCCACAAGTGCGAGAGGCATTCTGTATCGCCAACCGAGCGATGGCGTTGGCCGGGCGGCAACGAGCGTGGGCCGGCGGTGACAAACTGAAGGCTCCCGAGCAATTGGACGCGCCGGCGTGGCGGCCGTTTCAGTTGGCGTTCTTCCTCATGACGCTTCGGAGCATTGTCGAGCCCAAGCACAACGACCGCGAGATTGTAGATCTTCTCTTCTTCCCGACCGGCGGTGGCAAAACAGAAGCGTACCTGGGCCTGGCCGCGTTCACGATGGTTCTCAGGCGGCTGCGAAACCCAGGTGCCATGGGCTGCGGAATGAGCGTCCTGATGCGGTACACGCTTCGATTGCTCACGCTCGATCAACTCGGGCGTGCAGCCGCCCTCATGTGCGCCCTCGAGATAGAGCGAGAGAAGAAGCCCGCGCTCGGCGAGTGGCCGTTTGAAATCGGCTTGTGGGTCGGCCAGGCTGCAACCCCGAATCGTATGGGCCGACGCGGGGACAACGGGCCTGGCCGTGACTACACCGCATACACGAAGACAATGCGGTATAAGCGAGACGACCGCAGTAATCCCGCGCCGATCCCGATTGAGGAGTGCCCTTGGTGCGGCACCAAGTTCACAAAGAACTCGTTTCGGCTGGTTCCGACAGACATTAAGCCCGTTGACCTCCGCGTCCACTGCGTCAATCACAACTGTGCATTCAGCGGCGATCGCCACCTGCCAGTGCTTGGGGTCGATGAACCGATATATCGCAGGCTGCCCGCATTCCTCATCGGAACAGTGGACAAGTTCGCTGCGCTTCCATGGACGGGTGAAACGGGCTGCCTCTTTGGCCTTGCCGACAGACACGACAAGGATGGTTTCTACGGGCCATGCACTCCGGGGAAGGGCACAGCTCTAGGCGGTCAGCTTCCGGCCCCAGATCTGATTATCCAGGACGAACTGCACCTGATCTCAGGTCCGCTCGGGACGATTGCCGGCATGTATGAGGCCGCAATCGATGCGCTATGTACGAGAAGCAGTGACGGGTATGATCTTCGCCCGAAGATCATCGCGAGCACTGCCACAGTTCGCAGAGCCGACACACAGATACGTGCGTTGTTTGAGCGGCAGCAGGTGACAGTGTTTCCGCCGCCGGGACCAGATCGCCGCGATTCGTTCTTTGCCCACACGGAAGCCCCCGACAAGACGCCCGCTCGCCTGTACGTTGGCGTAGCGGCGCAGGGGCGAAGCTTAAAGGTCGTGCTGCTGCGTGCTGCATTATCTCTGTTGAGCGCTGCTCAAGTGGCCTACGAGCGTGATGGTGGCAGACGCAACAAGACAAACGTCGCCGATCCGTACATGACACTTCTTGGCTACTTCAACAGCCTGCGAGAGCTGGGTGGTAGCCGGCGGATCATCGAAGACGAAGTCCGAACGCGGGTGGCGCAGTACTCTCGCCGTCGCCGCATTGAACCCAATGAGCGATTGTTCACCGATCGGAATATCGGATACGACGTGCTCGAACTGACCTCTCGCGTCTCCACGGGCGATGTCGCCAGCGCGAAGCGACGACTATCGTTGCCAGTCTACGAGGAAGAGCGGGTTGATACGGCTCTGGCGACAAACATGATCTCTGTCGGCCTCGACATCATCCGCCTTGGGTTGATGGTCGTGCTCGGTCAGCCAAAGACCAGTGCCGAGTACATCCAAGCAACCAGCCGCGTTGGTCGTGACCCGCTTCGACCAGGCCTAGTAGTTACGCTGCTGAACATCCACAAGCCTCGTGACCGGTCGCATTACGAGCGATTCGAAACCTACCACGCGTCATTCTACAGGTCGGTCGAGGCAACGAGTGTGACGCCGTTCTCGCCAAGGGCCCTGGACCGAGCACTGCCTGGGGCCTTGGTCGCGTTGTGCCGTCAGGGGAGACCGGAAATGACCCCGGCTCTTGGTGCCGGGCAGATTCTCGCCATGCGTGCTTCCCTAGACGCAGTTGCCGAGCGGTTGGCCGAACGGGCACGAAACCACGCTTGGCCACCCAGCCCTGCAGCAGGCCAGAAGCTCCGTGACCATGTTCTGCATCGCTGCACCAGCCTGCTTGATGACTGGGTGAACATTGCTCAGGAGTTTCGACAGACCAACGTTGCTCTCCAGTATCAGGTGGAGGCCACGACCGGGCAGCGGTTGCTCTACGAGTTCCTCCATCCTGAGTTGACAGGCCTTCCGCCAGTACGCCGGCGATTTCGAGCAAATCGATCGATGCGCGACGTGGAGCCTTCGGTTGACCTGTTCGTCCGCAATCTCAATGAGTGGGGGAACAGGCCATGAGTACGTCTCAACTTCGTTCAAGCCAGGTTGTCACGACGTTTGGCCCCGGGGCAATGGTCGACCTTCCCGATGCGTCTGTGATCATCGCTGGGCTTGACCACTGGCGCTACGACAATGGACGGATACCGTCGATCGAAGAGCCTCGGTTGGTCGCAAAGCTGAGCGAGATTCTTGGCGTGACGACGCTCACTCTTCGAGCCCCGCCTCCGGCCATCGACCAGCCCGGTGGATTTCGGCCCGATGTAGTCGCATGGCGCTTTCCGGAGTGGTTCATCGTTCAGAAGACAGAGGTGACACCCCGGGGGTTCCGCACACGTCGACTTGTGCACATCAATGCGCTCGACGGCATGAAGTACACCGACCCGGACACAAGAAAGAAGGTCGCAGTTGTCCCTGTGCGGTTTGTTCGTGCCTGCCGCAAGGGACACGTTGGTGACATCGAGTGGAAGGAGTTCGTTCACGGAGCAAAGACCGATTGCGTGCGGCAGATGTGGATCGAGGAGCGGGGCACGAGCGGCGATCTCGATGAAGTCTGGATCACCTGCGAGTGCGGCGCAGCGAGGGCGATGAGTCAAGCGGCTCGGATGGAGTTGCGGGCCCTCGGGTCGTGCAACGGCGCGAGGCCATGGCTCGGTGCTGGGTCGCGAGAACCTTGCGGTGAGCCGAACCGACTACTGATCAGAAGTGCGAGCAACGCCTACTTCCCACAGCTGCTTTCGGTCATTTCCATTCCAGACAACCGCAAGCCGATCGACGACACCGTGCGCGCACTCTGGGCCGATTTCCTTTCGGACATCGAGACACCGGAGCAACTCGCAAAGGTCCGCAAGAGGCCTTCGGTCGCTGGCCGCTTGCAGGGGCATGCGGATGATGTGGTTCTCGACTCGATCAATCGCGTCCGAGGCGGCGGGAGCGGGTACGACCGTCCGGTCAAGGAAGTGGAGTACGAGGCTCTGTCCGAGGCAAAAGAGGAAATCGGTGCTGATACTCCGGGTGGAGACTTCTTCGCCAGATCGATTCCGAGGGCATTGTGGGACGCGGCATGGATGAAATCGATCGAGCGCGTGGTCCTGGTGCATCGACTGAGGGAAGTCGTTGCGCAGGTGGGGTTCACTCGATTTGAGGCGTCTGGACCGGACATCCAGGGCGAACTCTCGATGGACGTCCAGCCTGCTCGCCTATCCGTTGATGCGAGTTGGCTGCCAGCAAACGAGAATCGTGGTGAGGGCATTTACTTGGTCTTTAACGCCGACGCAGTCGCCACTTGGTTGTCGCAGGCGGCAGCTATCGAGCGCGGCAAGCAGCTTCAAGCCGGGTTCGAGAAGTGGAAGAAGGATCACCCAGGCAGCGGAAGAGAGTTTCCCGGCTTGCCTTACTACATGCTGCACTCCTTCTCCCATTTGCTGTTGACCGCAATCTCGCTGGAGTGTGGCTATCCAGCGTCATCGCTCCGCGAACGCGTATACGCCATGGACGGTCGATATGGACTGCTGGTGTTTACGGGGTCGTCCGACGCGGAGGGCACGCTTGGTGGCCTTGTCGAAGCAGGACGCAACATCAAGCGGCACATTCGGCGTGCACTAGAGCTTGGCACTCTGTGCTCAAACGATCCTGTCTGCGCGTATCACGCGCCCGCCGACCATGACCACCAGCCGCTGCTGGGTAGCGCGTGCCATGGCTGCGTGCTCGTTGCCGAGACTTCGTGCGAGCAGCACAATGATTTCCTTGATCGGTCCCTTGTCGTGCCCACCGTCGAGGCGTTGGGCGCGGAGTTCTTCGAAGGGACATTCTAATGATTGGAGCACTGCATGCCTTGCCAGCCGGCTCTCTAAGAGCGCTTGCCTCGTCGCTTAGGGCGGGCGTGCTATCGGCCGGAATCTCACGATTTGGAGTCCAGCAGGCTGCTGGGTCGGATGCGGCGGTTGTCCAGGCTGCGCTGCAGACATTGGCAGCTTCCGGATTCACACCTCCACAGCTCGCCGTTCTCGTGCAGGCGATCGTCGATGCCCGTGGATCGCAGCCCGATGCGACCTCTCTGTTTGACCTCGTTCTGTCCGGCCCGGATCTCCCGGGCGTTCCAACTGCGGACACCGCCGCCGTCGTGCACACGCTGATCACGCAGGCGCACAGCGAGGTGCTTCTTGTGGGTTATGCGATTCACAATGGTCGCGAGCTCTTCAAACCGCTCGCCGAGCAGATGGATCGGAAGCCCGCACTCAGGATCATGTTCTGTCTCGACATCAATCGGCCATATGGCGATACGTCACGCGACGACGAGATAGTGCGCCGTTTTGCCAGTGAGTTTCGAACCAAGCACTGGCCATGGACGCGTGTCCCGCGAGTTTTTTACGATCCACGGGCCTTGGTGCCTGGGGGGCCGCAGCGTGGGAGCCTGCATGCCAAATGCGTCATCGTCGATCGCTCGATTGCATTGGTCACATCAGCGAACTTCACTGAGGCGGCTCAGCACAGGAACATCGAAGCGGGTCTTCTAATCCGGCATCAGGGCATGGTCGATCGCATTCTGACGTACTTTGAGGGCTTGATTGCGGGTGCTCACCTGATTCCCTGTGAACTCCCTTCGTGACCGTGCTGATGGGCCCCAGTGAGGCGAATGAGCCGGGGGCGTTGCGGCCCGCCGCAACTCTCGGGCCGGTAGGGAGAGATTCGCTCAAACACGGGGATTCCCGCAGCATGGCCCTTCGGTGCGTCCTGTTAACCAGAGAACGACCTCCCGAAACCCCCTTGGCGGCCCGGATTCGACGGTTTGAACCCGTTCCGATCGGGGAGTTACCGACGCCGTCACGGAAACGTGACGGCGTTTTGGTTTACGGGTCGACCACATCCGGGCCGTCGGGCTGAAGGCGCGGAAAGTCCCGCTCTGGCGGGGGTTTCGGCACTTCCCTGCCCAA
>Ga0209181_10009078_pt1 | contig 13172 bp, 14 predicted proteins | sample MAT05_FD_187208 | JGI IMG/M metagenome (GOLD analysis project Ga0209181, IMG submission 187208) | Freshwater microbial communities from Lake Fryxell liftoff mats and glacier meltwater in Antarctica - MAT-05 (SPAdes) (version 2) | ecosystem: Environmental > Aquatic > Freshwater > Ice > Liftoff... | reverse complement strand
CCTGCGAGCCGCGATGCCAGGCGACGAGCGCTGCACCGCGCCGGACGTATCCCTTCGCCGGCACGTCGACCAACTGGTCGGTGGCGTTCATCGCATGGAAGCCGGCAGCTTCCAATCGGCGAATGGCGCTGGCGGTGGCGTGCCACGGCGATGGCGAGCTGTCGAGGTACGCCATCAAGTCGTTGAGCTGTGAGTCGTTGAGCTGTGAGTCGTTCAGCTGTGAGTCGTTCAGGTGAGGGTCGTTCAGGAGGGGGTCGTGCGGGGTGCTGTTCATGACTGCTGCACCAGTCCCATTGGAAGGCCGGTCCCGCGAAGGTGGGAGGTCTCGTTGACGGTGACGACACTGCGGTGCCCATCGCGGGAGGCGGCGATGCGGTGGATGCTGGTGTAGTTCGGATAGAAGAAGCCCTGGGCTACGGGAAGCCCGAGAACGTGGAGGAGGTAGGCATTGATGACGCCGCCATGGCACGTCACGGCGACTCGCTGACCGGAGTGTGCATCGATGATTGCTTCCAGTGCTGGCACGACGCGTGCAGAGAACTCGGCAGGTGATTCGTCCTGCGCCGACCAATCGCCCCGCATCATGGCCTGCCAGCGGGGGTCGTTGCTGGCCTTCAGCTCTTCTACCGGAACGTATGCGCTCGAGTTTCGGTCCCACTCGGCGACGTCGTCGATGGTGGTGATCGTGAGCTGGCGGGCCGCGGCGAGCGGCTCGGCCGTTTGGTACGCACGCCGCATCGGGCTGGAGTAGACGGCATCGATGGCCTCGTTGCTGAGGTAGGTCGTGAGATGGCGGGCCTGCTCGTGACCCGCTTCGGCGAGCTCGGGATCAGCGATACCCTCACTCAACTCTCGCCGTACTGGTAGACCATGCCGTATCAACATCAACTCCATGCCGACTAGATAAGCACCTCATGACCCCCTCAGCCGATACCCGAACCAAGATCGTGGCCACCCTCGGGCCTGCCAGCGAGTCGCCGGAGGTGCTCGACGAGATGTTGCGCGCCGGGGTCGACGTCGTTCGACTGAACCTCAGCCACGGCACGCTCGAGTCGCACCTGATTCGAATGCAGGCTGTGCGAGAGGCCGCCGAGCGCACCGGGCAGGTGGTCGCGGTCCTCGCTGATCTTCCTGGGCCGAAGGTTCGCTCCGGCCAGTTCGCAGACGACGGCGGTCTGCTGGTCGGAGGGGCCGAGTTGGTGTTGACGCCCGACGAGGGTCCTTCGAGAATTGATCGGATCACCGTCGACTACCCGACGTTGCTGGTCGACCTCCAGGTGGGCGACCGCGTCGTACTGGGCGATGGTGCCATCTCCCTGCGAGTCGAGAGTATCGAGGAACACGAGGTGAGGTGCGTCGTACTGACCGGAGGCATGGTGCAGGGTCGGCCTGGTGTGCACCTGCCCTCAGAACGACTGCGGCTGACCACGCCGACCGAGGACGATCTGGTGTTGGGCAAGGCGATGGCCGAGGCAGGCGCCGACTTCCTGGCCGTCTCGTTCGTTCGCGCCGCTCACGACCTGCGCGTGGTGCGCGAAGCGATCCTGCCGCACACCACCCGACTGGTTGCCAAGATCGAGACGATGCCGGCGGTGGTGGCGCTGGAGTCCATCGCTGCCGAGGCCGACGCGGTGATGGTGGCTCGCGGTGATCTTGGTATCGAGTGTCCATTGGAGGACGTGCCGCACCTGCAGAAGCGAATCATTCGCCATTGCGTGGAGGTCGGTGTGCCGGTGATCACGGCGACGCAGATGATGGAGAGCATGATCACGTCGCCGTCACCGACTCGCGCCGAGGTCAGCGACATCGCCAATGCGGTGTTCGATGGGACCGACGCGCTGATGCTGTCCGCCGAGACCGCCATCGGCGCCGACCCGGTCGCGGTGGTGCGCACCATGAGCCGAATTGCCGGTCGCGCCGAAGTCGAGGCCAGTTACGAGCAGTGGGCCGGGCGGCTGGGGCGAACGCAACGCCAGCAATGGCCGGACGGTCCAGCGCGAATCACAATGGCCATCACGCACGCCGCAGGAATGGCTGCTGCGGACTCTGGCGCGTCGGCGATCCTGTGCTGCACCACCACCGGCCGCACGGCGCGAGCCATGGCCCGGTTCCGTCCCTCCCCGATCTTGATCAGCTTGTCGCCCGACCCCTGCACGGTCCGCGCGATGGCGCTGTCGTGGGGTGTGCGTTCGTTGGCCGTCAGTACGCATCACAGCACCGACGACCTGGTCTGGTTCGCGGTCGAACGTGCACTGCACAGCGGCTTGATCGAGGCTGGTCAGACTGTCCTGGTTCTGGCCGGAGCGCCGGACCGCCCAAGTGGTGCCAGTACCGACGTGCTGCGTATCGTGCGAGTTTCGTGACCGGTATTCGGGTCGAGGAAGCTGGTGACGTCACGCATCCGTTGATCGTGCTGGTGCACGGCGCGATGGACCGTTCGGCGGGCATGTTGCGCTTGAGCCGTCGCCTCGACGACAACTTTCGTGTCACCCGCTACGACCGTCGCGGATACGGCAGGTCGACACCGCACGCCGGGCCGTACGACATGGCAGCGCAGGTCGCCGACCTCGTCGAGGTGATCGGCACTCGCCAGGCGGTGATCGTCGGTCACAGCTATGGCGGCAACATCGCGCTGGCGGCGGCCGAGCAGCATCCGTCGCTGATTGCCGGAGTGGTGATCTACGAGACGCCTTTGTCGTGGGAGCCGTGGTGGCCCGGTTCGACGGCAGGCGCGGTTGCAATCAAGGCTGCCGGTCAGCCGGAGGAGGCAGCCGAGGCCTTCATGCGGCGAATCATCGGTGTCGACAGGTGGGAGGCGCTACCCGAACGAACTCGGGCGACACGGCGTAGCGAAGGTGTCGCGTTGGTAGAGGAACTGGCGGATCTCCGCGAGCATCAGCCGTGGCACGCGGATCGGATTCAGGTGCCCGTGGTGGTCGGCTGCGGCACGCGGGGTGCTGCCCATCACAAAAAGGGGATGGAGATGGTGGCCGCCACCATTCCTGGAGCCGATCTGATCGTCCTCGAAGGCTGTGGCCATGCCGCCCCCCACACCGACTCCGTCGCATTTCGAAACCACCTTGTCGCTCCACTGCTGGAGCGCGTCGGCTCGCCGTGGCGGTGAGTCGGCGACTGCATGGCTGCGAAGCACGCACGCGACATGATCGGGGGCGGTACCCCGGACCGCCGGCCGTCGCGCCCCAACGCCGTCCACCTGTGGCACCCTCCACCGCCCATGGGTGAGAACACCGGTCAGAAGCGGCATGGTCACCCGCCCTTGGGCGGCAAAGGGTGCCACCCTTCGTAGCCGGCCGTGGGGCTGTCATCGCTGCAAGGGCAGTCAAAATCAGGGCGGGGAGCGAGCTCGGAGACTGCGCTCGCTAGCCGACGTTGATCTCTGTGCCGAAGAAGGTGCACGTCAGGCCGCTCACGTCGAGCACCTCCGCCGTCGCCTGAGCACGGTCGGCACAGTCCTGCAGGCTGGATCGCTGTGTCCACACGCCCAATGCCAAGCACGCCATGAGTACCACCATGATCAGCTTGGTGACAATGCTCTTGATGACGAGCGCAGAGATCACCGACAGGACGACGAACACGACGACCACGAGGATGGCGACGGTCTTTGCGGATTCCAGGGACAGTGCAATCATGCGCGAACCATAGGCCGTAGGGTGGCCCGGTGAGTGACCAACCCATCCTGCTGACCCCGCAAGGGCCACCCCGTACTGTCCTGCCAGCGGAGGACGCGACGGTTCGTCACGCCGTTCAGCAAGCGCTGGCTGCACCCACGGATGAACGCCGAGCCATGGCAGCGACCATCGTTGCCGACAACCCGCGCTCGCTCATCGGCTGGTGCACTCTGGGCGACGTCGCCACCGACACCATCGAGAGGTACGCCGCGTACCGCGTCGGTTATCACCGCGGCCTCGACACGTTGCGCGCGAACGGGTGGCGTGGCTCGGGCTACGTGCGTTGGGCCGACGAGACCAACCGTCCGTTCCTCGGCTGTCTCCGCGGCCTCGGCGCGATGGCCACCGCGATCGGCGAGACCGATGAAGCCGAGAGGATTGCGCTGTTCCTGGGGCAGCTCGACCCTTCCGGCGGTGCTGCCTGAGCGAGCCATTGCCCGCAATGCCTGCCGGCGCGATTCTGTGTGGCGGCGCCAGTACGCGGATGGGTCGCGACAAGGCATTCGTCGAAGTCGACGGGGTAGCGATGGTGGTGCGGATCGCAACGGTGCTCCGGGCGGCGGGGTGTGAGCCGGTTTTCGCCGTGGGCGGGGACCAGGGTGCGCTCGCAGCGCTCGGCATCGACTGCGTGGATGATCTGTTCCCGCGTGAAGGCCCCGTCGGGGGAGTGATCACGGCGCTCGCGGCGTGCGATTCGCCATCGGTTCTCGTGGTCGCGTGTGATCTTGCCCACCTCACGGTCAACACCGTGAACGCCCTCGTTGCTGCTGCCGGCGCTGCCGAGGTAACGGTCGCCGTCACTGATCGAGTGCAGCCGATGTGCGCTCTATGGACACGCGGTGCCCTGCATGCTCTGCGACGATCGTTCGCCGGGGGAGAGCGGCGACTGCTCGCCGTGCTGAACCAGATGACAACCAACGAGGTACCCGCAGATCCTCAAGATCTGGCCAACGTGAACGCGCCTGGTGACCTGCCCCAGTAGCGTTCGTCGCTATGTCCATCACGGAAGTCAGTGTGGAAGAGCTGGAAGCGGCACTTGCCGCTGGCGCGCGCCTGGTCGACGTTCGCGAAGCCGACGAATACGAGAACGGTCATGTCGCCGGCGCTGTTCATGTTGCGCTCGGTACCGTGGCCGACAATGTCGCAGCCTTTCGGCCTGCGGCCGACGGCGATGGTGCTCCGTACGTGATCTGCAAGGTGGGCGGTCGCAGCATGCGGGCCTGCGAGTTCTTGGCGCAGCAGGGCGTTGCGGCCATCAACGTTGCCGGCGGCACGATGGAGTGGGTCGTCAGCGGCCGCAAGGTCGTTGCTGGAAGTCAGCCTCTGTGACCTATCGCTGGATCGACTCGTCCGACGAGGTGGCGCAATACGTCCAGCGGTTGCTCTCCGAGCCCCGTTACGCGCTTGACACCGAGTTCCATCGTGAGCGGACGTACTTCCCGAAGCTGGCGCTGATCCAGATCGCCGGTGCGGGCGAGATCGTGCTCATCGACCCGTTGGCCTGCGACCTGTCGCCGTTGAAGGAACTCTTCGCCAGCGAGTTGGTCTGCGTGGTTCACGCTGCCCAGCAAGACCTCGACGTATTGACCCACGCTGTTGGCGCAGTACCGTTGCATCTGTACGACACGCAGTTGGCTGCCGGTTTCCTCGGCTACAGCACTCCGTCGCTCGTGTCGTTGCTGCACAGCGAGTTGCGGGTGACCGCCGCCAAGGGCGATCGGTTGACCGACTGGCTGCGGCGCCCGCTCAGCTCCGACCAGCGTGACTATGCAGCCAGCGACGTTGCCCACCTGCTGGAACTGCAGGACAGGCTCGACGCCAAGCTGGCCACCGACGGCCGCACCCAATGGGTTGCCGATGCCTGCGAAGAATTGCGGACGCGTCCCGTCAGCGGTACCGAACCGGACCTTGCGTGGACGCGGTTGAAGGACGTGCGAGCGTTGAAGGCCAAAGCCCGTGGGGTTGCCCGCGCCGTGGCGGCATGGCGCGAGCGCCGCGCAATGTCGCTCGACTCACCAGTTCGACAAGTACTGCCAGACCTCGCAATTCTGGGCATCTCGCAGAAGCAGCCGGCGTCGATCAACGAGCTCAGCCAGTGTCGCGGCGTCGACGAGCGGCACACTCGCGGTGTCATCGCCAAGGAGATCCTGGCGGCCGTCGAGGCTGGTAAGGCGAGCGAAGCATCGATGCCTGCCGGTGACGGTGAGGATCTGGATCGCGGGCTGCGCCCGGCGGTGACACTGGTGTCGGCGTGGGTCAGCGAAGTGGCCCGGCAGCGACGTATCGACACCGCGTTGCTCGCAACCCGCAACGATCTTGTCGCGTTCCTGCGCGGCGACAGCGATGCTCGCCTTGCCACCGGGTGGCGTGGCGAGTTCCTGGGCGAGGGCATTCGCAAGCTGGTCGCCGGCCAGGCAGCACTGACCTTCGATGGCCGTGGCGGCCTGAGCCTGATCGAGGTGACGCCCCCAGAGCGTCCCGAGCCCGAGGCTGTCGCGCCCGAGGCTGTCGCGCCCGAGCCCGAGCCCGAGCCCGAGCCCGGCGAGCTGTAACTACGGCTTGGTGATGCGTCGTAGCTTCGCCCACAGCTTGTCGAAGGCGTCCGAGACGTCGGCGCTGCGCATACCGTAGGTATGAATCGGGCGGCGGTCGCCGATGGCCTGGTTGACGATCACTCGTTGGGGAATCACCGGCTGCCAGATCGCGCGCTTGCCAACAATTCGAGCGAGTTCCTCGTAGCGACGGTCGGCCTCGGTACTGATGGCCGGCACCTTGTTGACGATGACTCCGGAGAGCTCGAGGTCGGGGTTGTGGGCATCCCACACTTCGTCGACCAGGTCGGCAACGGCGCCAATTCCCCGTAAGCCGAGCGCGGAGGGCTCGACCACGATGACGGCGTGGCTGGCGGCTGACAGGCCGCTCGCACTCAGCGAACCGAGCGACGGTGGGCAATCGATGATGACTGCGTGGAACTGATCGCTGACCTCGGCCAGCGCATCGCGCAATCGTGTCGGGTTACCGCCATGGTCGCGGCCGAGCAGCTTCGCCGAGGCCGGGATGACCCACACCTCGCCGCCCCATGCCGACGGCACCATCGCCTTGCTCGCCGGCGTCCGGCTGAGCACGTCGGCTGACGACACCTCGACGGTCGCCGGGTCGATACCCAGCACCCAGGTGCTGGATGCCTGCGGGTCGAGATCGACCACCAGTACACGGTGCCCGGCAGCAGCCGCAGCGGAGGCGAGACCGAGCGTGACGGTGGTCTTACCCACCCCGCCCTTCTGATTGAGAACAGCAACGACACGACCCATGGGCTACATCGTGCCATCTCTGCGAGCCACCAAGGCGACGCGGGCCGGTAGTCCGCCACCGAGGACGGTGCCCTCCAAGGCTGCATCCGTGCACAGCACGATCGTGGCGCCGTCCATAGCCCTCTCGGCGCCTTGCGGGGTCGACGTAGGGTTGATGTAGGTGAACCACGTCTCGCGGCCGTCGCTGCGCGCCCACGCCAACAGATCCGTTGTGCCGTTCAGCATGCGGAACTCGTTCGCAGCGACACCGCGATGCAGTGCAGCCGTCGCCGATCGGAGGTGAAGGAGCCGTCGATAGAAGTGCAGCATGGAACTGGTGTCGCCCAGTTGTTGCTCGACATTGCGAACGTCGGCTTCGGGTGGGAACGGCAGCCACGGCTCGGCGGTCCATCCATGGAGGGCGGACGAGTCCCAAGGAATGGGCGCACGGCAACCGTCACGAAGGCCCGGGTCGACGATGCGTCCGGCGGGAACGTCGGCGTCGAGGAGACCCAACTCTTCTCCCTGATACAGGAACGGGGTGCCGGGCAAGGTGAGCAACATGATCGCGGCCATGCGAGCCTCCAGTTCGCCACCTCCATAGCGCTGGCGATGGCGGGGTACGTCGTGGTTGGAGAGCACCCAGGTGGGCCACGCCTCGCGTTCGGCGAGCAAGCCGACCGTGGTGCGGATGCGATTGGCCAGCTCGGCGGGCTCGAACGGTGCCCAGAGGAAACGGAAGTTGAAGCTGAGATGCAGCTCGTCGCCAGCGCCGTAGTAGTCGGACATCGCCGCTTCGTCGAGGAGATACACCTCGCCCACGCTGGTGCGGTCGCTGCCATCGGTGTCGGTGTATTCGTCGAGCACACGGCGAATGCCACGCAATCGTTCATGCGTGACCGGCTGGTCATTGAACGGCACATGCCCCCACGTCCTCTCCTTGCACAGGGGCGGGTCATCGAGCGCAAGGTCCTTCCCCAGCAGGTGCACCACGTCCATTCGAAACCCGTCCACACCGCGATCGAGCCAGAAGCGCAGCGTGTCGTGCATTGCGGCCTCCACCTGCGGGTTGTCCCAGTTCAGGTCGGGCTGCTCGCGGAGAAAGCAACGCAGGTAGTACTGGCCGCGCACCTCGTCGAACTCCCACGCCGACTCGCCCTTGGGGAACGATGCCAGCCAGTTGTTGGCCGGTTCGTCGCGCCATACATACCAATCAGCCTTCGGATTGGTTCGGTCGCGTCGGCTCTCCTGGAACCACTCGTGCTGGTCGCTGGTGTGATTCGGTACCCAGTCGAGCAGTACCCGCAGGCCGCGGGCGTGTGCCTGTGCCAACAACTCGTCGAAGTCGTCCAACGTCCCGAATGTGGGGTCGATGGCGCAGAAGTCGCTGATGTCATAACCGAAGTCGGCCATCGGCGAGCGAAAGATCGGCGAAAGCCACAGTGCGTCGACCCCGAGCCACGCGAGGTGACCGAGACGTTCGGTCACGCCAGCCAGCGTGCCGACCCCTGGATTGGGCCCGATCGTTGATGTCGATTCGGCGAACGATCGGGGATACACCTGGTATACGACGGCTGTCTTCCACCATTCGGGCTGTGAGCTGGCCATGAACGCCACCATACGCGCCGAGAACCTGCCTGGTCCCGCTCAATCGGAGACGCAGCCGATAGAGTGACCGCCAATGTCAACTCTCTAGGTTCGGGAGCCCTACTGTGAAGAAGGGTCGTCACCGTCGCTTCGAAGAAGCACGGAAACTCAAGCAGGCTGGTCCCAGCGCATTCGATCTGGGGTTCGGCGGCAGCGATCAGCGTCCAAGCACTGAAGATGATGAGTACGCCGCGTTGGCGGAGAAGTACGGTGTCACCTTCGACGAAGACGACGACGAGTCCGACGACTGATTCTCACTGCGCGGCTACCGAGCCTGGTCCTCATCAAGAACCCTGGCTCGTATGTCTTCGCTGAAAACCTCCCAAATTCGTAACGTCGCTCTGGTCGCCCACGTCGATCACGGTAAGACCACCCTGGTCGACGCATTGCTGCGTGCCACCGGCACCTTCGCTGCTCACCAGGCAGTCGTCGATCGAGTCATGGACTCCAACGACCAAGAGCGCGAGCGCGGCATCACCATTCTTGCCAAGGCCGCTTCCATCACGTGGAAGGGCACCAAGATCAACCTCGTCGACACGCCCGGCCACGCCGACTTCGGTGGTGAAGTGGAGCGTGCTCTCACGATGGTGGACGGCGTGCTGCTGCTCGTCGACGCCGCCGAAGGTCCGCTTCCACAGACCCGCTACGTGTTGCAGAAGGCGCTCGCCCGCAACCTGCCGGCCATCGTCATCATCAACAAGGTCGACCGCCAGGACGCTCGCGCCGAGGAAGTCCTCGACGAGGTGTATCAGCTGTTCATCGACCTCGATGCCGGCGACGAGCACATCGACTTCGAGATCATTTCGGCCATTGCTCGCGATGGCAAGGCCATGCGGGGTATCGGCTACCCCGACGACGACGCCGACCTGGGGCCGTTGCTCGACACCATTCTGGAAGCCATCCCGGCTCCGGAGGGCGACATCGACGCGCCGTTGCAGGCCATGGTCACGCAGCTCGATGCCAGCGAGTATCTCGGCCGACTGGCCATTGGCCGGGTGGTCAACGGCATCATGAAGCGCGGTGAGACCGTTGCGTTGCTGGAGGAGGAGTTCCTCGAGGGCCAACCGCCGCTCAAGCGTCGCCTCTCGCAGCTGATGGCCTTCGAAGGCGTCAGCCGCAACGAAGTTGAAGAACTCAGTGCGGGCGACCTGTTCGTCGTCGCCGGTTTCCCCGAAGTAGAGATCGGCGACACCATCGCTTCAGTAGTCGACCCCGTCGCACTGCCCCGCCTTGTTGTCGACGAGCCCGTGCTGCGCATGACGTTCGGCGTCAACACCTCGCCGATGGCCGGTAAGGACGGAAAGTACCTCACCAGCCGTCACCTCATCGACCGGCTCAACAAAGAACTGCTGGGCAACGTCTCGATCAAGCTGTTCGAGACCGGTACACCTGACGTCATCGAAGTGGCGGGCCGTGGCGAGCTGCAATTGGCCGTTCTCATCGAGTCGATGCGCCGTGAGGGTTACGAGCTGCAGGTCAGCCGTCCCGAGGTGATCACCAAGGAAGTCAACGGCAAGAAGTTCGAGCCGCAGGAACGCGGCGTCTGCGACGTCCCCGACGAGCATGTCGGCACCATCACGCAGGAACTGGCGCCTCGTAAGGGCCGCATCACGGACCTGCGCACCGGCGACGCCGGCCGCACCATCGTCACCTTCGAGTGCCCCAGCCGTGGCCTCATCGGCTTCCGTTCGTTGCTGATGACCGCCACTCGTGGCACAGCGCTGCTGCACCAGCACCACATGGGCTGGATGCCGTGGGCAGGCGAGATGCCCGACAGCCGTGGTGGCGCCATGGTCTCGGACCGCATGGGCGTCACCACCGGCTACGCGCTCGACAAGCTGCAGCTCAGCGGAGGTTTCTTCGTGCACCCGGGTGAAGCCGTGTACGAAGGCATGGTTGTCGGCGAGTGTTCGCGTGAAGACGAGATGGTCATCAACGCAGTACGTGCCAAGGAGAAGAACAACATCCGTACGCACAGCCACGACGACGCGGTGAAGCTTCCGGCACCGAAGATCCACACCCTCGAGACCGCGATCGAATGGATCGCCGGCGACGAGCTGGTGGAAGTGACGCCGAAGTACATCCGAATTCGCAAGCGCCACCTCGGCCTCGAAGAGCGTCGCAAGTCCAACAAGAAGTCCAACTGAGACTGCGTCACCGGCCATTGGACCGAGGCGACGCGACGGTTGCCGGCGCGCATGAGTGACATCTGATGCACACCACAGATACACGTGCTTCTGTGGTGCGCCACAAACCAGTTTCAGAGAGTCGATGCCAGCGCCTCCAATGAGTCGGCGACGACCCGCTCGGGTTTCTGCACCACTTGGCTGTACGTGAACTGCACCACCATGAGTCCGTCGAACTGCAAGCGATCGATGCGTTCTGTGTCGTGCAGCATCTGCAGTTCGGTCCGGTGGTACCGGTAGCCGAGCAACTCGACGATGAGCCGTGTGCCTGGAACCTGCAGTCCACTCGGATGAGTCTGTCGTCCCGCTTTGCGACGATGGCCTGCGTGTCGGGGCGCGGCAGGCCTGCCGTCGCGATCAATTCGAGGTAACGCCGTTCGAACCACGAGTGCCCTCCACGGGTCGCTTCGACTCCTTCGATGACGGCCCGCAGCTTGGGGATGCCGTAGCGACCGCGGCTGCGCAGTTCGACGATCCTTCGGTGCAGAAACTCCGTGGTCAGACGGTCGCGCAGCGCGCCATCCAGTACCGCGGTGAGCACCCGGGCATGCATGTGGTAGCCAGATCGATAAGAGTCCGCGTGGGTGATGCCACGGCCAGACCGTGCACGGTCTCGCAATCGATGGGCGGCAGGTACAGCGTTCGATGCACGAACGCTCCAACACGTTGCCGATTGGTGCCGCGTCCTACGACGAAGTGATACGGCCGCTTCAGCGTGAAACCGTCAAAGCCGATGGGGGCTCCGGCGGTGGGTCGAGCGCAGCGGGCTGTCGGACCGAGGCCAGCGAGTTGGTCGCTGACCTGCTCGTATCGGCGGAGCAAAATTGGAGGGTTGATTCCTCGATGGTCAATGAGAAAGGGTCTCGTGCCATTCGACGAGGTCAATCACCGCACCATGGAATCCGTGCAGCCGGGTCTCTGTCGCCCCAAAGCCCACAGCGACGACCCGGCCACCCATGTCTGCGGCGTGGGCGTGGGCGTGAGGGGGCTTGGCGCTACTTGCGGGTGGCAGGGTGGGGGAGCGGCGTCCACTTCGGGCGCTCCAACAGCTCCACCATTTGTGCGTGTGCCTCGGCGCCGACCATCTCGATGATCTCATCGCGCAGGTACTGATAGGTGGGCACGCCGCCGACGAAGGCTTCGTCGGTTTCGGTACACCACCAGTGGAACTCGGCACCACCGGGGCCCCAGTCCCGTCGCTTCCACTCGCGCAGGGTGGAGGTCACGTAGCCGTGGTCATCAGTGGTCTCCTCCAGGCGCAGCGGAAGTTGCCAGCAGACGTCGGGCTTCCAGTCCATCGGGCGCTCGCCGACCTCGAGTGCCGCGATGTGGAATGCGCACCCGGCGCCGCCTTCGAACCCGGGCCGGTTGAGGAAGATGCACGCATCGTCGACCAGGCGGGTGGTGGTGACGCCGTCGACGACATCGAAGATGCCGCCGGCCTTGCCCTTCTTCTTGAACTGCCAGTGCTGCTTGCTCAGCCGGGCCGACGACTCGACAACGGTCTGCACGTCGGCTTCGTCGATGAAGTGCGCGCCGTAGCTGCAGCAGCCTTGCGACAGCTCTGTGGCGTCCTCATCGAGCACACCCTGGCAGCCATTGCCGAAGATGCAGCTCCACCGGCTCCGCAGAAACGTCGCGTCGAACACCCATGTACGGCGGGTGTGGTCGTCCTCGAAACTGATCCATTCATGGGTGTCGATCGGCACAGGTGCCGACGCTAGCAACACGCAGTCGATCAATACACAGTGCCGCAAACAGCGTGCTCGGTAGGCTTGGCGAACCATGGGTACGCCACCGCAAACCGCCGATCAGCTACGAACTGCTTTCCTCGATTACTTCGCGGGAAAGGGCCACGCCGTGGTGCCCTCGGCCAGCCTGATTCCGCACGACCCGACGGTCCTGTTCACCGTGGCCGGCATGGTGCCGTTCAAGCCCTATTTCGTGGGCGATGAAGTGCCGCCCTACAGCCGCGCCGTCAGCTCACAGAAGTGTGCCCGCGCCGGCGGCAAGCACAACGACCTCGACGACGTCGGCCGCACCAAGCGGCATCTCGTGTTCTTCGAGATGCTGGGTAACTTCAGCTTTGGCGACTACTTCAAGAACGAGATCATCCCCTGGAGCTGGGAACTGACCACCGAGACCTTCGGGCTCGACGGCGACCGCCTGTGGATCACCGTTCACGAGAGTGACGACGAGGCCGAAGCCATATGGCACGAGCAGGTTGGCGTGCCGATGAACCGCATCCAGCGACTGGGCGACAAGGACAACTTCTGGCAGATGGGCGACACGGGCCCGTGCGGCCCGTGCAGCGAGATCCACATCGACCGTGGGCCTTCGTTCGGACCCGAGGGTGGTCC
>Ga0209181_10009077_pt1 | contig 13172 bp, 9 predicted proteins | sample MAT05_FD_187208 | JGI IMG/M metagenome (GOLD analysis project Ga0209181, IMG submission 187208) | Freshwater microbial communities from Lake Fryxell liftoff mats and glacier meltwater in Antarctica - MAT-05 (SPAdes) (version 2) | ecosystem: Environmental > Aquatic > Freshwater > Ice > Liftoff... | reverse complement strand
TCCATCAGCAGCGGTTGCGGTCGCGCCGCGCCCAGGCCGTGGATGGCCTGCAGTTCTTCCAGCGAAAGGTGTCCGGGGCGCAGCAGCATCAGTTCACGTCCCGGTTCAACATGGGCAGGTTCAAGCCCTGCTCGTGCGCGCAGGCCACGGCGCTGGCATAGCCCGCGTCGGCATGGCGCATCACGCCAGTGGCGGGGTCGTTCCACAGCACGCGTTCGATGCGCTTGGCGGCTTCATCAGTGCCATCGCAGACGATGACCACGCCGCTGTGCTGGCTGTAGCCCATGCCCACGCCGCCGCCGTGGTGCAGGCTGACCCAGGTGGCGCCGCTGGCGGTGTTCAGCAGCGCGTTCAAGAGCGGCCAGTCGCTCACTGCATCGCTGCCGTCCAGCATGGCCTCGGTTTCGCGGTTGGGGCTGGCGACGCTGCCGCTGTCGAGGTGGTCGCGGCCGATGACGATGGGCGCCTTCAGCTCGCCGCTTTTCACCATCTCGTTGAAAGCCAGCCCCGCGCGCTGGCGTTCACCCAGCCCTATCCAGCAAATGCGCGCCGGCAGTCCCTGGAAGGCGATGCGTTCACCCGCCATGTCCAGCCAGCGGTGCAGGTGCGCGTAGTCAGACACGTGCGCCGGGAACAGCTCTTTCATCTTCGCGTCGGTCTTGCGGATGTCGTCCGGGTCGCCGCTCAGCGCCACCCAGCGGAAGGGGCCCTTGCCGCGGCAGAACAAGGGGCGCACATAGGCGGGCACGAAACCGGGGAAGTCGAACGCGTTCTTCACCCCGGCATCGAAAGCCACCTGGCGGATGTTGTTGCCGTAGTCCACCGTGGGCACGCCCATGGCCTGAAAGTCGAGCATGGCCTGCACGTGCACGGCGCAGCCTTGCGCGGCGGCTTCGCGCAGCGCCTTGTGCTGCGCGGGGTCGGCCTGCGCGGCGCGCCAGCGCTCGACGCTCCAACCCGGCGGCAAATAGCCGTTGACGAGGTCGTGCGCGCTGGTCTGGTCGGTGACGAGGTCGGGCCGAATCTGCCCAGCCCTGCCCCGCTTGACGAGTTCCGGCAGCAGCTCCGCCGCGTTGCCCAGCAGTGCAACGCTGACGGCCTTCTTCTCTGCGGTGTACTTGGCCATGCGCGCCAGCGCGTCGTCCAGATCGGCCGCCTGCTCGTCGACGTAACGGCTGCGCAGGCGGAAGTCGATGCGGCTCTGCTGGCATTCGATGGTCAGCGACGAGGCACCCGCGAAGCTGGCCGCGAGCGGCTGCGCGCCGCCCATGCCGCCGAGACCCGCGGTCAGGAACCAACGGCCCGCCAGATCACCGCCGCAGTGCTGCTTGCCGGCCTCCACGAAAGTCTCGTACGTGCCCTGCACGATGCCCTGGCTGCCGATGTAGATCCAGCTGCCCGCCGTCATCTGCCCGTACATCATCAGACCCCTGCGGTCGAGCTCGTCGAAGTGCTCCCACGTCGCCCACTTCGGCACCAGGTTGCTGTTGGCCAGCAGCACACGCGGCGCGTCTTCGTGGGTGCGGAACACGCCCACCGGCTTGCCGCTCTGGATGAGCAGGGTCTCGTCGGGCTTCAAGGACCGCAAGCTCTCGAGGATGGCGTCGAAACATGCCCAGTTGCGCGCGGCCTTGCCGATGCCGCCGTACACCACCAGCGCATCAGGGTTCTCGGCCACCTCGGGGTCGAGGTTGTTCTGCAGCATGCGGTAGGCGGCTTCGATCAGCCAGTTGGCGCAGCTGATGTCGCTGCCGCGCGGCGCGCGCACGGGGCGGGGGCCGGCGGCGGCGTGGCTGGGTTGAAGGTGGCGGGCGGTGAGCAGGTCAGACATGGCGGGGCCTCCAAGGTGCGCTGCACTGTACTTGTCTGGACCAGCAGGCAAGTAGGATGCGGGCCATGGTTCCTACTGCACAGCCTGCAAGCGGATTTCCAGACGTGACCAGACTGCAGCTCGTTCATCTGGCCGATGTGGCCGCCACGCCGTGGAAGAACGGCGGCGGGCTCACGCGCGACCTGCTGCTGTGGCCGCCCGGCGCGGCCGACGCCTGGCAGTTGCGCATCAGCGTGGCCGAGGTGGCAAAAAGCGGGCCTTTCAGCGCCTACCCCTTTGTGGCACGTTGGTTCTGCGTGCTGCAGGGTGCCGGTGTGGTGCTGCGCTTCGCCGAAGGTCAGCAAAGGCAAGTCACGCTGACGCCCGAGAGCCCGCCGCTGCACTTCGATGGCGCGCTGGCACCAGGCTGCGAGTTGGTGGCCGGACCCACGCTCGACCTCAACCTGATGGCGCGGCAGAACGCCGGCCGCGCCGAGATGGGCCGCGCAGTGGCCGGTGTGCCGTGGGTCTCGTGCGCGCCACTGCGCGCGCTGTTCACGCTGCACGGCGCCACGCTGCGGGTGGCGGGCCGCGCGGATGCGGTGCTGTCTGCGGGTACTTTGGCTTTCACTGATCAAGCTACCAACCAAGCCGCTGACCCGTCCCCGCAATCCTGGCAATTGGGCGCGCCCGATGACAGCGGCTGGTGGCTGGCCTTCGAGCCGCACGCACGATGAGTGCCCCACCGGCCCAGCTGTGGCGTCACGCACGCCTGGCCAGCTTCCAGCCCGGCACGGCCTGGGGCTGGGTGGAAGACGCGGCGCTTTGGGTGGAAGGCGACACCCTGCGCTGGGTGGGCCCCGATGCAGCGTTGTCCAAGGCCCTGCCCGCCGGCCTGCCCGCAGTGCCCGAACGCGATCTGCAAGGCGCGCTGGTGACGCCCGGGCTCATCGACGCCCACACCCACCTCGTCTACGGCGGCGACCGCGCAGCGGAGTTCGAACAACGTCTGCAGGGCGCCAGCTACGAAGACATCGCACGCGCCGGTGGCGGCATCCGCAGCACCGTGGCCGCCACGCGGGCGGCCAGCGACGAGGTGTTGTTCCAGCTCGCCGCAGGCCGGGCGCGCACGCTGATGGCCGAAGGTGTGACCACCCTCGAGATCAAGTCGGGCTACGGCCTGAACGAGGCCGACGAGGCGCGATGCCTCGCGGTGGCGCGGCGCCTGGGGCGCGAATTGCCGCTGACGGTACGCACCACTTCGCTGGCCGCGCACGCTGTGCCGCCTGAGTTCGCCGGCCGGCCAGACGACTACATCAGCGCCGCCATCTCCTGGCTGGCCGGTCAGCACCGCGCAGGTCTGGTGGATGCGGTGGATGCCTTCTGCGACACCATCGGCTTCACACCTGCGCAGACCGAGCGCATCTTCCAGGCAGCCCAGGCCCTGGGCCTGCCGGTGAAGCTGCATGGCGAGCAGTTGTCAGACCAAGGCGGTGCCGAGCTCGCCGCACGCTACGGCGCCTTGAGTTGCGACCACCTCGAACACCTGTCGCCGGCCGGCATCAGGGCCATGAAGGCCGCAGGCACTGTGGCCATGCTGCTGCCCGGCGCCTACTACTTTCTGCGCGAGACGAAGTTGCCGCCGGTGTCCGCGCTGCGCGAGGCGGGTGTGCCGATCGCCATCGCCACCGACCACAACCCGGGCAGTTCGCCCTGTCTGAGCCTGCTGCTGATGCTGAACATGGCCTGCACGCTCTTTCGCCTGACGCCTGAAGAGGCCTGGCGCGGCGTCACCGTCAACGCCGCACGCGCCTTGGGCCTGGCCGACCGCGGCATGCTGGCCACCGGCCTGCGCGCCGACTTCGCCGTCTGGGACGCGCAACACCCGCGCGAGCTGGCCTACCGTTTCGGCCACAACCCCTGCCGCCGCGTGGTGCAGGGTGGCATCGAAAGACAGCCATGAGTTTCGACCGGTGAGCCCCGACCCATGAACCACGACATCTACACCCTTCACCGCGGCACCCGCCCGTTGTTGGTCAGCATGCCGCACGTGGGCACGCAGATCCCGCCGCAGCAGCGCGCCCGCTACACCGAACGTGCGCTGCAGGTGGAAGACACCGACTGGTTCCTCGACCGCCTCTACGCCTTTGCGGAAGTCCTGGGCGCCAGCCTGCTGGTGCCCGTGCACAGCCGCTACCTCATCGACCTGAACCGCGCCAGCGACAACCGCCCCATGTACCCGGGGCACAACAACACCGAGCTCTGCCCCACGCGCCACTTCACCGGCGAGCCGCTCTACCGCGAGGGCCAGGCGCCTGATGCGGCCGAGGTGCAGCGCCGTGTGTTCGCCTATTGGCAGCCCTACCACGGGGCCTTGCGGGAAGAGCTGGCGCGCCTGAAGGCGGCGCATGGCCATGCCGTGCTGTTCGACGCCCACAGCATCAAGAGTGAACTGCCCTGGCTCTTCGAGGGCACGCTGCAGCACATGAATATCGGCACCGTGGGCGGCCACAGTTGCGCGCCGGCGTTGCGGGCCGAGGTGGAAGCCGTGTTCGTCGCGCAGCGCGAATACACCCACGTCATGGACAGCCGCTTCCAGGGCGGCCACATCACCCGCGAATACGGCCGCCCGGCGCATGGTGTGCATGCCGTGCAGCTGGAAATGTGCTGGCGCGCCTACATGGACGAAAGCCCGGCGGCCTGGAACGACAGCCGCGCCGCCGCCGTGCGCCCCTTGTTGCAGCGCCTGGTGCAGACCTTGATCGACTGGCGTCCGTGAACCCGGCGCCTGCCTTCTGGGCCCCGTGGGCCTGGCTGCACGGCGCCTGGGCGCCCGATGTGCTGCTGCGTGCAGACAGTCAGGGCTTGTGGTCCGAAGTGTCTGCCGGCACACCGGCACCCGCCCATGCCGAACACCTGCCCGGCCCGGTGCTGCCAGCCCTGGTGAACGCCCACAGCCACGCCTTCCAGCGCGCCTTCGTCGGCCTGGCCGAACGCCGCGAGACGGCACACGACGACTTCTGGAGCTGGCGCGACCGCATGTACGGCGTGGCGCTGCGCATCACGCCTGAACAGTTGCGCGTGGTCGCCGAGCATCTGTATGCCGAACTGCTGGCAGGTGGCTACACACACACCTGCGAATTCCACTACCTGCACCACGCAGCCGACTGCAGGCCCCACGACCCGCACGGCGCCGACGCCCTGGCCATGAGCCGCGCGCTGGCAGAAGCCGCCGCCGCCACCGGCATGCGCCTGACGCTGCTGCCGGTGCTGTACGAACGCGCCGGCTTCACGCAGCCCGCGCTGCGAGAAGACCAGCGCCGCTTCGCCACCACGGTCGACAGCGTGCTGAAGCTGCGCGACGGCATCCGCGCCTGGCGCTTGCCGCTGGTGGATGCCGGCGTGGCCGTGCACTCGCTGCGCGCCGTGCGACCGGCGTCGCTGCACGGCTTGATGCAGGCACTGCAGGGCGACGCGGCACCCATCCACATCCACGTCGCCGAACAAACGGCCGAGGTCGACGAGTGCATCGCTGCCACCGGTGCGCGGCCCATCGAGTGGCTGTGCCGCGAAGGCCTGCTGGACGCGCGGTGGCAGCTCGTGCACGCCACGCACGCGACACCGGCCGAGATCAACGCCGTGGCACAAAGCGGCGCCGGCGTCGTGCTCTGTCCCGGCACCGAAGCCAACCTGGGCGACGGCATGGCCGACCTGCCCGGCTGGCTGGCGGCGGGCGTGCCCTTGAGCCTGGGCTCGGACAGCCAGGTCACGCGCGCCTGGCCCGAAGAGCTGCGCTGGCTCGAGTACGGCCAGCGCTTGCAGCGTCGTCAGCGCAACGTGGCAGCGCACCCGGGCCTGCAGCCGTCCACTGCCGCGCGCCTGTTCGAAGCCGTGCTGCAAGGCGGTGCTGCTGCCGCCGCGCAGCCGTCCTGCAGCCTGCGCGTGGGGGCGCCGGCCGACCTGCTGTTGCTGAACTCGCATGACGCCGCGCTGCGCGGCTTGCCGCTGTCGCACCTGCTGGACGGCGTGGTCTTCGCGGCGCCGCAGCGGCCGTTCCTGCGTACGCTGGTGGCCGGGCGGTGGGTGCCGCAACGCGACGCGGCCGCCGGGGCCGCTTTCGAACGCGTGCTGCGCAGCCTTTGGCCGCGCTGAAAGACGTGAAGCTGCCACACAAGCCGCGGCCGCCCGGGGCCAGCCGCTCGGGTACATTGCCGACGTGACCCTGCCAGCCGCATCCAGCAGCCCCACAGACGACGCCGAGGCGGAACGGCTGGCCAGTCTGCAGCGTTACCGCCTGCTGACTGCCGAGCCCGACAGCGAGCTCGACGACCTCGCGGCCCTGGCTGCAGCGGTTTGTGACACAGCCATCGCATGCATCAGTTGGGTCGACGGTGACCGCCTGTGGTTGCGGTCACGCGTCGGGCTCGACCTCGAGCATTCGCCCCGTGCCGCCGCGTTCTGTGACCAAGCCATCCGCCGGCCGGATGATCTGCTCGTCGTGCAAGACGCTCACGCCGTGCCACAGTTCGCCGACAACCCCCTCGTCACGAGCGCGCCATTCGTCCGTTTTTACGCCGGTGCGCCTGTGGTCACACCCGAAGGCCACGCGCTGGGCACGCTGGCAGTGCTGGACCGCGAGCCACGCGATCTGGGCCCGGCGCAGCGGCGCGCGCTCGTCACGCTGGCGCGTCAGGTGATGACGCAGCTGGAGCTGCGCCGCCAGACGCGTGAACTGAGGGCAACGCTGACGCAGCACGGTGCGGACTTCGATGCCATGCGCGCGCTGCAAGACGCGGTGGCCGAGCGCGAACAGCGCCTGGCGCGCGTCACCGCGCAGGTTCCCGGGGTCGTCTACCAGTTCTGCCAGCGGCCCGACGGCACTTTCTACTTCGGCTATGCCAGCCAAGGCCTGCGCGACATCTACCGCCTGGAGCCAGAAGACGTGCGCGAAGATGCCGCACCGGTGATGGCCATCATCCATCCGGACGACCAGCTGCGCGTGGCGGCCAGCGTCCAGGACTCGGCCGACGCATTGAGCGTCTGGGACTGCGAGTACCGCGTGCGCTTCGGCACCGAAGTGCGGTGGCTGCACGGCCGCTCGATGCCCGAACGCCTGCCCGACGGCAGCACGCACTGGCACGGGCTCATCAACGACGTCACCGAACGCAAGGCTGCCGAGCAGGTGCAGCGCGAACGCGAGACCGTGCTGCTGCAGGCGCAGCGCCTGGCCAAGCTGGGCAGCTGGCGCTGGCGCAGCGCCACACGGCGCAGCGAATGGTCCGAAGAAACCTGTCGGCTGTTCGGCATCGACCCCGCGCAGCCTTTCATCGCCGACGAAGATTTCATGAGCTTCGTCCACCCCGACGACCGCGAGCGCGTGATGGCCCAGCACCAGGAGGCGCTGGCGGGCCTGCAGCCTTACGACGTCGTGTACCGCGTGCTGACACCCGCCGGGCAGGTGCACACGCTGCATGCGCGTGCCGAACTGGTTCACCAGGGCGTGCACGAGAGCGGGCACGCAGGCGAGCATGCAGGCGAGCACGAAGGCGAGCCTGACGAGCCTGACGAGCCTGACGAGCGGATGATGGTGGGCACGCTGCTCGACGTCACCGAACGCGTGGCCGCAGAGGCCGAGATCACACGGCATCGCGACCATCTGGAAAGACTCGTCGAAGAACGCACGCACGAGCTCATCGCGGCGCGCGACGCAGCCGAACAGGCCAACCGCGCCAAGGGCGAATTTTTGAGCAGCATGAGCCACGAGTTGCGCACGCCGATGAACGCCATCCTCGGCTTTTCGCAGCTGCTGCAGCTCAACCGCACGCTCGACACGCGCAGCGCCGGTTATGTGCACGAGATCTTGCGCGCGGGGCACCACCTGCTGGAATTGATCAACGAGGTGCTCGACCTCGCGCGCATCGAATCGGGCCGGCTGAGCCTGTCGCCGGAGCCATTGCCGCTGGACGACCTGGTGCGCGAAGCGCGGACGCTGGTGCAACCGCTGGCGCAGCAGCGCGAGGTGACGCTGCACGTGGCGGCGCTGCAAGGCATGGTGGTGCGGGCCGACAGGCTGCGGCTGAAGCAGGTGCTGCTGAACCTGCTGAGCAACGCGGTGAAATACAACCGGCCCGGCGGCACCGTGCAGGTGGAAGCGCTGCTGCAGGACATGTTCACGGTGCGCATTCGCGTGCGCGACACCGGCATCGGCATCGCCGCCGAAAACCTGCCGCAGCTCTTTCAGCCCTTCAGCCGCGTCAGCGGCACCACGGCCGAAGGCACGGGCATCGGGCTGAGCATCAGCCAGCGCCTGGTGCTGATGATGGGCGGCCGCATCGGCGTCGACAGCAAGCCGGGTGTGGGCAGCGAGTTCTGGGTCGAACTGCCCAGCGACCGCCTGGCCGACCCGCCGCCACCGCGCGACACCCGGGACAAGCCCGAGGCTGCCCCGGCGCCGCAGCCTGGCCGCCACGCACGGGTGCTTTACGTCGAAGACAACCCGGCCAACCTGAAACTGGTGGAGCAGATCGTGCAGCGCCATGCCAACGTGGAACTGCTGATGGCGCCTTCGGGCAGCCTGGGCCTGGACCTCGCACGTTCACACCGGCCCGACCTGCTGCTGCTGGACATCCACCTGCCCAACATCGACGGTTGCCAGGTGCTGGAGCAACTGCGCGCCGATGCCCAGACGCGCCTGATTCCGGTGGTGGCCGTCACCGCGCAGGCCATGCCCGAAGACGTGAAGCGCGTGATGGCCGCAGGCTTCGACGGCTACCTGGCCAAGCCGCTGGATCTGGCCAGCTTCGACGCGCTGCTGCAGCGCATGCTGCAGGCCACGCCCGACGCCAGTTGAAAGCTTTGAGCAGCGTGCACACCCGGGCAAGGTCCTGAAGCTTGTGGGGTGGCGTCCGAGTATGTATGATTCATGCATACTCTTTTTTGCACACCAACCACCCGGGAGCGCCATGGAAGCCACTGTTGCCGAACGCGGGCAGATCACCCTTCCCAAGGCCGTGCGTGATGCGCTGGGCCTGACCAAGGGCACGCAGCTGAAGGTAGAACTGGACGGCAGCCGCATCATCCTGCGCAAGAACGTCGACGACGCCATCTCGCGGCTGCGCGGCCGCTTCAAGCTCGACGGGTTTGCCAATACCGACGAGGCCATGCGCGCCATTCGCGGTCGCGCGCCTGGTGACCCGTATCTGCCACCCGAGGAAGAACCCGCTTGATCGCTGTCGACTCATCGACGCTGATCGAGTTGCTGGGCGACGGCCCGCGCACGCCGGCTTCGGCCGACGCGTTGCGCGACGCGCTGCATGCCGGCCCGGTGGTGCTGTGCGACGTGGTGCTGGCCGAGGTCTGCACGGCGCTGAAACACGGCAGCGACGTGCTGCAGTTTCTGGAGGATGCCGGGCTCGTTTACCTGCCCATCGAAGCCAAGGCCGCGCTGCGCGCAGGCGAAATGCAAAGGCGCTACCGCCAGCGCGGCGGCCGCCGTGAACGCACGATTCCCGACTTCCTGGTCGGCGCACATGCCCTGCTGCAGTGCGACGGCCTCATCACCTTCGACGCGGGCTTCTTCCGCGACTATTTCAAGGGCCTGAAGGTCATCGTTCCGACCTCTTGAGCGACCTTCACCCGCACACTCGAACCCGCTTTTCAAGGAGCAAACCATGCTGCAAGCCTATCGCCAACATGTCGCCGAACGCGCCGCGCTCGGCATTCCGCCATTGGCGCTGGACGCCAAACAGGTGGCTGCGCTGATCGAGCTGATCAAGGCGGGCCCTTCCAAAGACACAGCGGTAGAAGACGCCTTCCTGCTGGACCTGCTGACGCACCGCGTGCCACCGGGCGTTGACGACGCCGCCATGGTCAAGGCCAGCTTCCTGGCTGCGGTGGCGCATGGCGAACTGGCCGTGGCACTGATCAGCCGGGCCAAGGCCACCGAATTGCTGGGCACCATGGTGGGCGGCTATAACGTGCACCCGTTGATCGAGCTGCTGGACGACGCAGATGCGGGCGTGGCCGATGTCGCTGCGCAGGCGCTGAAGAAGACGCTGCTGATGTTCGACTTCTTCAACGACGTGGCCGTCAAGGCCAAGGCCGGCAATGCGAAGGCCCAGGAGGTGATGCAGAGCTGGGCAGATGCCGAGTGGTTCACCACGCGCCCCGAAGTGCCCAAGACCATCACCGTCACTGTCTTCAAGGTGCCCGGTGAAACCAACACCGACGACCTGAGCCCAGCGCCCGACGCCTGGAGCCGGCCCGACATTCCGCTGCACTACCTGGCGATGCTGAAGAACACGCGCGCTGGCGCGGCCTTCCTGCCCGAAGAAGACGGCAAGCGCGGACCGATGCAGTTCATCGAAGACCTGAAGAAAAAGGGCCACCTCGTGGCCTATGTGGGCGACGTCGTGGGCACCGGCTCTTCGCGCAAGAGCGCCACCAACAGCGTCATCTGGGCCACCGGGCAGGACATACCCTTTGTGCCGAACAAGCGCTTTGGCGGCGTCACGCTCGGCGGCAAGATCGCGCCGATCTTCTTCAACACGCAGGAAGACAGCGGCGCGCTGCCCATCGAGCTGGACGTGAACGGCCTGGAGATGGGTGATGTCATCGACATCCATCCCTATGCCGGCAAGATCACGAGAGACGGCGCGCAGGGCTCCGAGCTGGTCACTGAATTCAAGCTGCGCAGCGACGTGCTGTTCGACGAAGTGCGTGCCGGCGGCCGCATCAACCTCATCATCGGCCGCAGCCTCACCGCCAAGGCGCGTGACTTCCTGGGCCTGCCCGCGTCCACCGTGTTCCGACTGCCCAGCGTGCCGGTCAGCACGAAGGCCGGCTTCACGCTGGCGCAGAAGATGGTGGGCCGCGCGGTGGGCCTGCCTGAGGGCCAAGGCGTGCGCCCGGGCACCTACTGCGAACCGCGCATGACGAGCGTCGGCAGCCAGGACACCACCGGCCCGATGACCCGCGACGAGCTGAAGGACCTGGCTTGCCTCGGCTTCAGCGCCGACCTCGTGATGCAGAGCTTCTGCCATACCGCGGCCTACCCGAAACCCGTGGACGTGAAGACGCACCGCGAGCTGCCCGCCTTCATGAGCAAGCGCGGCGGCATCAGCCTGAAGCCGGGCGACGGCATCATCCACAGCTGGCTGAACCGCATGCTGCTGCCCGACACCGTGGGCACCGGCGGCGACAGCCACACGCGTTTTCCGATCGGCATCAGCTTCCCCGCCGGTTCTGGCCTGGTGGCCTTCGGCGCCGCCACCGGCGTGATGCCGCTGGACATGCCCGAGAGCGTGCTGGTGCGCTTCAAGGGCACCATGCAGCCCGGCGTGACGCTGCGCGACCTGGTGCATGCGATACCGCTCTTCGCCATCAAGCAGGGCCTGCTGACGGTGGCCAAGGCCGGCAAGGTCAACGAATTCAGCGGGCGCATCCTCGAGATCGAAGGTCTGCCCAACCTGAAGGTGGAACAGGCTTTCGAGTTGAGCGATGCCAGCGCCGAGCGCAGCGCCGCCGGCTGCACCATCAAGCTGAACAAGGCACCGATCATCGAGTACCTGAACAGCAACATCGTGCTGCTGAAGAACATGATCGCCAACGGCTACGCCGACAAGCGCAGCATCGAACGCCGCATCGGCAGGATGCAAGAGTGGCTGGCCGCGCCCACGCTGCTGGAAGCCGACAAGGACGCCGAATACTCGCACGTGCTCGAAATCGACATGGACACCATCAAGGAGCCCATCCTGTGCTGCCCGAACGACCCCGACGATGCGAAGTTCCTGTCCGAAGTGGCGGGCACCAAGATCGACGAGGCCTTCATCGGCAGTTGCATGACGAACATCGGCCACTTCCGCGCCGCGGCCAAGCTGCTGGAAGGCAAGCGCGACATTCCGGTCAAGCTGTGGGTGGCCCCGCCCACCAAGATGGACGAAAGCGAGCTCATCAAGGAAGGCCACTACGCGAACTTCGGCGCTGCCGGTGCGCGCACCGAGATGCCAGGCTGCAGCCTGTGCATGGGCAACCAGGCGCAGGTGCGTGAAGGCGCCACCGTGGTGAGCACCAGCACACGCAACTTCCCCAACCGGCTGGGCAAGAACGCCAACGTCTTTCTGGCGTCAGCTGAGTTGGCAGCCATTGCCAGCAAGCTGGGCCGCCTGCCGACGGTGGCCGAATACCACGCCGACATGGGCGTCATCAACCAGGACGGCGAGCGCGTCTACCGCTACATGAACTTCGACCAGATCGAGGAGTACGCGGAAACGGCGCGCGGCGTGTCGGCCTGATCGTCCGGCTTCCCTTGATGTGCAACGGCCCGCTGATGCGGGCCGTTTCTCAGGGCGGTCGCGGGCCACAGCCCGCAGCAACGCTCAGAACGATTCCCAGTCGTCGGTGCCGGTTTTGGCCATGGCCGGTGCCGCCGGTGCCGCCGGTGCGGCATGGGCAGCCGGGGCCACCGGTGCCTTGGCCCGGGCAAAGTTCGGCCGCGTCACGTTCTTCGCCCGGTTCAGGCTGCGGCGATCGACTGTGGCAACCGCAACGGCCTTCGGCGCCGGTTTGTGGACTGCAAACGCCACGCTGGCCACCGGTGCCGCGCCCTCGCCGATCTTGAACACCGCCACCGCGCTGACCAGTTGCTGCGCCTGCTGGCGCAGGCTGTCGGCGGCAGCCGCGCTTTCTTCCACCAGCGCTGCGTTCTGCTGCGTCACCTGGTCCATCTGGCTCACCGCTTCGCCGACCTGGCTGACGCCCTGGCTCTGCTCGGTGCTGGCGCTGCTGATCTCGCCCATGATGTCGGTCACGCGCTTGATCGACGTCACCACCTCGTCCATCGTCGCGCCGGCCTGGTCCACCAGCACCGTGCCCTGCTCCACGCGCTCGACGCTCGCGTTGATCAGGCTCTTGATTTCCTTGGCCGCCTCGGCACTGCGCTGCGCGAGGTTGCGCACCTCGCTGGCCACCACCGCGAAGCCGCGGCCCTGTTCACCGGCGCGCGCGGCTTCTACCGCAGCGTTCAGTGCCAGGATGTTGGTCTGGAAGGCAATGCCGTCGATGACGCTGATGATGTCGGCGATCTTCTTGCTGCTGTCGTTGATGCCCTTCATGGTCTGCACGACCTGGCCCACCACTTCTCCGCCCTTGATGGCCACAGTGCTGGCGCTCATGGCCAGCTGGTTGGCCTGGCGCGCGTTGTCGGCGTTCTGCTTCACCGTGCTGCCCAGCTGCTCCATCGAGGCCGCGGTTTCTTCCAGCGCGCTGGCCTGCTCTTCGGTGCGCTGGCTCAGGTCGGCGTTGCCGCTGGCAATCTGCGCACTGCCGGTGGCAATGCTGTCGCTGCTGTTGCGCACCGTACTGA
>Ga0209181_10009076_pt1 | contig 13175 bp, 11 predicted proteins | sample MAT05_FD_187208 | JGI IMG/M metagenome (GOLD analysis project Ga0209181, IMG submission 187208) | Freshwater microbial communities from Lake Fryxell liftoff mats and glacier meltwater in Antarctica - MAT-05 (SPAdes) (version 2) | ecosystem: Environmental > Aquatic > Freshwater > Ice > Liftoff... | reverse complement strand
ATTGCTCGGCTAGTTGGACAATAGGCAATTTTAACACGGGCCACGTTTCAACCTAGAACGCTGTTTTGGATGGGGCTTAACGGTCGTATAACGACTTCTACCCAAAAAAACGCCAGTATTCCTGCTCAGTATTAACTCAGCTTTCATTTTCGTGGGAAATGCTCCTCGCTTATTTTCCGGGTTATGCACAACACATTTCACAAAGAACGCTAAACAAGTTCTAAAATGCGGCCTCTTAACGATTCGCTTTGCCCGAATCACCTGCTCACCACTCACCCATTCGCGCGACCTCGCTCTACATCCATGAAACCTCTGCTTAAACTTTCAGCCCATATCGACAAACTTAATGAGCGCGTAGGCAGTCTCGCCACTTGGGCTGTCCTAGCTGCCGTCCTAGTCAGTGCGCTCAATGCCATCGTTCGCAAAATATTCAACACCAGCTCCAACGCCTTTCTCGAACTTCAGTGGTATCTCTTCTCCGCCATTTTTCTGCTTTGCGCCGGTTACACCCTGCTGCGGAACGAGCATGTGCGAATCGACATTATTACCAGCCGACTATCGCCGCGCGCGCAAAACTGGATCGATATTATTGGCATCCTCATTTTTCTGTTGCCGATGGCCGTGCTGGTGGTTTGGTTGTCGTGGCCCAGCTTCATGAATGCATTCAACTCTGGCGAACACTCCAATAACGCCGGTGGTTTACTTGTTTGGCCCGTGCGTTTGTTGGTACCTGTCGGATTCGCACTGCTCATGCTGCAAGGGTTTTCAGAACTCATAAAGCGCATCGCATTTCTGCGTGGCCTGATTGCCAATCCATTGGAGAAGACGCAAGCACGCAGCGCCGAAGAAGAACTGGCTTTGGCGATTAAGTCACAAAGAAGCAGTACGGGGGATGCGGCATGAGCGCATTCCTGATCAGCAACATCGCGCCCATCATGTTCGCCTCGCTCATCCTGTTTATGTTGATGGGTTTTCCTGTAGCGTTTGCACTCGCCGCTAATGGAATTATTTTCGGGCTACTCGGCATACAACTTGGCCTGCTTCCCCCTGCATTATTTGGCGCATTGCCCGAACGAATTTTCGGCGTGATGTCGAACGAAACACTCCTCGCCATTCCATTTTTTACGTTCATGGGACTCATACTCGAACGCAGCGGTATGGCAGAAGATTTGCTCGAAACGATTGGACAACTGTTCGGCCCCATTCGTGGTGGATTGGCTTTTGCAGTCATTTTTGTGGGTGCACTCTTGGCCGCCACCACGGGTGTAGTCGCTGCATCCGTGATCTCTATGGGCCTTATCTCCCTGCCCATCATGATGCGCTACGGCTACGACCATAAAGTGGCTTCCGGCGTTATTGCCGCCTCTGGCACATTGGCGCAAATCATTCCGCCATCACTCGTGCTTATTATTATGGCGGACCAGCTTGGGCGCTCAGTAGGTGATATGTATGCAGGCGCATTCATCCCAGGCTTAGTTCTGACCGGTTTGTATGTGCTCTACATCATTGGGGTGGCCGTGTTCAAACCCCAGTTGGTGCCCGCACTCCCGCCCGAAGCACGCACCTTGCGAGAAGACAACGGGGATAGCGGTTTCACCTCACTGCTCATCCTAACGATGATCTCTGTGGCGGCTGCAATGACATTTATCACCTACTACAAAGCCGACGCATCAACCGAGATAAAACTGGTCACCGCCATCATGGCCGGCATGGGCTTTGCCTTCGCTACTGCACTTTTGAATCAGGTGTTAAAGCTGAAGCTTCTAAGTCGACTCGCAGAAAAAACCGTCTTCGCTTTAATCCCACCGCTGGCGCTTATTTTTCTTGTACTGGGAACGATATTCCTCGGCTGGGCCACGCCTACAGAAGGTGGTGCGATGGGCGCAATGGGTGCGCTCGTCATGGCATTTCTGCGTAAAAAAATGTCACTCAAGCTCATGCGACAAGCGATGGACACCACCGCGAAGCTCACCACCTTCGTGATCTTCATCCTCATCGGCGCACGCCTATTCAGCCTAACTTTTTATGGCGTGAATGGTCACTTATGGGTGGAGCATTTGCTGGCTGACATGCCCGGCGGTCAACTCGGCTTTCTCATTTTTGTGAACGTACTGATTTTTGTACTGGCCTTCTTTCTCGATTTTTTCGAGCTGTCCTTCATCGTCCTTCCACTCCTCGTGCCTGTGGCTGACAAGCTCGGCATCGACCTCGTCTGGTTCGGCGTACTGCTCGCCGTAAATATGCAAACCTCGTTCATGCATCCGCCGTTTGGCTTCGCGCTGTTTTATTTGCGCAGCGTCGCGCCAGAAAAAATAAAGACCTCTGAAATTTACAAAGGCGCTATACCCTTCGTCCTTATCCAAATCATCATGATCGGCTTAGTAATTGCCTTCCCGCAGATGGTCACAATGAGTTTGAGCAAAAGCACTAGCATGGATGCGGGAAAAGCGGAGCAACTCATTGAACAACAAGAAGCTGCTGGTGCGGCAGAAGGTGTGAATGGCAAATCTGTTGAGGAAGAAGATGCCGGCAAAGCATTTGAGCGAGCGGCTAAGGAGAATCGTGACGTTACGCCCTAACAGATAATATAAAGCCCCCACGCTATTAACGTGGGGGCTTTGTAGGGATGACACCACAACAACTACTTCTTCTTCTGGGAGGCGGTATACATAAAGTTATCAAAACTCCGCTCGGCAATACTGAACCAGCGAATCTGCTCTTCACGAAACTTCAACCACGGCTCGTAGATTTTTTTGAACTTCGGATTCTTTGCTGCTGTTTCAGCATATAGCTCCACCGCTGCTTTGTAACAGGCATTCATGATTTCATCGGGGAACTTGCGCAACTGCGTGCCACTACCAACCAATGTTGTTAATGCGCCTGGATTCTTGACGTCGTAACGTGCCTGCATGTCCAGATGCGCTTCCCAAGCCGCAGCCTCAAAAATATTTTGGTATTCCTTGGGTAAACTATTCCACTGTTTTTGATTTACATAGAGCGATAGCTGCGGACCACCTTCCCACCAACCCGGGTAGTAGTAGTACTTGGCCACTTTGTTGAAGCCAAGCTTCATGTCGTCATACGGGCCTACCCACTCGGCAGCGTCAATCGTGCCTTTTTCCAGCGCAGGATAAATATCGCTGCCCGGAATTTGTTGTGCGACAACGCCCAGTTTTTGTAACACCTGCCCCGCAAATCCGCCAATGCGAAACTTTAAGCCTTTAAGGTCCGCTACGGTTTTAATTTCTTTGCGAAACCAACCGCCCATTTGCACGCCCGTGTTGCCGCAAGGAAAGTTAACAATGTTGTAGCCTTTGAAAAATTCGCGCATCAAGGCGAGCCCACCGCCCTCATACATCCACGCTGTTTGCTGGCGACTATTGAGGCCAAACGGCATAGCGCAATCAAAAGCGAAGGTAGGGTCTTTTCCGACATAGTAGTAGCTAGCAGAATGGCCCATTTCTACCGTGCCATCCTTCACTGCGTCGAGCACTTGCATACCAGGAACAATGTCACCGCTGGCGAAAACCTGAATCTGAAATTTTCCGCCCGTCGCCGCAGCCACACGTTTTGAAAAAACCTCCGCCGCACCAAAAATAGTGTCTAAGGTTTTAGGGAAACTAGAGGCAAGCCGCCACTTAATCGTTGGTGCATTCTGCGCGAAGGCGGGTGTGGCCAATGGCGCGGCTAGCGCCCCGGCTGCCAGCCCAGCACCCGCTTTTTTTAGAAATGAACGTCTTTGCATTTTTAGAACCCTCTAAGTTTTTATTGTCTTGGTTTTGATTCAGTAATTTACGCACCCGCCACTTTCATGCGATCCACCAAAATAGAACCCACTTGTTTAGAGCCCCGCACCAATACGTCGTTACCGACTTCAACAATGCCAAGCAGCATTTCCTTAAGATTCCCCGCAATGGTGATTTCTTGTACCGGATATTGAATCTCGCCATTCTCTACCCAGTAGCCGCTCGCGCCGCGCGAATAATCGCCAGTGACATAATTAATGCCCTGTCCAAGGAGCTCCGTCACGATCAATCCACGTCCCATTTTTTTAATCAAGCTGCGGAAGTCATGGTTCCCCGGCTTTACGATTAAATTGTGGCTACCGCCCGCATTGCCCGTGGTTTGCATGCCAAGCTTGCGTGCTGTGTAGGTGGAAAGAAAATAGCCTTGCAGTAGGCCGTTTTCAACCACTTCACGATCTCGTGTAGCCACACCATCATCATCAAACGGGCTGCTGGCTAAGCCGCGCAACAGGTGCGGCCTCTCGCTGATATTAATTTTTGAGGAGAAGACTTTTTTGCCTAAGCTATCCGCCAGAAAAGTGGATTTGCGATACAAACTACCACCCGAAACGGCATAGCAAAAACTGCCTATCAATGAGGAGGCAAGTGGGGCTTCAAATAAAACAGGTACTTCGCAGGTAGCTATTTTCCGCGAACCTAATCGCGATAGCGCGCGACGCGCGGCGTAATCGCCCACCACTTCGGCGGCTGCCAGATCATCGGCGCCACGGCCGGTGGTATACCAATCATCACGCTGCATGGCGTCGCCTTTGCCAGCAATGACAGCACAAGAAATGTAATGTCGTGATGACGCGTAGCCGCCCATGAACCCTAGACTATTGGCCGAAGCAAAATGCGATTGTTGAGTCGAAATACTAGCCCCTTCAGAATTTTTAATCATGGGGCTCACGGCAAAGGCTGCCGCCTCACAACGCTGGGCAATCGCAATACCTTCTTCAACCGGTAAGAGCCAAGGGTCGTATAAGTCCAGATCAAGCCTGCCTGTTTCCAAGCTGGCTAACAATCTTGCTTCAGGCAATCCGGCCACCTCATCCGCCGCCGTAAACCCCGCGATAGAGAGGGCCGCGTCAACAGTGGCTCTCAGGGCAGTTCGAGAAAAATCGGACGTGGAGGCGGAGCCGCGCTTCTGTCCAAGGTAGACGGTGACGCCTACGCCTTTATCGCGGTTGTATTCGATTGTCTCCACTTCGCTCAGCCGGACAGTCACAGATTGGCCGAAGCCCTCTGACACATCCGTCTCGCACGCGGTGGCGCCACGGGACTTGGCGTAATCGATAATATCTTGCGCCATTTCGCGCAACGCATCTTGGGAATAGCTAAAAGCAGTGGAAGACATCGTAATTAGGGCCTAGGGTCTGTTCGCAGTAGGTTAAGGGGCGGGGCAAAGATATAATGATACCAATGATGACGAAGATAAAAGATTTAGATCAGTATGACGAGGTTTCCCCAGCGGAATCCAGAACCAACACAACCCTGGATAGCGAGGAGGATTATCCCGATCGCCCCAGCAAATCGCAACGCAAACGGGATATGACCGAATTGCAGGATCTGGGGACGGAGCTGGTGGCACTGTCGACCGAGCGCCTTGCCAAAATTGCGATGTCCGACTCGCTGCGCATTGCCATACGAGACGCCCAGCGCATTACAGCTCATGAAGGGCGGCGGCGGCAAATGCAATACATCGGCAAGCTAATGCGTAGCGCTGACGTTGGGCCGATACGCGAGGCAATCGCCGCTCTCACCGGGGTAAGTAAAGCTGAAACCGCGCGCCTGCACCAACTAGAGCGCTTGCGTGACAAGCTACTGGAAGACGAGACCACGCTAACCGAGATTGGTCACCTTTTCCCTGGAGCCGATTTGCGTGCCTTACGCGCCTTGCGACGCAATGCACTCAAGGAGCATGAGCTCAAAAAACCACCACGTAGTTTCCGCGAAATATTTAAAGCCCTGAAGGAAATGCAGGAAAATCTAGCGAAATCCAAAGAACTACAAGAGGATCAAGATTCACCTGAAGAGTCCGCCGGTGATACCGAGGACTTCAAGTGAACGAAGCGCTTACTCACATGGAAAACGCCGAAGAACTGGTTATTGGGCTGGTCTCCATTTCTGACCGGGCGTCCAGCGGCGTTTACGAAGACCAAGGTATTCCGGCCCTGCGCGATTGGTTTGGGGCAACGCTCACCTCCCCTTGGCGCATGGAAACGCGCTTAATTCCTGACGAGCAAGCCCTGATTGAAGCCACCCTCATAGAGCTTGCTGACCAAGCTGGCTGTCATTTAGTGCTCACGACAGGGGGGACGGGGCCTGCACCCCGTGATGTGACGCCAGAGGCCACGCTGGCAGTGGCTGATAAGGTGTTACCGGGGTTTGGCGAACAAATGCGGCAGGTGAGCTTGAAATACGTTCCCACTGCCATACTTTCTCGCCAAGTGGGCGTTGTTCGCGGGAAAGCACTGATAATCAACTTGCCGGGCCAGCCCAAGGCGATCAAAGAAACGCTCGACGGCATTTTCGCCGCCGTGCCTTATTGCATTGATTTAATCGGTGGGCCGTACATTGAAACCAACGAGGCGGTGGTCAAAGCTTTCCGCCCTAAATCAGCAATCCGTACAAAGCCGGATCAAGGTGCTGCTTAGGTCTTAAACGCTGGGATACTAACGCGCGTGCTTAGCCAGGCGGCGCCGTACGATAAAGCCCAATATCAAAATCAACGCCTGTTTCAATTTGCTCGACAGGATCAAGTCGTGCTAACCGGCCTTGCAGCGTAAACGTGAGGGGTATTGCAGATTCGTAGGTTGAGCTAGGCAGAATCACCCGCACCGTCTCGCCCGTATGTAAGGCGTCCAGCAAGATCGCCTCGCAGGTCATCCCCCTCAAATCTGCAGAGACTGCTAGCGGGGTTTTTGACAAAGTTTCAATACCCACAGAACCTAATTCCGACGTATCTCGACTAAAGCGACGGACCACGCCTAGCAACCAGTTATTACCGCCATCCGGCTGTATACCGAGCAACGCGCCGATGCGGACCCAATCGTTAGCGGCAAGAGGGACTTGCGCGCCCATGCCGCCTTGACTCACATCATCCACAATCCAAGCTTCACTTTTCTCGGCATCTGGCTCTGCGCTCTGTGCTTGGGTCAGTTGAGTGGCAATGGTCTCCAAACTATTGATTACGTTGATCCGTGACTTCACACGATGGCGATCAAACGAGCGCATGGGGGGCTTTGCTGCCCAATACATTCCAATATGGCGCAGCACTGGCAAGATAACGCGAGGGGAATACTGCGCACCAAGACTCACTTCGGGTGGCACTTCGCTAAGCTCAACACGAGCCTGCAACTCTTCCAACTTTTTGAGCGCTGCACCCGTACTGAAAAATCGCAGGCTGGGCGCTAATTGGGGCAATACGGCAAGCCGGCTTGGGGGTTGCGGCTTAGTTGCATCAACCCAATAAATATTGTCTTTGCGGACTTCTGCGGTAAATACAAACAAAGGGAGAAAGTGGCCAATAAAACGTTCAGCAATTTCAATTTCGAGGGGCAACAAGCTGTCCATGCTCGACGCCATAAAGACGAGCGCCTTGATATATTCCTGCTCGACCGACGTCTCGCCTGGCACTGTGGAATACAACACAACGGATTGTTTAGAGAACTTTCCCTTTTCCGCCATTAAAAAAGCAGTGCCCATTTTTTTCCATACAGCACCATCCACGGGTCCATAGCGGAACTGATTCCATTTGATGAGCGCGGAGTAGGCACGCATCATTCTCGCCACCAGCACGGGCAACTCGGTTTTGATTGCCTCCGCGCCTTTTTCTTGGCTTACCCAACGATCCACACAGGCTTGATAGGTGGCGCTTAGCTGTGCCCAGAAATCATGATTGGCTTGCCATAATTTGTATTCTTGGGTGCGTCCTAAACGGGGAGAGGTGAGATAGTCACGCGCGAGCTTTCGGGCATGGATTTGTGCTGCTTCGTCCAGCTTAAAAGAGAGCGCAATACGCTCTGCCAGCTTAAGCTTTTCGTCTTTTGCAATGGATTCAAGCCAGCCCACAATTTCATCTAAAGCAGCGGAGGCTTCGTGCGCAGCAAGCGCATCGAGTACGCGTTGTGACTCATCCGCATCAGTCAGCGGATGTTGTTCAGACTTTGAAGAAAAAATTCCTAGCATTTTTTGCCTCTACCTCTACTACTGCTGACCATAATTTCATCCGTAAAATGGTTCATTAATGTTCAGCTAGATTAAAAATGTGGGTCACAAATCGCATGGCAAGATGGGGCTAAGCCTGACAGCAACTAAGCCAGCGGAGAATAGCCCAATTGCGTACCACTGTCATCTTGATCCGGCCATTGGCACCCTGCCCTCCCTATCTTCTAAACCTTTGAAGAAGGCCTAGAGCGTGGGCTCACCGGCTTGTTCGCCTGGCTCATCAATTTCATGGCCAGCCAGTGTTCAATGAACTCTACGCCCCAAGCAACGCCGAAACCCGTTAAATCTGTCGCTACCGCGCCTAACCCCCCCGCGCAGTTTGAGGCAGAAAGATCCATATGCAGCCAAGGCAGGTCAGCAGTAAAACGCTTTAGAAACCGCGCGGCCAGTATGTGGTCGGCTTCGCCATCCAGTGTGCATTGCTTTATATCCGCCACTTTGCTGTCTAAGCCAGCTTCGTAATCGGCATCAAGGGGAAAGCTGCACACGCGCTCGCCACTGGCCTCGCCCGCTGCAACTGCTAGCCTTATAAGATCCGGGGTCGTTGCAAAGATGCCGGAATATCGACTGCCTAACGCGTAGGTCATACTGCCGGTGAGGGTTGCAAAGTCGATAATTAAATCGGGTTTGGCAGGGGCTTTGTTCGCGCCTTGATTTGCGCCTTTTGTTGCGGAAACTTTTTTTCCATCTTTGGTTTTGCCAATGCCGCCTGACGCTAAAGTAAGTGCATCCGCCAACACCATGCGTCCTTCAGCATCCGTGTGCATAATTTCGATGGTGGTGCCATTTAGCGTTGTGATGACATCATTTTGTTTGTAGGCCTGTGGCGACAAATGGTTTTGCGCGATAGGTAACCAAGTATCAATGGCAAGTGGAAAATTGCGATCCGCCAATACCTGCATTAAACCGAGTGCAACGGCCGAGCCGTTCATATCCTCGTGCATACCGGCCATGTACTTCGCGGGTTTTAGGTTGTGGCCGCCTGTGTCGAAACAGATGCCTTTGCCAACTAACGCAATGTGGCCTTGCGGATTTTTGGGACGATAGCTGAGGTGAACAATAGCCGCATCCTCTGGTGCGCTGCCTTGAACGCTACCTTGGGCAACCGCCACAAAAGCGCCCGCACCCATACGACGCAATTTCTTCATGTCGTATTCTTCAATCGCCCAGGACTGTTGCTTAGCAATTTTTCGTAATCGCTCACGATAATGCTTGGGCGTTAATTCGTTGGGCGGCAAAGTAGTCAGTTCGCGCGCGAGGGTATTGCCTTGGGCAACCGCAGCAGTATCAGCAAAATGAGCCGCATCATGCGCGCCATAAAGATGCATTTTTGCTAGCGGCTTAGCTTTAGCGTCCGTCTTAGTTTTGCGTGTAGGTAACGGGCATCCATTCATCCAAGCCACTTGCAACGCTTCTACGGCACTTTCTCTGCGCGCTTCCACACTACCAAACACAGCCAAGACCAAGGACACGGGCTGTTCTTCCATCAACATCGACACCGCTTTTCGCAATACGGTGTTGCGTTCAAAACGAGGTTTGCTGGCATCGCGCATCATAAAGACGTGGAGGCCCGCTTCTGTATTTAAGGCGACAGGGGTTTTAGCCAACTCTTCGAGCTTCATGCCTCGTCGTTTTAAAGTGGCTTGTAAGGTGTCAATTCCAGGGATGCTGAGGACAGCCTGCATTTCCCCTTTGCCGGTTTTATCCAGGATTTTTGCATAGGGCAAAACGATTAGCGCATGCAATGTTTTTTTGAGTTGGGCAGCGTCAATAACCGCCGCAGTTTGAGTGAGTTTAGCCAGCATGTGCGCTTTCCTTTAGAATTGCCGCTGATTATATCCTCTCGAAGACACTACCTCATGCAGCAATATCACGATCTTATGCGCCACGTGCTGGAGCACGGGCATAAAAAAAGCGACCGCACAGGAACTGGAACGCTGTCTGTTTTTGGCTACCAAATGCGTTTTGACTTGTCAGCGGGCTTTCCACTCCTGACCACCAAAAAACTTCATACGAAGTCCATCATCCACGAATTACTGTGGTTCTTGAAAGGCGATACGAATATTCGCTACCTGAAAGAAAACGGCGTTTCAATTTGGGATTCTTGGGCCGATGAAAACGGTGACCTCGGACCTGTTTATGGCTCCCAATGGCGTTCTTGGCACGCTCCTGATGGGCGCGTCATTGACCAAATTAGTCAGTTGATTGAAGGAATCAAGCAAAACCCGGATTCGCGCCGCCACATGGTTTCAGCATGGAACCCGGCTGACATTGATCGCATGAAATTGCCGCCGTGCCACGCTTTGTTTCAATTCTACGTGGCGGACGGCAAATTAAGTTGCCAGTTGTACCAGCGTAGTGCGGATATTTTTCTTGGGGTGCCGTTTAATATTGCCTCTTACGCATTGCTCACCTTGATGGTGGCCCAAGTATGCGATCTAAAACCCGGCGATTTTGTACACACCTTGGGCGATGCTCATCTTTATGTAAATCACCTTGATCAAGCCCGCTTGCAACTTACGCGTGAAACTCGGGCATTGCCAAACTTACGAATTAATCCGCAAGTACGCGATTTGTTTGCTTTTAGATTTGAGGATTTTGTATTAGAAAATTATGATCCACACCCACATATTGCGGGTGCAGTGGCCGTTTAAGCCTAGCGCACATAAGCTTCAGTGAATTGAGACTCAAATGAAAAACACCCATGTCGTGCAATACAGACATGGGTGTTAATTAATATCAATCCGCTATATGCGGACGCTAGGAAAGCTAGCTTACGACAGTACGGAATCCCTGTAACAAAACGACTAATCCACCTACAGCAACAGCACCAAATAACAAGGAGTTAATTACTGAGTGAGGGTGGTTATCTAGCCAGCGTTTTCCACCTATCGCCACAGCCACCACGGCGACTAATCCAACGAGTGACCAACTGTTTGCATTAACCATCAGTCCATGCAGCATGGACAAGAACCAGCCATCTGGCCCAAACGTATAAAAAACAGCGCCGACTAAACCTGCGACTATGCAGATGACGACCAGTAAGCTAACGAAGGTATCTTTGGTTTCTTGCATCGTACGTTGCATGTCATCACCTCATATAGCGGAGTCGACGTTTTTGGAGCGTTAGCTTGCGGCGTCGACAGCCACTAAGCGCGCCTATAAATTTGGCAGATCGATACTGATTTACTACGTTTTTTGCTACGTTTTGCTACGTTTTGCTACTACTAAGCCTAAGTAGTAGCGGTATAAAAAGAAGCCGGCGCAGGTGGAGTACGATCGATTGGCTCAGGACCGATCCCCGAGGGGTTTAGCGCTCCGCCATACGGCGGCCGGCATTCATAAAGCTGCTAGAAATGCGTGTCACTTGTTGCATTTCTAATTATTCCTTACATGGTCTAATGCAACCCCCGTGCCAGTTTATTTAAATCAATGAATTTCAATTACTTAACCGTTATTTCGAGACTTTGAATGGTGGCGGATAGACTGGACCCTGTCTGGCAAAAGCGACGCTTTACCAAGGGTTTAACCTAACTACTTGAATTGGCTTGAAAGGATGATGTCGGGTATTACCGACAGGGGGCGTGGAACAAACTTCAGGTAGCTTGTTTGTCGTCTTTGAATAAAGCTGGACTTAAATTATGGCGCTGCAAGAGTTTATAAAACTCTGTCCGATTGCGTTGGGCCATACGAGAGGCTTGGGCAACATTACCACCTGTCGATTTCAGCAGCCGCACAAGGAAATCATGTTCAAACGCACGACGCGCTTCATCAAGCGAAACCATCAAACTATTGTCGTCATGCAAGGCTTGTTGAACAAGCGACGCAGGTATAACCGGGGACGTTGCTAAAGCCATGGATTGTTCAACAACATTAAAAAGCTGACGCACGTTGCCTGGCCAAGACCCATTAACCAGCAGCTCTAAGGCCTCAGGTGCAAAAGTGCGTGCAGGCTTGTTGGAACGGGCTGCAATCTGCTCCACAAAATGAGCGCATAGCATAGGTATGTCTTCACTTCGATCCGCCAAAAGCGGCAAGGTCAATGAAACGACATTGAGTCGATAAAAAAGATCTGCCCGAAAGCTGCCATTTCGAATGTTCTCGCTTAAATCATGATTTGTAGCAGACAGAATGCGGACATCAATCGCTACAGATTCAGTTGATCCAACGGGTCGAACTGCGCGGTCTTGCAAGGCCCGCAGCAGCTTGGCTTGCAACGCTAAGGGCATGTCGCCAATTTCGTCTAGGAATAAAGTGCCCCCTTGTGCGGCTTGAAACAAACCGCGATGCGCGGTGACTGCGCCAGAAAAAGCGCCTTTAGCGTGGCCAAATAACTCACTCTCTAAAAGGTTTTCTGGAATCGCCGCACAATTCACTGCTAGGAAAGATTTCTTGGCACGGCTACTGGCTTGATGGATGGCTTGCGCCATTAACTCCTTCCCCGTACCGGAAGCGCCAAAAATTAATACGCTGGCGTCAGATGCGGCGACTAGCTTGGCTTGACGTAACACCTCTTCCATCCGCTGGCTGCGGGTCACAATCGCCGCACGCCAGGCCTCCGACGATCCAGAAGCCGCAACGCCTCCGCTTAACCTCAGTGCATGATCCACTTGGGTCAACAAGTCTTTCCCATCAAACGGCTTGGTAAGAAAGCCGAACACGCCACGCTGAGTGGCGGCCACTGCGTCAGGAATAGTGCCGTGGGCCGTTAAAATAATGACTGGCAGCGTGGGCATATTTCCGTGGATGCGCTCAAACAAAGCCATGCCATCCATACCGTCCATACGCAAGTCGGTAATTACAAGCTGTGGTCGAGAAACCGCTAATTGCGCCAAGGCCTGCTCACCGCTTTCGGCCGTTTGCACGGCATATCCGGAAGCAGTTAAACGCAGCGATATAAGCTTGAGGAGATCTTTATCGTCATCAACTAAAAGGATTTTCCCTTTGCTCTCATTCATGGTTTTTTATTTTTTCCTTGCAGGTTACGCTCTATATTCAATAGCGCATCGAGCTTCTGCTGTAGATCATCGGTCCGCTTTACAGAATCTTCCACACGCCGTTGCTCTCGTAACCGTTCTGCACTGAGCTTCTGGATAAGCAAAACGAACTGCCGCAATGGAGACTCTAAAGGGGCAACTCGGCTGGCTGAACCCTCAAGCA
>Ga0209181_10009074_pt1 | contig 13178 bp, 12 predicted proteins | sample MAT05_FD_187208 | JGI IMG/M metagenome (GOLD analysis project Ga0209181, IMG submission 187208) | Freshwater microbial communities from Lake Fryxell liftoff mats and glacier meltwater in Antarctica - MAT-05 (SPAdes) (version 2) | ecosystem: Environmental > Aquatic > Freshwater > Ice > Liftoff... | reverse complement strand
TGGAAGCGGTAGCGAAAGCATTTTGTAAAGAGCTGCTGCATTCACGTAGAAAGCTGTATTGTTTTATTTTGGCTCCATCAAATCAATTTCAATAGAATGATCTGTTAGCCTTTTATCTTTTCGTGCCGCAAAATTTTCTTTTGAAAGTCTGACAGTATTTCCCTTCTCATCATTCATATAAAGGTCAATAGTTGTATTTCCATCCAGGTCTTCGGTAGCAAATCCAATAAACTGATTTGCATTTACAATATCTCCGGTTTTTAATGTTGTTGATCCAAGATTTGAATAGGTGTAAAATTTATTTTCAGTTTTGATAATCACAACTTTAAAATTCTCTATCTTGGCAATACTACTAACTTTCCCTTCCGTAACTGCATAAACTGAACTATCATTTGACTTAAATCTTACATAATCCATCGGTTGTGCGTCAAGAATATGCCGGATTGATTCGTTATCTGTCATCTCCGCCCCATTCATCGGCGCCACATATTTATTCAACACACTCCCTCCTATCGCCGCTTTCAACGCCGCTTCAAAATCTTCGGCACTTACCTGGTCTTCAAAAAATTTTCTGTATCCGGTTTTATTATTTACGATAATTGTAGCCGGTATAGCACCGCTCCACTTCGCATCAATCATCGGACAAAAACGATCAGCATCGGTTTCATTCAACCACACATGATTGGTTTTATATTTATGCTGCTTTATAAATTCAGGCAGCCTTACAGCTACATAAGATGGCAGATCTAAACTCACCAGCAGCAGTTTTACTTTTTGATTTTTGTATTTATCAGCAAGCCTTATAAAGTCTGGTATCTCTTCGTTACATGGTTTACAAAACGTAGCCCAAAAGCTTACTACATAAACCGTATCATTATTGACCGAAAACAATTTTACCACATCCTCAATCTTTAACTTGGCAATTTTCTGGCCACCCGCAGGGTTCTGCGAATTAACCAAGGTAACAAGCACCAAAAACGTACAAAGAAATAATAATCTTTTAATCATCCTTAAAAATAAGCAGAAATGCCGAGGCCTTACCCTAAAAAAGGTTAAAACAGATAATAAGTAAATCTTGCTTTAAAAATCTGTCAGCCTGCGTGTCCCGATTATTTCGGGGAGCCTGTCGAAGGCGGGTTGACGACAAAATATGCCGGCTTCAACAAGCTCAGCCTTACTCCCCACACTGATCAACTACCTTTCAAATTAGCTTTTGGCTAATCCCCCCTTTCAGTTTAAATTTGCGCTGTCTTAATAAACAACCCAATCAAAAATCGTCAATCTAAAATCTAAAAAATAATATGGCATACGACGTAATAGTACTCGGTAGCGGCCCCGGTGGTTATCCTGCAGCAATAAGAGCAAGTCAGCTTGGTAAAAAAGTAGCAATTGTAGAACGTGAAAGCCTCGGCGGCGTTTGCCTCAACTGGGGTTGTATACCAACAAAGGCACTGCTAAAGAGCGCCCAGGTGTACGAATATGCAAAACATGCAACCACTTATGGTATCAATGTAGAAAATCCTACCCCAAATTTTGGCGGTGTTATTACCCGCAGCCGTGGCATTGCCGATAAAATGAGCAAAGGCATTCAATTTTTAATGAAGAAGAATAAGATTGATGTCATCATAGGCAACGGTAAATTTATTGCCGCCACCAAACTCGAAGTAACAGCAGCAGATGGTACCAAACAAATTGTAGAAGCAAAAAATATCATCATCGCCACCGGCGGCCGTGCACGTGAATTACCCACCATGCCGTTGGATGGTAAAAAAATAGTTGGTTACAGAGATGCGATGGTTTTACCTGAGCAACCTAAAAGCATGATAGTTTGCGGCAGCGGCGCCATTGGCAGCGAGTTTGCCTATTTCTACAACAGCATGGGCACCAAAGTAACCATGGTTGAGTTTATGCCACGCTTAGTTCCGGTTGAAGATGAAGACATCAGCAAAGAGCTGGAAAAGAATTTTAAAAAACAGGGCATGACCATCATGACCAGCGCCGAAATTACCAAGGTAGATACCAGCGGCACCGGCGTAAAAGCAACTGTAAAAACGGCTACCGGCGAAGAAGTTTTGGAAGCTGATATTTTATTAAGCGCTGTGGGCGTTGTTGCCAATATCGAAAACCTGGGCCTTGAAGCCCTGGGCATTAAAACCGACAAAGGAAAAATAACCGTTGATGCAAACGGCCAAACAAATGTACCCGGCATTTATGCCATTGGTGATTGCACACCCGGACAGGCGCTTGCACACGTTGCCAGCAAAGAAGGTATTAATGCAGCAGAGCATTTATGCGGCCACCATCCCGAGCCAATGGATTATAACAATATACCCGGCTGTACTTATTGCAGTCCGGAAATTGCCAGCGTTGGCTACACCGAAAAAGCCGCCAAAGATGCCGGTTACGAAGTGAAGGTTGGTAAGTTTCCTTTTATTGCCAGCGGTAAGGCAGTTGCTTCCGGTGCCACCGAAGGTTTTGTAAAAGTAATTTACGATGCCAGGTACGGCGAGTTTTTAGGATGCCATATTATTGGTGCCGGCGTAACCGACATGATTGCCGAAGCCGTGGTTGCCCGCAAGCTGGAAACCACCGCCCACGAAATATTAAACGCAGTACACCCGCACCCTACCATGAGCGAAGCTTTGAAAGAAGCCACGGCAGTGGCTTATGGCGAGGCTACGGATATTTAAACGGAATGTCATCCAGAGCTTGTCGAAGGATGATTTAATAAACGAAATCTTCATAAAATTCAAATCCCACCACACCCGGTGGGATTTTTTCTTGCCCTCCGTAGCTTCAGCGAAGGAGGATTATTAGCCAAACTGAAGTACTGCTATTAAGCTTCAGTGGCAAGGATACTTAGTTATTATTTCTTTTTTGTAAAAAGAAATAATAACCACTCTTGTACTGCGCAGCTTTATTGAGCTTTTATCGAAGCGTATTTACTCATGCTATTCCAACCTATTTGATATTACCTTCAGTAATATAATGTAACCTTGCAAACTAAGTCAACCTAAAAAAATAATAGTTATGAGTATGCTTTGTTTGGTGGGGCCAGGTTACTGACTATCAACTTGAAAAAATTAAGAAAGATCCAAAACGGATTGAACTACTGATTGATATGGAAGAAGATGTTGAAATGCCCAAAAGGTCATTTTTCCAGAAACTGTTTTCTAAAAAGCAACCGCCTGTTACAAGCGAGGAGGCTAAAAAAGCTGAACACACCTGTGACCTCGATAAATCATGGCATGCGCTACATTATATACTTAATGGCGACCCTTGGCTTGGTGCGTCTCCTTTAAAATTTTTAGCTTCCGGCGGCGAGGAAATCGGCGAGGATGTAGGCTATGGCCCATTAAGATTTTTAAATGCCTTACAAACGAATCAACTAAAAGATGAACTGAATAAAATAACAGTGGATGATTTTGATAACAGGTTCAATGCTGCCAAATTAAAATCAGCCGAAATATACCCAACAGGAGACTGGACAGATGCCAAACCTTGGTTAAGGGAAAACTACATATCCATAAAAGAATTTATTGAGCAGACTGTTGCAGATGAGAAAGGAATTTATATTTACATTTATTAGCCGCACATCGTATTATTATGTTACCGGTGGGAATTTTTATTGGCCAAACCTTGGTAATGCTATTGGGCTGTGGTGGCAGCCAGTCCCGAACCGTTTCGCCGCTGCCGGCATTACGTAAGCCAACTGATAGCCGTAGTTTCGCCTTCGGCCAACAACGATAAGCAAGGTTTTATTTTCGTTTCTGATCTCCATCTAAAATTTCAAATTTTCTGGCGTATCTACACGCTGAGTTTGCCTTGCTATGGCACTTACAGCTACTCAGTATTAACTTTGAGCAAAAATATTTATATTTGAATAACATATTTAAACCATAACAAGAGCATTAATCATACTACGAACTATAAAAGCTATTAATCAATTGCCGCAGGATAAGGCTGAAGAAATTTTAGATTTTGCTGATTTTATTATTAAACGGTATGAAGAACAAAGATTGACAGACGATATTCAGCAACTAACATCAACCAGCCAGGCTTTTGCTTTTCTGAATAAAGAAGAAGAAGATATTTACTCGGTAGCAGACTTAAAAGAAGTTTACAATAGCTAAAGCTGACATTGTGCTTATAACATTTCCCTTTACAGATTTAAGTGGAAGCAAACTAAGGCCGGCAGTTGCACTTGCTGAAACTACTTTAGACTTTACGGTATGCTTTATTACCACTCAAAACCAATGGCAAGAGCCGACAGATAACCTCCTTTTACCTACCCCTGCGAACGGGCTTAGAACTCAGTCTCTCATCAGAACAAACAAAATTGCTACACTTGATAAAGTATTGGCAAAAGGCCTTTTAGGCAGGCTCTCCGCAACTGAGATAACAGAGCTAAATAATAAACTCAAGATTTTGTTTCAGATTTCCTAATGTAATACATTCCGCCTTTTCAATAAAAAGTTCGTTAATAATTTGGTTTGAATAACCACGTTGTATCAGTGAGGAAACGATAATATTTGTGTCAATTACGATTTTTTGCATTTTCCCCTTCGCCGCTGCTGGCGTTACGAAAGCCCACTCTCAGCACTTGTTGCCCCTGCGGCCAACAACGATAAATAATCTTCGCCCTGGTTCGTGTCTCACCAACCAACTCCTCTATAATTTCCGCTTCAATAAAAGCTCAATAAAGGTATGTAGTACAAGTGAGTGACACAACGATGATGCCATGGAAAACAAATGCTTGTCCCAAAAAAACTACCCATCCGCAAGCTTGGGATTCTTTTCTACACCCCGTCCATTTTGAATTTTCAAATATCTCAGCTATTTTGTGTGCAGGCTGCTTTGCCTCCAACCAAAACCTGTAAATAAAATGGAAAACGAAAATGTTGAAAAAAAGAAAACGCTTGTAACCAAAACCTTAACCGGTGTAACATTTTTACAAAACCTGGTATTGTTATTTGTAACGGCCTCACTTTCGGGGCTCATTATTCCTTACCTGGCAGATGAAAGCCAGAGAACAAAAGCCAGAAATGATATCATCATTCAATCGCAGGGTAAACTTTTTGATGACATCAGTAAAAGCCTGATAACTACCGAAGCCTTATTAAACGATATTAGTTTTTACGGCAGTCTGGAGGGCGACAATGCACTGGTGCTTCAAAAAGCGTATGAACGGTATACAGAAAGATCGGTAGATCTGCTTACTGAATTGCGGGGAGAAGTATTAAAGGCAAAAACACTTGCCTCTGATACAGTAAGTAAAAAATTAGATAAATTTTTCTTCATAATAACCGATTCGCAGGATGTACGTACACATGAACTATACCTGGCTAAAGCAACAGCAGCCGATTGGGAAAAATTTCATGGAAAAAATTATCGCTGGGGAGCTGAAGCCGAAGAACTGATTATCGAAATAGCAAATGATTTAAAGCTTACGAAAAGTAATGTGAAATGATTGTATTATTTTTCAGCATCATTCGCTCACATAGCCAATAACATAGCCAGAACAACTCACCCTACAATTACTTTCAGTACTTTTGCCCCCATGTCAAAACCTGTTATCTGCATCGGCGCTGCGTTGGTAGACGAGCTCTTTCATGCAAGAGAAAAAATGCTGATGCATACCACCAATGAAGTTACCAGTACCCGCACTGCCGGCGGCGTGGCCCGTAACATTGCCCACCAGTTAAGTTTGCTGGATATTCCCGTGCAGCTTATTTCGGTTTTTGGCAATGATGTGGATGGCGAATGGCTTAAAAAAGAATGTACCGATACAGGCATGCAACTGGATGCATCCATAACCGCAGCAGTGCCAACCGGTAAATATACAGCCATCATCAATACAGATGGCTCTATGTATACAGCGTTGCTTACCAATGCTGCATTGCATTTGATAACCCCGGAATATTTACAGGAAAAAGAAGCGCTGTTAAGCAATGCCGCCTATGTGCTGGCAGATGCCAACATCAGCGTAGAATCTGTTAACTGGCTGATACAATTTACCAACCTCAATAAGATCAGGATGATTATTGAGCCGGTATCGGTACCGCCTGCAAAAAAGATTGCAGCAGCCAATTTAAACGGCCTGTATTTAATTACCCCTAACGAAGATGAACTGCCGGCCTTGTGCAGTGATGAAGCGCTTACTACCGAAGAGCAGATAAAAGAATTGCTGGACAGAGGTGTACAATATATTTGGCTTCACCAGGGTGTTGACGGATCGGCGCTGTACAAAAAAACAGAAACACTTAAACTAAATGCGCCCAATGCCAGCGTGGTAGATTGTACCGGCGCAGGTGATGGCTCGGTAAGTGGTTTTATTTTATCAAAATACTTTGGTAAAGATAACCTGAATAGTTTGCGTACTGCTCATACTTTATCTGCCGAAGTACTCCAGGTTAAAGGTGCCATTGCAACCCATCTTACTCAGGAAAAATTATTGCAACAGGTTTCTAAATACTACGAAGAATAATGAGCCATTCCCTTATACATATTTTGCCCGAAATAGAACAGGCGTTGCAACAGGGCAAGCCGGTTGTTGCTTTGGAGAGTACCATCATTTCGCATGGTATGCCTTACCCAAAAAATGTGCAAACAGCGCAGGCTGTAGAAGCCATGGTAAGAGCCAACGGCGCCATACCTGCCACCATCGCCATCATGGATGGAAAATGTTATGTGGGTTTAACCGAAAAGCAGCTTGCATTTTTTGGCAATGCAAAGGGTGTTTGGAAAGTGAGCCTGCGTGACATGCCGTATGTGCTCAGTAAAAAATTAAACGGCGCAACCACGGTTGCCGCCACCATGCGCATTGCGGCCATGGCGGGTATAAAAATTTTTGTAACTGGTGGTACAGGCGGTGTACACCGTGATGCCGCAAACAGCATGGATATTTCTGCCGACCTTACTGAGATGGCACAAACATCTGTTGCCGTGGTATCGGCTGGTGTAAAATCAATTTTAGATATTAAACTTACGCTGGAATATCTTGAAACAAAAGGTATTCCCGTAGTTACTTTTGGCCAGGATGAGTTTCCGAGTTTTTATTCGTCCAAAAGCGGCTGTGCATCTCCCCTACGTTTAGAAACACCTAAAGAAATTGCTGCCATGCTGCACACAAAATGGGCCATGGGGCTACAGGGCTCGGTGCTGATTGCAAACCCGGTACCTGCTGCACAGGAAATTCCAAAAGATGAAATGGAAAAGCATATCCTTAAAGCGTTGGATGCAGCAGAACGGCAGCATATCAAAGGCAAGGAAATTACCCCTTTCTTATTAAAATACCTGGCAGACCATACCGATGGAGAAAGCCTGCAGTCGAACATTGCATTGATATTACACAATGCATCATTGGGCGCAAAAATAGCAGTAGCATTTTCAAACAGGTAATTTTAAAATTGCAATTGCTGAAATTTATTGATCATCTAAATTATACAACTATGATAAATCTTAATGAAATTAATAACCTGTGGTCTTACAATGAAAAGATTACACATCTTGTAAAACATATAGAAGAGATGAAAGGGATTTTAAAGCAGCAGGATGAAACCATCACTGCTTTAATGGCAACCAATGATAAAATTATGAAGAGTATAGATGCCCAGGCTGCTCACCTGAGCAGTCATGATCAGCATTTACAATCGCATGACCAACATTTAAGTACGCATGACGGGCAATTGGCTTCAGGCAAATAAAAATGCTTTGGCATCACCGGTTTACTGACTGCCAATATGTGTGAATGATACAACTCATTCCTTTAATCATGTAAGCTTTTAAAAAAATATTGTACTCATATTTGCCGCATGAAAACAAATATGAGAACCAGCATTATTTTTTTAATTGTAAGTATGGCTTTTATTTGCTCCTGCAAACAGCAAAAAAAAACCGTTGTTAAAGTAAGAGAACAACCGGTAAGGCAGCAGCCAAAAACAATTACCTATCAGATAGCAAATGCAAAGCAATGGCTGTTAACCAATACAGATAGTGTTGCGTTGCAGATAGCATTATCAGTTAACAGAACAGACAAAGTTGAATTTGCAAAAATGGATTCAATAATCATCCCTGCAGACGTGAGCGGCGATATTGCTTACTATCTTCCTTTTCCTTTAAATGTGCCTTACCTGGCAGAAATCAATAAAATTATTTTCTTTAGTTACCCAACACAAACCTTTGCCACCTACGAAAACGGTGTTTTAATCTACACCGGGCCAACCAATATGGGCCGCAAAAAAGACCCCACACCAACCGGGCTTTTTTATGCCAACTGGAAAGCCGAAAAAACAACCAGCACTTTTAATGATGAGTGGGAACTGCTATGGAATTTTAATATAGAAAATAAAGCAGGGGTTGGCTGGCATCAATACAGCCTGCCGGGTTATCCAGCATCGCACTCCTGCCTGCGTTTGCAGGAAAAAGATGCCCGCTATTTATATGAGTGGGCCGACCAATGGGTGCTGGAAGGAACGGACAACATTCTTGCAAACGGTACGCCTGTAATTGTTTTTGGCAGTTATAATTTTGAAGCATCTAAACCATGGTTCCAGTTAATTACCAACCCCCATGCACTCGATATCAGCGAAGCAGAAATTCAAAAACAAACCCAGCCTTACTTAGATAAAATACTTATTGAACAAATAAAAAGAGATACTGTAACATTAAGTAAGAAATAAAACTGGCTGAAGTCTTTTGTAATATTTTACACTTTCGGTAATGTATCAGTTGGGCTGGTAACATTTAAAGAAGGATCAATTATTTTGGCATTGTACTTTTCAATCTGCTTCAGTAACCCCAAAAGTATCAACAATGACATCATTCCAAAACAATAACCTGCTATAACATCGCTGGCATAATGCACCCGAAGGTAAACCCTGCTTAACCCGATAAGTAAAATAATAAAGATTAGGATAGAAATTACGCTCCATTTAATCCCCCTGCTTTTTACATCATGATAAACCAGGTAAATAACAAAGCCATAAAAAATAAAGCTCATAAAAGCATGCCCGCTTGGGAAACTAAGTCCTGGCGCATCTTTTAACAATGGGATAAGTGGCCTTGGGCGATTAAATAAAAATTTCAATTCCAGCATCAGCAACACCGTACCTAATGCTATAACAGGCATTTTAATGGCCATCCATCTGTTTTTGTATACCCAATAATAAAAAACAATCAATATCACCCACGCAGGTATCAAAAATAAATGAGACCCCCCAAAACTAATAAACTGTAAAAGGGTGGTATTGGTTTCAGTTACAAACTCCGAGAGGTAAGCAAAAACTTTTTCATCCATGGTAAATTCCCTACTATAAAATATCTGCCTTATAATGATGATTAATACAGAAAGCGAAATAAAAAATAAAAATAAAACAAATAAAAGCTCGGCAGAGAGCAGCACCATCATCTGTGGGAGTTTCTTAACCGCAAGCTTAATTTTATGTTTCATATACAGCTCATTTTTTTCGGCGGTTAAATCTTTAAAGAGAATAATTCAATGCCGGTGGCTTTCCCTTTAAGGTCAATAATACCAAGGCTTTCGCCCTGCCATTCTTTTAAGTCAGTGGCCTCCATAAAATCCTTCGACATAATAAATTTCTGGTTCAGTTCATTGCAGGCACTGCGTATCCTTGCAGTGGTATTCATAGTATCGCCGCTCATAGCCAGGTCTTTTTTTATCACGCCTATCTCCCCTACAGTTACTTCGCCCATGTGAATACCAATTCTAAATTCTGGAATAATATCATAACGCCAGCGAAATATATTGCCGTTTTTTTGCAAATTTTTCCGGGCTTCTATAATTGATGCCATACATTTGGCGGTATTTTTTTTATCGTATAACCACGATACCACAACCTCGTCACCAACATACTGATAAATTCTGCCATCATGTTCTATCATAGCCATAGAAACATGAAAAATAAAATCGCGGATGAATTTAAAATTTTCAACATGACCCAGTTTTTCTGCAATGGGTGTAGAATCCTTGAGGTCTATAAACATGATGATGCGCTTCTCTATTTTTGGCTGCATGTATTTACCGGTAATAATATCTATAAACACTCCGGGAGAATATTTTTCATTGATCTCAATATACAATTGAGTTATTATAAAAAGTATCATCCAGTAAATTATACGTTGCAAAAGCAATTTAAGCTGCAACATATCATTTACAGATATCGCCATAGCCTCCATTATTCCTACGCCATTTATTAATATGCTGTCAATAAAATGAACCAGGAAATTAAGCGTAAAAGCAGCAAGGAGCAGGATGATGCTTTTAAATAAAAAGTTGATGAATGGTGGCTGCTTACAAAAAACATTTCTAAGTGTAAACACAAACAAATAACCCATTATAGTACTTATAATAAAAACGGCTGCCTCTCTTAAAATCCCTGATTTAAACGGGCTTTCAAGAGAGGCATCTTTAAACAGTAAAACAGCAACAATATCAATCAGCGTCCAGAAAACAGCAATAAACAATATGATACGGATGCGGTATTTGCTTACACCGGAAAAGTTTAAATATGATGGTTTTGATAATTTCATTTATTGTTTTTCAAGTACTGGTAAATACTTTGCTGTGCATTTATATCACTGCCGTTTCCGGTGGTTAGTGTTGTGAATTTATTATCAGGCAAAAGCTGTACAGCTTTGTTGTTATCAGCCCATTGCATTTCAAAATAATCTATCAATTCCTTCCGGCAGTTTGCATCCCGTACCGGAAAACAAACTTCAATACGGTGATACAGGTTCCTGGTCATCAGATCGGCCGATCCCATAAAAACATGTACATCATCATCTGTTCCAAAAATAAATAAGCGGCTATGTTCCAGAAAACGGTCAATTATCCGGCGTACGGTTATATTTTCATTCGTACCCTCAAAACCGGGTATAATACAACAAACGCTTCTCACAATTAATTCAACCTGCACTCCTGCTTTACCTGCCTTATATAACAGGTTTATCATGCCTGGCTCCTCCAGGTTGTTTACTTTTATCCTGATCCTGCCCGGTATCCCACGCTTTGCTTTTTTTATTTCAAGGGCAATGCGTTTTTCAAATTCTTCCACCATATTAAATTGAGATACCAATAATTCATTAAATTTTATTTTTTCATCACCCATTTCTTTGCGCCCCTTTTCAAGAAAACCAAATAATATCTCTAACTCTTTAATGATGGCCATGTTGGAAGTCAGCAATACATGATCGGTATAAAACCTGGCAGTTACTTCATTAAAATTTCCCGTGCTGAGTATGGCATAATATAATTCATGTCCGTCGGATTTTTTTTTAACCAGTGCAATTTTTGAATGTACTTTTATCTGTGGTAAGCTATACTGAAGGCTGATACCGGCTTCCTTAATCACTCTGCTCCATTTAATATTATTGGCTTCATCAAACCGGGCTTTCAATTCTATAAAAACAACTACATTTTTCCCATTCTTTGCGGCGCTGATGAGTGCATTTACAATATGCGACTCAGATGCCAGCCTATAAAGCGTTATGTAGATATCGGTAACATCGGCATCAACTGCGGCCTGATTAAAAAAAGATAAAACCGGGTTATAAGACTGGTATGGTAAATGCAATAAAATATCACGCTGCTCAAGTACATTAAATATGTCTCCGCTATCCATCAATTGCGCAGAAAAAAGCGGTGTAAAGTTTTCATTGTGAAGTTTTTTATCTGATACAGGAAAGGCTGCCAGGTCGCTTAAATGGTGGTACCTGCCACCTGCAAACATATCTTCAAACTTTACAGAAAACTCCGCAGCCAAAAATAGCTGTATGTTTCGGGGCATGGTATTTTCAAACAAAAAACGCGAAGGTAAACCGATTTCTCTTTTCTTCAATTGTTTCTCTATCTTGTTCAAAAGATCACCGCTGTATTCATCGCTTAAATTAAGTTCAGCATCCCTGTTAAACTTAATACTGTACACACTAATTATTTCCAGTTTAGGGAAAATAAATTGCAGATTTTCCCTGATAATATCATCGAGGAAGATTACATATTGTTCGCCATTCGATGGCGATAAAGTAAAAAAACGATTCAACTTTCCCGAAGGTATATTAACAATGGCCTGCTTCAACGTACCATGGTTTAACTCTTTAAGCGTAACCACAAAATACAGTTGATTATTCTCCGGCATAAAAGCCTGATTGCTTACTCCTTCCAGAAAAATTGGCTGAATAAAAGATAATACGTAGGTAAGAAATATTTCTTTTACTTCTCTTATATGTTCTGGCAGTATTGTATTGCTGTAGTAAAAAACAATTCCATTCTTTCTTAATTCAGGAATTATTTCCTGTGTAAGTATGTTACCAAAAAAATCCAGTTGCCGGTTAACCTCCTGTTGAATTTTTTCGGCAATATCTTCTGTAATCTCAATGCTGGCCTTTATCCTTGTCTTTTCATGTAACCTGCCCAATGCTATCACTGCAGGGTATCTTACCCTGAAAAATTCATCCAGGTTGGATGAGAATATGGAAAGAAATTTCATTCTTTCAAACAGCGGCACATTTTTATCTGCAGCTTCCTGCAACACCCTGAAATTAAATCCTAACCAGCTAAGGTCTCTGTTGTACAACATAAAATAATTTTAAAAGGGCGAACCTGCTGCAGGCATTATTGTACCGGTAACCTTATCAGAATGGAAAAAGAAAACAGCTATTGCAAATGCGAGTACGGAAATAATTATCCCGATCATAAAAATATTATATGCCAGCCTTACCAATTTATATTTGCGGCCCAGCACAGTACCGAGTGTGTAAATATCTTTTATTAATGAACCATACAGGTAGTCCGTATCACTCATCATATTCCGCATGGCTGTGTTGTACTCTTCGTAGGAGGCTTTGTAAAAATCACCAAAAAATAACAGGTTGGTTTTTTTATCCAGAATATCCTGGCTGGTAAAAGTGCCGCTGTTCGTTTTGGGGCGTGTGGCTATAATTGAAATAACAATAGTTGTAAGCGACACAATTAAAAATATAAGGGTTGGAATAGCGAGGTAAGGAGATTCTTCCAGCTTGCGTATTAATACCCCCAGAATAACTGAAATAATAATTGCATTAACTGAAATAAGAATATTCGCTTTACTGTCTGCCATATCACTCAGGTGAAAATGATTTTGCGAAGTAAGCCGCAACATGGTTTGAATACCTTTAGACAT
>Ga0209181_10009073_pt1 | contig 13178 bp, 6 predicted proteins | sample MAT05_FD_187208 | JGI IMG/M metagenome (GOLD analysis project Ga0209181, IMG submission 187208) | Freshwater microbial communities from Lake Fryxell liftoff mats and glacier meltwater in Antarctica - MAT-05 (SPAdes) (version 2) | ecosystem: Environmental > Aquatic > Freshwater > Ice > Liftoff... | reverse complement strand
CTACGCTCGCCTCGGCGACCTAGGTCGCGGTCTGTCGTTCTTGCGCCGCGCCCGCGAAGCGCACGAGCGTTACGCGGACCAAGATTCGCGTGCTGACACGCTCTTGTGCACCGCCGGCATCCTGCTGGAGGCGGGCGACGTCGACGCGGCGCACACGCTTGCCGGCGACGCTGGCGCGCTGGTGGCGGTAACCGGTAGCGTGTACGACTTCGTGAACGAACGCATCATCCGCGCCTGCCTCGCGCGCCTCGCAGGCGACGCCCCTAGCGCGATCGCCTTCGCTTCGGAGGCACGCCAGACCGCCGAAGCGCAAGCGTTGATGAGCTTTCACATCTACGCCACGGCGGTCGAAGCGGCTGCTCGCGTCGACGCGGGTGAACATCACACTGGCGTGCTGCTCGCCCGCACTGCGTTCGGCGCTATCGAGAACGTGGGCGGCTCGGAGTACGGCATCGAGGTGCGCGCGCTCGCTTGCGACGCGATTCGCCGCGGCTCGCCCAGCACGGCGGACGACGCGTACAACCGCGCGGCGAACCACGTGCGCAAAGTGGCTGGCTTCATCCGGGACCCAGAGCTGAAGCGAATGTTCCTGGGTCGCTCCATCGTCGACCGCATCTTGGTCGAGGCAGACGAAAGCTTCGGCGGTGCCGAAAGCCGAGCGGGCCGTTGAGCCGAGTCGCGCTGATCCTTTCCGGCGGCGGAGCGCGCGGCGCTTACGAGGTCGGCGTGCTGAGTTACTTGTTCGACCACTTTGGTCGCATTCGCAAACGCGTGCCGAAGATCGACCACATCCTCGGCACCAGCGTGGGCGCGATCAATGGCTGCTTTTTGGCCTCTCATTTGGCCGACCCGGCGCTCGGCATTCGCCGGCTCTCCAATATTTGGTCGGACATCCGGATGGACGAGGTGCTCGGTTTCGGCATCAAGCAGATGACCTCCCTGCCGCGCTTGCTGATGGGCGGTGGGCGCGAGTCGGTCGGCCTGTTCGACGTGACGCCGATGGCTCGTTTGGTCGAGCGCGAAGTCGCCTGGCGCGCGATCGCCCGGGCGTTCCGCGAGAAGCGCCTGCAAGCCCTGAGCGTTTCCGCCACCGAGATTGGCAGCGGCCAAACCGTGCTCTTCATGCAGACTGCTCCGGGGATACCCATGCCGGAGGCGCCGCCCCGCACGGTGATTCGCCAGGCCCGCGTTGGCCCCATTCACGCCCTCGCCTCGGCAGCCATTCCCGTGCTGTTTCCGCCCGTACGGATCGGTGCGCACCTCTACATGGATGGTGGCGTGCGGCAGAACACGCCCATTTCGCCGGCGCTTCGATTGGGGGCAACGCACGTATTCGCCGTCGGTCTCTGCAGCGAGGCGCGCGATCTTCCCCCCAGCGACCCGGACAAGCCGCCCAACGTCGCCTTCGTCGTCGGCAAGATCATGAACGCCTTCTTGCTCGACCACGTCACCAGTGATTTCGAGGTGCTCGACCGCGTAAACGGGATGATCGATCACGGCACGCGCGCCTTCGGCCCAGGTTTTTTGGATGAGTTGAACCGGGTTGCCGCTGAAGCGGGCGCGCAGCCCTATCGACGTGTCTCGACGCTGGTGGTCCGGCCCAGCGAAGACGTCGGCGCGCTGGCCGCCCGCTTCGTGCGCACATCCAAGCTGCGTGCGGGCCCCGCGCTGGCCCGAGCGCTCGCCCTCTTGGACGTCGGCGAAGCGTCGGAGGCGGATCTGGCGAGCTACCTGTTGTTCGACGGAGCGTTCACCCGTCGCTTGATCGAGATGGGGCGTTCCGACGCCGAGAAGCAAAAGCACGAAATCGCTGCCTTCTTCGAGGATGCCGAGGGCCAAAGTTAAGCAAGCGCTGTTTCGATCCGCATTCCCGCATGTCCCGCCCCCCGCGGTGGGCGGCGAAAAGGGCACCTGTGGACAAAGGTCGAGTTTTGATCGTAGACGACGAGCCCGCTGTGCTCCGCATGCTTACCCGCGTGATGGATCAGCGCGGATATTCGTCGAAGACGGCGCGCGACGGTCGAGAGGCCAGCGATATCTTCGAATCAGAGGCGTTCGACGTGATCGTCAGCGACGTTCACATGCCAGGCTACGGCGGAATGGAGTTCCTGAGACGCGTTCGTGAGCGCGACCCGGACCTGCCGGTCATCATCATGACTGGGAAGCCAACCCTGGAATCGTCGATGAAAGCGCTGGAGTACGGCGCGTTTCGCTATCTGTTCAAGCCGGTGGAGGCCAACACGGTCGCTGAGATCGTCGAAAAGGGAGTGCGTGCGTACGAGCTTGCCAAGTTGAAGCGCGCGGCGCTGGAGATGCATCAGGTCAACGCCAAGTCGGCTGCCGACAAGCGGCGTACCGAGGCGCTCTTCGCCAGCGCCGTGAGCAAGCTGTGGCTGGCATTTCAGCCGATCGTGTCGTGGCAAGACAAGCGCGTGATCGGCTACGAAGCGCTGGTTCGCTCGGAGGAGCCCAGCCACCGTACGCCGGACATCATCATCAAGTCCGCGGAGCAGCTCGACAAGCTCGACCAGCTGGGCTCCACCATCCGCGCGATCGCGGCGATGGCCGCGCTGCCCCCTGACGTGAAGCTGTTCGTGAACCTACACGCGCGCGATCTGGCAGGCCGTGATCTGTTCTCCGACGACGCGCCGCTCACGAAAATCGCCGGTCGCGTGGTGCTCGAAGTGACAGAACGCGCTTCGCTCGACGACGTCGCGGGGCTGGAGATGCGGATCGCGCGTCTCAAGGCCAGCGGTTTCCAGATCGCGGTGGACGATCTCGGTGCGGGTTACGCTGGCCTCAGCAGTCTGATGTTCTTGCAACCCAACATCGCCAAGATCGACATGTCGCTCGTCCGCCATATCGACAAGGATGCGCGCAAACAGACGATTATTCGCTCGCTCGTATGGCTCTGCCGCGAGCTCGGCATCTCGACTGTGGCAGAAGGCGTCGAAACGGTCGCAGAGCGGGACACGTTGGTGTCAATCGGCTGCGACTTGTTTCAGGGCTACTTGTTCGGGCGTCCGGCGCGGGAGATCCTGCCCGCAACCTTCTGAGCGCTGACGCGTGAGTACGACGGGCAGGAGATTGATGGTGTTGTTCGTGAAGACAGCAAGCGGGCTCGAACCCGCGAAACGCTGGCTGAGGTTTGGCCGATGAGCGAAATAGGTCCGGGCGCACCGGCAGAGCTCGCGTTCAGCGCGCTGTTTACGATGATGGCGCAGGGTGCCGTCGTGCAGGCCAGCGATGGCAGCATCACGTCTGCGAACGCAGCGGCGCTGTCCATCCTCGGCCTTCCCGGCGTGCCGTTGTCGAGCGCGGATGCGTTCGACCCGCTCGGCCGGACGATCCACGAAGATGGGACACCCTTTCCCATCGACAGCCAGCCGCCGATGGTGGCGCTGCGGTCTGGCCGCGAGGTGCGCAACGTCGTGATGGGCGTGTACCGGCCTGTGGAGGACGAATATCGCTGGCTCGTCGTCAGCTCGGTGCCGCTGGCGGGGCCGGGCGCGGGGCCGCCCGGTCAAGTTTTCACGACGTTCACTGATATCACCGGCAACAAGCTGGCCGAGAAAGACGCGAAGCGCCTGTATGGCAGGCTGCAGCGCTTGACCCGGGTGATCCAAGATTTGTCATCCGCGCGCGATATCGAGCGCATCAGCGACATCGTGCGTTACGCGGCCCGCGACCTCACGCACGCTGACGGCGCGACCTTCGCGCTGCGCGAAGGCGACCAATGCCACTACGTGGACGAGGACGCCATCGGGCCGCTGTGGAAGGGCCAGCGCTTCGCGATGTCGGCTTGCTTGAGGCGGCTGGTGATGAGCCACCGAGAGCCGGCTGCGATCGAAGACGTCTATGCCGACCCGCGCGTGCCGCATGAAACCTTTCGCAAGACGTTCGTGCGTACCGCCGTGGTGGTCCCGATCGGGCGCGATCACGCGATTGGCGCGATTGGCTGCTATTGGGCGCACCGGCACCCGATCGGCGAAGGCGACGTCAGCGTCCTGCAAGCGCTGGCGGACTCGACTGCGATCGCGATGGAGAACGTGCGCATTCTGCGAGAGCTTCGCGAATCCGAAGATCGCTATCGAAACTTGGTCGAGAACCTTGACGACGTCGTGTTTTCGCTCGGCGTCGATGCCAAGCTCACCTACGTCAGCCCGTCAATCGCGCGCTACGGCTACAAGCCCGAAGAAGTAGTGGGAGAGTCATTCGACCGCTACGTGCACCCCGACGACCTCGAAGACTTGAAGGGCAGCTTGGCTCGTACCTTGGACGGCCAAGGCGCGCCGCACGTATTTCGGGCGCTCGATCGCGAAGGAAACGTGCGCTTCGCGCGCACCACGAGCCGCGTCGTGCTCAGCGAAGGGCAAGCCGTCGGCGTGACCGGCGTGGTGATCGACATCACCGAGCTGAAGCGCGCCGAAGAGCAGCTGCGCGTAGCGCAGAAGATGGAGGCTGTCGGCCAGCTCGCAGGCGGCGTGGCGCACGACTTCAACAATCTGCTCTCCGTCATCTTGAGCTACGCGAGCTTCGCGAACGAGGGCCTCTCGGTCGATGATCCGTTGCGCGGCGACATCGAGGAGATTCGCATGGCCGCCACGCGCGCAGCCACGCTGACACGCCAGCTGTTGGCCTTCAGCCGCAAGCAGGTGCTCGAGCCGCAGGTGCTCGATCTCAATCGCATCGCGCGCGATCTGGAGAAGATGTTGCGCCGCGTAATCGGCGAAGACATCGAGCTCGTGCTCGCGCTGGACCCCGATCTGGGCCGCGTGAAAGCCGACCTCGGCCAAGTCGAACAGGTGATCATGAACCTGGTCGTCAATGCACGCGACGCGATGGTGTGTGGCGGCAAGCTGACCATCGCCACGCACAACGTCGAGCTCGATGCGGCTCAAGTCGGCGCGGATGGCCCGCTCTCGCCGGGGCCCCATGTGATGTTGACCCTCAGCGACACGGGCTCAGGCATGGCGCCCGCGACCCGCGAGCGCTTGTTCGAGCCGTTCTTCACGACCAAAGAAGCGGGCAAAGGAACCGGTCTGGGGCTCTCGACCGTGTACGGCATCGTGCAGCAGAGCGGCGGAACCATCTCGGTCACCAGCGAGCTCGGCCGGGGCACAGTGTTTTCGATTCAGTTGCCTCGCGTACTCGACGAAATGCCCGAACAAACAGCGAAGGCAAACGTAGACCGGCCTGCGACCGGCCAAGAGACGATCCTCGTCGTCGAAGACGAAGAGGCAGTACGCAAGCTGGTGACGCGCATGTTGGTCGCGGCCGGTTATGCCGTCATCAGCGCTGCCAACGGCAAAGAAGCGCTGAGCCTCTGCGCAACTCACGAGGGCAAGATCGATCTATTGGTGACCGACGTCGTCATGCCGCAGATGAGTGGTAGGCAGCTCGCTGAACAGGTCGGCCGCGTCCGGCCCGGGCTGCGCGTGCTCTACATGTCGGGCTACACCGACCACGCGCTGGAGACCCACGGGGTGCTCACGCCTGGCATGCGGTTCATCAACAAGCCCTTCAGCAGCAGCGAGCTCGGGCGCAAGGTTCGTGAAGCGCTCGACGCTTGAAGCGCTGGTAATTGGGCGAGTGCTCGCAGCGCAACGCTTCACCCAATCACCAGCTCCGCGAGGATTTGCGACGCGATGCTGAGCGCGATGGTGCGCTCCAGCACACCGCCGCCTCGCCCGCTTTTCGTGCCGAAACCCCTTTGAACGGGCTCCGCTCCGCTCTTGCGCCGGTCCGGCCGCACGCTACGCTCGCCGCCCGATGGCGCCCGATCTGAAGCTCACGCCGCTCCCGTTCCACGACGCGCTCCGCGGCGCCCTGCGCGATCTCGAGCCTGGCCTGTGGAGCTGGTACGCCTCGGACGGATTCGGCAAGAAGTACGCGGACGACGTGAGGCTCGAGCTTCTCCGCTCGACCTACCGCATGCCGCGCGAGCAGCACGCGCTGGTTTACGACATCGTCGACGAGATCCGCGAGGCCTTCGGGATCAGCGCGCCCGCGACGCTCTATCAGGCCCAGGAAGACGGGCCCATGAACGCCGGGCTCGTCTTCGTCCCCGGCGAGCTCCACGTCGTGTTTCGCGGTCCGATCCAGGCGAAGCTCACCGAACCCGAGCTGCGGGCGCTGCTCGGCCACGAGCTCGCGCACCACAAGCTCTGGATGGATCGCGACGGTGAGTATCGAATCACGGGCACGCTCATCGACGAGACGGCCGCGCGGGGCGGCTCGCCGAGCCACGTGCACTCCGCGCTGCGCTTCCGCCTGTGGACGGAGATCTACGCCGACCGCGCGGGTCTCCTCGCCTGCGATGATCTTGCCGCCGCCGTCGCTTGCCTGGTCAAGGTCGGCACCGGACTCGATCGCGTCGACGGGGCCGCGTATCTCGAGCAGGCCGCCGAGGCGATCGGCGCCAAGGATACGAAGAGCGAGGGGCACACCCACCCCGAGTCGTTCATCCGCGCCTTCGCGCTCAAGTCCTGGGCGTCGGGCGGCGACTTCGCCGAGATCGAGCGCCTCGTCGAAGGTCCCGTCGAGATCGACGGCCTCGATCTCGTCCAGCAGCGCGCCCTCACGCAGACGACCCGCCGCCTCGTCGACGCCATCCTCGCGCCGCCGCTGCTCCGCACCGATGCGACGCTCGCCCACGCCCGCCGCTTCTTCCCCGATTACGCTCCGACCGCCGCCGGAGAATCGCTTGATCTCACGGGCGCGACGGAGAGCGTCGCCGAGTACGTCGCGTACGTTTTGCTCGACTTCGCGATGACGGATCACGAGATCGAAGATGTCGCGCTCGCCCACGTGGCCGCGCTGTCGAAGACCCTCGGCATCAAGCCCTCCTTTCGCAAGATCGCGAAGAAGGAGCTCAAGCTCTCCGTCGCGGCGCTCTCGGATCTCGAAGGCCGGGGCTTCAGCCTCGACACCGAGCCACCGCCGGCGGTCGCGCAGACGGAGCCGGCCTCGTGAGCGCCATGACCGCCGACACCACGGCCGGGCCCGAGCCGGTGAAGCTCCTCGACAGGCTCGGATCGGAGCGCCTCATCCCCAGCACCGACGACGTGCTCGCGATGACGTTGCCGCTGCTCCAGCAGGTCCTCGAGGCGCACGAGCAAGGGCGCGTCGCGCCGCTCGAGGGCATCGACGACCTCATGGTCACCGGCAACCGCATCTGGTTCGAGCGCGCCAAGGCGCGGCCGCCGGCCCGCGAGGACGAGCGCCTGAAGCGCATCGAGGCCAAGGAAAGCCACGCCTTCGACGTCGTCTCGCATCAGCGCCAGGTGTCCGAGGGTTACGACCTCTCGGTCAGCGATCTCGGCATCGGCGACCCGGGCGATCCGATCGTGCGGCCGATGTACCTCTCGCGCTACGTGAGCTGGGAGCATGAGATCGGCCATCATGATCCACTCACCGACGTCTACGTGCTCGGCCTCGTCCTCGCGAGCGTCGCGCTTGACCAGAACCTCGGCGAGCGCAGCGCCCTCGAGCATTTCGTCCAGAACCGCTCCGGGCTGGCGGCGTTCGGCGGCCGGCTGCATCCAGTCGTCGCCCGCGCCATCCTGCGGATGACCGAAGTCGATCGGCACCTCCGCGTCCAGGATCTGCGCTCTCTCATCGTCACGCTCCGCAACTACCGCGAGCAGTCCCAGGACTTCGCCGAGGGATCGGTCGACCACGGCGCGCCGGCCAAGGGCCCGGCCCGCCGCAAGGCGCTGTACGCACGCCTCCGCGACCGGCTCTTCGATTTCTCGCGCCGCAATCGGCTCCTCCATTTTTCGAGCAACAACCAGACCGTGAACCTCACGCTCGGCTCCGTGCCGCTCGTGCTCGACTACAAGAACGTCGATCCCGAGTCGCTCTTCACGTGGGGCGGGCGCACCGCGGCCGACGTGACCAGCTGCAAAGCAGTGCCGCTGGGCCGGTACCTGCGCTTCGAGGACTATCCGTACCTCGTCAGCGCGCTCGATCAGCTCCGGCTCGACGCGCGCCGCAGCAAGAACGAAGTCGGCTTCTCACCCCTGCGTCTCGCACTGTGCTTCTTGCATTGGCACGATCTGAAGCAGGCCAAGGAGGAACGCATCTCGTCGCCGCTCCTCCTCTTGCCGGTCACGCTCGAGAAGAGAAAAGGCGTCCGCGACGCGATTGTTCTCACGGCCGAGACCGATCACGCAGAGGTGAACCCCGTCCTCCGCCAGTACCTCCTCCAGCTCTATGGGATGAGGCTGCCCGACTACGTCGACGTCTCGACCCCGAAGGCGCTCGAGGAGCTCGAGGCCACGCTGCTCGAGCAGATCCGGGCCTCCGAGCCAGCGGTGACGCTGACGCGGCTCGCCAAGCCACGCATCGATCTGGTGCTGGCCCAGGCCAAGCGCAGGCTCGAGGCTTATCGCAAGCGCGTCTCGCTCTCCGGCCGGCTCGCCCGCTCGCATCGCGGTTTCGATTACAGCTACGCGCGCAGCAAGCTGCACCCGCTCGGCGTGCAGATGTTCAGCCACCTCGTGTATCCCGCTGCGGCCCCGAACCGCGAGATGCACGAGGCGCCGCGCCCGCGCATCTTCCATCACTCGCCCGACGCCGAGGCGACCGAGACGGTCGAGAAGCAGACGTATCACCTGAAGGAGGGCGGCACCTCGGGGGGCCCCTACGAGTGGGCGCTCGATCTGTGCAACGTCACGCTGGCAAATTTCCAGTACCGCAAGATGTCGCTCGTTCGCGACTACGCCGGGATGCTCGAATCCGAAGAGCCACACGCGTCGTTCGATGCGCTCTTCTCGGCCAGCGCACGACCGGTCGACGCAGCCGAGCCACCGCTGCCGGTCGAAGAGCGTTTCGATGTCATGCCCGCCGATCCGACCCAGGCGAGCGCCGTGGCGCGCGCGCGGAGCGGCAAGAGCTTCATCATCCAGGGGCCGCCCGGGACCGGAAAGTCTCAGACCATCACCAACCTCATCGCCGACTACGTCGCGCGCGGCAAGCGCGTGCTCTTCGTCTGCGAGAAGCGCGCGGCCATCGACGTCGTCTACCACCGCCTCAAGATGCAGGGCCTCTCGCGCCTGTCGTGCCTCATCCACGATTCGCAAGACGACAAGAAGGCGTTCATCAAGGATCTGAAGGAGACCTACGAGGAGTGGATCGCGCGTTCAGCAACGACGGCGAAGGACGACGAGCGGCGTACGAAGGCCGCAGCCTACGGCGCCGTCCTCGGCCGCGCCCATCGCTTCCGCGACGTCATGCAGGCGCTTCCGGAAGGTGGTGACGTCTCCGTCCTCACGCTCATCATCCGGGCCATCGAGCTCGATACCGTCCGCTCGCTGGAAGCGCCACGCGAGCTTCTCCCCACCCATCGCGAGCTCCTCGCCGGTTTGCCTGCCGTGCGCGCTCTCGAGCAGGGGCTCCGCGCCGTCGGCCGAGATCCGCGCTTCGGCCTGCACCGGCTGCGCCTCCTCTCCGACCAGGTCATCCTCTCCGAGCACCCCGCCGAAATCGTCACGAAGGAGTCGCGCGCCCTGCTCGAGGCTTTCGATGCCGTCCTCGCCTCGCCGCTCGCGCGTGTTGGCAACATCACGCGCCTCGCCGACCTCATCGACCGCTGCAACTTCGTCTCGCTCGTCCGGCCCCTCATCGACGCGCGCACGCTGAAGCTCCTCGATGCCTCGGGCAAGATGCTCCATGGTCTGGAGACGCTGCTCGCCGATCTGCGGCGCCGTTCGGACGCCTTCGCCAAGGCCGTACTCGCCACGGCCGGCTGGAAGAGCCCGATCGGCGCCGACGAAGTGACGACGGCGCTCGCGCAGGCGCGTCGCTTCGAGGGCTCGCTGCTCCTCCGCATCTTCGGCTGGATGTCGCCCGGATGGTGGCGCCTCCGCCGCGTGCTCAATGCATCCTTCGACTTCGCTTCGAAGGCCGTACCGCCCGCGTGGTCGGAGGTGCTGGAGCGCCTGAAGGCCAAGTACGATGCCGAGGCGTCGGTCGAGGAGGTACGCGAGCGCGGGCGGAGTGAGCTCCGCGTCGACGACATCGACGCTACCTGGACCCTGCTCGACAAGGCCAAGGCCCCGGCGAAGATCCACACCGAGCTCTGCGAGTGGCTCGTCGCCATGGGGGACGAGGACGCCTCCGAGCTCGCCATGGTCGCCGATCGCGCACGCGATCTCGAGCGGCGCGCGCGGGAGCTGCTTCGCGGCGCGTCGGGTCTCGCCCCCGCGGAGGTCCGTTCGCTCACCGGCGGTCTCGCGGGCGCGCTCGTCGACCTGCCGGCGGTGCTCGAGTCGCTCCGGCGGCTCGCGGCCCCCGAGCACGCGCGCGTCGCGACGCTCCTCCGCGAGCATCCCGCCCTCGCCGAGGAGATCGAACGCGCCGTCTGCCATGCCGGGGTCGACGCGGCCCTCCGCGACCGTTCGCTCGACGTGCTCGGCGGCGCCGACTGGGATGCGCTCAAGGAGGATGCCCAGGCGCTCTCGCGCGATCTGAGGCATGCCAACGGCGAGGCGATCGTCGAACGCGCCCAGACCCGCTTCCTCGAGAACGTTCGCCTGTCGAACGCACCCGCCGATGCGCTGAGCCGCGAGGCCAAGGCGCAGAAACGAGCCTACGCCGCGGGCCGCAAGGAGCTCGAGCACGAGTTCGGTAAGGTCACGCGATTCAAGTCCATCCGCGATCTGGCCGCCGGCGCCTCCGGCCCCGTGGTCCGCGATCTGAAGCCGGTGTGGCTGATGAGTCCGCTCAGCGTCGCCGACACGCTGCCGCTCGAGGCCTCGTTCGACGTCGTGATCTTCGACGAGGCGAGCCAGATCCCGCTCGAGGATGCCGTCCCCGCCGCCCATCGCGGCGCGCAGACCATCGTCGTCGGCGACGAGATGCAGCTTCCGCCCACGAACTTCTTCGGCGCCTCGAAGGAGCTCGACGAGCTCGACGAGGACGACGTGACGGGCGGCTACGAGCTGGACGCACGGAGCTTGCTGACGCACGCGGGTCGCACGCTGCCGTCGACAATGCTCGGATGGCACTACCGCAGCCGTGACGAGGCGCTCATCACGTTCTCGAACCGCGTCTTTTACGACGGCAAGCTCTTGACCGTGCCTGCCGTCGCGCGGACGGCGGTGCGCGACCCCATCCTGGCGACGCAAGCGGCAGACGGCGCGCGCGGCGCCGAAGCCCTCCTCGAGCGCTCGATCAGCTTTCACATGATGAAGGACTCGCAGTACGAGCAGCGCCGCAACGGGGGCGAGGCGCGCTACATCGCCGAGCTCGTACGCGGCCTCCTGCAGAAGGCCAGCGGCCGCACCATCGGCATCGTCGCCTTCTCGGAGGCGCAGCAGGGCGAAATCGAGGAAGCGCTACGCGAGCTCGGCGAGGAAGATCACGAGTTTCGCGTGCGCTGCGAGGCGGAGCAAGAGCGCGAGGAGGACGGCCAGCACGTCGGCCTCTTCGTGAAGAACCTCGAGAACGTCCAGGGCGACGAGCGCGACATCATCGTCATCAGCGTCTGCTACGGCCCCGACCCGCGCGGCAAGATGCTGATGAACTTCGGCCCCATCAACAAGAGCGGCGGCGAGAAGCGCCTCAACGTCATCTTTTCGCGCGCCAAGCACCACCTCGCCGTCGTGAGCTCGGTCCGATGGACGGCCATCACGAACGACTACAACGACGGCGCCGCCTGCCTCCGCAACTACCTGCGCTACGCCGAGGCCATGTCGATCGGGGCCACCGGCGAGGCGCAGGTCGCGCTCGCCAACTACACGCGCCGCGCGACGGCGAGCGAGTCTTCGGCCACCGGACGGTCCCTCGAGGAGCGGCTCGCCAGGGCACTCCGAGAGCGCGGCCACGAGGTCGACATCGGCGTCGGCACATCGGAATTTCGCTGCAACCTCGGCGTTCGCAAGGCGGGCGAGGATCGCTACCGGCTAGGGATCTTGATCGACGACCCCGTTCAGCACGCGCGCCCTGTCGACGAGGTAGTGCAGGTCCAGCCTTCCGTGCTGAAGGCGTTCGGCTGGAAGACTATCACCGTCCTCCACAAGGACTGGTGGGCGGATCCGGAGCTGGTCCTCCGCCGCATCGAGACCGAAGCGTAGCGGTGTCGTCGAGCCTCGCGGACGGCATCGTGCAGCAGAGCGGCGGAACGATCTCGGTCGTAAGCGAGCTCGGCCGGGGCACGCGCTTCTCGATTCATTTGCCTCGCGTACTCGGCGAAATGCCGGAGCAAGTCCCTCGTCGTCGAAGACGAAGAGGCAGTACGCAAGCTCGTGACGCGCATGTTGGTCGCGGCCGGTTATGCCGTCATCAGCGCTGCCAACGGCAACGAAGCGCTGACTCTGTGTGCCAGTCACGAAGGCACCGTCGATCTACTGGTGACCGATGTCGTCATGCCGCAGATGAGTGGTAGGCAGCTCGCTGAACAGGTCGGCCGCGTCCGGCCCGGGCTGCGCGTGCTCTACATGTCGGGCTACACCGACCACGCGCTGGAGACACACGGGGTGCTCACGCCTGGTATGCGGTTCATCAACAAGCCGTTCAGCAGCAGCGAGCTCGGGCGCAAAGTTCGTGATGCGCTCGACGCTTGAAGCGGTCGTGAAAGGGCGGAGCGCTCGCCGTGCAGCGCTCCACCCAGTTCACTAGCTCCGCAAAGCAGTTGCGCTGCGAGCTAGCCAATCAGCGCCCGCCGGCGCCGCCGCCACCGCCGAATTGCCACTCTTGCAGCTTTTGCTGGCAATCGATGCCCCATTCGTACCCCTCTGGCTCCGCACAGCCGTCGTTGCACGAGTTGCCAAACTCGTTGGTGCAATTGATGTAGCGCAAGAAAGCGTCGCTGCAGTCGAGCATTTCGATCAGCGCCAGAAACTCTGGGCTGCAGCCTTCGCCGCACAGGTCGAGGTTACAGCCAAACCTATCGAAGCGCTCTTGGCAGACGCCCTCGCATGTGAGCGCTGCGGCCCCGCCAGGCCCTGCGCCCGCCCCGCCACCACCGTCGGCGACGATGACGTTGTTGCAGCCGTCACAGCTAGCGAGCAGCAGCAACGGTAGCCAAAGTAGGCGCGCTACCACAGCCACTTCTTGGCGAAGATATCGTTGCGGGTGGTGCTGGTGACGCTGGCGTCGGGCCAGGCGCCGAATACAGGCAGCTGTGGATAGTTGAAAATTGCAAAGCTCGCGCAATTCGCGACGGCGGGGTC
>Ga0209181_10009064_pt1 | contig 13189 bp, 14 predicted proteins | sample MAT05_FD_187208 | JGI IMG/M metagenome (GOLD analysis project Ga0209181, IMG submission 187208) | Freshwater microbial communities from Lake Fryxell liftoff mats and glacier meltwater in Antarctica - MAT-05 (SPAdes) (version 2) | ecosystem: Environmental > Aquatic > Freshwater > Ice > Liftoff... | reverse complement strand
CCACGTCCTCGGCCTCGACGGTAGTGGCGGCGCCACCCTCTTCGCCGATTACGAGCAATACGAACAAGACCTCCTCAGCAAAAAAGCCCCGGCCGCTAAAGCGAAGAACACCAGCAACACCCAATCGAACACAGCCAGAAAAAAACTTAGCTACACCGAGCAACGCGAGTACGATTCGATGGAAGCCAACCTCGCCGACGCCGAAGCCCGCCTCACCGCCAAGCAGGAAGAATCGGAAAGCCCCGATGTAGTCACTGACCACATCCGCGTCCAGAAGGTCTTTGCAGCGCTGCAAGTGATCGAGCAGGAAGTAGACACCCTCTACGCCCGCTGGGCTGAACTCGAGGCCAAACAGTCGCAAGGCTGATCTAGTGATACATTGCCTGTCATGCAACAGATCAGAATTGCGATTCTCGGCTCCGGCTTCGTAGCCGAGTTCTATCTCCAGGGCCTCGCTAACGTAGCCGGCCAAACCGTAGCAGCCGTCTACTCAAGAAGCTTCGACAAAGCCCAGGCCTTCGCCCAGCGTTGGGCAATCGAGCAAGCCACATCCGATCTCAACTCCCTGATCGCCCGCAACGACATCGACGTCTTCATCATCGCTCTTCCCAACGAGGCGCACCTCCCGGTCTCACTGGCCCTCTCCAAAGCAAAACGCAATCAGGTCTGCACCAAACCCCTCGGCAGAACAGCCGCAGAGGCCCTTCAAATTTGGCAAGCCGCCAAAGACTCCGGCATGATCCACGGCTATGCCGAAACGGAAGTCTTCGCCCCCTGCGTCGTCAAAGCAGCCGACATGGTCTCATGCGGCGGCATCGGCCGCGTACTCTGGGTTCGCTCGCGAGAATCCCACAGCGGCCCGCACAGCGCCCACTTCTGGGACGTAGAGAAAACAGGCGGCGGCGCAATGAACGATCTCGGCTGCCACTGCATCTCTGCCGCGCGCCTCTTCTTCGGCAAGCAAGACCGCATCGAAAAAGTAATGGCCTGGGGCCGCCGCCTCGTCCACCACGACAAGACCGAAGGCGAAGACAACGCCCTTCTGCTCCTGCAATTCGCTAGCGGCGGCCTCGGCCACTGTGAACTTTCCTGGACCACCAAGGGCGGCCTCGACCTTCGCAACGAAGTACACGGCACCGACGGCAGCATCTTCACCGACGTCACCCGCAGCACACCACTAACGGCCTACACAACCAAAGGCGCAGGTTACATCATCGAAAAGTCAGACACCGATTCCGGCTGGACTCGCCCCCTGCCCGAAGAAGCCTTTGCTTACGGCTACCAGGCCGAGATGCGCCACTTCGTCGAATGCGTCAGAGACCGGCGCGAGCCAAACGAAACATACGAAGACGGCTACATCGTCAACCGCATCCTCGACGCGGGCTACGAATCTATGCGCAAAGGTGAATGGGTGACGCTGGCTGGATAGCCAACAATCCCGGTACCCTGGCTCCGTATCCGTGCCAGGCATGATACTTCAGCAGTACAATTCATCCCATGTAGAAGTTGTCGATCACGCTTCAACTCGCCTGCCTGCTCGCCCAGGCCCAGGGCACCCGAGCCGACTACGACCGCTCCTTTGGCCTTGCTGAAAAAGCCCGCCTCCTCCCCTTCCCCACCCTTACCTTCAACGAAGACAACAAATCCATCGAAATCGTAATCGACGAAGTCCGCTACCGCATCCAGCTCGATACCTACGCAACAGAACGCCGCCCAGCGCAACCACGCGACAACCGCTACCCCATCTCACTGCCAGCACCCACGGTCCCCGGCCTCACCACTCCCCCAAAAATCCCCCGACGGCAAATCCGAAGCATTCATCCGCAACTTCAACCTCTGGGTCCGCCCAGTCAAGTCTTCCACCGCCACACCTCTCAGCTTCGACGGCTCTGAAGACTACGCTTACCGCCTCTCGGCCAAAGCCTGGTCCCCCGACTCCACCAAACTCGCCCTCTACCGCGTACGTCTCGGCCAGCACCGTAAAATCGCCTACATCGAATTTTCACCCTCAGACCAGGTCCAACCCAAACACTCTCTCGTCGAATACGCCAAGCCCGGCGACACCATCGACATTCCACACCCAGTCCTCTTTTACCTCACCACCGACAATCATTGCAGCATCGACCCAAGCCTCTTTGCCAACCCTTACGGCATGAGCCCAATCGAGTGGCGCAAAGACTCACGCGCCTTTGCCTTCGAATACAATCAGCGCGGCCACCAAGCCTACCGAGTCATCGAAGTCGACGCAAACACCGCCACCCCGCGAGCCCTCATCAACGAAGAATCCCCAACCTTCTTCTGCTATTACTCCAAGCGCTACACCCACCAGGCCAACGACGGCAAAGAGCTCATCTGGATGAGCGAGCGCGATGGCTGGAATCATCTCTACCTTTACGACGGTGCAACCGGTCGCGTTAAGAACCAGATCACCAAAGGCAACTGGGTCGTTCGCTCGGTCGCCAAAGTCGACGACAAACTGCGCCAGATCTGGTTCTCCGCCAGCGGCATGCACGCTGGCAAAGACCCCTACTACCTCCACTGGTTCCGCATCAACTTCGATGGCACCGGTCTCACGCCCATCACCAACAACCTCGACGTCACGCACTCCCTTGCCTTCAGCGATGACATGCAAACCTTCGTCGACACTTACTCTCGCTACAACCAGCCACCCAATGTAGAACTCCGCAAGACTGCGGACCTCTCCCTCATCGCAACGCTCGAACAACCCAGCCTGCCGCCCAACTGGTCCGTCCCCGCCCAGTTCACGGCAAAAGGCCGCGACGGCAAGACCGATATCTGGGGCCTCATCTTCCGCCCCTCAAACTTCGATCCAACAAAGAAATACCCGGTCCTCGAATACATCTACACTGGCCCCCGCGATTCTTTCGTACCCAAGACCATCACTCCGGCCCACACCATGCAGGCCGTCGCCGAACTCGGCTTCATTGTCGTCCAGATGGACGGCATGGGCACCTCCAATCGCTCCAAGGCCTTTCACGATTACACCTGGAAAAACATCGCTGACGCCGGCTTCCCCGATCGTATCCTCTGGCACAAAGCTGCTACCGCACAATACCCCTCGTACGACATCACTCCACTGGGCATCTACGGACATTCCGCCGGCGGTCAGAGCTCCCTTGGCGCGCTCCTCTTCCACGGCGACTTCTACAAAGCCGCAGCATCCTCCGCCGGCTGCCACGACAACCGCATGGACAAAATCTCCTGGAACGAGCAATAGATGGGCTGGCCAGTAGGTCCCGAGTACACAGCCTCATCAAACATTGAGCACGCCGCAAAGCTCAAAGGCAAACTCCTCCTCGCTGTAGGCGAAATGGACACCAACGTCGACCCGGCCTCCACCCTGCAAGTCGTCAACGCCTTGATCAAGTCAAACAAGACCTTTGACTTCCTCGTGCTCCCCGGCAAGAACCACGGAGTCTGGGGCGACTACTACGACCGCAAGCGAGCCGGCTTCTTCGTCCGCGAACTCCTCGGCGTCCAACCCCCAGAGTGGAACTCGCTCTAACCCACACCTCCGCCGCCTCAAGCCTCAAACGGCGTTCACAGAAATGTTTACCTTTATTTCCCCTGAAATCAACACCATCCCGAAACCATGGTTCGGATTCGACTTCTCGAATGTTAGCTTTTACATCGGGAGGTGCTCTTGCGCCTCCTTTTCTACTTCAGACTACAAAGGATAAAGAACAGCCATGGCAACTCAAGCTCAAATCGATGCCAACCGCGAAGATGCAAAGAAGTCGACAGGCCCCGAGACCGCCGCCAACAGCAGCCGACACGGCCTCCAGGCCAACCCCACAACCATCTTTGAAAGCAACCCTTACGAACGAAGCCAATACGATGCCCTCAAGGCAAAGCTCCTCAAGCAGTGCCTCCCCGAAGGCGAACTCGAACTCCAAAACTTCGAGCGCTACGTCTTCGCTCTCTACCAGGCCGACCGAGCCAGACAAATGGAAATCGACGCTCAAGACCGTTGGTCAAACGAACCCAATAGCGACAAACTCTTCACCCAAATGGAGCGTATCCTCAAACTCGGAGCCGCTCAGGAGCGCCGCGCCGACAAAGCCCTCACCGAACTCAAAAAAATCCAGACCGACCGAATTCTAGCCATGGACATCCACACCGAGTTCTACCTGCTCGACAAAAAGATGGACATCCCGGCCACCTTCCCCATGTTCGAAGTGCGCAAAGCCGACCTAAGCAAAACCAGCGCAGGGATACTTGCGATCCGATTGATGGCCCTAATGCCAGAAGCCCGCGAAATTTTCGACAAACATCGCGCCTCCAAGTTAGCTGCTTAACAAGCACTAACAAACCAGGCCCAACGGCCACAAGATCTCTGACAATCGAACCCGTATTTAAACCCCGCCAAGGACGACACGATAAGTGTCTCCTAAATTGGAAAAGGGCAGCTTCAGTACCATAGGTACCGCTCTGCCCTCCGGGTAAACGATTGGTAAATATTAAGCGGCTGAAGCTTTACTCTGCTGCATGCTCACTTGGTTAGGACGCTGATGATTTGAGGTATCGCTGGATGACTGCTGAAGCGAAACTGGCGAGGTTTCTAGCTTCATCAGTGCATCCAGAACAATACCGCGCTCCTCATTGCGGCCTTGCTCTCTGAGTTGATTGTCGAACTGCCGAAGCAGTCCAGACAGCGCCTGTACGTCGGCGCGAACGGGTTTTTGGTTGGACATATCTAATCCTACTAGCGTCTTTTAAAATCGGATTGGATCATTTCTCAGATTATTTTTTTCGCAACCTAAGTGATTTCAGTCGAACCAAAAAACATGTAGCTCTTACTTCAAAGCTGGCTCGGATCGATTCTCCAAAGCGTTTGCTGCCTCAAATTGGATAACCAAATGGACATATGTCCATGGCGTATAGCGTCACCACCGGGTCCAGTCCACTGCTTCGTCACTGTATTCGTTTTTGCATCTATGAAGGTGATCGGGATCTCAAAAACTGTCACCCACAGCCCACCTCCACCGAAGCTAACCTCGCCTCCGCCACCAGGAATGCCTGCCTCGATCTTGGCAATCACTGCGTCCGTTTTTGCGTCCACACGGGTTACTGTGCCGTCGCCCTGGTTCACTGTCCATACACTGCCCCCTCCAGCGGTCAGGAAGCGCGGCTGAGGCCCTACCTCGATCTCTTTGAGCACCTTGTTCTTCTTGGCATCTACCTTGATCAATTTGCCGCTCTTGTTCGCAGTTACCCAAACAGCACCCTCACTATATTCGACAGCGACACTGCCTGCAGGCACGGTAATCTCGGCCTTCACCTTGTTCGTCTTCGGATCGATCCGCGTCAGCACACCCTTCGCATCGCTAACAATCCAAACGGAATCTTTACTCACAGTCACGCCGCCTTCGCTGTCGGCAGGCCCCACTGGAATCGTCGCAATCACCTTGTTGGTCTTCATGTCCACCCGCGCCAAACCCTTGCCTTCACCCGTTCCACGCGCCCCGCACAAAGGAACCCAAACGCTTCCAAACCCTGCCGCGAGTCCAGAACAGGGCCGCAAACCAACCTCAACAACTGCCACAACCTGGTTCGTTTTGGCATCGATTCGGTGTACGGTGTTCTTCGGGCCGTTCGACACCCAAAGAGCGTCTGCCGTCACCACCTGCCAGTCTGGTACTCCCGGTACACTGACCTCGGCAATCGGCTTGATTGTATCCATCGCGCGCTTAACACCAGGAGTACTAACACCTGGTCTCACCACCCTCGGGCCACCCGGTCCCTTCTTTTTGGCAGGCTCCTGCGAGAACAGCAAAGCACCCATCAGGCTGAGCAAACACAAGTTTCTGAACATCAATCTAATCTCCATGTGCCGCTACGGCTTCGTTAACTTCCACCGTCCGGCCAAATTTCATCGCCACTACGAAAGTAATCCAACTCATCGCCGGCGGAACCATCGTGTCAAGACCCGCCCATTCCGGCGGCGTCACGAAGTACGCAACCAAACGACAGGAGGTCCCAATCACGATAGCCGCAACAGCAGCCTCAGCCCGCGCGGCCTTCGAGTGCACACCATACAACAGTGGCACTACACAGCCCGCAAACACGATATCGAATGCAATCACCAGCAGGATTCCGGGCTCCGGTTTCCACCAAGCCATCAGCCCCGCCACAATCGCTGTTGGTATGGCCATCAGCCTCGACAAGGTCAGCATCTGCGCGTCGCTCACAGGAGTCTCCCGGTAGCGCTCAAACAGGTTCCTCGCCGTCACCACACTCATCACCAGCATCGCCCCATTGGCTGTAGACATCGAGGCGCCAAGCACTCCGATAAACACCATCACTCCAACCCAGTAAGGCAGAATGCCATTGGCAAGCATCGGCAACACCATCCGTGCATCGTCGGCCTTCGGCACAAGGCTGACGCTATAGATACCCATCAGCGTCGCGCAGCCACCCACAACCAAAGTCAGCCCCGCCGCATAGTAGCAGGCGTTCTTTGCTGTCTTGCCACTCTTTGCACTAAACACGCGCTCCATAAAATCAAGCGCCATCGCATTGCCAATCGCAAGCGACAAAAAGTTGGCCCAGTTCGGCAAGGCTCCTGCCGAGATTTTCGTTAGTGCACTGATGTCCAGCTTGCCCGCATCCACAGCCTCCGTCATCGGTGCCGTACCGTAAGTCAGAATCAGATACACCGCTGCCGCTACAAAGCCGATCAGCGCCACATGAATCTGAAAGAAGTCCGTCCAGATCGCCGAGTACAAGCCACCCGCTATCGTGTACGCAAGAATTACAAGCGTCCCGATCACCAGAGCTTGCACATAGCTCATCCCGCTCACCACGCTCAGAATCCACGCCACAGCGCTTAGGTTCCCCGCGATCAACACCGTGAAGCAAACCAGCGTGACGATGCTCACCAGCAGTTCCGTCCGCTTCCCATAACGGCGATAGAAAAACTCGGGCAACGTCATCAGATCCATCTCATTGAGCGGAGCAGCCAGGTATTTCCCCACCAGTACCAGACTTACCGCAAGCCCCAAAGGGATAAGCAAACCTCCCCAGATATTGCTTGACCACACCAGCGAAACGTTTCCAAGCGTCGCATTCCCGTCCACCGCTTGAGCCAGCAGCGCCGTCCCCACGACAAGAAAAGGCATGGACTTCCCACACACCGTATACCGCTCGCTCGACCCACGCACCTGTGTGTAGGAATACAGACCAATAGCCAAAGAAATGGCCATAAAAATGACCACCGGCCAGAACATAACTGTCATTAGATTCGCGCTCCTTGAAGGTTTCCAACAAGGGAAAGAAGCGCTCAGACGGGGAGACTGCTGTGTCTCTCTACGGTAGCAAATCAGGGTGCCAGACGACGCACGGAATGCACTTCTTCGATGATTTGAAAGCGCTTGTGCCCATCCTTGGCCAGGTGCAGCGAATCGAGCACAATCACTTCCACCAGCACAACGGCAAAATTCGCATACCCGGCTGCGCTCTCTTCAGGTGTTGGCCGCCTCAATTCAAGGCCGGGTGGATAAGAGCTCCCGGAATCCCAATCCAGTTCTTGTCCCGGTGCCGCAGTTGTCAAATAGGTCCGCTTCCCCATCGGATGTGTCGCCTCCCAGGCCGCCGTCGATAGCCCATCGTCAAAATGCAGCTCCGCCAGACCCTTCACCCTCACCTGCCATTTTGCCGGCCCGTCATAAAAGACGGCACCCACAACGGGCTGCCGCATCCATTGCGTAAACTTCGGGCTGCGCCGGTCCACATGAAACCGCAACTTCACTTTGCTGCGGTCCACTGCCCGAAGAGTCAACACTCGCCCGGATGGATAGCCCTCTTCATCCACACTCATCACGACAGGCTGACGAAAGGCATGTGCCCGCTCCCGGGTCGCCCGCTCAAATTCGTCCCAGCACAACTCGCGTTCATCTGTAGTCATCGCCGAACCGCCTCCCCGATCAGATGTGGACCCGCCAGCCCAAGCGGCAAATCGAATCGCTCCGTCCACTTGATATCAAAACCAGCAGCCGAAATCAATCCGGCTGTCTCTCGATTCGGATGGCAACCTCCGGCGCAACACCGCCACAGCGGCAACCATCTGTCTTGTGCTGCCCTCAGCCGTGATCCTCGATCGGCTGCCACATGCTCAAGAAACAGAAACCGCCCACCCGGCTTCAGGCATCGATACAATCCGCCAAGAACCTCAACCGGGTCCTTCACGCTACACAGCACCAGACTGCAGATGACGGCATCAAACTCACCCGCCTGCCCTCGGTAAGCGTCAACAACCAATTGCCCCCCCTCAGGCACCACGATCTTCGCCGCAAGATAACGATTGGGCTCATAGCCCGTCCACTTCACCGCAGCAGGCAGATATTGAAGGTTCACTCCATTCCCTGCCCCGATCTCCAGTACTCGCCCCGACAAACCGGCAAAGAGCGCCCGCTTGCGTTCGGCCACCATCGGCTCATGAAAGCGGCTCGCCCACTGCATGAGCCAGGCGAACCACATTTACTTCAACTCGAGGGTGATGGTTCGGTAGGGAGATTTACCCTGGTTAGTCAATTGTGGAGCCGCTTCTCCCTTGTCATGCCAGATCACTTCGCCAGATTTGCGCCTCCGGATCGTTAATTCTCCGGTCACTGGATCTTTTCTTTCATAAGCGCAATCTTCGAGAAAGACGATCACCTGATCACTCTCCCGAACACCCGCTTCCCTCGCAACTCCAGGCAAATAAATGGTTTCCACCACTTTCACCTTCTTGTTCTCAAGCACGGTTTTGACAGGCAGGGCCGCATTGAGCAGCCAACCACCCATAAAAGCCACAATTAGACAGACGCCGCGATTTTCCATAATGATTGCGTTTATGCTAACCTAATAGGCGAACAAAAGGTTGATTAAGGAACGAAGAGGAGTACCCCCCTTTAAATGGCATTGGCAGTAGAAGCGAAAAAAGAAATCATGGCGGCAAACGCCCGTCACAAAAAAGATGTTGGTTCGTCGGAAGTGCAGGTGGCGCTGTTAAGTGCTCGTATCACGCAGCTCACCCACCACTTCCAGACTCACAAAAAAGATCACAGTTCCCGTCGTGGTCTTCTGTTGCTCGTCGCTCAGCGGCGTAAGCTGCTGGATTATCTGAAGGGTCGTACCCCTCAGGCCTATCAAGCGCTGATCGCCAAGCTCGGGATTCGCAAGTAAACAATTAAAACCAAATTTGCAGCCGGAAATCGCTTCTCCGGCTGCTTCCGTTTTTGGGGTATTGCCTGATCTCTGTCCCGGAGGACAGAGCACATAATCAGTATTCAAATCGTCTCCTTGATCTTGTTTCAAGATCACCGCGTCCTATAGTTGTGACGCGCTCAGGAGGAATCAATAGATGATTCATACAGTTGAAATCGATCTCCATGGTCATATCATCACCATCGAGACCGGCAAGATGGCCAAACAGGCCAATGGTTCAGTCGTAATTCGTTGCGGCGATTCAGTAGTTCTTTCCACGGCTTGCTCTAATGTAAAGCCCAAAGAAACTGCCAGTTTCTTCCCACTTACTTGCGATTATCGCGAGTATACTTACGCAGCCGGCAAATACCCTGGCGGCTACATAAAGCGCGAAGGCCGCATGAGCGAGAAAGAAACGATCAATGCCCGCCTGATGGATCGTCCGCTCCGTCCGCTCTTCCCCGAAGGTTATTTGAACGATACCCAGGTAGTTGGCCTTGTCATTTCGGCCGACCCGTCCCGCGACCCTGGCATCCTTGCGCTCTCTGGAGCCGGTGCCGCTCTCGCGCTCTCCGACATCCCCTTTCACCACGTTGTCGCCGCTGTGCGCGTTGCAGTTCTCGATGGCAAGTTGATTGCCCTCCCCACCTATGATGAAGCCAAGCGAGCCGAGATCTCCATCATCGTTGCCGGCACCAAAGAGGGTGTTGTCATGGTGGAGGCCGGTGGTGTGGGCGCTAATGAAGAAGACGTCCTCCGCTGCGTGGAATTCGGCCTTGAGTGCTGCCGCACCATCATCAAGGGCATCGAAGAATTGGTTGGCAAGGCTGGTAAGACCAAGCGTGCTTACACTCCAGCCGAGATGGACAAAACCATCTATGCCGCCATGGAGAAGGCTGTCAAGGCCGACCTCACCGATGCAATGGACACCAAGAAGTATTCCAAGCTCGAGTCTTATGCCAAGGTTGACGAGTGCAAGGTCAAAGCCAAAGCATTGTTTGAAGGGACAACCGACGAACTTAAGGCCAAGCAGGTTCTGGCTGGCAAGTACTTCGACGCCCTCAAGGAACAGATCTTCCGCGCTGAAATGCTCGATAAGCGCCGCCGTCCCGATGGCCGTGCTTTTGATGAAATCCGCAAGCTCGAAATGGAAGTCGGCATCCTGCCCCGCACGCACGGATCCTGCCTCTTCACCCGCGGTGAAACCCAGGCTCTGGTCACAACCACCCTTGGCACCAGCGACGACGAACAGAAGATCGAGATGCTCGACTTCTCCGAAACCAGCAAGCGCTGGACACTTCACTACAACTTCCCGGCCTTCTCGGTTGGCGAAGTCGGCTTCATGCGTGGAGCAGGCCGTCGCGAAATTGGCCACGGCAATCTTGCCGAGCGCGCTATCGCCGCTGTGCTGCCTCCCGCAACTGAATTCGGCTACACCATGCGTTGCGTCTCCGACATTCTCGAGTCCAACGGTTCTTCTTCGATGGCCAGTGTTTGTGGCGGCTCTCTGTCGCTGATGGACGCCGGCGTACCGATCAAGGAACCGGTAGCTGGTATCGCCATGGGTCTGGTTAAGGAAGGCGACAAGTACGCCATCCTCACCGACATCGCTGGCGCTGAAGACCATTACGGCGACATGGACTTCAAGGTAACCGGAACTCGCAAGGCAGTCACTGCCCTGCAGATGGACCTTAAGGTCCTCGGTGTCTCCAACCAGCTTCTGACCGAAGCTCTCGAACAGGCCCGTCAAGGCCGCATCTTCCTGCTGGATGCAATGGACAAGTGCTTGTCCGAGCCGCGCAAGGAAATGTCGCAGCATGCACCTCGCATGTACATGGTCACAATCCCGACCGACAAGATCCGCGAACTGATTGGCCCTGGTGGCAAGGTCATCCGTGGCATCGTCGAACAGACTGGTGCCAAGATCGACGTTGAAGACGATGGCTCAGTGAAGGTATTCGCCTCAGACGCGGCTGCCGCACAGAAGGCCCTCACAATGATCAACAACATCTGTGCTGTCGCTGAAGTGGGCAAGACCTACCTCGGCACTGTGACTCGCATCGCCGACTTCGGCGCATTCGTCGAGATCATCCCCGGCACCGATGGCTTGTTGCACATCAGCGAAATCAGCGAAGCGCGTGTCCGTCAGGTACGCGATGAGCTGAACGAAGGCGATCAGATCATGGTCAAGGTTCTCGGAGTTGAAGGGAACAAGATCAAGCTGAGCCGCAAGGCACTGCTCAAGGAGCAACGTGAGAAGCTCAAGGGCCCTGGCGCCGAATAGGTTAGACTCTTAAAAGCCTGCACCTGTAGCTCAGCTGGATAGAGCATTTGGCTTCGAACCAAAGGGTCGGGGGTTCGAGTCCCTCCGGGTGCACCAAAGATTAGCCCGGCGAGAAATCGCCGGGCTTTTGTTTGTGGACTTGCAAACAGAAATCTGAAATAATATTTTGGCCATGACCGGATGCGGATTTCTATTCGTCCTTTGCTGCTTTTCCTTGTTTGCACAACAGGATGGCGGAACTATTTCGGGGTCGATCAGTGACCCGCAAGGGGCATCGGTCGGTGGAGCCCGAGTGGATGTAGTGCAGGTGGACACGGGCGCAAAGTTTCGCGCTAAAAGCAACGAGAACGGTAACTACATTGCGCCTGGACTGGCCGTTGGCCGGTATGAAGTGCGTGTGGAGCAGGCGGGCTTCAAGAAGTTTGTCCGCTCGGGAATCACACTTCAGGTGGGACAGAATGCAAGAGTGGATATCCGCCTTGAGTTGGGGCAGCAGGCAGAGACTGTGACAGTGAACGCGGATACGACTCTGGTCGATACCGGAAGCGCAACACTTGGCCAGGTTGTCGATAATCGGCGATTGCAAGAGTTGCCGCTAAACGGGCGCAGCGCTCTGGCCTTCACCTTTCTGACCGCCGGAGTGATCTCCAATTCCGGGCCATCACAATCGGGCTTCGGCGATCGCGGGATTGCACTGTCCTCAGTGAGTTCAAAGTGCAGAGCGGCCCGATGTCAGCAGAGTTCGGATTCACGGCTGGTGGGGCGATCAACCTGGTAATCAAGTCGAAAACAATCTATATGAGTTCTTGCGCAACGACAAGATGGACGCGCGAAATACGTTTGCGCCAGTAAGGCTGCCGCTGCGCTACAACCAGTTCGGAGGAGCAGTAGGTGCGCCTATTGTGAAGAACAAGCTCTTCGGCTTTATCAACTATGAGAAGTACCTGCTACGACGCTCTTCACCTCGATTTGCTTCAGTGCCGATTCAGGAGTGGCGCGATGGCAACTTCTCGAACCTGCGCACAGCAACCGGCGTCCTGATCCCGGTCTATGACCCGGCCGAATAAGCCTGCGATCAACAACTTCACGCAGCAACAGAACTATCAGGATGGCAACACGTCCCGGATTGATTGGGCGCAATGGAACTGGCGCGTCCGATCGCCACAGTGTCTTTGTCCGATACACGCAAGCGCAACATGACCCATTCAACACGAGCATCTGCTCAGGGCAAGAGGTGGGAGATGCGCGGAACGACAATCAAACCAACCGGAACGCCGTAGCCACCTGGAACGCGTGCGCTTGGAAGGTCTTCGCAATATATCGTGCCGAACCCTCTCTCGGGCAGAGTGCCGGGAGGACTTGGCGCGGGTACGACAACGAGGGAGCGGACGCTGCTTCCCTACCCCCAATATCAGGGCGTCACGGTATCGAGTCCGCTGCTGGGGAACTACACCAGCCACCAATTGCAACTCACGGTGAAGCGGAATTTCAAGTCTGGCCTCTTTGTTAACTTTGCCTTCACCGGAGGCAAGAAGATGAGCGACAGCAATGTTTCACCGACCAATGATTTTGGGTTTGAGGCGACTGGTGAATCAGGATTCCAGGACGGCTACTTCAATCGCAAGCTCAACCGGTCGATTGATCCGAATGATGTGAGCAAGCGGTTGGCGGTGACGCTGCTGTATGAGTTGCCTTTCG
>Ga0209181_10009058_pt1 | contig 13195 bp, 8 predicted proteins | sample MAT05_FD_187208 | JGI IMG/M metagenome (GOLD analysis project Ga0209181, IMG submission 187208) | Freshwater microbial communities from Lake Fryxell liftoff mats and glacier meltwater in Antarctica - MAT-05 (SPAdes) (version 2) | ecosystem: Environmental > Aquatic > Freshwater > Ice > Liftoff... | reverse complement strand
TTCTCTTGAGCCTTGCGTTGACGCAGGTTTTTTACAAAATCCACCGCCGTTGCAATAGCTTCATCTGCTTTTCCCTGCGTTACATCCCCGATTGCATCCACAATCGTACTGGTCAACGGCGCGTCCGTTTGAAGCTTTCCAGCGATCGCAGCAAGGAGCAACGCGGATTCTCCTCGCATGACACCCCACTTGATTTCGGGATCGTCCAGCGTCCCACCTACTGGCAGCTTAACGCGAGGGACTCCCAATTGCTGAACTTTTTCGCGGCGTGAAAGTTGTTCAATTGGAATCGGAATCTCTACACTTAAGTCCAAAGAACGATCACTCAGACCAACGTACCCCTGGGTTGCGATCTGAAGCCTTGGATCCAGTTTCGGCAAGCCCGCTTCAAGCCCGGAATGAAACACACGGCCGTCGGCAACTTGAAGGATCACTTCGGATCCATCGACGAAGACCAGTTCATGCGACGGTTCCTTGCCACGCAGATTGGCTAGTGCATCCAGAGCACCGACAATCAACGGTTCGGACGGTCCGCTACGAACTCGATGCAGGGTCAACGTCGCCTCCCCCTTGCTTTCGAGTGGATTTGCCAGTGGCACTCGGATTTCTTTTGTCGTCAAGGAGATGCGACCGTCAAACCAAGCGGACTTGGCCAGCAATGGAACTGCCAGTCCAACCCCCAGACGAACCAGTTCCGGTGTGAGTTCCGTTTGATCCAGCACTTGCATCGGTTGAACAATCAACAGTGCATCTTCGTTCAGGGCTCGATAAGAGATGTCGGCGTTCATTGGGGGAATGACTTGCAGAGCTCTTCCGCCATCGACAGGCATGACTTGCACACTCAGGTTGCGAACGGCCAAGTCCAGGTCCAGCTTAGGCCGCGACTTGGACTTGGGTGCATTAACGCTTGGCTTTCCTTCGATCGATTTAACGAGCCGTTCTAAATTCGAACCATCCTCTAGCAACGCGATATCTAACTTTGGTTCGTTGATCTCCACCCGGCCGAGGTTCCGACCGTTGAGCAAATAGGCGAGCAAGCCGCGATTGGATTTGATCGAACGAATCGAAACCAGCGGTGTGTTTTCATGGCTACCCTCCGGCAGCCCTTCTGTTTGTCGAACTGAAATCCCTTGAAATTCGAGCGGGCTGAACCATCGGAGTTTGACCGACTCGATATCGAGTTGGAATTGGTCCATCGCCAGCCTATTGATGAGCGGCTGGTAGATCCATCGCGAACCGAGCATGGTCGGAAGAGCGAGGATCAAGGCAATAAAACCAAGGCCAACGATGCCGACGGGTCTAAGCAAGTTCCGTTTGCGAGCTTTTGGCTCGGACGTGGCAATCGGCTCGAGGGCTTTGCTTGAGTTTGAGTTGGTGTCCATCGTGAAATCCTTAAGGTGCATTAGCTCGCCCAATGATTTATGTTAGCCCAAATTGGAAGTGTTTGCATTCTTCTCAGCGGTAAAATCGAACGAGCCGAAGGCGCGTAGAACCCCGTTTAACGGCAATACCGTTCAATTATTTGTTTAACGGTCAGCCGAAGGCGTACTCGATACCATTAACGTACGCCCACGGCTAACGGTTAAACGAAGTTTTTGCGAAACTGGGCTTCATGGCCGTCTGGTCGGCGAACAGATTGCGAAGCTCGCCCCACTTGTTCATGGCATGCAGGGCCTTCAATTGAGCGTTCCCCGAAAGGCTGAGCGTGAACAAATTCCGGCACTCGCTCAGTTCGCTCGGCAACCTCGTCAGCCGATTGCCCGCCATATCCAGCACCGCGAGTTCGGTGAGCTTGCCGACAGACGGCGGAATCTCCTCCAGCGGATTATTCACCAGCGTCAGTTCACGTAGTCTCGGCCAGCCGACCAACAGGTCCGGCAGTTCCGTGAACTGAGAGTTGGAAGCTTGCAGCGGAACGAGTTGAGGCAGGGCGAAAAGCCCCTCCGAAAGCTTGCCGAGCGGGTTGCGGGAGACATCCACGTTGGTCAGGGCAACACATCGACTTAAGCTCTTCGGGAGCGTGGTCAGGGAATTGCTGTCGAGGTAGAGTTCACGAAGCGCTGACAGATTGCCGATCCCCTCGGAAACGCGTCGCAGTGAATTCATGCCCGCGCTGAGCATTTCGAGCCGCGTGAGCCGACCGAGGTCGTCGGGAAGCTCAAGAACGGCGTTAGCCCAGAGAATGAGTTCTCGGAGCGCCTGCATGCCACACACGGCGGAAGGCAAGTCGATAAGTTGGTTCTTGCCAATGTCCAACGTCTCGACCGCCGAAAGTGCTGCAAGCTCTTTCGGCAAGGTCTTGAGAGCGTTGCCAGCCAAGTCGAGGCGGCGGAGACGCGTCAGCCTCGCAAGTGATGGCGGAACTTCAGTCAAGCGGTTAAGTCCAAGCCCAAGCAATTCGATCGCCCGAAGGTCGCCGATTTCGGTCGGTAGCTTCTCAGCCCGAATGTTTTGTTTGAAGCGGTTTTGCGGGCTCAATTGTCAGGATTTTTCTGAAAATCGTTTTTGACTTGTCTTTTTCATAAAGCTACGGTTGATCGCCCCGTTGGACGTTGTGTCCATCGACTTACTTCCAATCTAAGTCCGCGACTAGCGTACGACAAGACAAGAGAATTGCGATGCTAATCCATTTGCCACGTTTTTGGTTTGCCTTCATCCTCGGCCTCGTTTGCATAGTGCCCAAGGGGGATGCTCAAGTATTTCATGTGCCTCATCATCAGCCCTATCAGGATCAACACTTCAATCTCAATTCAACTCGGCGTACGGATTTCGGAACGCTTCCGGGCAACTCGGCTGGTTATGTAGGTGGCTCGACCTCGACAATGGACGGTGCCATGCTGCGGTCTGAGACTATGCCATCGGGAGGAGCGACCTGTTCAGGCAATGGCAATTGTCCATCCTCGCGAAACGCGATACTGCGATTAAGGATACCCGATGGATTTTGTGTCGAGATCAACGGCCAAGCAACTCGTCCACAGTCGCTCGGCGGCATCCACCAGAACAGTCGGATCTTCAGTTTGGAAGAGCTTGAAAAAGACCGCGTCAGCCCATGCGACATCGTGGTGGATTGTCCCGACGAGTTCGGCAACGCAATGCGAATGGTTCATACTCTAGCCGTTCAAGTAGGTGGCCATTACGAAGTCCGCTTCCCGTATGGTTTTGAGCAAATCGATGTACCTTACAACTCCCAAATTATACCTTTCGAAGGATCGATTGATGGCCCCATTAATATTGAAAATACAGTATATACAGTCAACCCCCAAGGCGTGACGAGCCCAGCGGGCGTCACTAATCCAGCGGGCGTCACTACACCACCGGTCACTACACCACCGGTCACTACTCCACCGGTCACTACTCCACCGGTCACCACTCCGCCGGTCACGACGCATCCAGACCGTGAGGTAGTTAAGCCCTTGGTCGACAAATACGAAATAATTCGCGCACCTACCGCACCTCCCGTTTTGAGCGCCGAATCGAAATAAGCTGGAACTCTTTTAAGACGAAGTGAATTGAACTTGAGCAAGCGAGTTGCTTATCAACTATATAATGGTGCGCGATTCTGATTCAAACTTGCATTCGATTCATGCCATTGGGCTTTGCGCCCAATGGCACTCACTTTGGCGTTGGGACCTTAGATTCATTGGATTTTCCGCGTGGATTCCGCTTTTTATAATTGGCGGATTTTGGGGCCTTTCGATACGCCTCACGCGGAAAGCTCCTGCCTGGACGCTTTTGGAGCTTTTGTTGAGACGCGTATCGTAGCGCAAGATCGAATTGCGCATGCAAATGGTCACCGCCGCTAAACTGCTCGGCTTGGAGAAAGTGCCGGTAGATGGTCCATACGCCCTTAAAGCTCAGCTCGCGTGGTTTGCAATTGGCCACCACAGCTGCCTGTCGGCGAAATTGAGTTGTCAAATTGTAAGCGACCATCGACATTGCAAACTCTTTATGGAACATCGCTTCAAAACTCGCCAGCATCGTCTCGGTGTCGATTACGACTTTTATGTTGCAAATGTCTATCTCTACGTCATTTCGGCAGGCGTACAACTCACGTATTGCCTTGGGGGTAGTCTCCAGATCGGTGGCAACGTTCATCCAAAGGTCGGTGCCTATTTTGAGTTCGTAAAGTGTCGTTTCTATGAAACAGTTGTCCGGCAAGTCGTTAGTGTTGGCTCTCTCCTTAGCTGAGCGTTGCCAAGTCAATTTATAGGTCCGACTTGTCGATGTGGAGTCAACCAGAATAGCCTTTTTCTTCAACGCAACAAACCTTGCATCGGTCAACCTGATGAAAAAGTGTGGTCATACTTTTTCGCCTGGTGTGCTATGAAGTAAATGCAAAACCAGCATCGGCCATTACGATAGAGTTTGTAGGAAGACAGGAAGACGCTTGATCAATGGTTCTGCAAGTCTTGTTTCGGAAATAGCGTTTTCGCCGTACATAAGCACCAATCTGAGGCGGCAAAGCGGCCCCTGAACTAAGCTCATGTGCGACAACTTCAAGTACTGTTGGCCATTTGGCTTTACACCAGCTATAACTGACCTTCGCCCAGGCTAGCTTAACGACACAGCTACGGTGTATTTTCCCTTAGCTAGATTTACTAATCGGAGCGCTACGAGAATTTCGAGCATTTCCTCAATACGTTTCGCTCCGACGCGTGCAAATTTACTTTGAACATCGCTAACAACGGCTGGCTTCTGAAGTGCCGCTAAGGCAACCAACACTGCTACAAAACGTTCGGGATCGCCGGCAGGCCAAGCTTTAGATTTCGACGCGGAAACTACTGTCACAGGAGTATCTGATCCTTTTCTTTTAGCTTTTCCCGTAATCTGGGGACTGGGAGATCTCGCAGTCAAAGCGAGCGCGGCACTTTGACTGCATTTTGTAATGACGATGAATCCGTCGTTATCCAATCCGAGTTCCGCTCCCAGCGTTACCCAAACTGTGCTCCACTGTTTTACATCCACATTCGATTCCAGTGACTTATAAACCTCGGCTCTCAAGTTTTCCGGTCTTTTACCAACGCTACACAGCAATTTGGCGGCTTGCAGGACCGCATCGTTAGTCAGCATTTTAGTCGTTCCTGTTTGAAGAGATGAAAGTCAGGTTGCTTACTAAAGTCTAGACAGCATTTTGGGTGGTTGCGCGGACGTCCCAATCGCTTTAAGGAAAATTCTTTGATAAATCCTAAATGCGTGAGATCTCGAATCATCTTGGCGTTGGCCGCCCCGTGGCGGACGCAGGACGCACACTAGTATCATTTATGCGATGCACGTTTCTGCCAGTTGGGTTGCCAATAATGACAGGGGATTGAGGTTGAGGTTGTCTGCGACTAGAGCCTCCCTGTTGGATTCTTGAAGGATACGAGATTGGAGCCCTTAACTCTACTGGTTGAGAGTCCCTTGGAGTGATTCGTTCCGGTACAATTTGCGGTGCAATTCGCTCTGAGGCAGCTGGTTGGTGACGGTAACGTTCGTAAGGAGGTTCTTGTAAATCGGCTGGACGATTATCTTTACGCTCAAAATTGTTGCCCGTTGGATCCTGGACGCCACTTGGATAATGGTAACCGTTCGGATGATACGGCGACGGCGAAGATTGGGAGTGATAAAGGTCTGGTCGGAATTGGTCCGGAGCATTTCCAGGAATATTGAGGAACGCATCGACACGTTTCGACGATTCACCGAATACATAATCGCGGATCGATTTCTGACGACCGCGTATGACATGCTCAGATTCCATTAACGACGTGTGATCAAGATCGACGACCTGCTGAGCCCAACGCAACCCCATTAAATCGAACAAAGTTGGATACACATTCGTCTGTCCCAAAATGATGTTTTGCTGGATCGAGGATTCGGCACTTGGAGCGGGCTTGAATGCCCTTCCCAGAACTGGTATGTCTTGCAACAAGGGTACACCTTGGCTGGTGCGAGAGACTTTCAAAGCGACTTGGTAGCGACTGATTTCACGCAATTCGAAATTGGCGGTCTGAACAGCCGTGTGTACAAAGTGGCGCTTGATGCGTCCGATATGCTTTTCATCGGCGCGGACGGGTTCACGTATATTGGTGGTATACATGTAGTCGAAGTCGTACACGACCGAATCGCCATCTGGCTGCATCACTGGTCGGATTTGAAAGCCAGTCCCCGTCTCAAGTTTGTAAATGGAGGGCTCGGGCACGAGGCTCTGCAGTGCCGATCCAGGTGCACCACTCTCCTGTGGCTTGGGAGCTAGTCCCATCGTTTGCTGATCTGTGCTCTGGGATTGCCCTGGTACGATATTCTTCACGGTCGTTGGTTGTTTGCTGCCACCCATCATTTGAAAAGCCGACAGGAAGGTTGGATCATTGACTAGCGCACCAGTATCTTCGACCAGAGCCTTGGCAGCATCGAAGGCCTCTTTGATAGCGATTTGTCGTTTCGGTAAATCGAATTCCATGGTCGCTTGTGGATCCACTTTGGCAAAGGCTCGATTGTTCGTCAGGATTGTCGTTCTCTCAACTTGACCGAGATTGACGTCTTGGGATCTAGCGGCGTCACGCACTCGCACGAACATGGGATCATAAAATTGAACTTTGAAGTCGTCCTCAATCGCGATCGAGAGTCGCTTGAGGTAGTCGTCCATCACGGCGATGTGCGAACGAACACCTTCGACCAGTTCTATGAATTTCTCTTCTTGTTCGTCGATAAGGTGATTGAGGAGCTTTCTATGATCAAGAGGCGCCCGTGACTCCGTCAAGAACGAACTAATGTTATCGCGAACTCCCTTACTGCCAAGGAACTTAGATTTGTCCCTGTAGAGTTGATTGCTCTGAATTGAAATGTAATTACCGAACTCTGTGTCCAATAGTTCACTTAATGGGACCATAATTTCTTTGAATGCTGCATCAAGTTCATCAAGTCTTGAGCTCTCGTTTCGAATTGCTCTATCGAATGCGGGAAACGACATCGTTAACTTTTGCCATTTGTCCTTTTTTTCCGTCATTTGACTTTTAACGTTGTTTAACGCTTCGCTCCAGCTAGTAATATTAGGATTGTACTGCTCTAGAAGTACTTGACGGACTTGATCCCGTACAGCAGAAGTTAGCCACTTTGCATCTTTGGCTATGGCTAGCCAGTTCTTCGCAACCTGCATTGAGTTTGCTTCATAAAAGCTTTTTATAACCGCTTCTTTTTCCACGTCTGTATTCGAACGCGCAATCTTGTTGTTGGCATCTACCAATGCTTGACTCGCAGCTCTAGCATTGGCATCGTTTGCAGCCGACGTCGGCATACGGGCGATTTCTGTTTGAATACGCTTGAGAATGTCAGCTGCGTTTTGAAGATTCTTTGACGACTCGAGCAAACCGAGATAGGCACCTTCAAGATCTATATATGCTTTGTCGCGAACATTGGATAGCACTTTATACAGCATCTCCTCATCGTTGGAACGGTCCTCGATCAGTCCTCGTTCCAGCACACGTTGTTTAAGCTCCATTTCTGCGACCAAGCGTGCCTTGAAAATCTGCGCCAACCGAATAAACTCGCGTTGCATCGGATTCATGGTGTCTGGGTTGGTGAATCCCGTATCGAAGAAGCCATTGAAGTTGCGGAAGTGATAACGTTGTTGTGCATTGCGATGCACTGCTTCCAGAATGACATCTTCCTTGTGATAGTGGTTTTTCACGGGCAAGTGTGTTCGATTCCAGGGTGGAAATCGTTTTTCGGTTATGTGGGGCTTTAGCTCGCCGGAACGACGGAAATCAAATTCGGCGTCGGCCAACTCGGTTTTCGTAGCCTCAAGAAACCGCGATACAATTCGCGCCCTCACATCGTTCTTGGCCAGCGATAAGATGAATAGCGCGCGATTCAAGCTGACGGTGTCCATGGCGTGCAGCGACAGGAGTTTGTTCTCGGTATTTAAGAACTCGGAGTTCATGGCGTATAGTTCGTCGATGAAATCACGACCGAAGAACGAGTACAGATAACGCCGATCACGATCTACTTGATAGTGCCCTTCCATCGCGCACTGTTCGGCGATCATGGCCGCTTCGGATTGGATGGCTCTTCTCAACAAGTTGAGGGACTGATTGACCAGGAATCGCGACAGGTCGATGCTTCCCTCGGCATCGCCGACCACCTTTTCCATCTTGTCCCCTTTTTCGCCGTTGACTTGAACGGAGAAGATTCCAATTTTGATCTGGCCAACAGGGGAATCGATCTCGTTGATCATCGTCCGGATCTTGTTGATTCCCTTGACTGGGCCTCGGAGTTGAATGAGACCCTCGCCGATGACGCTGATCGAGACTTGCGTTACGGGATCGACCGAATGCATGTCGCCAGCGACGTAGGTATCTGGGTCCGTTTCGGCGGCGGAGACTTCGTTGCGGAACTGCTTTTCTCGAGCCCGCGACTCTTTGGCATCCGCGCCAGCGGCCGCTTCCTGCTTGACGAGTTCCGTCTGGCGAAGACTGGCGACCGACTGCTCCATGGCTGTAACATTCTTCTTAAGCGTTTCGATTGCCGTAGGACCACCGAAACGAGCAAGTACCGCGTCTTCCTGATTTATTTTCGCTTGGAGTTTTTTTGCGTCGGCGGAGTCTTTAGGCAATAGATCCAGTTTGGTCTTTTCGTCTGCGACCGTATTCTGGAGCCCCTGAGTTTCAGCAAGGGTCTCGCGGGCTGCGGCCAACTGCTGTTCGGCGTTTCTGGCTTGCTCTGCGGAGCGTACGGCCTCGCGTTCTGATTTGCGACGTTCGTCGGTGGAATTATTAGCGTCGTCGCGGGACTTTTCAGCACGGCGTTCGGCTTGGGTTACGGCTGCTTGATTGTAAGAACGAATGTTGCGATTGATGATCTCTGCTACGCGGTGTGCGTCTCGGTAATAGTAGAGCCTAGCAACGCGAGTCTCTACAAAATCGCCAGGATTAAAACCTTCTTTCGGAATGGCTTGTTTAGTGGGTGGTGCGTAAGGTGTAAACTCGACGTGTTTACCAAAATTTCGATCAGCCAAAACGGAAAACTCCCACTTTTGGTCTTCTCCACCACCTGCTGGGTTTCCGACTTGATCGGTCAGTGCTGCTTGTGCGCCAGCTGAACCATTTACTGCATCTGCGGCTATTTTGCCTTTAACAACCAAACGGTAGAGGCCTGCCGGCATATTGGCGAAGAACAGTCGAACCGTGTTGCCGTCAACAATTGGTTCGGTTTGTGGCGAAATGGGATCCGTAAACGCTCCGCTCTTGTCCTGGCGAAGAACTTGAAACTGATCCTTCTTTAGTGATGGAGGACTTTGAAAATCCCCTTCAGCGAATTTAACCAATAGAGTCAAGCCGGATGAGGGTACGTCAACCAGTTCAGCGTGTTCGAGCTTTGGACCAATCGTATCAACAGTTACGTATAACGTCTTCGAAACAGAGGACGCGCCATTTGTTGCGATGAATTGAAGAATGATAGGAATGTTCGACAGATTTTCTTCGAGTGTAGTTGCGTTAATCGTGCCGGTATTTAAAGCGGTTGTCGGAGACTCCACACTGGCTATTTTTTGGCTGGAAGCGAACAAGTTAAGCGTTCCCGTCTGGGGCTTGTCAATCGAATAGCCCAATAGGATCGTCCCTTGGTTTGTTATTACTCGGTCGTTGGAAATTTTAAAATTGACCTGTTTGTTTTGAGGGACGGCAACACTTATGCCTAAGCTTAGTAACTCAGGTGGCGGGTTTAGCGGAACCATTTCCAGGGTAGCACTGGAGGGAGCAAGATAGCTGCACGAAACAATCATCAATGCTGCGGCTAGGCTCGAAAGTAGTTGTATTGTTCGGTTCATTTCGTAATCCTTTAGAAATCTGCGGGCGCATCCATGGGACCGATGATTTCTCAGTTCTGGGGCAATTGATTGTGGTTGGTTGCGCTCGCAAATCAAACGACGGGCTTAGCGGTTGGTCGGTACAAACGGCGTTTCCGTGCGTTCCTTTTTGATGCCTGCACCTCGGATCGAGCTGGCATAGTCTTTCTGCGGTTCTTGCTCGGCTTGGCTCTTGAGGTAAGTGACGCCGGGAATCATGTTGGTCAGCGTTTTCAGTCCGTCCGCACCTTTCCCGCTCAAGTCGCCAAGAGTGACTTTGATTCCGTGCAAAAAATCGCTGGCTTCGCCCGTTGCCTCTTTGCCCGATTGAATAACTGGCGAGTTTTCAAGCCCTTCATGGACATGCTCCGAGACATGCTCCCGCGTATCCTGGATATTGCGTCCAATACCCCGCCCGCCTTGGACCCTTACCACCGCCTTGTTCGGATTCCACGGAAAGTGCTTGAAAGTGACCGCCACTCGCTTATTGGGGTAGACGTAAGTAATGCTATGTTTGTTGTAAGCGATGCGCGGTGCGCCGGCCGGTAGCACAACGTCGACGTACATTCGTTCACCGGTCTTGGGATGGTTTGCTACCACGACCGTTGGGCCGCCATTGATAATTGGACCCTGAATTTCCTTGTCGCCACTGTAATAGTAGCGGTGTATATGTACCGCTGGCGGGATATCGACTTCCAAGCCTTTGACACCCTCAACAAATTGCGGGGCCGGCAAACCGCGCTCATGTGCCCCAGGATCATAGACCAATAAGTCATGTAACCCGTGCGCCACTGGCTCTTGAGCCGCCGTAGCACAGCACGTCGAAAGAAATCCAACTACTGCCAAACGGAGGCAAGGCACCAATCGAGACAGTCCCGAGTCATGGTAACAACGCATAGATTGGTCCTTTGCAAGCGAAGCCATCGCCACGTTAGTCATCGTGAACAGCATAGGGGAAAAGCGTAATCGTTAAACTCTCTTTAACTCATACTATCGATGGCCTTTGGTTGTTTTCTTTAACTCAATGCCAACCGGGCGACAAAATGGAACGATTCTTCCGTCTCAGTCCTGGGTTTAGTGTGCAAATTTTGCTATTTCCCTCATTACTTGTTTTGCCGGCAAGATCGACGCAAGGGGGGTGGGTAAAATGGGAATGTGTTTCCGATCAAACGGGTCGCATTTAGTTGCCACCAAAAAGCGGAGGTCCCCCTGGGTGCTTGGTGCTTGGGGCAAGAAAACCTGCTGCGATAAGCTTTAACGATTCTCCGAAAATGGAGTCCGTTTTCTTCCGGAGGTATCTCGGTTTGCTGACTTGCTGTGATCTCTAGAATTCCATGCCACCGATCCAGAGGATACGTCGTCGCTTCGTTTGACATCGAACACTAAGAGAGTTTGCCATGAAGTCGCAAAGTGGTGCGATCTTGCCCGTAATCATAATAGCCGCAGGTCTCGGGATGGGGATCCAAAGTGCTGTCCAGGCTGAGATTCATTGGCATCACACTTGCAATCGGTGTACCATCCCAAAGCACAACTATGGCCATGACAACGCACGCGGTACGGTCACAGGGTTTGCTGTCGCAAATTCCGTCGTCGAGAAAGGAACGCTAACACGCAAGCCGTTCCATTTCCGAGCCATTGCGTTGAAACTCGACCATCTAAGTCTCGACCAAGTTGGGCTAGCAATCGATAAAGCCCAAGGACGATTAATAGCATCGGGACGCATCACGCACGACGGCGGCGATGGCGGCCTGATCGGCAGCAACGTTGTCATACGTATTCGTGCCTACGCTGCAGCTTCGGCCGACCCCATTCAACTCCCACCCGATGCCGTAGTCGTGTGGGAATCGGAATACAGTCTCTGGGTCCCTCGAGGACAAAAGCATATTTCCTTGGCACCAGCGCCGGAGAAGCAAAAGCGGTCCCTAGAACTGCAACGCAATTTCGACATCATCACCCACTTGGAAGTCGAAATGGAATACAGTCGAGATCGATAAGGCGAGCGATTAACAAGCGGGGAGCAAGGCAAGTGTTGCGGGCACCGCTGACGAATGGCGAGACGACCTGTTTGGTTACATTGGCGGCATCGTCAAAGACCATAAAGCATCGCTTTTAAAGGCTGGTGGAATTGAAGATCACGTCCACCTTTTCCTGCGCATTCATCCCGAGTTCGCAATTTCCAAAACGATTCAACTTCTCAAAGCAAATTCTTCAAAATGGATCAACGATCAAAGAAAGTTGCCCGGAAGATTTGAATGGCAACGCGGTTACGGTGCGTTTTCGGTCAGTCAATCGATGTTCGCAGTATGTCGCAAAAAAGTTTCTTGAGGAGCGGCGACTTTGTCGATTCGAATTCCTTCCAATTGAACTTTTTCCAACCATGCAACTGCGGCATCGGTCGATTGCAAGACTTTATCGCCTGGCTCCGACAAGTGCATCAAGTAGCGAACAATGTCCGTCTTTTCTTGTGGGCAGATCGATGCAAGTTCAAAGGTGCGTGCCGGTCGAGCTTCGAACGTTACTGAATCGTGCTGCTGACACCAACCTGTTAGTTCTCCATTCACTCGAATCTGACAATTCAGCATACACTCTATTCCTTTTCGGACCGCCAAGCTGGCTCTTTGACGCCGCTCTGGATCGAGCCACCGGAAGTGCGCATCCTCTTCTGCAGCTTGCCTGAGCACTTTGAGGATGCCGATCATGACTCCGTCGTTGAAGGTGATATGCGCATGAAAGGTTTTTGCTCGCGGGAATTGCTGCGGAAAGCCTCCGTTCGAATACTGTGAAGTTAGGATGAAATCGAAGCCACGCTCGCAAGTCTTTCGCCATGATGGATCGTTCGACTGAGAAAAAGCGCGAGCCAAGTATTCAACTTGGGAATGCAAATTACCATTGTCATAGGAAGCGTCTTCGTTGCTTCGCGTAGCGAGAACTTTTGCGAGTTGTTCCGAAGTGAGAACCGCCGTCATGTCGTAGTCTTTGGGCCAACCACCGTCCGCTCGCTGAAACAAAAGTATATTGTCAACGATCTCGCGGACTTGCGTTGGTTTGTAGGTCGCTTGACCCTCGACGACCTGGATAAATCGAGTGTCATCCCTGAGGTTCCTCCAATGCGAGACGCTGCTTTGAAATCCAGAAACGTCGATCGGCTTGAGCACGTCGGACCGGCCTGAGACTTCCTGACCATACCCGCTGCTTCCCAAAAGGTACGCAACGATAACCAGGAACAGAACGGATCGCATGGGAATTGGCATCGAATGTTCTCTCAAGTGTGGTATTTCATCCCACTTCCGGTAGCACAAATCCTTCGCGATACTCGCGAGTGAATAGCTTGTTTGCCGCTTCATTGGTGGACAGCTCTGTCTTTGGATCGATCGTGAG
>Ga0209181_10009057_pt1 | contig 13196 bp, 14 predicted proteins | sample MAT05_FD_187208 | JGI IMG/M metagenome (GOLD analysis project Ga0209181, IMG submission 187208) | Freshwater microbial communities from Lake Fryxell liftoff mats and glacier meltwater in Antarctica - MAT-05 (SPAdes) (version 2) | ecosystem: Environmental > Aquatic > Freshwater > Ice > Liftoff... | reverse complement strand
TTGCCAGCGTCAACAGCGCCATCGAATCGCTGCGCGACTTCTGGATCGCGCAGGCCGACCTCGACATGGCGCTGATCGGCAAGCCCAGCCTTGCCGCGATGGCCGGCCCGGCGATGGCGGCCGAGGCCGGCAGCCCAGCACACTGAATTTGAAGGACATAACCATGGTCTCCCGAAGAAACTTCCTGAGCAGCGCCGGTGCCATCACCGCCGCAGCGTCGGCCGCTGCGGTCAGCAAGGTGGCGATGGCCGCGTTGCCCGAGCCGGTCATCCAGACCAAGCCCGACACGATGCCGCCGCTGGTGCCCGACACGGGCCGCCCGTACAACCCGGTCGTCACCCTCAATGGCTGGACCTTGCCCTGGCGCATGAACAGCGGCGTCAAGGAGTTCCACCTGGTGGCCGAGCCTGTGGTGCGCGAAATGACGCCCGGCTTCAAAGCCCACCTGTGGGGCTACAACGGCCAGAGCCCGGGCCCGACCATCGAAGTGGTGGAGGGCGACCGGGTGCGCCTCTTCGTCACCAACAAGCTGGGCGAGCTGACCAGCATCCACTGGCACGGCCAGCGCCTGCCCAACGGCATGGACGGCGTGACGGGTTTGACGCAGCCCGGCATCCCACCCGGCAAGACCTATGTGTACGAGTTCGTGGCGCGCCGGCCCGGCACCTTCATGTACCACCCGCATGCCGACGAGATGGTGCAGATGGCGATGGGGATGATGGGCTTCTGGATCACCCATCCGAAGGCAAAGCACCCGCTGATCGACGACGTGGACCGCGACTTCGTCTTCCTGCTCAACGCCTACGACATCGACCCCGGCAGCTACACGCCGAAGATCATGACGATGCTCGACTTCAACCTGTGGAGCTGGAACAGCCGCATCTTCCCGGGCATCGACCCGCTGGTGGTGCGGAAGAACGACAGGGTACGCATCCGCATCGGCAACCTGACGATGACCAACCACCCGATCCATCTTCACGGACATGAGTTTCTGATCACCGGTACCGACGGCGGACCGACACCCAAAAGTGCGCGGCAGCACGAGATCACGGCGGACATTGCGGTGGGTCAGATGCGGCAGATCGACTTCCTGGCCGACGAGGAGGGCGACTGGGCCTTCCACTGCCACAAGAGCCACCACACGATGAACGCGATGGGCCACAACGTGCCGACCATGATTGGCGTCGACCACCGCGACGTGGCGCGGCAGATCACCCAGCTGGTGCCCGACTACATGGTGATGGGCGAGCGCGGCATGAAGGACATGACCGAGATGGAGATGCCCTTGCCCGACAACACCGCAGCCATGATGACCGGCACCGGGCCGTTTGGTGCTGTCGGCATGGGTGGCATGTTCAGCGTTGTGAAGGTGCGCGCCGACCAGAAGGCCGGTGACTACAGCGACCCGGGTTGGTACCAACACCCCCCAGGAACGGTGGCCTACGAATGGACCGGCGCGCTTGCCCAGCCGGCGCGCTTCAAGGCCGAAGGCACCGGCTCGATGCCGCCGGTGGCCCGGCCGGCCAAAGAGGTCGAGGTCACGGTTCGCAAGCCAAGCGGCGGACATTCGGGCCACTGACCGCCTCGCTCAAACCCCCGCCACCCCGAGGAATCCCATGGTACCGATCAAGACATTCACACTCGCCACGCTCATCGCCATGATGTGCACGTCGGCGTTGGCCCACACGGACAAAGACCACAGCGACAAGGCCGGCCCGGCGAAGAAGGAGCAAAAGGCCTGGGGTATCGCAGGCGATGCCAAAGCGGCCCGCAGAACCATCGAGCTCACGATGACGGACAACATGCGCTTCACGCCCGACCGGATCGACGTGAAGCAAGGAGAGACCGTGCGCATCGTCGTGAAGAACCAAGGCCAGATCCTGCACGAGCTTGTTCTCGGCACCCGGAAGGAACTCGACGAGCATGCAGCGCTGATGGTGAAATTTCCGACCATGGCGCACGCCGAGCCCTACATGGCCCACGTCGGGGCCGGCAAGACCGGGGAGATCGTCTGGACCTTCAACCGCGCAGGGGATTTCGACTTTGCTTGTCTGATCGCCGGCCACTACCAGGCCGGCATGGTCGGCAAGATCAAGGTCGCCGCGGCTGGCAGGGGCGACGGCCGTCCGGACCGCAAGCAGTGAGGCCATAACCGCTGATGGTCGCCTGCACACCCCACTTTTCACCAACCAGGGAAACACCATGAAATCCATCAAGACACTCGCAGCCCTTGCGCTGATTGCAAGCGCCAGTGTGTTCAGTGGCGCCGCGCATGCCCAATCGCCAGCCGCCGACATGAGCGACGGCGAGGTGCGCAAGATCGACAAGGAAGCAGGCAAGCTCACGCTCAAGCACGGCGACATCAAGAACCTGGACATGCCCGGCATGACGATGGTCTTTGTCGTCAAGGACAAGGGCATGCTCGACAAGCTTGCGCCAGGCGACAAGATCAAGTTCAAGGCCATCAACGATGGGGGCAAGTTCACGTTGACCGAGATCGTGCCTGCCAGGTAGGCCGGTAGGGCCCGGCACGATCGCCCGCTACTCACCCCTGCCGTGGGGACTTGCGCCCTCAGCCTGGCAATAGGGCCCTACGCTGGGCCGGGGTCTGACCTGGCCCGGACCCGGGCCAGAAAGCGCCGGGGGCGTTGACCCCGCAGGCGCTGGACGAGATCCACCAGCCCGCAGACATTCAATCCAGGAGTATTCGATGACCCCACGCATCACCCTCATCGCCAGCATGCTGCTGGGTTTGGCGGCCACTGTGGCGCGCGCAGAACTTGTCGAGATCGTCTGGAGCGATGGCGGCGCTTTCACGCAGAGCAAGCGCATTGACGCTGGCAAGTTTGTCGAGGTGTGCGGCAAGCTACCGGTCGGCGTGAGTGTGGACTGGTCGTTTGAAGCCAGCGCGCCGACTGATTTCAACATCCACTACCACGAGGGCAAAGCGGTGGTGTTCCCGGCCAAGATGGCGCAAGTCGCCCGTGGCAAGGATACTTTGCGGGCCACGGTCGAGCAGGACTACTGCTGGATGTGGAGCAACAAGTCCGCTGTGCCCGCCGTGCTGAAGGCCAGCTTTCAGCGTTGATGTTTGTCCAGAGCATCGACAGCAGGCCTACCGTCGAAAGCCTGCCCTGGCACGAGGCGCACGTCCGGACCGGGCGAATGGCCAGCCCCCGCCCGCCAGAGTTCGACCGCGTTCGTTTTGGCGTTGCGCGGCTCGCGCTTGACATTCCCACCGTGTCAAGCCTCAAGCTCGCGGTTCTGAACGACCAACGATGCGGCTTAAAACCCGGCGCCTGCACCATGAGCACTGCCCCTGTTCCGTCACCCACACCGACCGACTGGTCGTTTCCCATCGAAGGGATGACCTGTGCTTCGTGCGTTGCACGCGTCGAAAAGGTACTGGCCCGGTTGCCGGGTGTCTCGTCCGCCAGCGTCAATCTGGCGACCGAGACCGCCACGCTGCGCTCCGCGCCCGACCTGAAGGCGCACACGATCACCGAGGCCGTCGGGCGGGCCGGCTACAGCGTGCCGCAGCAAGCCGTGACGCTCGAGATCGACGGCATGACCTGCGCCTCGTGTGTAGCGCGGGTCGAAAACGCGCTGAGCAAGGTCGAAGGCGTCACGTCCGCGCAAGTCAACCTGGCCACCGAGACCGCGCAGGTGCAGTTCGCCAGCGGCATGGTCAGCGTCGATGCCTTGCTGGCGGCGCTGGACCGGGCAGGGTACGTCGCGAAGCCGGCAGCCACCCTCGGCGCGCCGGCTTTGAGGCGCCCCACCGCCCCCTGGTGGCCGGTGGCGGTCGCGGCGGCGCTGTCGCTGCCTTTGGTCGTCCCGATGGTGGGCCTGCTGTTCGGCCGGCACTGGATGCTGAACGGCTGGCTGCAACTGGCCCTGGCAACACCGGTGCAGTTCTGGCTGGGCGCGCGCTTCTACATCGCCGGCTGGAAAGCCCTGCGCGCCGGCGCCGGCAACATGGACTTGTTGGTCGCACTCGGCACCACCGCCGGGTTCGGCCTGAGCCTGTTCGAGTTGACGCGGCAGGGCGCGGCGGGCATGCCGCACCTCTACTTCGAAGCCTCGGCGGTGGTCATCACGCTGGTGCTGCTGGGCAAATGGCTGGAGGCCCGCGCCAAGCACCAGACGACCGAGGCGATCCGGGCGCTGAACGCTTTGCGGCCGGAGACAGCCCGCTTGCGCGAGGGCGGCGTGGACCGCGATGTGCCGATCGCGCAGGTGAGGGCGGGTGACATGGTCGTCGTGCGCCCGGGCGAGCGCATACCCGTCGATGGCCTGGTGCAGCAGGGCGCCAGCCAGGTCGACGAATCGCTGATCACCGGCGAGAGCCTGCCGGTGGCGCGCCAAGAGGGCGATCGCGTCACCGGTGGCGCCGTCAACGGCGAGGGCCTGCTGGTGCTGCGCACCACGGCCGTCGGCGCGGAGTCCACGCTTGCGCGCATCGTTCGCATGGTCGAGTCGGCACAGGCCAAGAAGGCGCCGATCCAGCGGCTGGTGGACAAGGTCAGCGCAGTGTTTGTCCCGGTCGTGATCGGCGTGGCCCTGGTCACCTTGCTCGCCTGGGGCCTGATCGCCGGACAGTGGCAGCAGGGCATCCTCAACGCGGTGGCCGTGCTGGTCATCGCCTGCCCGTGTGCACTCGGTCTGGCCACGCCGACGGCCATCATGGCCGGCACGGGCGTGGCGGCGCGCCACGGCATCCTGATCAAGGACGCCGAGGCGCTGGAGGTGGCGCACGCCATCACGGTGGTTGCTTTCGACAAAACCGGCACGCTCACCGAGGGCAAGCCGCGACTCGTGGCGGCCGTCCCGGCCAGCGGCGACCGGGCTGACTTGCTGGCGGCGGCGTCCGCCATCCAGTCCGGCAGCGAGCATCCGTTGGCGCGTGCGGTGACCGACGCGGCCGCCGCCGAGATGGTGGCGGCACTGCCGGCAACGCAGGTGCGGGCAGTGGCGGGCAAGGGCATGGCCGCGTTGGTCGCTGGTCGTGAGCTGCGATTGGGCAGTACCCGCTTCATGCAGGACATCGGCGCCGCCGGCGTCACGCCCGCGGCGCTGGTGGCGCAGGCGAAGCAGTTGGAGTCGGAGGGTCGGACAGTGTCGTGGCTTGCCGACGTGACGGGTGCGCCGACGCTGATCGGTCTGTTCGCCTTTGGCGATGCAGTCAAAGACGATGCCCGAGACGCCGTGGCCCGCCTGCATGCGTTGAACGTCCGTACGGTGCTCGTCACCGGCGACAACCGCGGCAGCGCAAATGCCGTGGCCAAGGCACTGGGCATAGCCCAGGTCGAAGCCGAGGTGCTGCCGCAGGACAAGGCCGACATCGTTGCAAAACTGAAGCAGGGCGGCGCGGTGGTGGCGATGGTCGGCGACGGCATCAACGACGCACCGGCATTGGCCGCCGCCGACGTGGGCATCGCCATGTCCACCGGCACCGACGTGGCGATGCACGCGGCGGGTGTCACGCTGATGCGCGGCAAGCCCAGCCTGGTGGCCGATGCGATCGACATTTCGCGCCTCACCTACGCCAAGATCAGGCAGAACCTGTTCTGGGCGTTTGTCTACAACCTGGTCGGCGTGCCGTTGGCCGCCTTCGGGTTGCTGAACCCCGTGATTGCCGGTGCGGCGATGGCCTTCAGCAGCGTGAGTGTGGTGAGCAATGCGCTGCTGCTGCGGCGCTGGAAGGGCGCGGCGAAATGACGGACCCGGCCGCGCGCCAGCGTGTGCATCATGACCCCGCCAAAGCCGAAGACCCCGCCGCATAACACCATGTTCGGCCAGCGAAACCTCCGCCGCCGCTTGGCAGCCCAGATGCTGCTGGTGTGGTTGTTCGCGCTGACCACGGGCATCGTCAATGCGTGCGTGATCGGGCCTGAACTGCGCCAGGCGGCGCAGTCTGCGGCGCACGAACTCCGCGGGGGCGGGCGCGCGCACCCCCATGAGCAAACGAACCCGCAAGCCCACCCGCAGGTGCTCGGCATGGCTTCGCAAGCGAATGGGCACCCGCCCCAGCAGGTCGACAATGCGCCGTGCGCGAAGTTCTGCGCCGGCGAGTCGGTCAGCGCGCCGGTTCTGAAGCGGTAATCCGACACGCCGAACACGGTCTGGCTGGCACCCCCGCCAAGCGCGTCCTCGGCTGTGCTGGCCACGCTGGACGCGGTCCGCGCCGGCTTTTTGTCCTGTCTTTTGCCACCCTGGCCGCAGCCTGTGCAAGCCCCGATGCCATGAACGCTGGCCCCGCCAAGCCCGGCATGTCCGGCATGTCCGGCATGGCTGCATCCGCGCCGGTGGCCTCGACAGAGCCCCGCATGAAGGCCATGCAGGAGATGCACCAGAAGATGATGGGTGCCAAGACGCCTGAAGAACGTCAGGCCCTGATGGCCGAGCACATGGTGGCCATGCAGGGCGGCATGGCGATGATGAAGGACATGCACGGCGGGCAGGGCATGGGTGCTTCGGGCGGCATGGCCGGCATGGCCGGCATGGGTGATGGCAAAGGGATGCCGGCCGATAAGGCCAGGCGCCATCAGATGATGACGGACCACATGGCCATGATGCAGATGATGATGGCCATGATGGCGGACCGGATGCCCCCGGCGCCGGCCACCAGGTGAGGGCGCTGTCAGGCGGTCACATCCAAGACCGCACATTCGGCGTCCGCTTCTGCCCGAGGCTTCGACGGCGCGCCGCCTAAGGCTCTGAGCCGGCACATCCTCGCAGCGCGGGCAGGTGGTCGGGCGGCAGGCTGAACGTGAAAAGTCCTTTCGGGCCATGCAGCGGTCTCTGCCTACGGCGAGTGGACGCAGCGCTGGGTGTCGGCGCCAGCAAGCGTCGAGCCCATCTTCTGTGCAAAGGCTGCAACGGCACGAAGCCAGCAAAACAGGCTGCGTGCCGCCGGGCGCCCAACCAGGCCTCTGAACCCGCCTGCCCCGACAAGACGTTTCATGCAGTTTTTTTCAAGCGGGCATTCAGGTGGACAATGTCGGCGTGACCACTGCAGACCCGCCCAGCTTTCGACCCTTGAAGGGCATCTTCGAGCCATCGGCGATCCAGCAACTGCCGGACGGCCGTTTCCTCGTGGTCGAAGATGAAGAGCTCCACCCCTTCAGCCTGGTCAAGATTGGGGCCGACGGGGGCGTGGAATGCACGGCGCTCAAGCCCGGGCTGCTGCAGCTGTTCAGCGATTTCTGGGCGTTGGACGACCTCGAAGGTCTGGCCTTGGACCGGGCCGGCTTTGTCTACGCCGTTACATCGCACTCCCGAGACGAGAGCGGCAAAGTGAAGCCGTCGCGGGAAAGGCTGGTTCGCTTCCGCATCGATGAGAAGCGGGTGGACAAGCCCAAGGTGGTTGAGGGTCTGAAGCGTGCGTTGACCCAGACGCATCCGGTCCTGGCCGCAGCGGCCGAGGTTCGGGACGTCAAGCGCGGCGGCGGACTCAACATCGAGGCGCTGGAGATCAGCCCTGACCAGCAACGGCTGCTGATCGGTTTTCGCAGCCCCTTGCTCGGCGGTCGCGCCCTCATTGCCAGCGTCGAGAACCCGTCCCGCATGTTCGAGGCGGATGAGGCCCCCCGCGTCGCGGCCGAACTCGACGAACTGGATCTGGGCGGCCACGGTATCCGCGGTCTGGCCTATGTGCCCGCCATGGGCGGGTATCTGGTCATCGGCGGTCCGGTCTCGCGTTCGGCGAGCCCGTTCGACCTCTGGCTCTGGAGCGGTCAGCGCGGGGCCACAGCCCGTCGTCTCACGGTTCCAGGCTTGCCGGGCTTCGAGCGTGCCGAAGGCGTTTGCACGGCCACCATCGGCGGGCTGGAGCGGATCATTCTGGTCAGCGACGACGGGAACCGGCAGGCGGGCCGCTTCGCCAGCTACCTTCTGCTGGATCCCGGGCACCTGCAGATCGCAACTTGACGTCACGGGGTTCCGTCGCAACAAGCGCGGGCTGGCAGGGCCAGCGGATGAAGTGGGCAGGTGTAACCTCAGCCGGTCACACACGTTCACGATCAACCCACACCGAGAGACCTATGGCCCGCACCGAAGATATCCCCGAGCCCACGCGCTCGGCCGTTCTGGCGCTGGAGGTCGCGGCGGCGGCAACCCGGCCCTTCGTTCCGCCGCGCCCGTTGTCGTCCCATCGGGTGGCCATGATCACCTCGGCCGCGCTGATCCGCCGGGGAGACGCGCCGTTCCCGACCGGCAGCGCGGCGTTCCGCGTTCTGCCGACGGGCCTGCCGGCCAGCGAGATGCTGATGAGCCATGTGTCGATCAATTTCGACCGCATCGGCTGGCAGCACGACATCAACACCATCTACCCGATCGACCGCTTGCGCGAGTTGGCCGCCGAGGGGGTGATCGCCTCGGTCGCCGACGCGCACTACAGCGTGATGGGCGCCACCGACCCGCGCGCGATGGCCGAGACGGCGGCCGCCATGGCCCAGGCGATGCACGCCGAGGGCGTTACCGCCGTTCTGCTGAGTCCGGTCTGACCGTTCTGCACGCGCGCCGTGTGCGCGCTATCGCAGATGCTGGAAGGGCAGGGGCTGGCGACCACAGTGATCGGGCTGGTGCGCCTGCACATGGAGAAAGCCGCCAATCCGCGCGGCTTGTTCGTGCCGTTCCCGCTTGGCCGCCCGCTGGGCGAGCCCGGTGACCTTGGGTTTCAGCGCCGCGTGTTGCTGGCCGCCCTCGAGTTGCTCGACCGCGCGGACGGTCCGGTGATCCTGGCGGATTTTCCCGACGATGCGCCGACACAGGCCGGCGCGTCGGGATGGCGCCCGGCATGCCCGCTGCCGCCGCCGGTCTCCCCCGCCAGCCCGGACGGATGGGAAGCTGCGTTGGCCGCTGAAATTGCGCTGGTGCGCCCGGCTTGGCACCAAGCCCAGGCACGCTTCGGCCGCACCACGGTGGGCGTGACCGGCCTGCCGCCGGAGGCCTGGCCCGGATTCGCCAGCGCTTTTTTCGGCCCCGAGCACCCCGCGGTACCGGCCGGCTTCGTCTCGGCGGCACTGGCGCTGCGCTTCATGGCCGACGACCTCAAGGCGTTCTACACCGAGGCGGCCCAGGCCACCGGCCCCGCGCCCGCACCCGATCAAGCCAGTGCCTGGCTCTACCGCGACACCCTGGCAGGGCGCTTGCTGGTGGCGTTGCGCGCGGCCGCGCTGGCTGGCGAGGACGGCGCGTTCAAGACCGCGGCAGGTCGCTTCCTGGTGCCGGTGCCGTTTTTGCCGCCATGATCTGCCGTGTGTGCACGCCTCTGCAAGCTGCGAAGCGGCGCAGCGTTCAAGATCAGGTCGCGGCAGGCGGCTGCCCCACGACGGCTGCTCTCAGGCCAGACCGGCGGCCCGGCCAGAAAACCGCCGAGCACAGGCGCGGGTCGACAGCAGGTTCTTCGGGATCTGCGCTGAACGGCGGCGCGCATCCGGCAACCTCACGCACCGACCTGCACCGCATCGCCCACCGACACGAGGCCGGCATGGCGCACCCGCGCCGTCACTTTGCGCGCCAGCCAGACCGCGATCAGCGGCAGGTGCTCGGCCTGGATCAACGTCACCTGTCGTTTGTGGCCCTCGGCTGTTGAGGCCGGTCGCGCTGCGCTACGGTCACCATCAAGTCCGCGTGCCACGATCGCCGAGGCCGAAGCCACCGACACCGGAGCGGCACCGCGCTGCGGGCGCAGGAAGATCGCTTCCACCCGACCCGCCAAGGGAAACTGCTGGGTCAGCGTGCGCAGGTCAAGTGTCGTCACCTGCGCAGGGTGTCAGTTGCGCCGCGCGACCCAGAAGGTCGCACCGACCTCGCCGTATCGCTGCGCATGCGGCTCGTCGCGCTGTAGCGCAAAAACGGTCACCGGCGCGCAGGTGCCGGATGCCATCACCCTGGGTCAGCCATAACTTGCCGGCGACAACCTGCGCTTGCGCCGCAAACGGGTGCACATGCGTACCCAGCACGGTCAGCGGCGCCCAGTGCCGCTCGAGCACCTCGTCGAAACCCGCTGTGCGGGCGGCGGATTCGAACTCGGAAAAGGGGGCGTGTTCCATCGGCAGGGCGGACAAGTGATCGAAGGTCCGAGCTTGCCCCGGTCGCATTCTTCAAGAGGTGTGCGCTGACGCCTGGCCCCCGGCGCAACCGGATCTGCCGTACCCCAAGTCGGCAGGTCGTCAAGTTTGACCCCACCCAATGCCCGTTCTTCGCCGCAGCGCCCTTGTGCTTATTTCGACGCTGTCGGCTACCGACAGCTTCGCCCTGCAAGATAAACCGAAGGAATCTCAAGCCATGCATGGATTGATCGGCAAGATGAAGTGCGTGCCAGGTCAGCGCGAATTTCTGGCCAAAATACTGATCGACGGTGTGGCCGGTATGCCAGGGTGTTTGAGTTATATCGTGGCCAACGACCCGACGGACAACGATGCGCTGTGGATCACTGAAGCCTGGACTGACCAGGCCTGCCACAAAGCATCGCTGTCCCTGCCTTCTGTTCAAGCGGCCATCGTGCAGCGGAGGCCCCTGATTGCCGGCTTTGGTGAACGCCATGAAACACAGCCGCTGGGCGGTCACGGCCTGGTGGCGTCGGCCAACGCGGCGCACAACACCTAGCACCGCGCCGGAGCCGCCAAAAACCGGCCACCCACCATGCCGCAGCGTCGCCTCATCGTCATCACGGGCAGCTCCGGCGTTGGAAAGTCCACGCTGGCAAAGGCCCTCCAGGAGCAATTGCTGCCGGCCCAGTGGCTGCATTTCTCCGTCGATTCGATCTTCTGCTGCTGGCCAGGCTCGGTGGTTCGACGGGTGGATCAACTCAACGATCACGCTGCAGTCGACGCCAGGGCAACCGTCAGGGCAGCCTATGCCTGTGCAAAAACACTGCTCGAACTTGGCCACAGGGTGGTGTTTGATGCCGTGATCTTGAGTCAGAACGGCGCCCAGGGATTGCTGGATGCGTTCGACGGCTTTGACCCGATGATCGTGACGCTGACCTGTTCCTGGGAAGAGATCGAACGGCGCACCCGAGCCAGAGGCGACAGGACGCTGGCAGAGGCTGAGCACGGATTCCGGTTGGCTGGCGGGCACTTGCATGCACACTGTTGCATCGACACGACCACAGCGGATGCGCAGCAAATTGCAGCGCGACTCGCCGACGCCGTGCAGGGCCGCGGCGGGTGAGGCTCGGCACGCGGTAACCCGGGGGCCCGCCGGGCAGCGCCCACGCCCGACGTGCGGTCCGCCTCGATCCCTGCCGGAGTTGCGCCATTGGCTTTCAGCTGCTTTGTGGTCCGCCCATTCAACAAGCGAAAGTTGCGCGTCAGGGATGTCGAGGTCGAGGTCCACTTCGAGGACATCCACCTCAGGCTGATCGCCCGGGCGATGGTCAAGGCGGGCCTGGCCGGCAACACCACACAAGACATTGCCCAGGCCGGCAATAGCCGCGAGGACATGTTCCTGCTGCTGGCGCATGCCGATGTGGTGCTCGCCGACATCTCGCTGCACAACGCCAACGTCTTTTATGAACTGGGCGCACGGCACGCCCTGCACTCGCCGATGTCGGACGCGGCCCGGCGCATCCAGACCGAACGGGTGGACCTGGGCGGCGCGGTCAGCTGGTCACTGCGCCGCGAGCTGGGTCGCCAGCTGCCGGGCTCGGACGAAGCCCGCTGGACGCTGGCCGGCGACGGCCCTGGCGGCACCCAGCACATGATGCAGATGGCCCATGCGGCCGGCGCCGAAGCCCGGCACCTGGACACCGTCAAGTTGTTTCATGCGGCGTTGCTCCAGCGCCTTGGCGGCTTGAATCCAGAGGGCCTGAGGGCCAGCGCCGGCGCCACGGTGCGCCCTGGCGCTTGTGCGGCGCCCGCGCTTGGCCAAGGACAGACGCTTCAGCCCGCCCGCGTCGTGGCCCGGACCACCCAGCGATGCCGTCAGGTCCACCCTGAACATTTTTTGTCAAACGCGCTCGAATCGTTCGTCGACAAACCGGTCAGCACGCGGGAATACGGGACACGCAGCGGGTCCGTGTGGGCGTTGATCGGCAAAAACCAGGACCGCCTGCGGCTGCGCGGTCAGTTGCTGGCCAGTGCGGTGTCGAAGTCATCAGCGCGGGTGGACGGGGCGTGCTTCGCCGGCCCGGACCACCCCATCCCGACCGACCGGTCCTGAACCCGGTAGATTCAAGCTGCAGACAACAGGCTGACAAACATGTGCAATCGCTACGCCCCGCCTCGACCGGAAGATGTCAGCCAACGCTGGGCGCCGCGGCAGATGCCGGTGAACTTTCCGCCGGGGCCGCTGTTCCCGCGGGCGCCTGGCCCCTTCATGCGATCTGTCCGCGGCGGTGCGGGGCGCGAGGGTGGGTTGCCAGACGGCGATGCCACGGGCGCGCCTGCACCGCGCGGCCGCGAGGTTGTCATCGGCCAGTGGGCGCTGATCCCCTGGTTTGCCAAGACGGCCAAGCTGCCCTACAGCACCAACAACGCCCGCGTCGAGAGCGTGGCTACAGCGGCTTCGTTCAAGCACCCTTGGGCCCGGGGTCAGCGCTGCATCATCCCGGCTGACTGGTTCGACGAGCCGTGCTGGGAAAGTGGCAAAAACGTGTGGTGGCGATTCCGGCGGGCGGACGGCGCGCCTTGGGGTCTTGCAGGCCTGTGGAGCACCTGGACCGATGGGTCATCCGGCGAGATGGTCGAGTCCTACACGATGCTGACCATGAACGCCGACGCCCACCCGATCATGCGCCGCATGCACAAGCCGGATCCGAAGCTGGCGGCCGATCAGCAGGACAAGCGCTCGGTGGTGTCTATCGAGCTCGAGGATGTGGATACCTGGCTCAACGGCTGCACCGATGACGCGGCGCGCCTGGTCAAGCTCGCGCCGGTCGGGGTGTTTGCAGCCGGGCCTGTGTGACGCCCCGCGAGCTGCAGAACTCGCCCCTTTGAAAAGCCCACACCCGGCCGCTTCCGCCAGCCGGCGTTTTGCCCCAGCATGTGCGGCGTTGCCAGCGTTATGCCGCCTGCGGCTTTGCCGGGTACCCGGCCCACCGGGATCGCATGCACCCATTCCTACAGGCGTGGCAAGGGTGGCCGATGGCTTCGCTGCAGTCCCACTGGCGCCACAAGCCGAGCTTGCATGACACTGTCCCCCTTGCGCCACCGTACGCGATCGCACGGCGGGCCGAGGTTTCGCTC
>Ga0209181_10009055_pt1 | contig 13199 bp, 9 predicted proteins | sample MAT05_FD_187208 | JGI IMG/M metagenome (GOLD analysis project Ga0209181, IMG submission 187208) | Freshwater microbial communities from Lake Fryxell liftoff mats and glacier meltwater in Antarctica - MAT-05 (SPAdes) (version 2) | ecosystem: Environmental > Aquatic > Freshwater > Ice > Liftoff... | reverse complement strand
TGACTATAGAACCAACCCCTGCATTTAGAGTGAAGGTATTTTTACCGCCGCTCGTCACGTTAATGGTGTCTTCGCCAACCCCTGCATTAACCACGTTGTTACCGGAACCCACATAGGGTTACTGAGCACCCTTTGCCGTATAGGTTTGATCTTCGATCGCCCCTAGTTTCCCCATCGTTTTGGCGGCTCCTTTGTTAAAAGCAACCGAAACTGCTCCCGCATTACCCGATGAGATGACAATCGACTCCTTCCCCGACCAACTCTCTTGGGCACCTTTTTCTAGAATTCCTTCGTACTTTACAGTGCCATCTACTACGACTTGCACCCATGAGCGATCGCTTAAGTTGACATCAATAGAGACTGGAGAATCAGCATTGGTAGGAGAAGCGATCGCTGTCACAGAAGGGGTTGGACTAGCTGCAAGAGGAGTCTCCTCTGGAACAGATGCCGCAGGTGACGAAACCGGAGCTACGACGGAAGGCTTCACGGGTTGGGGCTGAGAGGCAGGAGCCTTGGCGATCGGGGCGCTGGGTTTGAGGCGGGGCGCAATCACTCCAAACACAAGACCCGCCAAAGCGACTAAGGCAATACCCCCAATCAGTAAATACGGTGGACGGGAAGAAGGCAGTTCTGCGGGCTGCCAAACGTTGGTTGCAGAGGGAACATAGGCATTACCCGGTTCGGGGTCAGGCAAACTGGTTTTAGATTCTTGGTGAGCTGTAAAGGCAGAGATCATAGGAACTGCGGTGACCGGGAACCGTTTGGACAGTTCGCTGCCGTCTAACCCCAGGGCATCACCATAGCGTCGAATAAAGCCTTGGACAAAAACAGGCTCAGGCAAGATTTGTTCTTGTCCTGCTTCGATCGCCTTTAACAATCGCAGCGGAATATAAGTCTTCGTGGCAATATCCTCTAGGGTTCGCCCTTCCTCTTCGCGCACTTCGCCCAGGAATGTGCCAATTGCCTTGAGTTGCTCAAGTTGCTCTGAGTCCAAACTAACCACGCCGATTTCCCCCAGCCGATGAAACTTAATCTGAATTTTAGCCTACTCTGAGTCCTATCTCATTTCCAGCCAGCACTGATACCAAACCTGAACCAATCAGCTAAGGGAGTAGCAATGAAATAACGTCCCGATCCGCCCCCTAAATCCCCCAAAATTGGGGGACTTCCGAGCCTTTCAAAGTCCCCCAATTTTGGGGGATTTAGGGGGCTAGCAAGCTAGCGCATCCCACTGGGACTTTATTTCAATGCAGATCCCTAATCAGCCCATTACCTAAATTGACGACACCCAGATCACGCCCCACTCGTCATCTGGGCTGCCGTCTCCATAAAGACCGTCTGCGAATCTTGCTCGGTTCCAGGCGAACTGGGTCGGCGTTGGATGTAGTGTCCATCGGGTTGTAAGTCCCAGGCATGGCGATTGTCTGCCAGCATAATGCCCAATATTTCTTGGATGTCTTTGGCAATCTCCAAATCTTCTATGGGGGTAATCACTTCGACCCGGCGATCGAGGTTGCGGGGCATCCAGTCGGCGCTGCCAATGAAAACCTCTTCCTGTCCATCGTTGTTGAAATAAAAGATCCGCGAGTGTTCTAAATATCGCCCCACAATACTGATGACTTTGATATTCTCGCTAACGCCAGACAGCCCAGGACGCAGACAGCAGATACCTCGAATGATCAGGTCAACTTTCACGCCTGCCTGGGACGCTTGGTAAAGGGCTTGAATCATTCGCGGATCAACCAGCGCATTCATTTTTGCCACAATCCGAGCATGGCGATTGCCCTGAGCATGCTCGATTTCTCGCTGAATCAATGCCACCATGCGATCGCGCAAATTAACCGGAGCCACTAATAGTTTGCGATAGCTGTGTTGCCGAGAATAGCCTGTTAAATAATTAAATAGATCGGTCAAATCTGCTCCCAAGTCCTCTCGGCAGCTCAGCAAACCCACGTCAGTATAGAGCCGCGCGGTTTTGTGGTTGTAGTTGCCCGTTCCAATGTGAAAATAACGCCGAATGCGCGCGGCTTCGCCGTTACCGCGAGGGTCGCCCTCTCGCCGCACCACCAAAATCACCTTGGTATGCGTCTTCAACCCCATCAGCCCATAGACCACATGCACACCTGCACTCTCTAACTTACGTGCCCGGTGAATATTATTCTCCTCGTCAAACCGAGCCTTCAGCTCCACCAATACTGCCACCTGCTTCCCATTTTCGGCAGCAGACATCAGCGCATTAATAATGGGAGAATCGCCAGCGGTTCGATACAGAGTCATCTTAATCGCCAGCACGTTTGGATCAAACGCCGCCTGGGTAATAAAGGTTTGCACCGATCGACCAAAAGAAAAATAAGGATGATGCAAAAAAACATCACCCCGGCGAATCACCGAGAAAATATCTTCCTTATCTTCGGTCGGTGTCGCCATTTTTTCAAGCGTTAACTCATTCGTTCTACGCAGACGAAGCGGCGTGACTACGTTACGTGGGTTATCTTTCAGCTTTGGAACAGGTAGACCCATCAATGCCATTAAGTCGCTTAACCCTAGCAGCCCTTCGATCTCGTAAATGTCGCTCTCAGTCAGTTCCAACTCTTCCTTCAAGGTTTGGCGAATAAACTCAGGCGTATTAGCTTGAATTTCCATCCGCACTGCCATTCCGCCTAAACGGCGCTTGCGAAGCTCTTGCTCAATGGCTTGCAATAAATCATCCGCTTCATCTTCTTCCAGTTCAAAATCTGCGTTGCGGGTAATGCGAAAGGGATAATATTCCAGAATATCCATCCCAACAAACAAAAACTTCAGGTTGTAGGCAACCACCTGCTCTAAAGGAATACCCGTCCAAACGGTCGATCGCCCCTTCACCTCGACCTGCAAATCTGGAGGTAAAACAATAAATCGAGGCAGGACATGGGGCACTTTAACCCTGGCAAAATGCTCTTCCTTTGTTTCCACATCCTTAACCACCACTGCCAAGTTGAGGCTGAGATTAGAAATATGGGGAAAAGGGTGCCCCGGATCAACCGCCAAGGGAGTTAATACCGGAAAGATCTGTTCTTCAAAGTAGTGCTGTAGATATAGCCGTTGTTCTTGGTTGAGATCTATATAGTTCAGCAAGTAAATTCCTTTGGCGGCAAGCTGCGGGCGGATTGCCTCCTCAAAATGGCGATCTTGCTGCTGTGCCATCGGGCGCAACCGAGTGGCGATCGCCTCAACCTGGGCTTCGGGCGATCGACCATCGGGCGAAAGTTGGTGCACCTCCGCCTCGACTTGCTGCTTCAGTGCCGCCACCCGCACCATAAAAAACTCATCTAAGTTAGAGCTAAAAATCGCCATAAACTTAAGACGCTCCAGCAAAAGCGTGCGCGGATCAAACGCCTCATGCAAAACGCGATTGTTAAATTCTAGCCAGCTTAATTCGCGGTTAAAGTAATACTGTGGACTAGTTAAATTGATTTCTTCGGGCACAGTTTTTTTGACTCGGGGCATGGATCTGGAACAGCGTAGGATTAGCAACTTTAGCAGAAAGAACTAAAGAACAGGTTAAGGCGCGCGCTTCGAGATATTTGCAAGGGGTCATCCAAATTCTGCCTCCTCAATACCCTTCCACCACTCACCCAGGTTCATCACGTCTTGATGAATATCAGCCAGCTCAGCTTCGTACTGTTCAGGTTCTAGCAGAGAACGCCGCTCTGCAAGTTTTTGCAGCCGAAGTTGAGCCAAAAGCCAGGGCTTAGAAATACTATCAGTCGCTTCTAAATATCTTGCCAGGTCTTCGCTATCCATAGGTCAAACTACAGCTCAAAAAGTGTCAGAGTTGCTCTTTAGACTAACAAACAAAGCAAAAAACCGAGGCGCTTTTTTGAGCGCCTCGGTTCAAGTGTTTCAACTCCAGTACTAAGGGATCTGCATTGAAATAAATTCCCAGTGGATGCACTAGCTTGCTAGCCCCCTAGATCCCCCAAAATTGGGGGACTTCCGAGCCTTTCAAAGTCCCCCAATTTTGGGGGATTTAGGGGGCGGATCGGGACATTATTTCATTGCTACTCCCTAAATAAGAAATACCTCTCCCCACCCCTACCGAAGGAGAGGAGTTGGGGAGAGGTGTTTCTGAGTTCTAACCGCAAGCCGCCAAGTTGTGATCAGCAAAATCCCAGTTCACCAACTGATCCAAGTAGTTGGAAATGAAGTCAGGTCTGCGGTTTTGGAAGTCAACGTAGTAGGCGTGTTCCCACACATCCAACGTTAGTAAAGGCGTTTGCCCATGAACTAAAGGATTTTCAGCGTTACCCGTCTTAGTGACTTTCAAAGTGCCATTATCCAGCACCAGCCAAGCCCAACCGCTACCAAACTGGGTAGCCGCAGCAGCTTTGAAAGCCTCCTTAAGCTTGTCAAATCCACCCAAGTCGCTATCAATTTTTGCTGCCAAAGCGCCCGTTGGAGTGCCGCCACCATTGGGCTTCATGCTGCTCCAAAAGAAAGTGTGGTTCCAAACCTGAGCCGCATTGTTAAAAATGCCTGCCTTAGCTGTATCGCCAAAGCTCGTCTTGATCACTTCTTCAAGAGGCATATCCGCCATGGGAGTATCTTTGACCAAATTGTTCAAGTTAGTCACATAGGCGGCATGATGCTTGCCATAGTGAAACTCAAACGTCCGCGCCGACATATTGTGTGCTTCAAGCGCACCCGGATCGTAGGGTAAAGGAGCTTGTGTAAATGCCATGGTGTTCAATCCTCTGAGTTCAGACTATTGATAGGATTTTATATCAAAAATAGGTTCTCTGACCACTTGCCAAAGAACCTCATCCTTTTGGACAGAAATCTCTAAAATGGTAGAGATGTTTTACACTGCTGCAAATACACTGCCGCGAACGACCTATGTTTGATGCTCTTGCCGATCGCCTGGAATCTGCCTGGACAAAGCTCCGGGGACAGGACAAAATTTCTGACTCCAATATTCAGGACGCGCTCCGTGAAGTTCGTCGAGCCTTACTAGAAGCCGACGTTAACCTGCAAGTGGTTAAGGATTTTATCGCTGAGATCCAAGAGAAGGCGCAGGGTTCGCAGGTGGTTTCGGGCGTTCGCCCCGATCAGCAATTTATTAAAGTAGTCTATGACGAGCTGGTTGCTGTCATGGGCGAAACGAACGTGCCCCTCGCAGAAGCCAACACAGCGCCTACCGTTGTTTTAATGGCTGGCTTACAAGGAACGGGTAAAACCACAGCAACCGCAAAGTTAGCGCTCCATCTCCGCAAGCAAGAGCGGACAACTTTGTTAGTAGCGACTGACGTGTATAGACCCGCAGCGATCGACCAGCTAGTGACTTTGGGCAAACAAATTAATGTGCCTGTTTTCGAGATGGGCAGTGATGCCAATCCGGTAGAAATTGCCCGCCAAGGAATTGCCAAAGCTAAAGCCGACGGCATTGATACCGTGATTGTTGATACTGCCGGACGGCTGCAAATTGACCAGTCCATGATGGACGAACTGGCGCAAATTAAAGCGGCAATTCAGCCCCACGAAGTCCTGCTAGTGGTCGATGCCATGACGGGACAAGAGGCGGCAAGCCTGACCCGCACCTTCCATGAGCAAATTGGCATTACGGGCGCAATCCTCACCAAAATGGACGGCGACACGCGCGGTGGAGCCGCTCTCTCGGTGCGCCGCATCTCAGGGCAGCCGATTAAATTTATTGGGGTTGGCGAAAAAGTTGAGGCGTTGCAGCCTTTTTATCCCGATCGCATGGCTTCCCGAATTTTGGGCATGGGTGACGTGTTGACCCTGGTGGAAAAAGCCCAGGAAGAGGTCGATTTTGGCGAGGCAGAAAAGCTGCAAGAGAAGATCTTGAGCGCCAAGTTCGACTTCACCGATTTTCTGAAGCAAACCCGCATGATGAAAAACATGGGGTCTTTAGCCGGAATTATGAAGCTGATTCCGGGCATGGGCGGCAAGATTTCAGATGAACAACTCCAGCAGGGTGAAATTCAACTGAAGCGAGCAGAAGCCATGATTTCCTCAATGACTTTGGAAGAAAGACGCGACCCTGATTTATTAGCAGGTTCACCCAGCCGCCGCCGCCGCATTGCCAAAGGGGCAGGGTTTGGGCTGGATGCGGTGAGTAAGCTGGTGAGTGACTTCCAAAAAATGCGATCGATGATGCAGCAGATGGGGCAAGGCAACTTTCCTGGCATGGGCGGAATGTCTGGCATGGGCGATATGTTTGGGGGCGGCGCACCTGCGGCTGGACAAGGACAGGCTCCTGGCTGGCGAGGATATCCGGGGGGAGCAAATCCTGCTAAAAAGAAGAAAAAAGAGAAGAAAAAGAAGGGGTTTGGCAACCTGTAGGTTGAGCCGTTTTAGTTTTGTTCAAGTTGAACAGATAATCCCTAATGTTGATCGTCATCGTGTTCCCCACCATGATAGGCTCATAGCTGTAGGGTTCATATTTCACGGTATCCCTACGCCCTGCCTTTGCCGTTGAGGCTGCTATAAATTTCGTTACAAAACAGACTAGACAGACTAGATAGATTAGGAGCGATCGCAATAATGGTTCTGAAATTTTTGGGCATTGGTAAAAAATCTGAGTTTTTCTTAGAAGCACCCCCCGCAGACTCCCAGCCTGCCGCTAAAACCGAGGCTGCTAAACCCGCTGCTCCTGAACCGTCTCATGTGGATGCGAAAGCTGTATTGGCTCCTGTCGCCGAGAAGATCTCTGAGGCGACATCAAAAGTCAAAAAAACCTTAAAAGAAGTCAACGTTGAGAAAAAAGCTAAAGCCGAGAAAGGTGGAGCTGAGAAAAATGGAGCTGCGCCCACGGCTCCAGCAACTCCTGCTCCAAAGCCTGAACCGACGCTTACCAATTTTGCAACGACCCTTCAAGTTAACAATACTCCTCGCCGTCGTCCAGGGCCTAGCCTAAATATGTTTAAGGACATGGCGAAACAAGTTAACTCTCGCAAATAAGTATTGATGGATTGAAAAAGTTAACAGGTAGAAAAGTTGGGGTTCATGATGAACCCCAACTTTTATTTGAAAAATATTCAAAAATCAGTCCACTGTAAAGCTGAAAAGCTGCGTCCCAGTACGTTGGCGCTTTACGGAGAAGGTTGATGTGAGTCGGAAAATCTTGGAGAAATGCCAGGTGCTCTTGGGTGGTTTCGGCAAAGGGGATGAAGTCTGACCGAGAGGGGACAGCCGCCAGCCGATCGCCCAAAAATTGAGTCAACGCATTCCATCGCATCCGAGTGGTAGCCTGATGATTGGGCATCGCATCTTGCTCAAATATGACGCCTTGCTGAAACTGGTAGGCGCGATCGCAAAAGCGTAAAATACAGCGACGCTTCGGCAAATGCAAATCCAACACCTGCACATAGTCTTGAGTTTTTTCCTTACGCATTAACTTTTTACGACTGTCTAAATCCACCACGTCTTCAAAAATGGGCAGCAATCCCTCAACCCGGTGAGTCACCTCAGCCCAATCAAACGTTAAGGTTCCCGTCTGGTCTGCCTCATTCTGACAAATTACTGTTGCATTAGGGGATACTCCTTGAAGATAGTTAACCCGCAATACCCGTAGCCCTTGCAAGCTCTCTAGGGAAGTCCAAAAAGCAGGAACTCCGGCTTTACGAAGCTCCTGCCCGTACCATGCAAGTTCCCCGATCGCCCCAGTTCGGTAGAGCCGCCAGCCTCGACTAGGAAGCTGCAACCGAGCCATGTACGGATCTATTTTCATAATTCGAGCAAAATTTTGAGCCGCTGCCTGCCGTGCATCGCCCTCGATCGGCTCTAAAATCAAAAATCCAATCTTGGCATTATTAGGATCAGCCGTTGCTTGCGCGATTGCCTCAACCTTCTGGGCTTGGGCGATCGCCTCTAATCGCTGTAGCCCCTGCCGTGCTTGGCTCACCACTTTAGGGTTGGTCACAGATTGCAGAATCTGCCGATAAGCTGCTGTTGCTGCTTCCACTTTTCCTGATATCTCGTACAGCCGTCCCACGTAGAGCTGGACAAAGGGATGATCCGGATTCTGCTGTCTCAAAGGTTTAAGGAGTTGGGCAGCGGTCTTGTAATCCTGGCGATCGAAAGCGGCTTCAATAGATTCAAACATAGTGGCAGGTTTGGCTTTATTAACAGGAACGGTCATCAAATATTGATGTGAGATCTGAGAGAGAAAAGATCTGGGGTAATAACTCAGATACTTACACTAGTCTTCCATATTGAAATATAAAGAAAACTAACGACAATCATTTATTTTATGCGACTCGACATACCATAATAGCCATCAACAAAATGTCTTTTATCATACAAAACTTTAAATTCTAATGCACCGCACAACTAAATTAAGGCAACTTGTTTGGGGCATCCCAGGCAGGTAAAGACGGCTACGTGGAGGAAGAGGATAGTAGCCGCTCACAGTAGAACTAGTCACCCTGTGCAGAAGATTGTTTACGCATTTGTTGCTGATCTAGTTCTTATTTTTTAAGAACCCAATTTCTAAGTACCAATTTACCTTTTCCGAAAAACTTATTCATATCAAAGGAGTTGAATATGGCTAGCGAATATTCAGTTACTGTTGTCACGGGCGGTGCAGATACTGCTGGTACAGATGCCAACGTTTTTATAACGTTGATTGGCACAAATGGTAAGAGCAAAGAAATCTCACTTGACAACCCAACGAACAATTTTGAGAAAGAGCATATCGATGTCTTCAATCTTAGCTCAAGAGATATTGGCAATGCTGATCTGGGTGAGATCAAGCAAATTCGCATTCGGCATGACAATTCTGGGATTGGTCCTGGATGGTTTTTGAATTATGTGACTGTTAACAACTTAGACACAGATCAAGTGTGGACTTTTCCTGCAAATCGATGGCTTGCAAAAGATGAGGAGGATCATAAAATAGATCGAACTCTAGAGCCACTTCCAGGAGAGAAAAGAGAAAATAAGATCGATGGACTTCCTAAAGCTGGAGTCCCCATTTTTCAGGCTGCTGGCCTGTCATTAGGTTGGCAATGGATTGACAGCAGCCAAAAATTTCAGAACGTGACTGGAGTTGTTCAAGAGAGCCATATTGCGGATAGTGATTTTCCCACCGTTCACGACAGTCACGATCAGAATACTCACATCCTTGTTGATCCAGAGTTCGACTATCTGCTCTCTATTCCCAATGAGGCGGGTGAAATTGAGGTTGAATGGGAAACAGGTATTCGTCCTGATGAGCTTAAGGGAGATGGGAAAAACCCAATTTTTCCGAAATGGGTTTGGCCTAGCCCTGGCGATCGCGTTTGGGTCAATGGCAACTGGATTCTTGATGTTAGTCACCCGAGTATAAATGAAAAAAAAGAAAAAGTCTTTCAATCTGAAATTCATCCTCCCCGTGCATTTGCGACGATGCGCGATCAGGTGGTGTCAATGCCTGACACGGGGCGCGTTCCTATTCGAGTTACGGCAACTGACCTCTACATTCATGGTGATGGTGGCTACGTAACTCAAGTCCTCAACGATCCAACGATAATTGCCAGAGGCGGTGACAACGACCGCGACCAACTGTCTCCTATCGATGATGACTTCAATTTTGACATCCTACTCCCCCCTAAACCTTCAGATACCGCAATTTTTACGGCTTCCATTACTGATGGTCCCGGCAATACAGTAGACATTGCACCTGAGCTTGACCCAGACCTAGCAAACAATAAGGTTCACGTCCATATTCCACTCGAAGGCAGTGGTATTTCGCCTTCTGAGGTTTATGCGAGGCATATTAACGTTGGCTGGGCGTTTCCTACTACAGATTTGCATCATTTTCGCCTCACCCTGACGACAATGAAGTTGCGTAATGAGATGGATGATTCTAATACTGATGAGATCGGTAAAGATGCTAACCTCACGTTTTCCTGGCTAAATATTGATAAAGCAGGAAGTAAATCCTGGCAGCGTTTATCTGACTTCGCCAAGGGCAACATGGATGATTACGATGACAACAAGGGGCTTGGTAACGGTGAGATGGGATTTAACGGTCCCACCTTCGACTTTTATGTTGCCGACGGTCAAACTTCTGTAGGTAAGCCAGGGCAGATAGTTGCGATTGATGCCCATGCTTATGACCAAGATGATTTTGATAAACTTTTTGGAAGGTATGAGGGCCTTGTAGGAAAATTTGGTATTCCCACTGGTATAGCTAGGGCAATTGCTAGAGGATTTGTTGATGAAAAGGCGAGAGTGGGGACTGGTGACAACGACAAGTACAACGACCTCGATAGTTCCTTGAAGACTCTTGGTGGCAACATCACTAGCGACCCTGACAGTGTTACTGGTGATAATAATCGCCATATTACTATCACCCCTGTCCGTTCTCCCAACTCGCAATACAAACAGTTCTTCGAACTGAAGGTTTCTAACCCTGGCGAACAATATGACTTGTTCTTCAACTTAGGAGAGCTTAAGTTGAAGCCAGAGGAAGTCAATCAACGTCCGATTGTGAATGCGAACGGACCCTATTTTGTTCGGCGGGGGGGGGATATTAGCCTCTCTAGTGCTGGTTCCAGTGACCCAGACGGTTCGATCACTAATACTCAGTGGGATTTTGATTACGACGGAAGCAACTTTGATGTTGATGCTACGGGTGAATCGCCAACCTTTTCAGCTACTGACCTAAATTCATCTACTCGTACCCTTGCACTGCGTGTAATTGACAATTTAGGCGTTCCAGCAATTGCAACATCTACTCTTACTATTGACCCTATTACCCAAAGAGATACAAGCGGTCATAAGACGTTTACCTTCAATTCAGGGAATGGCCCTGATATTATCGAAAACTTTGGCGGTATTGGAAAAGGGTTTCGTCCTAATGCTGCCACAATTGTTGAAGTAGATACCCTGAAATTTGAAGGAACCGGACTCACTGCCCGAAATCTTCTCCTGACCCAGCAAGGTCAGGACTTGGGGATTACCTTTGAAGGCATCGATAACACTAAAGTAGTACTAAAAGATTTCACCCTAGAAAACCTAGATAACCTGACCGTAGCAACAGGAGCTTTTACAAACTTAGGCAATGTTCTCTTTGATGGACAAACAAGGATTCAAGACAGCTTCGATGTTTTTAATGCAGACTCTACTAGAAACACGATCTGGAATCAGAATTCAGTCACTTTTCTCAATGATTTAGACAATAACGTCAGCGGGCTTGAAGATTCTAATGATGTAATTAATGGACAGGGTGGTAGCGATATCCTCTCTGGACTGAGTGGAGACGACCTGCTGCGAGGCGGTGATGGTAATGATACTTTGATTGGCGGACTCGGCGTTAATACCCTGGTTGGCGGTAATGGTGAGGATACACTTGATGGCGGATTTGGTGGACTAAATACACTCACTGGCGGTGCCAACGCTGATGTATTTGTGATGAGACGGAATCAAAGTCAATTCGTAACTGACTTTCAAGTAGGTGAAGATAAATTCTTTTTAGATGGCAATCTAAAGTTTAGTGATCTGTCATTCTTCCAAGTTTCTGGTGCAACTACTATCTCAGTACTTTCAGACCACGCCACGATAGCTGTAGTAGCAGGGGTAACTAAAAACATCCTTAACTCGTCGAGCAATTTCAGCTTAAACGTTCCCTTGAATCTGTAGCATCACACGCTGCACTGAAGATACGAAACCAAGGGAAACAGGATAGTAGCCAGCGGCGATCGCCCGTTCAACCTCTTTATCAGCCCAGCCATCTGCGCTGGTATCTAACTAAATAAAGCCTGAAACATAACATTACCTTCTAGGTCTGTGAGGCATAACTTCCATGAGTAATCTATCTTTGACTTCAAATAGTACAACACAAAATTTTGGCGTAAACTTCTCAACATCTGGGCAGAGTATTTGGGGTATTGGCGGCGAGTCTAGCATTTTCGAGGATAGTCGATTTCTTGGGATAGACCGGGCATTTTCTTCCTCACCTCCAATAGGATCAGGAAATTTCTATTTGCAGCCATCTGTTTCCGGCGATGCGAAAATAGGTCTTCAGTCTGACTTCCAGATAAAAGGAGGTTCTGTCAATGCTGTGCTACCAGTTAATATTGAAATTTTAGCCCCCGAGCACGTGAGGTCAGGAGAAACAGTTACTATCAATTCAGGATTTTCTCTGAATAATGAAGCTTCATTTTCTACTTCTGGTCCCGAACCAACATATTCGATCGATACAATTCTTGGCTTTAGCGCAAAAGCAGATTTATCGGGTAAATTCGGATTTGATTTCACTAAATTTAGTACAGATCTCTTTGATATTAACTTTCCTGAAAGGCGAAAAAATTTAGTAGAAGGAAGCCTTGCGGGTAAAAAATTCACTGTTCTTTCAGAGGACACTCTCAAAGGATTTGGTAGTCTGGAAATTACGATACCAGACATTGATGTACAAGGAAAAATAGTCAGTTCAAATAAATTATCTGGCCAGTTTGACGATATTTTTCTCAGTGCTTCACTTGATCTCGATAAGTTAGCCACCACAGCTCTCCAAGCCTTTGGTATACCTGTGCCAGATCTTCAAGGCGACATTGCCAGTAAGAAAGTACTTGGGGCTACGATCAAGGCTAAATACAATCTCCTTGATGTTGAATTAGTGGGTAGCTTGACAATTGGTCAAGCCTTCAATCTAGATGTTAATAACTTAATGGGTAAGCTAATTTTAGAGACCGGCGATCAGCTTGATTTTACAGTTGGTCAACCTCTTACCTTTGTCGTTCCTGATGGCATAGGTGAAGCTCTAGATCTGAAAGCAACTCTAGAATTGGGCACACAATTTAACAACACAACTACTTTGGGATATGACTTTAATCTCGACCTTGAGGCTTTATCTCTCGGTGCTAGCTTGCATTACCCAATTCGATCTTTTCCGGATATCAATCTAAGTACTAAAGTGGGGCCCTTGATAGATGAATCTATTGACTTATTCAGTGGAGATATTACTGATTTATTCAACAAAACCTTTGCCTTAGGGGGATTCAATTCTACTTCTTTTGATTTTAAAATTCTAACGGTCAAAGATGCCAGTGGTCGCAAGACATTCACCTTCAATGTAGGAAATGGCTCCGAGACGATCGAAAACTTTGGCGGTATTGGAAAAGGGTTTCGTCCTAATGCTGCCACAATTGCTGAAGTAGATACCCTGAAATTTGAAGGAACCGGACTCACTGCCCGAAATCTTCTCCTAACCCAGC
>Ga0209181_10009054_pt1 | contig 13200 bp, 9 predicted proteins | sample MAT05_FD_187208 | JGI IMG/M metagenome (GOLD analysis project Ga0209181, IMG submission 187208) | Freshwater microbial communities from Lake Fryxell liftoff mats and glacier meltwater in Antarctica - MAT-05 (SPAdes) (version 2) | ecosystem: Environmental > Aquatic > Freshwater > Ice > Liftoff... | reverse complement strand
CATTGCCATGCACATTGTAGCTCAGCCACACAATGGCGGGGCCATTTTCTGCAGGGGCCATTTTATCTTTTGCCAGGTTGGCAAGGCGCATATTGTTCATGCGGATATTTTCCAGGTTGCTGATGTTTTCGGCAGAAGAAATAAAGGATAAATACAGCGGGCGTTTTTCATTTGTTTCGCCATACTGCTGCAGTTTTACCAGGGCCGGCATGGCCTCTGCCACATGCTTAAAATAATTTACTACCTGGAAGTGAGGCGTGTACCTGCTGCCGATTTTATAGCCTAAAAATGCTTCCGGCGATTTTAGTTGTGCCTGGCAAAGAATTGTTGTAATAAACAACGAAAGAGATAAGATGATTTTTTTCAAAATGAAAAATTTATAATGGTATAATAAAAACAAAAGTCTGCAATTTTGAGTGATTGCAGACTTTTGTTTTGAAAAGTATTTTCAATTTTAATAACCGGGATTCTGTACCAGTATTCCCTGGCTTGCATCAATTTCTCTTTGAGGAATAGGAAAAACCAGCTTATCTGAATTCCAGGCAAAAGAGCCTGTAGATAATCTTAACCTTCTAAGATCGTGAATGCGATGGCCTTCAAATGCCAGTTCAATAAAACGCTCATTGCGTATATCCGTTACGGTTGGTACTAAAGGAGCAGTAGAATTTGTACGTAAAGTATTTTTTACCCTGGCCAAATCTGCTGCGGGCGTGCTTCCTATTACAGTACCTAAAACTGTGTTTGCTTCAGCACGTGTTAAATACAGTTCTGACAGTCTGATAATAGGGATATTTTGGCTAAAGGAATTCCATTTAGAAGTGTAAGTATTACCTGGCCTGGCTCCTGTTCCTAAATAGTACCACTCTGTTCTTCTAAGATCACCTGCGGGGTAGTTGTTAGATACGAAAGATGCAGCTACTCTTACATCGGCACGACCAATGCCAGGTTTGCTGGCATAAAAAGTTGCCATACCATCGTTAGAGGTGCCAGCATTATTTTGTTCATTTTGTTGTATTTCCCAAATGGTTTCTTTTGTATCCTTGTTGGTAAACACAGCAGAAACCGATGCATTCAAAGCATAAAAACCACTTTCAATTACTTCGTTTGCGGCGTCGCGGGCTTTAGCATAATCTCCCTGCATTAAATAAACCCGGCTTAAAAAAGCAATGGCAGTAAACCTGGTAACTCTTTTTGAATTTACTGTTGGCAATAAGGTAGCTGCCTTTGTTAGGTCTGCAATTACCTGGTCGTACACCAGCTTTACCGAACTACGGGGAGTTTTTATAAATGCATCTGCCTCGTTTTTGGTAGATGTTAATTTAATGGGAACACCTGTTTGAGAATTGTCTGCAGTGGCTCCCCAGGGTAATGCATACAGTCTCACCAATTCAAAATGCATAACGCCTCTCATAAATAGTGCTTCACCTTCTAATTGTTTTTTAAGGCCGGCATCTTTTACAACATTCAAAGCTCCGATTGCTGTATTGGCAATATTGATAACGTTGTAAGAGGCGGTCCAGGTTCGGTTAGCATCTGTATTGTTCCTGTCCATTGTCTTTCTGGCTATTTGTGCAGGCGATTGAAAAGTTCCCCTCCAGGTAGCAACGGTTTCGGACCCTAGTAAATCGGCCAGCATCAGGAGGTTGGTTCCGTACAGACTACCTCCTCCCATTACAGAATATCCGCCCACAATCAGCGAGTTTACGTCCTGGTCGTTTTCCAATGCAGTACCAGCGTCTATGGTTTGGGCCGGATCAACGTCCAGTGCTTTTTCACATGCTGTAAATCCGGTTGCCAGCATGAGTAATAAAAATAATTTATTAATAAGTTTCATAATTTTTTGTTTTGATTAGGAATGATTTTAAAGACCAAAATTTACCCCAATTGAAATAGTACGAGCTTGCGGAGGGGTGTAAAAATCATGACCCAGGTTGATGTTGCCTACATATTGCGTGTTTACTTCCGGATCATATCCTTCATACTTTGTGAAAGTAAGCAAGTTATTTGCTGCTATATAAACCCTGAGGGATGAAATCTTTGCAGGTCTTAATATTTCTTTTGGAATGTTGTAACCCAGGTTCATGCTTTTAACCCTAAAATAAGAGCCGTCCTGTACCCATCTGCTACTCTTCTGGCTACCGTTTGCTACATATAACCTTGGTTGTGGCACATTGGTTATATCGCCTGGTTTTCTCCAAAAACTCATTTGGTCTGCAGATTGGTTATCAAAATAGTTGCCATTTACACTTTGGAAGAAACCTGCAATATTGTACAGATCGCCACCGCTAACGAACTGGCATTGTATATCTAAATCAAAAGCTTTGTAAGAGAAATGATTGTTAAAACCGCCATAATAATCCGGGTTAGGATTTCCTAATACTGTTTCCTGGGTAAGTGAATAGTCTTTGGTAGCTTTACCATCTTTACCTAAGAACAAAGCGTCTCCGTTTGCAGGATCTACACCCAGGTATTTAACACCGAAGAACTCACCGAAAGGTGATCCTACTGCAAGCCTGCCCAGGGTTCTTCCGCCGGGAGGAACAGGGGTAACAAGCCTCGTAACTTCATTTTTATAAGTTGAAACATTCACAGATGCAGTCCATTTAAATGCACCGGTTAATATGTTTCCGTTCACAACTACCTCTATTCCTTTATTATTCATATCACCTATATTTTTGGTGATGGTTGAAAAACCATTTACAGCAGGAACAGGAACATTTAACAAAAGGTCTTTTGTTTTTTTGGTAAATACATCCACTTCACCTGTAATGCGGTTATTTAAAAAGCCAAAATCAAGGCCTAGGTCAAACTGGGTGGTGTTTTCCCACTTTAATTTTTCATCGCCAATTTGTGATGTTACCAGGCCGCTCACACTTCCATATGCAGATGCTGCATATAAACTGCGGGAGGGAAAGTTTCCTATTTCTGCATTTCCTGTTACACCATAACTACTGCGTAGTTTCAAGAAGCTAATGGTTTTACTTCCTTTTAAAAAATTCTCTTCACTAATAATCCATCCTGCAGAAGCTGCCGGAAAAGCACCATACCTGTTATCCTTACCAAAACGGCTAGATCCATCAACCCTGAAACTGGCACCTAACAAATACTTGTTGTTAAGTTTATAGTTTGCACGGGCAAAATAGGATAGAAACCTAAACTGGGTTTCTGAAGAAGTACCTGCAGAAATAATAGCAGCACTGGCAATTTTAGTAAAACGATCACTTGGAAAAGCAAGCCCTGTTACACCTGCTCCTGCGCTTTTTCCTTGTTGATATTCCATACCAACGAGGGCGTCAAACACATTATTGCTATTAAAATTTTTAGTAAAATTTAAAGTGTTGGTATTGGTAAAAACACTGGCAGTTACCTGGTTGTTGTAGCTATAACCATCGGGTGCGCCATCCAAAGTACGTCTGCCTAAAAACTGATTTTCCTGCAGGTTGTTCCAGTCTAAACCTGCCTGAGAACGAAAACGTAAATTTGGAGTGAGGTTAGCTTCAGCATAAATATTACTGATTGTTCTGGCAGTTTTACTTAAGTTTTTATTATTGCCTTCAAGGTCTACCAATGCATTGTAATAAATAGTAGCAGTGTTTAATTGCCCATCTGCTGCATAAACGGGCTGAATAGGCGGCAAAGCATTTAACTGTAATGGGTTGCTAAATGCGTTGTCACTCGGCACCCTAAAATTATCAGTTTGGCTTAGAGAGATGTTGGTACCAACTTTAAAAGTGGGATTAATGGTATGGTCAATGTTTATACGACCAGTTCCCCGGTTTAACCTATTGCCAATAATAATTCCATCTTGTTTGTTATAGCTTGCACTTATTAAAAACCTTGTACGTGCATCGCCACCATTTACTGCTACATTGTATTGCTGTATTGTTCCATTTTGAAAAGCTTGTTTACCCCAGTTAACATCATTGGTGCTGTTCCAATCATCTGTACCGGTTTCGCCAGCAAATTCATCTGCTGCATCTAAAGGAAATTCAGATGTGGGGTCAAGGCTTCTACTACGGTAATGCAGAGCTGCTGTATCAAATAATTCACGATACTGCGCTGCATTTAAAAAATCTCTCAGACGGGTAGGCCTGCTCCAGCCTGTGTAAAAACCTGCGTTAACTTTGGTTTTACCTTGCTTGCCGCTTTTGGTGGTAACCAATATTACCCCATTAGAAGCTCTAGAGCCATAAATTGCTGATGATGCAGCATCTTTCAATACCTCAATGGATTCAATATCGTCTGGGTTAATGGTGGCTAATGGATTGTCCGGCTCTGTACTGCTTCCCAGTGCCTGACTTACAATTGGTACGCCATCTACCACAACAAAGGGCTGCTGATTGGCAGAAATAGATGAAATTCCCCTCACTCTTACATTGAGTGCCTGGCCCAGTTTACCACTTCCGCTATTGATGAATACGCCACTGGCACGGCCTTGTAATGCCTGCTCAAAAGATGGTAAGGGAAGATTTTCAAAATCTTTAGATGTTACCCTTGAGATAGACGAGGTAACGTCTTTCTTAATTTTTGTACCATAGCCTACCACCACAATCTCATCCAGGTTGCCGGCATTGTTTGCCTCCAGGCTGATGTTTACAGTAGTGCCATTTAACTCAACATCTTTTGCAGTGTACCCTAAAGATGACACTAAAAGAGATTTTACTGTAGCAGAAATCGTAATGCTGTAAAACCCATTGTTGTCACTGGCTGTACCGGTTTTGGTTCCTTTTACAACAACAGATGCGTTGCTTATAGCTGCACCCGTTTTAGCATCTGTAATTTTTCCGGAAATGGTTGATTGCGCCATTATTAACTGGCATGGCATCAGGAATGCAAATAAAAGCATTAGCCTTAATTTTCTCATAAATTAGTTTTTGGTTAAAAAAATCGCACACTCAGCGAGCGCATAAGTTATAAATTTAATGACAATAATTCTTATAAAAAAGTTGCAATAAATAAAATCTTATTTATTGCAGTGTATAAAGTGTTGTTGAAAAAATTATTTTGTCTAATGCCCCATCACCCTCATAAACTCTTCTTTTTTTCTTCGGGCCACGTCCAGCAAGGTATCGTTGCTCATTACTACCTGGCCACCCTCGCCTTTAATATATTTTTTTACCAGGTTTTTATTAATGATATAGGAATGATGAATGCGCATAAAAATAGAAACGGGCAGTAATTCTTCAAAGTCCTTTAATGTTTTGGCCACGGTTACCTTGTTGCCATTTGTAAGATGAAAGCAGGTGTAATTACTGTTGGCCTCCAGGTAAATAATATGGCCGGTTTCTACAAACTGCAGTCCTTCCATAGAAGGTATGGCTATACGCTGCAATTCTTTTTTATCGGTGATTAAATTTTCTAACAAAAGTTCCAGTCTTTCATTGCGCTGGGATTGTTTTCTTTTTTGAGCTGCTTTTTCTATGGCCGCTTTCAGGTCTTCAATAGCTATCGGTTTTACCAGGTAATCTAATGCACTGAATTTAATGGCTTTAATGGCATAATGATCGTAGGCAGTAATAAAAATAACTTCAAAATTTTTGTGCGGTAGTTGCTGCAACATGGTAAAGCCGTTCATGCGTGGCATTTCTACATCCAAAAAAACCATATCCGGTTTTTTGTTTGTCAACATTTTTATCCCGGACTCAGCATTTTCGCATTCGCCGATAATTTCAATTTCGGGGCAATGGTGGGTCAGCTTTTGTTTTAATGAATTGCGGCTGCTGGTTTCATCATCAATAATAATGGCCGTAAGCATATTGATTTGTATTAAGGTTGAATAATAAGTGATACTTCTACTTTTGTGCCAAGGGACAGATCCTTTTCATCGCATATATCAGATATTTTTACAGAGCCATTATTGCGCTGGTTAAAAATATTGATCCGTTCTTCTGTTATCTGCATACCCATTGAAGCGTAGGCCAATTTGTTTTGTTGTTTGTAAGTAGCTGCCTGTTTTCTTCCAATTCCATTATCTTCTATCAAATAATGGATATGGTTTGCGGTAACAAAAACTTTTACCAGCAATATTTTATCGCCCTCAATTTTATTTAATAAACCATGATGTATGGCATTTTCTACAAAGGGCTGAATAACGAGGGGAGGAACTTTGTAGTCGCCGCTGAGTATCCTGGGATCAATTACAACCTGGTAAGAAAATTTATCATCAAACCTTAACGCTTCCAGTTCAAGGTATAGCTGCAATGTTTCCATATCTTTCCAGCAGGGGACTGTATTATTGGTAGTATTTTCTAAAATGGATCGAATCAACCTGGCAAACTTTGATAGATATAAAGTTGCTTTTTCTTTTTCATCCATTTGAATCAGGTTGTCAATGGAGTTAAGACAATTAAAAATAAAATGCGGATTCATCTGAGCTCTTAAAGCCATCATTTCTGTTTCTGCAATTTTTTGTTTCATTTCTGCTTCGTGCCTGATTGTTTTTATTCGTTTTTTTAATAACCAATAAACAAAAAATGCAGTTAGTACAATCAGCAAAGTGCGGAACCACCATGTTTGCCAAAAGGGAGGACTGATCATAAAATCATAAGTCGCAGGTTTACCCCAGCTTCCGTTCCAGCCAAGTGCTCTCACTTCAAAATGATAACTGCCGGGTTGAAGGCTTGCATAAGAAACAATGTGTTGATTGGCGGGAGCCGACCATGCTGCATCAGCATTTTCAACCAAACGGTAGCTATACATTATTTGCTTTTCGTTGATAAAGCCCGGGGACGAAAATTCAAATTGAACCTGCTTTTGCCGATGGGTTAATCGTACGTTATTTGCTGTTAACGGATAAACAGAATCAGCAGAAAAAACTTTTGTAATATAAACCGGCAATGCGGGGAGTTCTTCCATTTCACCATCTTTTATATGCGTAAGGCCCTCGCCTGTAGCAAGCCACAAAGAGCGATCTTCATCTATTTGCATACCAACGATACTGGCAAAATAATTGTTAACCCTGCTAAAATTAAAAATGCGAAAGCTGTTTCCTTTGGGTATTAATTTATCCAGTCCCTGGTAAAAAGCAATCCAGTAATTACCATTTGCATCCTCGCCGATGCCTTTTATAAAATTGGAAGTAAGCCCTCTGCTTTGGTCGAATTTGGAAATAAAATAGTTTTCTTTTTCATCTTTAAACAAACGATATACGCCCTGGTACCTGGTGCCCACCCATATATCAGCCTTAGTGTCTTCAAACAGGCAGCGTATATTTTCTGAGGGCAAAAAATGTAGTATTGATGTTATACTAAATTGATTGTTGATAAATGTATAACGAATCCGGAAAAGGCCATTCTGCCAGGTGCCTGCCCATACATCTCCTTTACTGTCTATCATCAAACTGCTTATACGATCATTGAGCATTTTTTGCTGAACTTTTGCTGAACTAAAGTATAAATGTTCAAGGTTGCTTAAAAAAAAATTACCCAGCTTATCGCTCACTATCCTGGAAACAGGTTGAAAGGGGAGCGGACTGATTTTTTTGTATAAAAAAGAAAGGGTATCAAAACGGGCCATATTATTTAAACCAATCAATAAAGGCGGATGACTATTGGGAACAACAGCATAATAAAAGCCATCATCACTCTTGCCAATTGGCGTAAAGCTGCCGCTTAATTTATTAAAAACGGCTGGACCATTTTGTGTGCTCAGCAATAAAAGATTTTTTTTAAATGGATACAATAGATATAGGTTATCATTGGTCCAAATTCCATTTTCAATGCCGTATAACCGGATGCTGGATTTTGCAACAAATTTAGAAAGACCCACTGCAGTACCCACCCAAATATTTTTTTCTTTATCCTGAAATAAACAGGTAATAATATTGGAAGTGAGGCCCTCCTTTACTGTAATTAACTGGTGCGACCCATCCGCATTAATTTTTACCAGCCCTCCGGATGTGCCAAACCACAATGTACCTTTATCATCTTCCAGTATATCTATTATTTTGTTTTGTTCAAGATCTGGAATTTTAAAGGGTGCAGGAAGTGAGCGAAATATAATCGCTCGGTTTTTTAATGGGATATCTGCCATTAGTTTTAAACCGGAAGAAGTACCTACCCATATTCTTTTTTTTGAATCCTGGTAAATTTTTGATCCAATAAATTTTGAATAATTTTCACTGGTTTGTGCATATGCTTCATACTTTTTATTAAAAATTGTAATCGTACTGTCGCCCGGTACAATAAAAGCACTGTCATTAATCCATATGAGATCATGGAAAGTATAAATGGGAAAAGTTTGTTTTGGTTTTATCAGTTTGCCCTCTGTAAACTCCTGCAGGCCATTACCGTCTGTAGTGGTTATCACAGGATGCGGCGGATTATTTATAAAACTGTTAACCACAGTTGTAGAAGCCGCAGGATTACGAATAACACTGTTATCAGTAATAATATCAATAGCACCATTATTGAGGGCTACATATAATTGCCCCTTTGGAGATTGGTAAAAATCATTTACGAGGTTATGTGAAAGACCATTAGCTGTAGTAAAGTTGGTAAAACTATGGCCATCGTATTTGCTCAATCCTTCCCAGGTAGCTATCCATAAAAAACCTTTAGAATCCTGGAATACCCGGCGGATGGAATTAGAAACCAGCCCATCATTAACTGTGTAGTTTTTAAATATTTGTTGTTGTGCCAATGCGGGTTTGGTAAAACCAGAGCATAAAATAAAAAAGACTAAGAGTGAACCATATCGCATAGCTTAAAGTTAATATAGATTTTATGATACTGTTAGTCTAATCTAAATTTAAAGGGGGACCTACAATCTTCATTTCATTGTCCATAAAAAGCTTTTCCATTTCTTCTTTGCCAGGTAGGTGATCCAGCGCTGCGAGGGCTACAAAAAAATCTTCTATTTTTCCTGCCGGCTGAAAGGTTACAATCATTTTTCCTTTTTCAGATGCTTGTATCCATGCGTGGGCAACGGCTCTTGGTAAAAAAATGCTGTCGCCTGCAGTTAAATGATGTTTATCTTCTCCTACCTCAAAAAAATAGGATCCTTCTAGCACATAAAAAACTTCATCCTGCAAAGGGTGAACATGCCTGGGTACTCCCTTTCCCTGGGATAAACTTGTTTGCTCAAATATTGCAAGGGCACCTTCGGTATCACTGCCTGATACTTTTAGGTCCAGGGTATTCTGGTTTACGCCTTTAAGTTTTAAGTGGCCATGCAGTCTTCCCTCACCGGCTTTTATTTTAAAACCTTTATCACGGTTGTATTTTTTGATGTTGCGGGCCATGCCGGCAATTGGAGCGGCTATTAAAGTAAAAGCCGAGAGGGTTAGTTTGAGAAATGAATTGCGTTTCATAAAAAATATTGTTTTAGTTTATTGATTGAATTAGTCTTTGCTGTTCTGCCATTTCTTTGGTGTAAGAACAAGGTCGAAAACACAAACCTACATCACAGTGCTATTGTTTTACTAGTTTTAAAGTAACCGTTTTTGCGCTTCCCATCAATTGCAGCAGGTACATGCCCGCAGGTAAAAAGCTTGTATTAATTTCTTGCACATCACTTGCAATATTTTGCTGCAGTTTTATTTTACCGGTAAGGTCCATTATTCTTACCACACTGTACCCGGTAATCCCTTTTAATATAGTGAAATTCTGCCGGCAACTTCGGGAGGCATGAGTGATGATGCTGTCCATTTTTTACCATTTATTTTTGCAGTCATCGTCCAGCTTCCTTCTTTGGCCGGCATGGTGCCAGGGCGATTTTCAACCATAGCCGTTTGAATTTTTTCTGCCTGTTTTTTAGCATCGCTTTGCTCGCCATTGCAGGATGTAAATACAGCAATAATCAGTATCGTGAAAAAGAAATATTTCATAAAAAGAGGTTGTGTTTTTTAAGTAAATTTTGTTGTTTGCGTAATATTTATTTCATTGAAACTGATAAAGTATTTGCTAAGGCATCATCATTTCATACAATTACCTTATTCCTCCACATCCATCAATAAATATTTTTACTTTTCCACCTTCAGTTGCTTTAAACCCGGGAGCCAGTACAATTTTAAGCCCCGCATCTATTTTTACGATAGTGGCTGCGTTTCCATTTATAATGCCGGTTGCAGTAATCTGGTTGGTAGCTTCGTATTGGTAAACTCCCTGGAAAGGAATTGCTCCAACGGTAATAATAGAAAAACAGCCGATGCAGTTTGTTAAACAATCATTGCCATCTACAAAATCCCTAATAACTTGACCCGGGAGAGGACCGAAGCCTTTATTAAAATTCATAAACTGGCCCGGGCCAATACAATAGCTCATGAAAGTTCCGCCATTAACCGGGGCTGGCCCGGCGGTGCAAATTCCTTCCATAGGTGCACAATTGTCAATTGGTCCAAAAACATTCGGATTACTGGATAAAAGCCAACCGCAATTATGGGTATGAAATGAGCCCAGCAAATGGCCAATTTCATGTGTAACAATATATACTTCTTCGGCCCTTGCAGGTACCGGGAAATTTTGGTAATTTCCAAAATAATTAAGGTCATTGTAAATAAAGCTGCCGTGATTCCATACCGGATTAGGGTTTGGGTTATAATTTCCGCAAACATTAGGTGCAATACCTTTTGCCCATCCAAATCCACCCGCCACACCAGAATTTCCAGTCAGCGTATTTGTCCAGTCAAGAAGCATCGCCATGTTACCGTAATAATTATTTTGATAATATGCAGCAAAAGTTTGAATACCCAGTGCTCTTGTAGTGGTTGTAAATGGTATGGCGGATGTCCATACATTTATTTCAGAAATGCCTACATGCAACTGCTCGTTGTTATACGCAGTTCTCACATCATTCCAGATAGCATAAATATTATTCACTGTATTTTGTACATCACTTCCGTAATGAGTAAAGAGGCTTTCGGTACAGTCAACAAAAACAAATATGCATTTATCTGATGGGTTGGCAACTTTGCCAGTTTCATTTTTTTTATTTTTTTTAAGTCTTTCAATATCTCCTGCAGTGGGAGGTAGTGTGCCGCAGGAAAATGGCTTTGAAGGAAATTTTGTTTCTTGCGAATTATATAGAGCATAATTATTTGCGTGTAACTGTTTTTCCAGACAAATGCTAATACCGGGCAGAATGGCCTGCATTGAAATGAACCCCGGAGCCAAAGTAAGCATTACTTCGTTTTTGCCTTCCATGCCTCTGATGCGCCCACTGTATAAAAGGGGAATGGCAATATCATTGCTGTAGGCAGCATTGTTAATTTTCACCCTTACGTCATTCATGGGCTGCAATACCATATCTGCAAGCATATCATTGCCGTTCTCATCTTTTATTGGTAAAGCAAACTGTGCGCCTTTTGATTTGTATAGCTCGTTCACAAGCTGTTCATTCAGTTCAACTTCCTGGTATTTGCCAAATTCTTTTTCAGATTTGTTCACACTGCTTTTCCATAAAGATGAAATGAGCTTTATGTCCTGCGAATACGATGTAAAAAGCCGGGTAGATAAAATCAGTATAAATATTAATTTTTTCATCTTAGATTTTTTAGAAGTTTTTAGTTCTGTTGTTTCTTCAGTGCTTCCACTTCTTTTTTTATCTCGATGATATACAAGGTGAGTTCTTCAATTTTTTCCATCATCTTTTTTTGTGTGTCGCCCAGGTTTAAACCGTTTCTTTTTATTTCTGCCGCTGAAGGGATATTGGGAAGATGTTTATTTTCCTGAATGAATTTTTCTACTTCTGATAAAGGAGTCAGTCTATAGCTTTTGTCAAAAACATAGTCTGCCCAGTTATTTTCTACTGTTACTTCATAAGCACGGATTTTTCCAACTACTGAAAGTTTATAAGTAGGATTATCGGTTCCAATACCAACATTGCCTGTTGCTGCAGCAACAAAAATTCTCGAAGAGCTGTTGGAGAAAATGCGCATGTTAGTATTGGAAAATGTACCTATACCCGCAGAAGTGCCACCAATCTGCGTAGCAATGATATTGCCCCCATCGCTGGTGTGAGAAATACCCCATTTATTATTGGGCGTACGAACGGTAAAGCGCCCAAATGGTGGAACAAAATTGTCACCCACAATTACATTACCATCTGGTATCATCTGGATTCTGCCAAGTGCGCCTGCACTAAGGCGCAAAATATGTTCGGTGGCGGTGCCAAGACCTGCCGAAACGCCACCGATAGATTCACCAACAACAATAGAATCAGTTCCATTTCTCCCGATATGGTTCCAGCCGGAAGTATTGTAAGGCGATTCGATGGTGAGCCTCATATATGGATTATTTGTACCAATACCTACATTGCCCGTATTGTTGTTGTAAATGTGCGTACCATCAGTATCCCAAAAATTTGGGGTCGGAGCTCCGCCTGTTGTAAGCTCCGTCCAGCCTGCGGTTTTATAGTACCAAAAACTTTCTGTTTGGTTATCGTATACCAACAGGCCAAGGGCAGCATTAGCCACGCCCGTTCTTTCTGCACTAGTCATGCGGGGAATTAATAAACCCTTGCTGGTGCTTTTAATATCCAGCAAGGCACTTGGGTCTGGCACGCTGGCATCCTCATTTATGCTTACACTTTGTGCATAAGTACACAGATTATTAAGAGAAACAAATAAAATGATGATCAGAATTTTCATGATTAAATATTTATGGTGATGATGTAGATTAAAATATTACTTGGCTTCCAACGTCGCCAGTCTTTTTTCTAAAAGGTCTATCTGTTTTTGCTGTGCCATTATAATTACCTGCTGCTTCCCCGCTATTGCCGGGATTTCGCTTTGCTCAAGCTGCTTCGTTAATTTTTCTATCATTAGTTGTTGCTCCTGCATAGCTTTTACCAGTGGCACTACAAAACTTTCATAGCTCAATGCATAGAGCTCCTTGTTGCTTTGCGGTTTGCGCAACCCGCTAAATTCATAGCCAGAGGCGATGGCCGCCTGCTCTACTTCCTGCGCCAGGAAACCGCTGAATTTTATTTTTTCCACATCATACTTGCCCGGAAAATCTGCTGTTTCTTTATTGTCTGTTAGCCTAACCATTTCCTTAATGCTTTTATAATAAGTAACCGGGTTGAGAAGCATAATAAAATCGAGGCCTTTTACTTCTTCTTTAATAGCTGTTTTTATTCTGGCATCAGAAAAAGTAGCCCAGGGGTTGTTGGAATAATAACCGGTAGAGCTGAAATTACCCATGATTACCTGGTTATTGGCACCGTTTAAAATATCGTAGTTACCAATACTTATTGTATTGT
>Ga0209181_10009051_pt1 | contig 13206 bp, 19 predicted proteins | sample MAT05_FD_187208 | JGI IMG/M metagenome (GOLD analysis project Ga0209181, IMG submission 187208) | Freshwater microbial communities from Lake Fryxell liftoff mats and glacier meltwater in Antarctica - MAT-05 (SPAdes) (version 2) | ecosystem: Environmental > Aquatic > Freshwater > Ice > Liftoff... | reverse complement strand
CGCATTCCTCGATCATGCCACCCCAATCCTCAACGGCGTGGAACTCGCTGAGGCGATCGAGGAGTATCCCTCGCTCCGTCGGCTGCAGATCGTCTCCCTGACGTCCGTCGATCGTCAGCCGAATCGGAAGGAACGGGAGGCACATCCCCGGCTGAAATGCCTGCCCAAACCGATCCGACCCGGACCTCTCCGAGAGGCGATTTCCGCCGCCGGCGAAGACTGCGGCGCGACGCCGCCGATCGCGGACAGCATGCCGTCCGACCGGCAGACCGCGGCCCTTTCGACCGTTCGCATCCTCGTCGCCGAGGACAATCCGGTCAATCAGCGCGTCGCCCGGATGCAGCTGCAAAAGCTGGGCTATCGAGCCACGATCGTCGCCAACGGGCAGCAAGCCCTCTCTGCCGTGCAGAGCCAGCCATTCGACGTAATCCTGATGGACTGTCACATGCCCGAACTCGACGGTTTCGAAACGACGCGTCGCATTCGTGTATGGGAAAAATCGCGACATCGGAACGGAGAGCGTTTTCCCGCGCTCCACATCATTGCCATGACCGCCAACGCGATGGTCGGCGATCGGGAAAACTGCCTCGCAGCCGGCATGGACGACTATCTCAGCAAACCCGCCAAGCCGGCAGATCTCCTCGCCGCCCTCGCTCGGAGCCCTTTCGCGGTGTCACGCAAGTGAACATCGCGCCGTCGGCTTAGGCAGCCCCTCTGCAGGATAACCTGGATACTCTCCGACCGACCGATTCGAAGAGTATCGGTGCGAGAATGGTCGAGTCGGGATCGGGCGGGATCTGCGGGATTGGGTTTGGAGTCCGGCCTTCAGGCCGCGCTGGAAGGTTGCGATCGACGGAACGGGCTGAAGTCCGGACTCCGAACCGAGATCGTCGAGTCGGAAGCCGGAACGCCTAAACGTCTGCGGTGCTTGCCGTCAAAAAACCGAACGATTAGGGCCGTCGGTAGTCTTCTTAGCCTTCACCCAATCGGTCGAACGCCCTCGGATCATATGCCTTGGGACTCTTTCCTCAATACCTCAAGTGCCGACGACAGGTCCGCTACCGGCGCGTGCGGCCGCGATCCACCGGATGACCGTGCGCACATGCCGCAGTCAGCGGCCCTCGACACGTCCCACGGGTGCCCTGTTTCGGCGGCACTTCGAGCGCAAAAACGATCGGAGGCAGACAGTCCGAAAAGATCTGGCACAGGGTGGAATGCTCTGGGGCGCGCTGCAAGTCGCCCTGTAAATCCGGAAGTTCCCAAAAACTTGAAATTCGCTTATCTGCAATAATCAGCTACTTACGCCAATGGTGGACCTTACTGGACTCGAACCAGTGATTCAAAAACCTACTACGTATAATCTTGTCTACCTAGGTAAAAGACGGAATGAAACACTTGAAAATGACATGATACGTTGCCAGTGTCGTTGCCATGGCATCAATTCGCCGGAAATTGGGAAGCAAATATTGGTTCGCTTGCTTCTACCGCGAAGACGGCACCAGGACCCAGGTCAGCACCAAGAGCACCCAACGCAAGGAGGCGTTGAAGATCGCCGACGACCTCGAACGCGCACACAAAAACAAGGCCACCGAGTCGCAAATGCGAAGGGTCCTGTCAGACTTGAATGAGCGGCTGACCGGCGACCCCCTGAAATCGGCCACCCTCACCGAGTACGTCGAAAAGTGGCTCATAGAAAAGGAGGTTAGCGTTGCTCGCGTTTCGTTCCTGGCCTACCGGACGGCCGCGCGTGCTTTTTTGAAGTACCTGGAGGCCAAGGCGACCCTACCCCTTAGCCACATCACCGGCAGCGACGTGATGGCATTCCGCAACGCCGTCCGACGTCGGACGACCGAACGAACGGCCAGCAATCAACTGAAGATCGTCCGCGTCATGCTGGATTCCGCCCGGGTGGGCGGGTACGTCGAAAAGAACGCCGCAACCGACGTTCCCGTCTTTGAAAAGCAAAAGGGTACGCGGCGGCCGTTTAAAGTTGGCGAGTTGAAGCGCCTAATGGTCTCTGCAACCGGTGAGTGGCGAGGCCTTATCTTGGCCGGCCTTTATACGGGCCAACGATTGAAAGACCTCTGCTTGCTGACTTGGGCGAGCGTCGATTTTGCCGGCAATCAAATTTCCCTTACGACGTCGAAAACCGGCCGGGACCAAATCATCCCGATGGCCACACCGCTCGCCGATGACATGCTTTCACGTGTCTCCGACGATCCCAGGGGTTACGTCTTTCCGCAGACGTCCGCTTTGGTTCTGAAGGACGGCGACGTCGGCCGCGTGTCTCAGGGGTTCTACGATTTACTTGTTAAAGCTGGCCTGGCCGAAGAACGCCTTGGGAAGGACGAATCCAAGGGCATCGGCCGATCGGCGGCGCGGGCTACGAGCCCGCTGACATTCCATTCGCTGCGCCACACCGCGACCTCGATGCTGAAGAATGCCGGCGTGACCGAACTGGTGGCCCGCGACCTGATAGGCCACGATTCCGCGGAGGTGTCGGCGAACTACTCGCATGTCGACGAGGAATCGAAACGCAGGGCGATCCAAGGACTGCCAGACATCACCAAATGAACATGCTCGACCGGACGGAGTGGGATTTTCGAGACGTTACCGACGCCGCGGCTGTCTGCGGCTGGGAGTTTGCCCGGGAAGCGCCGATGGGGGAAACTTGGGAGCCGTGGGGGAAACTGAACGAGAAGACGAAAGTCTCGCGCGTGAAAAGATCATACCAGTTTTGTCAGAGGGGAGACACTACGCGGACGCAGTCAAACGAATTTCGTCCAAAGAGGCAGTATTTGACTCGGAGGTTTCCGAGAGCATGAGAAACGTGGACGGTGGAAAATGGGCATCGGGCCGCCTTTGCATCGCGTCGTTCCGTTTCGACCTCAAGACCTACAGCGACGACGAAATCCTAGAAGCTATGGCTCGGCACTTAGCCGACCTCCGGGGGGAGAACACGACAGCAAACCCCGAGCGAAAGGGGAAGGGCCGGGCAACCGCCTATCACGGCCGCCTCGCCAGCCTTGCGATCATGCGGCTGAGGTGGGCTCATCCGAAGGAGGAAATCATTCCGATCTTAGAGAGAGAAGGTCTGTCAGGGTGGCGACAGGACGCCGAGAAGTCAGAAAATGCTGCGTGGATAGAAAATCGTCGCGACTCGGCGCGGGACTATTTTAGGAGCCTGTTCCCTTGCTTGGACAAAGCAGACCCGAAGCGGTGGAAAACGTTTAGAGAATGCGGATTCTAGGAGTCAAAGTCTAGGGGGGCTCGAAATCCCCCGATTTGACGCCCAATACAGGGCGAGAGGTTTTGTGGTTTTATGACGGCGTACCAAATACGTCATGACACAAAACACCGTAACCCTCTCGCAAGCTCCGGTCTACTGCCCGGAGTTCGCGCCGCTCCCCACCCGGGGGCTCTGACCTTTCACCGGCCAGTCACGAATCGGTCTCTATCGGCTGGAGGCCGAGGGCAAGATCAAGCTCGCCCGTCTCCGCCGTCCCGGAAACCTCAAGGAAAGGACGTTCATCCCGGTCCAGCAGGTCCTGGCCTACGTTCGGTCTGCAATGGTCTACGTGCCCAACTCGGAGGCTGCGTCCTGAGCCTCACCGAAGACGAGACAACAGCACTCCTCCGCGACATGCGACGCAGCGGACGGGCAAACCTTCTGTCCTACCTCGCCGCTCAGCAACGTGGATACGCGCCGCGATACGGCGACCACCCGGCAATCGCTCGTCACAACCAAATGAAGCACGACCACTACGAAGCGGCTCAAGCTTTCATCGAAAGCCAACATATCCAGTTTCCGACTACACGAACATGAACGGACCACCCTTGCACGAAAAAGCCCCGGGGCACGAAACCCGAGGCTCTTTTCAAAACAGACCTTACAACGTTCCGGAATCTGTGAGCGACAACGCCGAACGTCAAGTACGACGCCCGGGAATCTCGCCCGAAGTGCTCGCCGCGGCCGGTATCCGCCACGTTGACGCCATCGAGGCCAAGCGCTTAGTCGGCTACGAAGTCGCCGGCATCCTGATCCCATATCACGAGCTGGACGGGTCGGCGATGCGAACACCCGATGGAAATCCGTTTGTCCGGCTTCGTCTCGACCTTCCGACTACCAGCGCAAAATTTCTCTCCCCCCGCGGGAGCGGTGCCCGTGCCTACTACCCGCCCGGACTGCGCAAGTTGCTCGTGCCGGGATGCACTCTGCATTTGGTGGAAGGCGAATTTAAGGCGCTGGCGCTCGTCGACGCCGGCTTTGTCGCAGCGGGCATCGGTGGAATTTCTTCCGCGTGTCGACGGTGTGAGGAGGTTTGCGCGTGAGTACATTTCAACTACTGCCCGACCTCACCGAGTCGCTCGCCGTCGTCCGGACGGGAAGGATTGCGTTCTGTGGAGATTCAGACACCGCCCTGATTCCCGACTTCAGCCGCGAGGCCGTGAAGATCGCGGGACTCGTCAGCGTGCCGGTAATACTGCCAAGGATACCACTCGACGGCCCGAAAGCGCCCGATGACCTGCGCGAGATCCACGGGGACGCGTTTCCTGCACTCTGGCGTTCGATAGTCGATAAAGCCGAACCTGTCACGCGCGACACCAAGCCGGCCGCACTCGCCGTCAGGCTCTTGCGTCGCGCGGCCGATGCGCTTGGTCGGCTGACTGGAGACGCACTCGACAAGGCTCGGGAACGGCTGGTGAAGCTCGCCGCCGCGTACAGAGGCGAGCCGCTATCACTTGCGTCCATCGAAGAGCTCGCCGCCGCACACGCCACGCTGCCACGAACCACGCTCCGCGCTGCCATCGAACAACTGGTTGAGGAGCGTCAGCCGGCGCAGCCTTCCGCGAAGCTGGACGATGAATCCACGCTGATCCTGCCGAGCGCCGATCTATCGATCAACGAGTCGGCAACGGCTATCTTTGGCCGGATTGCAGAAACGAAGACACTGTTTTACCGCGGAGGACGCATCGTTGAGATCGGAAAGGATTCTGACGGCGCACATCGACTGGAGCCCATCGACTCATCGCAATTCCGCAGTCGGCTGGAGGCCTACGCGAATATATATGTGCACAGATCGATGCCGGACGGCACCCGCGTACTGAAACCGACGCTCTGCCCGGACGAGGTTGCCAAAGCACTCCTCGTTTCGCTCCCGGCCCGCGAGTTGCCTCCCACCGTCAACCGGCTGGCAGGTTGTCCCGTGCTCGTGAACGACGGCCGGGCAATGCGCGTCCTTGGCCCGGGCTGGCATCCGACCTGCGGAGGGATCTTCATTGCAGGCGGAGAAAATCCGCCTCGCGTTCCACTCGACGAGGCCGTCGAGACGATTGTGCAGCTCGTTCAAGATTTCGATTTTCCATCCGAAGGCGACCGAAGCCGCGCGCTCGCCTCGTTCATTTCGCCAGCGCTACGATTCGGCGGGCGGCTGACGGGACATCTGCCTATTGACTTGGGTGAAGCCGACTCGTCGCAGTCAGGCAAGACGTACCGGCAAAAGTGCGTCGCTGCGGTTTACCGCGAAACGCCCAACACCGTAGTTCGAAAAACTGGAGGCGTTGGCGGGCTCGATGAATCCATCGGGCCAAAGCTTGTCGATGGCCGGCCGTTCATTCTATTCGACAACCTTCGCGGTCGATTTGATTCCGCCTACTTGGAGGCTGTCTTGACTGCACCCGGTTCCATGCCGGCGCGCGTACCGCACCGGGGAGAGGTTCAGGTCGATTCGAAGGGATTCATCTTCATGCTCACCTCGAACGGCGTTGAGACGACACGGGACTTGGCGAACCGGGGATCAATCATTCGCATCAGGAAGAAACCGGCCGGATACACGTTCGCCCAATTCCCTGAAGGCGACATCCATCAGCACATCGTCGCGAACCAGCCTCGTTTCCTCGGGTGCGTCTTCGCCATCGTTGCCGAGTGGGTCACACGAGGACAGCCTCGGCCCCGAGAGCACAGACACGACTTCCGCGAGTGGGCGCAATCGCTGGACTGGATCGTCCAAAACCTCCTGAGGGCGGCACCGCTGCTCGATGGCCACGAAGACGCCCGCTCTCGCGGAAGCGATCCGCGCCGCAACTGGCTTCGTTCGCTGTATCGCACTCCTAGATACCCACCGCATGGGCGAGTTCTACCCGTCGCAGTTGGCGGAGTTCGCTGTTGAAGGCGAGATCCTGCCGCCGAACGTCAAACCCGATGCCGACGAACCGAACGTTGCTCGGGCGATTGGCAAGATCATGGCCGTCGCGTTCGGTGGAAACGATTCCATCGAGGTCGACGGCTTCACTGTTACTCGCACCAAGCGTTACTCAGAGACCGCAGAAAAACAGGTTTCGGTCTATTTCATCGCAGACCAACAAAAGGCCGCTTGATGCAAACATCGGACACACTCCCGTCAAACCGCCAATCCCGTCAATGTCTAGAACCCTTAGGAAAACATATACGTTTTTCAGAGAGTTATAACCATTGGCGGGATTGGCGGGAGACGAACGAGCCTGACCCGCGGTTTGCGCCGATTCCCCCAAAGGTGGGCATCGTTGAGGCTAAACCGGCCGCTATTTCATCGGCGGCACCCACCGCGCCGACCGCACCCGCGAACACAGCGAACGCCGACACCGAGGCAAGACCACTACTGATCCCACTCGAACCGCCGTTCGTCGACGGCCAACGCTACCGCGAAGCCCAATCTACCGAACGTGCAACCCGGCTCGACCTGTTCGTCGATGACGCATCCGGCCCGTGGATCCGCCGGCACGGCGTACTCCTCGCCGTATCGGAGACGGTCCTACGTCGCAGCCAATGACCACGCAACACACCATGAGGGCCAACACCGCAGCAACGTGCTTCGGCGCGCCAGCGGGCACGCAATGGGGCAAGGACGGTATCCGTAAATCGGAACAGATACCCGCCGCCGGTAAGGATTCTTTTCCCGGCCCTATCGCTAGGCAGGGGTCAAAAAAGTGCAATACGCGGCTATGAGAAGCGTTTTTCGAAAAACCCACACATCAACCGACCAACACATGAAAAGGCACATTACCTTTGATTCCATCCCCAAGCCGCGGCCGTTCTCAGGCTGAACGAACGGTTCCTTCTCGCCGCACGCTCTCTCGGTTCGATGGCCTTTAGGAATGGCCGCGTGAGAGCCGGCGATCTCGTGTCCTTCCTCGAAGAGAACGTGCAGCAAATAAACCATACGGTATCCTACGATGCATCGAGCCGAACACCGGAGCCACCGCTACGTCTTGGCGTGCACATCGTGGCCCGCGTGAAGGGAACCTTCGCCGAATTGACGGAGCGCGAGACCGAGGGGAAACAATTCCGCGGAAGACAGATTGCGCAGGCGATCCGCCGCGAACTCTCGCACGAACTTGCCGCACGCCTCGCCGGCAAGCCGGTCGACGAAGTAGCGGCAGAGATTGACGCGGTACGCTGTCGCATCCTCGAACCTCACCGGGGGAAGGTCTGATATATGGACCACGCATTCGAAAACGGTCGCAGGGTACCGGTCACATCGTCGACTTACGACGCGTTCGACGTGGACCCCACCGCGGTATTGCTCGCCGCACGAGAGGCAACCGCTCGCGTCATCGACCTCGCCACGGAGTCGCGACGTCCCGAGTGTGCCGGCCGCCGCGTCCTGGCAATGGCTTGGGTACTCGGTGCGATGCCTGTGACCAGGACACAGCTTGACCTTGCCCGCTTGCTCGGATGCTCGGAGCCGCACACGTCTAGGTTAATCTTTATGGCGAGACTCTCCCTACGTAATCCTCCCTCGGATATGCGTACAGGTTAACTTTTGGTGCGTTTCCCCCGGTAGTATACGATGCCACCTTCCACTCAGTCCAACGCCGTCCGTCGGACACGAGACCCATTCGAGGAGCACCTCGGCAAATTCATCGCCGCGCAGGGGTGCAGGACTCCCGATGAGGCGGACGACTTCCGGTTTGCCTGCGGACGCTTGGCGATCGAGTTGGGCATGGGGGGTCCCGCTTTCAATTCTCTGCTCTTCGCCGAACTCCGCCGCCGTGCCGGCATGGCCACCAACGCCACGGTTGCCCTTCATTTCCGCATTTCACGGGCACAGACGCCGCTTGAATTCGAAGTCCCTGCCCCGGCCCTCATGGCCGAGGGAACCGCCGCCGCCGGTGAAGTTTCGGAATACGAGTCGAAGCTTATCGAGGCCCGTGCACGCGAACAGGCGGCAGCGCAGAAGGTACGCAAGATCCAATACCTCACCAAGGAGGTGGAGCGGATGCGCCGCGCCCTCGACGACATGGAGACGTGGCCCGCATCGATCGAGGCCCGGATTGCCGGACTCGAGGATTTGATAATGACCCAAGTTTTCGACCTCCCGCCCAACGTCTCGATGGGGAGTCCGTTGTCGTGGGCGATGAATGTAGACGAAAACCTCGCCACCCATAGGGCCACGCTCAAGGCGCACCCGGAACGCATGAAGAGAAGCCGCGCCGTCTTAGCGAAGGTCGAGACCGATTTAGCCGAAAGCAAGCGACCTCCACGCCGCAAGCATCGAGTCACCACACGAAGAACAAAGCGCACACACCCAAGGCCATCGGCGGCGCGAAGTTTCTCTGCGTGACGGCTTGCCACAAAGTAGCACCGCGAATCCACGAACTGCTCAAGGGCGACGTCGAGGACCATATCCAGGCCTACGAGGAACTGAAGCGAACCGACCCAGACGAGGCCGGCGCAATCGATCTGATGATAGAGATATTCGAATCACTCTCGACGCTCGCGCTCCGAAACAAGCCGGCCGCGAGCTGAAACAACTCTTACCAGAATCACCAACAAACACGTACTACCATGGTCCGACTCAACTTACTCGACATCGCGAAACTCAACGGGAACGACCCCGCGTTAAAACTCATTGAGGCGAACATCCGCCACTCTCCCGAGGCGGAGTTATTTCCGTTTCGCACGATCAAAGGCACGTCTTACAAGACGGGCATTCGCACCGGCCTCCCAACGGTCGGCTTCCGCAACGCCAACGAAGGCCAGACGCCTTCGAAATCCACCTTTGAGCAGAAGGTCATCGAGGCGTTCATTTTCGGTGGTCAGATCGCGGTTGACGCCGCCGTCGCCGATGCCGACGAGCAAGGCGCGGACCACGTCAAAGAACTCGAAGCCTCTGGCGTTACCATGGCGTCAATGCGCGCAATCGGCACTCAGGTCTGGTACGGCGTTACGAGCGACGAGAAGGGCTTTCCAGGCTTGAAGGCTGCAACGGCGTTCGGTACCGTGACTACAAACGGCGACGCGATCACAAGCGACGCAGGCGGCACCACTCCGCAAACAGGATCTTGCGTGTACGCCGTCAAACTCGGTGAAGAAGACGTGACTCTCATCGGCGGAAACAATCGCGGGTTCACTCTGCGCCCATGGAGGCAAGAAACCATCACGAACGTCGCCGGCCGGCAGATCGACGCCTTTACATCCAGCCTCACCGCTTGGATCGGACTACAGTTCGGGCACGAGAATTGCGTGCGCCGTATTTGTAACCTGACTACGGAAGAGGCCCGCAGACTGAACGACCGACTGCTCGCCGACATGTTCGAAACGTTCCCCGTTGGCTTCGTTCCCGATGCCATCTTCATGTCCCGCCGCTCGCGCAAACAGTTGCAGGCAAGCCGCACCCTCGTGCTTACGGGTCCGGCACGGTCCGTCCCGACCAACCCGCGCTTTCGCCGTTGCCGACGCACTACGAAGACGTGCCCATCATCGTTACCGACTCGATCGGCGTTACCGACGCAATCGAAGTCTAATTACTTTCCGTCGCCATTTCATCGGCGGATTTTGGGTTGGGTTGTTGCCCGCTCCGGAGGCGTCTGGGGCGGGCTTTTTGTGCCCAAGTGCTTCACGTAGAGATTTATGCTCAATTTATGGGCGAGCAATGGAGTGCGATCCACAACACGAATGGCGTAAATGCTTGCGGGTGTTGCGGGAACAGTAGATCAAAATAACTTTTCTCCAATGTTGGTCGATTGATCCACAGGAAAGAGGAGCGATGGCTATTTATGGTAACCCAGCAAACAGACTTCCCCAACTTTATCTCCCCTAACGATTGGCAGTCAGTCCAAGATCTGATCGAAGAGGTTCAGCGAGAAGAGCAGTGTGCTATATTCGCAAAGACCCTATTCCAGTGGGACTTAGCGGTTAAAATGTTTCGGAAGGTCGAGATGAAACGATTCATCATTGGCACCCCTAATGAACTTGATTTTAAGTTTCACGCAATTTGTCTGGGCGCTTTGGTGTCGCTGGGAAGCGCATTGAGTTTTTCGGCTCGAGGATTTGCCGTGGAAGAATTGCAAAAATTCAATGTCACGCGCGATCAGATCGAGGCCTACGTGGAAGAACTGAAACAATCTTTTCGCGAGTGGCATCACGGCTTTACCAAGCCAGAAATCAAATCTCTAAAGAATTTGATTTTCGGTGAGGCCTGAAATCATCGTCACTCTTCACGAAGCGAAATACGACCTGCGCTTTGGATTAGGTAAGGACAAAGACGTACTTATGAAAAAGTACCAAGACGCGCTGGCTGCAGCCGCGCAGAAGTTTGGGGTTATGGGACCACAAATCGAAGTAGCTGTCGCGCAAGACTTTGGCCTGTGGGTGCGGCAAGAGCGCCTGCCCAAGATTCCCCCTTCAGTAAATTCCAGAGATTAAGCGAAATTTTCCAGTGCTACGGCTTTAGCGTTTTTCCAGCCCGTCGCCGCCCGTAACAATCCGTAACGCCCCCGAGCGTTGGTTTTGCCAACCCCCGACGTGTACTTTTTGTACAGCCCGAGCGTTGCGATCTGCAACGCCCATCAGCGTCACAAATTGTGTCGCTCGTGCCTGCGCAACAAAATGTGTCTCTCGTCCTGCGTTCAGAAAGTGAACGCGCAGAGACGAAAGAATCGTCGCACCAGCGCCGGTGGAGAAATTCCCCACCTTTGAAAAGCCTGTCGCCAGCGTGCGGCCAATTCGAGACGTGGAATATTCATCCACGTCTAAACGTGAAACACGCAATCGACGTGCGTTCGTCAAAAGGGTCAAAAACGCGGAAACGTGGGCATTTTTGTAGTGCCGATTTCGCGGAAAGTGGGCCTGTCTTGCGGTTCCGATTCGTTACCGCAAGACTTCTTCGGCCAACCGCCCGTCGCCTTCGGCATGTCCTTCAAAAACGCGCCCATCTGCCGCTCGGCCAGAAGGCGGACCTCGGTTGCGCGGTTGACGGTTTCGACGCTGGCGTTGGTGCGCTGCGTTCGCCCCGGCTCGCGATCTCGAATAGACCAAGGCCGGTTCAACCCGACACCGCGCCCTCGCCCGAAACGGCGGGGGCTTTCTTGTGCTAACAATGGGCGGAACCCCGGCCATGTCGCTTCTCGCCACGTTCAATCCAATTCCACTCGAAGTCGAACTCAGTGCCAGAATCGTGAGAAATCGTTACTTCCGACTCAAAGTCTTTCCCCGGGAAAATCCTCGGAAATTCGAGCAATCCCAGCTCCTTACAGTCATGAAGGAAAAGGGCGGGCTGCCTTGGCCTCGGCAAAAACTTAATCGCGAATGCGATAATCGGAGCATCGCCATCATTGTGAATAGTCAAGAAATCACGCCTCCCCGATGGCCGGTAATTATTAGAAGGATCAACCGCTACAAACAGATCGTGTCTATGCACGAACTGAGGGAAGAGATTGGAAAGTCTTTTAGGCTCGGACTTGTACGCGAGGATCAGAGAACCCACTGCAGTGACAGTCTCCACGTAATGCTCAACCTCCTCCGGGTTTTGGTGGATCCAAAACAAGCAGCCGAAGAAACCGGCAATCGCCAAAATTATGAAAACAACGCGCACGTACCCATAAGCGTGCCCACTCTTCTCGGCACAATCTAGAACGTATGAAAAAAACGCGAGACGCGTTGCCAGTTTCGTTGCCAGTCGGGCTATTTTACGACCCTTAATTATATTTTGACCCCTTATCATCAGCTACTTACGCCGATGGTGGACCTTACTGGACTCGAACCAGTGACCTCTTCCATGTCAAGGAAACGCTCTAACCAACTGAGCTAAAGGTCCACAAATTTACGGTCGGCGAGTAAGCAGGAAACCCGGGGGTGGGTGCAAGAAAAAATCTCAGGCCGGTTGCTCGGAAAAATAGGCTTCTGCCCGCGCTCGATCGACGCCGATCTGTGCGACCAAGGCGTCGAGGCCGGCGAATTTTCGCTCTGGCCGCAGAAACGAGAGCCATTCGACACGCACCGGGTCTGCTTCGACCAGGTCGCAGGAACCGAGAACGTGAACCTCGAGTCGCGGTTGCGTGTCGTTCTCGATCGTGGGGCGCAACCCGTAGTTGGCGACGGCCGGGAGCCAGCGCCCTGCATCGTCGTCCATGCGTTTTATCCGCACGACGTAGACGCCTAGTCGCGGAACCAACTCGGGGTTCCACGGGACATTCAGCGTGGGAAACCCGAGGGTGCGCCCGAGACGCTTGCCGGGCGCCACCGTCCCCTCGGCGAAGTAGATGTATCCTAAAAGCGAATTCGCCTGCGCGATCCCACCCGTCTCCACGAGCGATCGAATCCGCGTGCTGCTGATCGGCTCGCCGTTGCGATTCACCCGGGGGGCGCCGAAAACCGCGATTCCCATCCGCCTGCCCTCGGAGACGAGCACGGCGACGTCCCCGCGGCGCCCCCGGCCGAAGCGCCAGTTCTCGCCCACGTAAATGGCGGCGAGACTGGGCAGCGTCTCTTTCAAAAAGGGCAGGAAAGCCTCCGCCTCGAGTGCGGCGAACGCGCGATCGAACGGCTGGGTAATGACCGCGGCGACCCCGAGCCCGAGCAACTGGCGCGCGCGAATCTCCGGCGATTGCAGCTGCTTAACGGGCTCGCCCGGACGAAAGAGCCGGCTCGGATGGGGCCAAAACGTCAACACGGCGGAAACTCCGCCCGCGCCCTCCGCCGAGCGCACGGCGGCACCGATCACCGCCTGATGGCCCAGATGAACCCCATCGAACATCCCAATCGCGAGGTGCAGGGGTTTCGCCAGAAACGCCCTAGCCTCGTGTACGCCCGCAAACGTCCGAGCCGCGTTCACAAAGCGAAACCGGGAGGAACCGCGGTCCGCACCGGAATGAGGCGGCTTTCGATGTCCGCGCGCGCCATCGCCTCGAACTCGTGGATGGTCAGCGCCTGCGCAATTCCGAAAT
>Ga0209181_10009050_pt1 | contig 13207 bp, 12 predicted proteins | sample MAT05_FD_187208 | JGI IMG/M metagenome (GOLD analysis project Ga0209181, IMG submission 187208) | Freshwater microbial communities from Lake Fryxell liftoff mats and glacier meltwater in Antarctica - MAT-05 (SPAdes) (version 2) | ecosystem: Environmental > Aquatic > Freshwater > Ice > Liftoff... | reverse complement strand
CCAGACCACTAAAAGCCCCAAACTAGCCAAGATTGCAGGTTTACGCCCTTGCCAACCCTTAGTAATCCGCGTATGCAAATAAGCAGCAAAAACAAGCCATGTAATCAACGACCATGTTTCCTTTGGATCCCAACTCCAATAAGAACCCCATGCTTCATTTGCCCATACGCCACCAGCGATGATGCCAATCGTGAGCAATGGAAATCCTAGCCCGATCGCACGATAGCTAAGATTGTCTAAGGTTTCTCCGAGAGTGAGACGGCGCAAAGATAACGGTTTGGCTTGAGGCGCGATTTCTTTCAGCATCGTTACCCCAGTCGATTGCAGATTGACAGGTTGCATAATATTGCTCATGTTTTCAACTGCAAAAGCCGCGAAAGGCTCAGGATTGAGATTATTAGCAACACTGCGAAGATTTGTACCGAAGGAACTACCTTGTAACACTACATCTTGACCGCGAGTAACAATCAAAAAAGCGATCGCTAAAATGCTACCTGTCATCAAAGCCGCATAGCTGAGCAACATCACAGTAACGTGCATCATCAGCCAATTAGATTTAAGAGCGGGAACAAGTGGCTCAGAGATTTGCATTCCTGCGGGCAAAGCCAAAGCTGCAAACGCGGTGATCCCCATCGCAAGAGGTGAGATGAAGGCACCGACCAGACGCTTGGCGGAGTCGTTGGCGCTCTTGCTACCGATACGATCAACTACCAAGTGCATTACGGTGAGACCCCATGCCAAGAAAAATAGCGATTCATAAAGATTGCTAAGGGGAAAATAACCTGCGTCAATCCACCGCGCCCCTAATAATGCAGCAATACAAAGATTAGCGATCGCCATGCCAGCATTTCCTAGCGATCGTAAATATGGCAAATTTGGAAAGGCAACGTGTACCCAAAAAATGAGCATGGTTACAAAGAGAACGGCAAATGATGAGTTGTCAAGTAAGTTCTGAAGCGCGACGAGTTGCATTCAGGCAATTCTCCAGCAGTTGTTAAAAGTTTTTATGATTTGGTTTTTAAAAGTGCATATCTTATGCATTTTTATTGTATAGCAATCAAGTAAGGCAGCGCTTCGCTTTGCCTTCGTGACTAGTCCTGTAAAGTGGCTGATGATAGATAGTTAAGCGCTATATAATTTTACTCATGACATTAAATTACCGCTCGTTTCCCTCTCAACTGCCTAATCCCGATGCACTTGGGGTGATCGTTGCACTGCATGGCTGGGGCGCAAACTGTGATGATTTAATATCGCTTGTGCCAATCGTTGGAATCCGTAATTATCAATGGATTTGCCCTGAAGCCCCATTTAACCATCCGACGCCCAACGGCAAGATGTGGTACGACTTACAGAGTCTTGATGCCGAAGGTTTAGCCAAAAGCTGTGAACTGCTCAGTCAATTTCTAGAAGATCTTCCTGCACTGACTGGGATTTCTTTAGAGAAGACATTTTTACTAGGTTTCTCGCAAGGTGCGGCAATGACCTTGGATATTGGTTTGGTATTTCCCTTGGCAGGATTGATTGCTTTAAGTGGATATTTGCATATTAGTGAAGAACAGTTACAAGAACTTGCAGGTAAAGCCCTGCCACCGATTTTGATTGCTCACGGTACGCAAGATCCAGTTGTTCCGATTGGAGTGGCTCAAAACACGCGAGAAATGTTTGAGCGATTGGGTGTAACGGTGGAATATGAGGAATATGAAATGGCTCATGAGATTCGTCCTGAAACATGCGATCGCATTCAAAAATTTGTCTTAGAACATCAAAAAACATAAAATCCAGAAATTACCAGGAATTAGAAATACTTGCAAAGTAGATCTATTTAATTTCTAGGTTTTATAACTAGTCAATTTTTGATATGACAGTGTATTGTTAAAGTTGAAATAAAAACCTATATATTAGGAGATATTATATGAATCTTTCAGATACTCAAGTTTTGACAGCACTAGTAGTTGCCCTGTTTCCAGCAGTATTAGCGGCTTTATTAGGCTCTGCTCTTTCCAATTCCTAGTCCTCATCTCCCTATTTTTTTATTGCCTAGAGGTTGTGAATGGTTGCCAAACGAGACTTATCTCCGCGTTTTTCTCCAGAAGTACCAAAACAAGCCCTGCGCCGATCGCATGGTCAGTTAGGGCGGACTGAAAACGTGAGAATGAATTCGCTTAGCAGTCATTCTACCTCTGGTGGCAACTTGACACCTATCCGTATGCCTGCCAATCCTGCTTTTAATGGTGCAAATAATTACAGCGAGGCAGTTGCTCATACCGTCCAGCGCAAGAAAGATAAATTTTGCCGCGCTAAAGCTACTGAATCGCTTATCGTGATTGCTGTCAATTTGGCTTTGTCACTTGCTGCGATCACGGCAATTACGAAATTACTACCCTATCAGTCATCGCAGAAAGAACGACTTGACGAGCTTACAACAGAGGTAAACTCGGTCGAGCAGCGTGTAAATGGACTTCGCGAACAGTTACCCCAAACCTTAAATTCTGGCAAGTCTCAAGATGCACTATTGAGAAAGCAAGGCTGGATCAAAAACAATCAAATGACAATTAAACTTCTAGATCCATCCGAAATTGCATCACCCTACAATGATGGCGTGATGCCCACCACTACAACCGCCCAAAGGTTTAACAATCGCTAAAACTAATTTGTCTTTATTGCTCGCGTTCTAACTCAATCAACCGAATCGCTAATAAAATTTCAGCTAGCATTCTTTGCCAAGCATAGTACCAACCTGCCCATCCGTCCAAAATTCCACCTTTAAGAATTAAGCAATAAAGCAAAATTATAATCGGGGCAATTATTTTGAGTTTACGCAGGCGATCGCCAAAACTTAATTTACTTTGAGGAGTTGTAAATAATTTCTTAGCTTCAATCAGTAAATATCGATCTTGAGACTGCAACCATCGACTTAATGACTTGCGATCGTCATGGTTAATATAAGCTTTAAGATTGCCAGACTTACCCTGAACTTCGAGCAATTGCGTATGTCCATCTTCAATATAAATAGCCTTAGTTTTCTGAAATAGGACTTGACGTGGTGGTAATAGAGCCGCTCTCAATGGTTTCCCAAATACATAGTAACGAAATCGAGCAAAATAGCCATTAAGTAATTCAGGCTTTTCAGTTTCAAACATGAATAGAAGGTCTCTAACCATTTCCTCTGATAACACATAGTCTGCATCAAGAGAGAGAACCCATTCAGAATTAATTTGCTCCAATCCATAGTTCCATTGGATTGTATGTGTATCAAATTTGCGTTGATAAACGCTTACTTGAGGATAAACAGCCAAAATCTCTAAAGTTTTATCATCGCTAAAACTATCAATTACAACGATTCTTTTTGCCCAAGTTAAACGAGCTAATGTACGTTCAATATTAGGAGCTTCATTATAAGTAAGAATTAATGGTGTAATGTGCTCTAGCATATTTATCTAGTTTCCCATTTTTAACCAACTAAATATTGTCTCAACTGTCAGCTCTAAAGAGATTATTTCTAAACTTGGTAAGCGATCGCTATTTGCCATTAATACAGGCTGTTGATTTTGCTGAAATGCCAAAATACTGCGATCGCTTGGATCGAGAAACCAACCTAACTTACTACCATGCTGGAGACTATGCAAAATCTTACCAATCACTTTGTTTACATTCTGGTCTGGTGAGAGAATCTCAATAATCCAATCTGGCGCAAGATTAAAGTTGTCAGGTATTTCGCCATCTGCTAGAAATGGAATGTTTTGCCATTGAAAAGCTGCGATATCTGGAACAATAGAACGTTCATCAAAAGTACATCTTAGTTCTGGGAAAGCATATGCGATTTTCGGTAATTCAGAGGCTTGATTGATTTCTTGGCAAAGTTTACCTTGCAGTCTACTGTGTCTTCCTTTTGGCATAATTTTTTGTGTAATCTTATTGTCGATATATTCGCTAGCAGGCTCGGTTTCTGGCAATTGTAGAAACTCATTTAGAGTAATGGTCTTGATAGGTGTTGCAATCATAAGTATCTGACGATTGGGGTGATTGGAAAGCCTTATAAATTCGATGAAACTAGCATAGATTTCATGATAAATGGGAATCTTCCAGCAAATTCAAACATATTTGTCATGATTTACTTTCTAGTTTTTGAAAAATTATCAATGATCGCTTGATCAATGATCGCTTGATAAATCTTAGCAAGCTGATTGCTAATTGATTGCCAACTATAATTTGCAGAAATAATTTGTTGGTAGTTTTGTCTATTGTGTACGGTTTTCTCAAAGTTTTGGAAAAAATTTTCTAATGTAGTTACGATCGCCTTGACATCTAGTTTGGTGACATAACCGATCGTTTGTGCTTTGACCATTGGCGCGATCGCTACACCATCGGTAATTAGTACAGGAGTTCCAGCCGCTAAAGCCTCGATAGCAGAGATGCCAAAATTTTCGGAATGGGATGTCAGGGCAAAAATATCCGCACCTTGGAGGTAAAGATTTTTAGTTTCGCCTTTGACGAAGCCGATCATGTGAGTGCGATCGCAAATGTCGTGATTTTTTAGTAAATCTTTAATTTGATTGACATAATCTGGCTCACCACTGCCTGCGATCACCAAAGCAAAATTGTATTCTTTTAATTTGCTAAGAGCCGAGATCAGGTATTCCAATCCTTTCTTAGGATGAATACGCGACATAAATAGAATTATCGGACGTTGATCGGGAATATGGAGAATTTCGCGTACTTGCGTTTTAGCATCTAGAATTGGAGTTGGGACGTATACTCCGTGGGGCAAGATAAAGTTAGGAATATTTAATCCTAATTGATTAAATTCTGTCTTCTCTTGCTCTGCTGTAAAATGGAGTGATTTACTATGCAGTAGATTAGAACGCTCGATCACATTGAGATAGATTTGTTTACGAAGTTTACTTTGTTGCAATGACCATTCGCATAGTTGCCCTAGTGGACGAGTTATATAAGGAACGTTTTTGATACGCGCGATCGCCATAGCGATCGTGGAAGCATATGAAAAAATTGCGTGCACATGAACTAAATCGTATTCGTTAATATGTTGCCATAGCCAAATTGTTAACGCGCCTGAAAAGGCAAACTCGCGCACAGCATTTATATTTGGCGAAAATCTAGGAAAGAATCGGATCGGCACATCGGCATATTCTCCTAAACGGTCAGTAAGTTCATAAAGAGGCACATCTAGCAAATCTTTACCATTGTCATTAGTTGTGACGATCTCAGCATCAACATCTTGCGATCGCAATCCACGCACCATCTCGATCACGGCTTGGCTAGGACCACCCCGTACTGCTGCTACTGAAGGAATTACATGGAGAACTTTCATGCTGAGATAGTCCTGCGCCAATTTTGTAAAACTGCTAAGCTCCAACGTCTATACCACTGTTTATGAGGTAAAGGAATATGATCTGGTACTTCTATATCCATTGTATAGTCGCCCCATTCATTGCCAATCCATTGTTCAAAGGGAAATGTAAATCCGTGTTTTTTGCGATTAGTAATATAGTCTGGAATCTCTGGAATCGCTTGTGTCAATAGACTTTTATTTCTTTGTAAACGAATCGATGCAGGGATTTGACTGATTTTGGCAAATAGATGACTATCGACAAAAGGGACGCGCAGTTCCAATCCCCATTTCATACTCATCACATCACTATCGCGCAACAATTGATTTCGCATATAACGACTTAGTTCAAAGTAGGAAACTTCGTCTTCGGGAGTGGGGAAATGGAGAGAACTATGATTTTCTGTTTTTGTGAAGTTTATAATCTCATTTTGTAATTGATTAACAGCATCATTTCCTAAATAAAACTGAACGAGTTGTAAGGCTTCAAGATCAGAAAAAACTCCCCGTGCTAAGCCATAGGAATTTTTAATTGAGTTTTCTTTAGTAAGAAATGCACCAAATCTCCGATATTTTGGTGATTTAGTAAATCTTTCTAGACCATTACCTACTAGTCCCGCGATCGCATTTAAAAAAGCTAATTTCTGTCTGTGAAATACCATCTTTGGCACGCTCTGAAAGGTTTTGTATCCACCAAACAATTCATCACTTCCAAGTCCAGACAATACCACTTTCATACCATGTTGATGAGCAATTTTAGATGCACAAAAAGTATTAAATCCATCGATAGTAGGTTGATCAAGCGATCGCCAATAATCTGGTAATAAGCTCTTACCAACATCGGCAGTAAGCAAATATTCTATATGTAATGTCCCAAAATGATTAGCTACTTGCCGCGCAATTGCTCCTTCATTCCACTGCTCTTCATTAAATATAATCGAATAAGTCTGTAGTTCATTTGTTTGTGTTTGTCGCGCGATTGCTACGATTGCAGTTGAATCAATTCCCCCACTTAAAAATATACCGACAGGTACATCGCTTATAAAATGATGTTTAACACTATCTACCAAAGCCGATCGTGTATTGGCGATCGCTTCACTAATACTAATTGGTCGATAATTGGGTGAATTAATTGAAGATGAACCAAAGTCAATTTGCCAGTATTTCTTTTGCTGAATCTTACCAGATTTCCATGTCAAGTTATTACCTGCTTCCAAGCATTTTACTTTTTCAATCATCGACCAAGGCTCAGATACTGAGCCATTAGTTAGATAGGTATATAGACCAATCGCACTTAATTGTTTAGGAATCCCATCGGTTGCTAGAATTGTGCGTAATTCCGAACCAAAAATCAAAGTTGAGCCTTGATGCCAATAATAAAGTGGTTTAATACCTAGCGGATCGCGAGCGATAAAGCATATTTTTTCGTAATCATCCCAAATTGCAAAAGCAAACATTCCTCGCAAAAGGCTTAGACATTCTTCACCATACTTAGCATACAGTTTGATAATAACTTCTGTATCTGTATGCGAAAAAAAAGTTTCTCCCTCATTCTCTAGCTTTTGTCTTAATTCAATAAAGTTATAGATTTCTCCATTAAATGTAATCCAATATCGTTGATTAGCAATGTGCATCGGTTGATGTCCATTTTGACTAAGATCAAGAATTGAGAGACGAGTATGAACTAAACCGACATTGCGATCTTTAGATAAATAAGTGCCATGATCATCTGGTCCCCGATGCTTAAGCGCAGTTTGCATTGCTTGAATATATTTCTCGGTCGAATCTTGCAATGACATAGTCAAAACACCCGCAATTCCACACATTTTTTATCCCTTGATTAATCCAAAAATCTTGATAGATATTTAAATATAGTTTGCTGAAAATGGTTAAATCCAAAAGCAGTAATTGTTTTTTGTCGTAATACATTAGGCTCATAAATTACTTGATTTTCATAGCTTCCTGATAAAATCCTGATGATTTTTTCGGCTATTTCTTGTAGATTATCAGGATTAATCAATACTCCGATTTCTCCGTGACATAGAGCATCGACCGCTCCATCTAAATTTCCCGCTAATACGGGTTTACCACAAGCTAAAGCTTCTAAGTAAACTATCCCAAATCCTTCTCTTTTGCTGGGCATGGCAAATAAGTCACAAAGATTATAGTAATCACACAGATATTGATCTGGGATAAATCCTGCTAATGTGACGTAATTTTGTAAATTATTTTTGTTAATGATTTGTTCTATCCGATCGCGATCGCTGCCTTTGCCAACAATAATGTAATGAACATCAGGGATAGTCTGACAAATAACTGGCATTGCTTCTAATAAGCGATCATAGCCCTTATATTGCTCGGATGAAACTAGGCGAGAAACAGTGAGGATAATTTTTTGCTCAGGTTTCAAACCGTACTTTTCTAACAAATACTGAGGTTTGGTAGCGATTTTCCAAGCTTTAGCATCAAAGGTATTATGTAAAATCCCCACTTTGTCCCGTGGCAAGCTCTGCTCTTGGCATAGGCGATTGCGAGTGAAGTGACTGACAGCAAGGATTAGATCAGCACTCTGTAAAGATTCTTTTAGTAATGAGTTTTGAATATCCCATGCTTCTACCCCATGCGCGATCGCGATATATTTCGTACCAATTATTTTTTTTAAGAGAAGGGCGATCGGTGCAAAATTTAGGTGCGTCATGATGACTAGATTTGGTTTTTGAGCGATCGCTAAACCAATTAATCGCAGAGCAAAGAATACAGTTCTAAGCGGAGATTTAATTGCACCTGAACAATAAATTTGGATATTAGCAAGATTGCTATTTTGATTAATCATATTTGCTGAATCATTTTTAAGCACAACACTTAAATTTGCATGGGGATATAGCGCCTGTAATGCTTGCAATAAGAAACCTGAAAATACTTGAATTCCACCTTTAGAGCAAAAAAGTTCGGGAATCCATAAATGGATATTAGTAGATTTGGTCATTTTCTCAATTTTGCCCAATATCCTAAAGATTTATATATGCCCCATCTGCTTCATAGAATAATGTTTTTCAGACTATAAAAACAAAAAAAGAGAGGTAGCGCTTTGAGCCACCTCTCTTTTTTTATTCATCGCTCTACGACATGCGACAAAATTGACCTGAATGTAATTTAATTTCACCAAAGTCGGGTAACCATGCAGCCCAATGACCATCTGAATACTGACACATTAACAGTGCTTCGTCGCAACTAGTTGACATGGGCGGCTCTAGTAGGGTTACCCATGTAGAAGGAAATGGAAGTAGACAGTGAGAGTAAGGAGACTGCTTAATATTCTTAATAGCCTTGGATTTATGTTGACTTACGTTGGTTTTCATGAGCTTACCTCTGCAATTTTTTAAGCAGCTTTTTAAGCGCTAATTTATGGGTTAACAAAAGTATGTCATAAAAACACTATATATTCATTTTTTAGTATCAAAATATACAGAAGTATTATAAAAAATTAATAATTTACCATCTCGATAGCGATCGCCATCATTCTCTAGAGAGATGGGCGAAGCGCCTCTGTATACTCCTCTGTATACTTTTCGGGTTTAGAAATCGCTACAAATCTTAAGATAGATTTGATTGAAGGACAAAATACGGTTAAAATCTTGCCCTAGTTTGTGGATATTTGGTGGACTGAATGAGCGATCGCCACTATTGGCATATAACTAGCAAATCTTGGCTGAATAATTTTCTAAATAGTTGTCCAAAAATTGGGCAGCTATTTGGGCAAGTCTTTGAGCAGCAAATTCCGCGCCGCTTCCTGTGGCTAGGGATGGTAATTGTCGCGATTGCGATCGGATGTAGTTTGGCGTTGACGCAAGTTACACCCGCGCAAGCAGAATCCGTGAAAGAGTTACAAAACTATCAAAACTTTGTCGATCAACAACGCCAAATCATTCAAAAGCAACAAGAGCAAATAAATGCTCTTTCTAAGCCCGCACAGTCTCGTTTAGAGGCCTTAAAACGGAATGTAAGAGTTACTGAGTCTCAGATCCAAGACAACGAAAAAAAAATTCGACAAGCAAAAAAACAATTGCTAACTCTGAATACTAAGCTTCAAGATCTAGTATATGAACTCAATAAAAAACGAGAGGCAACTTCAGCTCGTTTACGATATCTGCAAAGGCAACAACTCCAAAGATGGTGGGTCACCCTTCTTAGCAGTCGAGACCTAAATCAATTTGCCGATCGCCGTCGTCAGATTGAACGAATTTATAATGGCGATCGTAAGCTACTTGCTGAACTAACCAAACGTTCAGATCGGGTAGACAAGCAACGCAATCAGACAATTGCCCAAAGCAATGAGGTCGAACTATTAACTCAAAAGCTGAAATATCAAAAAGCAAATATTGAAGCTGAAGCTGTCGCTCAACAAAATGCCATTGATCGGCTCAAAAGCGATCGCCTAGCCCTAGCACAAGCTGAAGATCGACTACTAGAAGACTCACGCCGCCTGTCAGAAATTATTTTGGCAAAAGTCCAGCCCTATTCTGGGTTGATTCTTCCCCCGGGGACAGGACAACTGATGTATCCCACGATTGGACCTGTTACTAGCAATTTTGGCTGGCGAACACATCCAATTCTGGGGACGGAGAGATTTCACTCTGGTATTGACTTTGGTGCTGACTATGGCAGCTTAGTTTATGCCAGTGAACGCGGTCGAGTAATTTATGCAGACTGGTATGGCGGCTATGGCAACGCTGTAATTATCGATCATGGCAATGGTATGACTACGCTTTATGCTCACTGTAGTGAGCTATATGTCAAAGATGGCGATATGGTTGAAAAAGGTCAGCCAATTTCCACAGTTGGTTCGACAGGATTTTCAACCGGACCACACTTGCACTTTGAGTTGCGAGCCAATGGTGAACCGATTGATCCCGCCGTATACCTATAACAGAGTTACAGCAATTTGCTTTCAAATTTACCACAAACAATAATATAAAACCCTTTGCGGGGCTTCGCCCTGCGACCCTTGTCAAGGTGGATTTGATCAACAAATGCTGTAAAATAACAGCGTTAAAAATCTAGAACGAACGTAAGGGCAATTCATGAATTAGCTTATGAATTAGCCTTACATTAGCTACCAAACATCAGGCAAAATTGCGTCTTGAAAGTCGGTAGTTTCAATATTTGCACCACTAAAATTAGTTTTGCTGAGATTGGCGCTTGTAAATTCAGCCCGATTTAGATCAGCTCGACTCAGATCAGCACCAATAAAATAAGCTTCACTGCAATTTGCACCGCGTAGATCGGCGCCAATGAGGTCGCATCCGCAAAGATTAGCTCGATAGAGATTTGCGCCGATCAAATTAGCACGGCATAGATTTGACTCACTGATGTCAACATCAACTAAAGTTGCGCCAATCAAATCCGTACCTACCAAAGCTGCCACATTGAGATTACTGTGAGATAAATCTACCTCACTCAAATTGGCGCGGCTAAAATCAGCTCCAGCTAAATTAGCTTCTCTTAACTCAGCTCGACACAAATTTGCGCCGATCAGAATCGCACCGATCATGCTGACCCCATTCATGCTAGACATATTCATCTTCGCTGTCGATAGGTCAGCGTGATCAAAATTAGCTAGACGCAGATTAGAGCCACGTAAGTCGGCTCCACTTAAATTCGCTCTACTAAGATTTGCTTCACTAAGACAAATCATACTGAGCTGCGATGAACTTAGATTTACGCCGCTAAGATTTATCCCTCTCAGATTTGCCATGCTCAAATCGGAACCACGCAAGTTAGCTGTAGTAAGATTAACTTCACGCAATCTTGCTCCACGCAAGTTGACCATACTCAGATCAATTCCAGTCAGATCAATTCCTTCTAGCTGGATTTCACTAAGATCGACACCACGAACATCAGGATGATCTTCTCTCCATTTGTTCCAGCTAGTTACGCCTTGATCAAGTAGTTTTACAAATTCGTCGATCGCCACAGTTAATTTTCACTCTTAAATCTGGTTTAGGATGCGCCGCGCACTCTAATTATTAATATTTGCGCTCTTGGGGGGTAAAGCGATCACAATCAATAGATTGCAAACTCATGTCAACGGATCGATTACTTGTTATTACATTATCGCACTCTAGATAGCCAAGCGTATGTTTAAGATAATTTACATCATCGCGTTTTGGATAGTCTTCACGAGAATGTGCCCCACGACTTTCTCGGCGCGATAAAGCACTAGACATAATGATCTCGCCAACAGTAAGCAAACTTTTTAATTCGATCGCTTGCATTAGTTCCATATTAAATACGGCGCTGTGATCATCTACTAAGAGGTCATTTTCATAGCGATCGCGAATAGTTTGTAGTTTTTGCAAGCCATCTTTTAAACGCTCGTCATCGCGAAAAATACCGCAATGCTCGGTCATTACGTCTTGTAATTGTTGCCGAATATCGGCAATGCGAGAGTTACCTTGCTTAGAAAGTATATTTTTGAGCTTAACTTCAGCTTCAGCAAGATATGGTCGCGGATCGAGTTTAGGCATGGCGCGATCGCTAACGTATGCACCTAGCTTTTCACCAGCGCGCTTGCCAAAGACCACACATTCTAAAAGCGAATTTGCACCTAAACGATTTGCCCCATGCACTGATAAACAAGCACATTCACCCGCTGCGAAGAATCCGATGATCGTCTGACTATCTGTACCAATTACTTGACAATCAATATTAGTCGGAATGCCGCCCATCGAGTAATGCGCGGTTGGACGTACAGGTAAAGGATGATCGATGCAGTCAACCCCTGCTAAGCGCAAACCTTCTTCACGGGCAAAGGGAATCCGACTTAAGATTTTTTCTCTTCCCAAATGGCGCACGTCCAAATGTACATAATTTCCACCATTAATTCCGCGCCCTTCCATAATCTCACAAGCAATATTCCGCGAGGTAATATCACGGGGAGAGAGTTCCATCCGATTTTTGCTGATTGGATAGTTCGCCATGAAGCGATCGCCCAAATCATTTATTAAATAAGCTCCTTCACCGCGCACTGCTTCTGAAATTAGCACTCCCACAGGATATAAGCCAGTCGGATGGAATTGCACAAATTCCATATCTTGTAACGGCAAGCCAATATTTGCAGTCAAGCACAAACCATCACCCGTTGAAGCAAAATCATTAGAAGTTGTATTAAAAACTCTGCCATAGCCCCCTGTAGCTAGCAATACTGCTTTCGCTCGAAATACTTCGATCACGGAAGTTTCCAAACTATAGGCGACAACTCCCTTTACTTCTTTTCCATTCGCACCATCTTCATAAATCAACTGCATCACATACCATTCTTCATAAATCGTGCCGCCCAATCGCCGCAGATTCATTACCAATTCATGCAAAATCGCATGACCAGTTTTATCAGCTGCATAGCAAGCGCGACTATTAGTATGTCCACCAAAGGCTCGTTGTGAAATGCGTCCATCTTCGGCACGCGAAAATAAAACGCCTAAATGCTCAAGATCAATAATTACTTCAGCGGCAGATTGGGTCAAAACTTGAACAGCATTTTGATCAGCGAGATAGTCCGAACCTTTGACGGTATCGAAGGCATGAGTGAGCCAGTCATCATGAGCATCGACATTTTTGAGCGAAGCCGCGATTCCACCCTGTGCGGCAACGGAGTGCGATCTGATCGGATGCACTTTAGAAATTAAGCCCACACTTTGGTTAGGATAATTTTGAGCGATCGCTAATGCTGCTCTAGAGCCAGCTAGTCCACCACCAATAATTAATACATCATGTTCGATCATAGATTTTCTTTCAATAATTTCTAATTGCAGCTACCAAAATCACCGCAACCAGAACAATCCAGCCCTCCACAGTCTAGCC
>Ga0209181_10009045_pt1 | contig 13211 bp, 10 predicted proteins | sample MAT05_FD_187208 | JGI IMG/M metagenome (GOLD analysis project Ga0209181, IMG submission 187208) | Freshwater microbial communities from Lake Fryxell liftoff mats and glacier meltwater in Antarctica - MAT-05 (SPAdes) (version 2) | ecosystem: Environmental > Aquatic > Freshwater > Ice > Liftoff... | reverse complement strand
TACGGGTTCATCAGCGGATCAGGGAAACGCGCCTCGACGCGGCGGCCCTTGGGGTTGGCCACGTACGGGATACGGATCGAGGCCGAGCGGTTCTTGGCCGAATACGCCAGCTTGACCGGGGCTTCGAAGCCCGGCACCAGGCGCTTGTAGCTGTTGGTGCCGGGGTTGGTGATGGCGTTCAGCGCCCGGGCGTGCTTGATGATGCCGCCGATGTAGTACAGCGCAAAGTCACTCAAACCGGCATAACCGTCACCGGCAAACAGGTTCTTGCCGTCCTTGAACACCGACTGGTGCACATGCATGCCGCTGCCGTTGTCGCCGACGATGGGCTTGGGCATGAAGGTGGCGGTCTTGCCGTAGGCGTGGGCCACGTTGTGGATCACGTACTTCTGCAACTGTACCCAGTCGGCACGCTCGACCAGCGTGGAGAAGCGGGTGCCGATCTCCATCTGCCCGGCGTTGGCCACCTCGTGGTGGTGCACTTCGACCGGGATGCCCAGCGATTCAAGAATCAGGCACATCTCCGAGCGCAGGTCCTGGCCCGAATCGACCGGCGGCACCGGAAAGTAGCCGCCCTTGACGCTGGGCCGGAAGCCGGAATTGCCGTGCTCGTACTCTTTGCCGGTGTTCCAGGCAGCTTCTTCGGATTCGATCTTGGAGAAGCAACCCGACATGTCGTTGCCCCAACGCACGCTGTCGAAAACGAAGAACTCGGGCTCGGGGCCGAAGTAGGCGGCGTCGCCCAGGCCGGTGGACCGCATATAGGCTTCGGCACGTTTGGCCAGGCTGCGCGGGTCGCGCTCATAGGGCTTGCCGTCGGCCGGATCGACCACGTCGCAGGTCAGGATCAGCGTCGGCTCTTCGAAGAACGGGTCGATGTTGGCGGTGTTCGGGTCGGGCATCAGCTGCATGTCCGAGGCTTCGATGCCCTTCCAGCCAGCGATCGACGAGCCGTCGAAGGCATGGCCGGAAGTGAACTTGTCTTCATCAAAATGCGAAACGGGCACGGAGACGTGCTGTTCCTTGCCGCGGGTATCGGTGAAACGGAAATCAACGAACTTGATTTCGTTCTCTTTCACCATGGCCATCACATCGGCGACGGTCTTTGCCATCAGAAATCTCCTAGCGGGACGCGCCAGCGCAGTGCGGGACGAACTTGCACTGCACTGGACGCGCAAAACAGATGGGGGGAAGGGGTGCTTGCGGTTGTGTTGCGTTTGTCTTGCGGTCGTGCCGCGGTGGTTGGACCCCGGCCAGAGCGCACAAGAATGTAGCAGAAACCATGCCCGGCACCGGGGGGCCCAGGACGTCGACGGGACGCCGCTCTGGCAGGGTCCGCAGACCGATCACTGCCCAAAAAGCACCAAGAACGTGCGTTACGGCGCCCCGATTTGGGGCTTGTTCAGCGCACCGTTTCGGGGCCCAGGCGGACCCCCATGGGCCGGAGTGCGGCAAGCAAGGCCTGGAACGCCAGCATGGTGTGCTCGGACGAGCCCTTGACCCCCAACTCGATGTGGCGGCCCCACTGCGGGTGGTCCACGCTGGGCAAGCTGAAGACCTTGACACCTGCAAAGCGGGCCTCGATGTCTTCCATCAGCGGGGTCAGCGCGGCCTCCATACCGCCCATCACGATCACCGAGCGCTCGGTGCTGACCTGGCTGCCGTGCAGCGCTTTGTACCGGCCGTCCAGCAGCGCGGCAATCATCGGGTGCGCCATCACCGGGAAGCCGGGCACGAAGTGCAGGTCGCCCACGGAAAAACCGGGGATCTTGTTGTACGGGTTGGGGATGATGGCCGCACCCTGCGGGAAGGTGCCCATGTTGAGCCGGTGCAGGTTGTCGGGCCGGTCGGGTGCGTAGGCCAGACCTTGCTCTGCGGCCACTTCCTGCATGCGTTCGCGGATCAGCGCTTCGGCCTCGGGGTGCAGAACCAGCGGCCGGTCGAGTGCTGCGGCGGCACTTTGGCGGGTGTGGTCGTCCGGCGTGGCGCCGATGCCGCCGCAACAAAACACGATGTCGCCACTGGCGAAGGCATCTTTCAGCGCGGCGGTGATGTGGTCACGCCGGTCGCCCAGGTAGCGCGCCCAGGCCAGCGCCAGGCCGCGCTCGGCCAGCAGGCTGATGACCTTGGGCAGGTGCTTGTCCTGGCGTTTACCCGAGAGGATCTCGTCGCCGATGATGATGAGGCCGATGGTGCGCATGGGGTCTGCCTTCAGGGGATGGGCGGCGGCAGCGCCGACAAGGGTGGCGCCGGCGGCACGCTGGCCCCCGGCAGGACAGGGATGGCGTCGATCACCTCGCCGGTGGCCCCGCCGGGGCGGGCGAGGTCTCGCGCCTCGTCCGCCGCTGCCTGCCCCCGCATCGCCGCCAGCGCGGCCAGGCTGTAGTGGGCAAACCAGAGTGCCGAAAACGCAAACACCAGCGTGTACAGCCAGACCGACACCACGATCAGCAGCGGTGCAAACACCAGCGTCATCGCGCTGGCCGCCCACAGCAGCGACGGCGCGGCACCCAGGTAGCCCGAGACCACGCCGATGCCCAGCAATTGCAGGCGGTGCTGGCGCATCAGGGCACGGCGCTCGGCAGCGCTGGCGTGCTCGGCCAGCACGTCATAGCTCATCACCCGGAAGTTGAGCCAGCCCCAGATCAGCGGCGGCACCACCAGCACCAGCGGCGGGATGAACCACAGCGGCAGGCTGATCACCAGCGCCAGCAACGCCAACACGGTGCAGCCCAGCGACCACAGCACGCTGCTGACCATGCCCGCGCCGTGCTTGCGCTCCAACTGGGGGAATCGCCGCGCCGCGACCAGACCGACGATGGCCGGGGCCATCAGCCAAGCCACCAGCAGCACCGACAGCACCACGATCACCGGCGCCGCCAGCCCCACCACGATCAGTGGCGCCAGCACCGAGCGGAACGACGCCCCGACCACCGATTCGACCCACTTCAACGCGGCATCGACCAGCAGCCAGTTCTCCAGCGTGGCGCGCACGCCGGCCACCGCGCCCTCCCAGTAAAACCAGCCCAGGCCCAAGGTCAAGGCCACGCCGATCAGCAGCGGCAGCAGCGACAGACCGATCACCTTGGGGTGCAGGCAGTAGGCGGCGGCGCGCCAGAAAGCGTCGAGCAGAGTGGTCATGCGGCGGTTGTGCTCACAAAACGGGCCTGGGACTGTTTTGCGGCTGCGCCAGCCCGGTCAGCGCATGTTGCCGGTGTGGCCCAGCGAGTAACGCCCCGGCTGCGGCCAGACCGTCAAGCCGTGCGGCTCGCTGCCGACCTTGACCTGGGCCACGTCGCCGGTGCTGGTGTCGAAGCGGTAGACCACGTCATCAAAGCGTGCCGCCAGCCAGAGGTACTTGCCGTCGGCGCTGACATTGCCCATGTCGGGGCTGCCACCACCCGGCACGGCCCAGCGGGCGACGATCTTCTCGCTGGCAAAGTCGATCACGGTCACGCTGCCGTCGCCCAGCTTGGGGCCGTGGATCTTGTGCGAGCCGCGGTTGGCGACATACAGCTTTTTGCCGTCGCGGCTGGGGTACAGGCCGTGCGCACCGACGCCGGTGGTGATGAAGCCGACCTGGGTGAAGGACTCGACATCGACGATGTGCACACCGTCGGCATGCATGTCGGCGATGTAGAAGCGTTTGCCGTCGGGCGACGAGCGGATGTCCTGCGGCATGCCCTTGGTCACCGTGCAGACCTCGGTCTCGCCCGGCTCCCAGACCTTGCCAGGCGGTGTGCGTGGCGCACCCGCCACTTCCTTGAACCGGGTGGCCGGCATCTTGAGCTTCAGGTAACCCAGCACCTTGCGCCCGACCAGGTCGATCTTGACGACCGTGCCCGAGAACTCGCAGGTGAAGATCGCAAAGCGGCCGTCGATCGAAAAATCGGCATGGTTGATGCCCGGGCACAGCGGCGTGTCGATCGCGTACTGCAGCGCCATCGTCTTGGGGTCGCGGAAGTCGAGCCGCTTGCGCGCCTCGGCCACCACGATGGCCGACTGGCCATCCGGCGTGGCGTACATGTTGTATGGATCGTCCACCGGGATCGATTTGCCGGGCTTGCCGGTGCGCGGATCGATGGGCGTCAGGCTGCCGTCGGTCCGGCCCTCGGCATTGTTGGTGACCCACAGCGTGCGCAGGTCCCAGGACGGCACGATGTGCTGCGGGCTGATGCCCACCTTGAACTTGTCCACCACCTTCATCGTCGCCGGGTCGATCACGGTGACGTTGTTGGAGCGCAGGTTGGGCACGTAGATACGTTCCAGATCACCGGCCAGCGCGGGGCTGAACTTGCCGGCCGCGACCTCGCTGTACAGGTTGCGCGCATCGACTACCGGCGGCATGCCGGGCAGGCCGCCCGCTGCTGACACACCCACCGCCGCACCCGCCGGCGCAGTGCCTGCCGGCGCCGGCCCGGCGGCCATCGCAGCGGTGCAGGCAACGGCTGCCACCAGCCCGGCCAGCCACAACCCCAAACCATTCACCCCATTCACCCTGTTCGCCACGACTGCGTCCTCATCTGAAAACCTGATTCAATGTTTTGCCGGCGCCATTGTCGCGCTACCGCCGGCCGCCGGGCTGCGCTGGCGCAGGTGAGCGCCGATGGCGGCCACCGAGACCTCGACGATGCGGTCGGTGCCCAGCCGGCCCAGTTCGGCACTGGCGCGGCGCGGGTCGCCGGTGACGCCGTCGTTGGCGCCCCGGGGCCGGGCGGCGGCGCTGTCCATGCGCACCATCGCCGGGTCGATCGCCAGCATCAGCGACGTGTCCGCCAGGCCGGCGTGGCGGCCGATCTCGTCCAGGCCGTAACCCCGCGCCTTCAGCGCCTCGACGTAGTCGGTCTGCGTCACCTGGTAGTACTCGGCCAGGGCCAGCACCCGGCAGGCGGGGCGGCCTGGCGCACCGGCAGCAAACTCGCGGTTCAGCCGGGCCGCCACATGTTCGGTGTTTTTCAGATAGCCGCCGTGGTCGGCCAGGAAAACCACGTCACGGAACCCGTGCTGGCGCAAGCTGCGCGCAGCACCTTCGAGCACCGCCTCGAAGGCCGCCTCCGGGATCGAGATCGTGCCGACCCAACGCATGTGCTGGGTGGCGGGGTCGATGGCGCCCTCGGGCACATAGGCGATCACCGGCGCCACCACCGCCTGCCCCAGCCGCTCGGCGATGCGCGCGGCCAGCACCTTGACCCGCAGGTTGTGCTTGCCCAGCGCCATGTGCGGGCCGTTCTGCTCGGTGCCGCCGATCGGCACCAGCACGGTGGTGGCGCCGGCAGCGATGCGGGCCTTGAGCTCGGTGGAGCTCAGGTCCTCCAGCATCACGCTGGCAGCAGTGGATGGCGCCGCGACGGCGGGCTGCCCCAGTCCCAGCAGCGCGCACAGCGCAAGCAGCAGTTTCAGCAGCAACTTTCGCAACTGCGGCAAAGCAGGGCCGAGGCCGGCCCGCGCCGTCCGGCTATTCATCATCACCGCCCAGCAGCCCGCCCAGCATGGCGCCACCTGCCAGCCCACCCAGCAAGCCGCCCTCCTCGCGCCGGCTGCCACCGGCTTGCGGCGCGGCCGCAAACACCCGGCTGGCGAGGCGAGAAAACGGCAGGCTCTGCAGCCAGACCGTGCCCGGGCCGGTAAGTCTGGCCAAGAACAAGCCCTCCCCGCCAAACATCGCGGTCTTGATCTTGCCGACGTACTGGATCTCGAAGTTGACGCTGGGCGTGTAGGCCACCAGGCAGCCGGTATCGACCACCAGGCACTCACCGGCCCGCAGCTCGCGCTCGACGATGCTGCCGCCGGCATGCACAAAAGCCAGGCCGTCGCCTTCGAGCTTTTGCATCACAAAACCTTCGCCGCCAAAAAAGCCCACCGACAGTTTTTGCTGGAAAAAGATGCCCAGCGACACGCCGCGCGCAGCGCACAGGAAGGCGTCCTTCTGGCAGATCAGCATGCCGCCGAGCTGGCGCAAGTCCATCGCGACGATCTTGCCGGGGTACGGTGCTGCAAACGCCACCCGCCGCTTTTGGTGCATGGTGTTGGTGTAGACGGTGGTGAACAGCGATTCGCCCGTCACCAGCCGCTTGCCAGCGCCCAGCAACTTGCCAAAAAAGCCACCGCCGCCGCCCGAACCGTCGCCGAAGACGGTGTCCATCGAGATGCCGGCGTCCATGAAAAACAGGCTGCCGGCCTCACCCACCGCCGCTTCGCCGGGGTCGAGCTCGAGCTCGACAAACTGCATCTCGGCGCCCTTGATTTCGTAGTCCACCACGTCCATCGCCAATGTGTCCGCCCTTCTTGCTGCTTGTCTTGATTTCGGTTGGCAGGTCAGTCGCTGTGTGGCGCTGTGGCCTGCCGGGCGCCGATCGTACCCAATGGCCGCTGCACCATCGGCCACCAGCCCAGCAGCGCCACCGCTGCCAACAAGGCCGGAAACCCGAACGCGGGCGCCCATTGCAGCATCGCGCCACCGGCAGCCGGCGCCAGCATGCCGCCTGCCGTATAGGCCATCACCAGCACGGCGGTGCTGTTGACCAGCGCCACACCCTGGTGGCGGTGGCCGATGTCGACCATCGCCAGGGTGTACAGCGCGGCACCCGCGCCGCCCCAGCAAAAGGCGATCAGCCACACCAGTGCACCCCAGCGCGGCACCGCCAGCAAGCCCAGCGTGGCCAACAGGCAGGCCAGTGCACAGGCCCGGCGCACCCGTGCGGTGCTCAGCCGGTCGGCCAGCTCACCGGCCAGCGGCGCCAGCAGCGTGCTGCCCAGGCCGCTTGCCGAGACCAGCAAGGCCGAACTGGCAGCAGACAGGCCCACCGTCAGGCCGTACAGCGGCAGCGTGCTGGCCAGGCCGGATTCAAAAAAGCCACCCACAAAGCCGGTCAGCATCACCAACGGCGCGGCGCGCACCGCCCCCCAGGTACCGCGCCAGCCGCTGCGGGCGGCGGGTGCGCTGGCCGCAGCAGCCGGTGGCGGCCGCACCGGCACCAGCAACAGCAGGCCCAGCGCCACCAGCGCTACCGCCACCCAGCCCACGCCCTGCGTGTCCCAGCCGGCGGACAGCAGCAGCGACAGCAGAGCCGGCCCCACCATGAAGGTGATGCCGATCATCATCGCGAACAGGCCCATCACCCGGCCGCGCCGGTGCGGCGGGGCCAGTTCGGCGACCGTGGCCTCGGCCAGGATCCAGCGCAGGGCGGACGCCATGCCCGCCACAAAATACAGCAGCGACCAGACCGGCAGGCTGCTCCATACCAGCATGCCCGTCAGCGCCACCAGCGGCACCGCGCCGCTGGCCAGCAGCGCGGTGCGCGGCCCCAGCCGCTGCACCCAGGACGAGGCAAACGGCGTGGCCGCCAGCAGGCCAAGCCACTGCAGGGCGGCAAACGCCCCCACCGTGGCGGTGTCGAGCCCGCGCGCCTTGAGCGTGAACAGCAGCAGCGGCCCGAACAGGAACAGCCCGGTCAGCTCGGTGAAGGTGGCGGCAAACAGCGCCACCAGGCTGCGCCGGGCCCGCGTCGCTTGGGTCCGTTCGGCGGCGGCGTCGTCGCTTGCCGCCGGCGCGGGCCGCGGCGCGCTCACCGGGTGTCGTCGTCCTTGGTGCCGAAGATCTTGTCGCCAGCATCCCCCAGGCCGGGGATGATGTAGCCGATCTCGTTGAGGTGGCTGTCGATGGCCGCCGTCCAGCAGCGCACATCGGGATGGGCCTTGCCGAGGGCGGCAATGCCCTCGGGTGCCGCCACCAGCACCAGCGCCCGGATGTCCTGGCAGCCGCGCGCCTTGAGCAGGTCGATCGTGGCGATCATCGACCCGGCGGTGGCCAGCATCGGGTCGACGATGATCGCGGTGCGCTCACTCAGGTGGCCGACAAACTTCTCGAAGTAGTGCACCGGCTGCAGCGTCTCGTGGTCGCGCGCCAGGCCGACCACGCTGATCTTGGCGTTGGGCACCATGTCCAGCACACCCTCCAGCATGCCCAGCCCGGCCCGCAGGATAGGCACGATGGTGACCTTGCGGCCGGCGATCTGGTCGATCTCGACCGGGCCGCTCCAGCAGGCGATGGTGGTTTTCTCGAGCGGAAAGTCCGCCGTGGCCTCGTAGGCCAGCAACCGCGCCAGCTCGTGCGTCAGCTCGCGAAACTTCTTGGTGGAGATCTGGTCCTCGCGCAGCAGCCCGATCTTGTGGCGGACCAGCGGGTGGGTTATGGCAATGACGGGCACGGCTTACTCCGCCGCGGTCGCGACCACAGCCGCAGCCGCAGCCGGCCGGCGCTGGCGCAGCGCCTCGTACAGGCACACGCCCGAAGCCACCGAGACGTTGAGGCTCTCGACCGCGCCGGCCATCGGGATGCGCACCAGCACGTCGCAGGTCTTGCGGGTCAGGGCGCGCAGGCCCGAGCCCTCGGCGCCCAGCACCAGCGCCACCGGCCCGGTCCAATCGATGTCGTAGATCGTCAGTTCGGCATCTTCGGCGGTGCCGATGACCTGGATGTCGCGGTCCTTCAACTCGCCCAGCGTGCGGGCCAGGTTGGTCACCATCAGGTAGGGCACGGTTTCGGCCGCGCCGCTGGCCACCTTGGCCACGGTGGCGTTGAGGCCCACCGCATGGTCCTTGGGGGCCAGCACCGCATGGGCACCCGCACCGTCGGCAACCCGCAGGCAGGCGCCCAGGTTGTGCGGGTCGGTCACGCCGTCGAGCACCAGTACCAGCGGCGGGCCGCTGACGGCGTCCAGCACGTCGTCGACCGAATGCAGTTGCACCAGCGCCGTGACCTTGGCCACCACACCCTGGTGGCGCGGGCTGCCGGACAGCCGGATCAGGTGGTCGTCGTCGCTGTCCACCAGCTTGGTACCCGCGGCTTTGACCCGCTCGACAAACTGCCGCATGCGGGCATCACGCCGGCTGGCATCGACATGGATCTCGACGACGGATGCGGGGGCGGTCTTCAACCGCACGGTGACGGCATGGAAGCCGAACAGGATCTTGGTGCTCATCCGGGGATGGTAGCCGCTATGCCGGTGGGCGCGCCGCGCTTCAGTGGCGCAGCCAGGCCGCGGCGGTCAGGCCACCGATCAGCAGCGGCTGGTGCAGCATGTAGACCGCCAGCGGCCAACGGCCCAGGGTGGCCAGTGGCCCGAGCGCTGCGGGCAGCCGGCCACACAACACGGCCTGCCGGCCGGCCAGCGGCGCTGCGCCGCCTGCCAGCAGCCATTGCCCGGCCGCCAGCCCCCACAACATCACGCCCAGCCAGGGCAGCACCGGCACAAAGTCCTCGGTGATCGGCTTGTGGGTGACCAGACCGACCCAGTTGGTCCAGCGGGTGTCGAAAAACGTGTGGGTGACAAAACGCGGCAGCGCCAGCAGCAGCGCACCCAGCGGCCACAACCCCGCGCCCAGCGGTGCGGCCAGCCGGCAGGCCAGCAGCATCAGCGCCATGCCGTGCAGCACGCCAAAACTGATCCAGCTGTTGGGAAACATCAACGCCGACCCCGCCGACACCAGCGCGGCGCAGCCCGCCACCTGCAACCAGCGCCGCCAAAAGCGCGGCCAGGCCACGCCGGCCTGCAGTGCCACCGCCTGCCCCAGCCCGGCGCACAACAGGAACAGGCTGACGATCACGCTGCGCTGGGTGGTCCAGAAGGCGTCGCGGTAAAAATCCTGCCGCGGCTGCAGCCAGCCCAGGTGGTTGAGGTCGAAACTGAAGTGGAACAGCACCATCCAGACGATGGCCGCGCCACGCAAGGCGTCCAGACGGTCATAACGATCGTGGCGGTCGAGGCGGGCGGGCGGCTGGGGCTGTGGGCTCAAACGAGGTCTCGCGGAGGTCGATGCAAACCGGGCGGTCGCTGGCTTGACGCAGGCCAGAACGGCTGGGGATACGGCGCGCCGGCCCTGCGCCGGACTGCGCCTGCGCCGATTCTCAGCGCTTTCTGTGGCAAGGCCCGGGTCGCGGCACCGCGCGCCCGCCGCATCCAGCCTGAACGTCGCCTCTACGCGACCCCAACGCCGGCGCGGCGGTTGCCGCGGCATCGGCAGCCGCCCACCCTTCTAGAATCGGCACCCGTTGACTGCCCGTAGCTCAACCGGATAGAGCACCAGCCTTCTAAGCTGGGGGTTGGGGGTTCGATCCCCTCCGGGCAGACCAACCCTGGCGCCAGCTGGGCTGCGCAGCCGGGCACCCGCCCGCGCAGCGGCAAGCCCGCATCGGCACCGCCGCCTTAAAACTGACCGCGCAAGGCCACGCGCCAGGTGCGCGGCGCCTCGGCCCAGGTGAACAGCGGGGATTCATCGGCCAGCCGCAGATTGCCCAGGTTGTGCACACCCAGGCTCAGCGACAGGTTCTTGCTCAATTCACGGCTGACCTGCGCCGACACCCGGGTCAGGTCGGGCAAGGCCTGCATCGGCTTGCCCACGACGACTGGCGCGATCAACTGGTCGGCATGGCACTCGGCCCGCAGGTTGGCCGACCAAGCGCCGCCGTGCCAGCCGATCTGCACCGCCAGCAGGTGGCGCGGGCGTTTTTCCAGCCGCACGCCGTTGCCGTCGGTGGCGTCGAGGTAGGTGTAGTTGCCGCTCAGCAGCCAGCCAGCCGGCAGCGTGGCGCGGCCTTCAAGCTCAACCCCCTGCATACGGGCCTGGTCGATGTTCTCGAACACGTACTGCGCCCGGCCGGCCACCTTGCCAAACAACCGCGGCACGATCAGGTTGTCGATGCGGTTGTGGAACAGCATCGCCTGCAGGCCCAGCGTGCTGCTGTCCCAGCCGGCACCGATTTCAGTGGCGTTGTTGGTTTCGGGCTGCAGCGCCGGGTTGCCGAAGTAGGTGTAAGGGCCCTCGTCCTCGCGGTAGTCGGGCGAGATCTGCTTGAGCGTGGGCGCCTTGAAGCCGTGGCCGATGCCGCCCTTGACCACCCACTGCGGCGCCGGCTTCCAGACCGCGTAAGCGCGTGGGCTCCACTCGCCGCCGAATCGATCATGCTGGTCGTGCCGCAGGCCGACTGTGAGTGCCAGCGCGGGCGCCAAGTCAAGTTCGGCTTGGCCGAAAATCGCCTGGTGCCTGGCCTGACCGTGGCCACCGGCCAGGGCTTCGTTGTTCAGCCGCTCGTCGCGCCATTCAAACCCGGCGGTGTAGACCCGACCGGCCGCTGGCGCAACAGAACCCTGGCCTTCCAGCACCCGGTCGTCCAGTGTCTGCGGCCGCAGTGCTGTCACGCCCTGGGTGCGGCTGTTGTTGACCTCGACCCGGCTGCCGTAGGCCCGCAACAGGCTGTGCGCCTGCCAGGCGTCGCCCCAATCGGCCGTCCAGCCCAGCGAGCTGTGGCTGCGGCCTATGTCGTGCAACGACTGGTGAAAGCGCCGCTGCCCGCTGCGCTCGCGCACACCGGCCCAGCGGTCTTCTTGGCCGCTGCGCTGCACCAGGTCGAACTGGTGGCCGCTGACCGGCAACCACACCAGGTGCATGGACGCATCCCGCTTGTCGCGGCCTTCCAGGTCGCCCAGCCTAGGCTCGGCGGCGTTGAGGATCTCCTGCCGGCGGCTGTCGGACGCGGTGACCCCCAGCCGCCAGCGCGCCGCCAGCGGGCCGCTGACCGACACCGCCGCGCGGTAGCCGTCGCCGCCCAGGTCGCCGTCGGCCCAGGAGCCCTCGGCCATCGCCTGCAGCGCCCAGGTGTCGCCCGGCGCACGGGTGATGACGTTGACCACGCCGCCCAGCGCCTCGGCGCCATACAGCACCGACATCGGCCCGCGCAGCACCTCGATGCGGGCGATGGCTTCCACCGGTACCCAGTCGTACTGAAAATCGCTGTGGCCGACCACACCGTCTGTGGCGCCCACCCGCATGCCGTCCACTAAAAACAAGGTGTGCCGGCCGTCCAGCCCGCGGATGCTGAGGTTGCGCCGGCCCGAGATGGTGCGCCCGATCAGCGACAGGCCGGTCTCGCCGCGCAGTGCCTCGAACAGGTTGTCGGCGCCGCGTTCGACGATCTGGGCGGGCGTGACCACGGTCATCGCCGCCGGGGCGTCGATCAGTGCCATCGCATGGCGGGTGGCCGACACCACCACGGTTTGCCTGAAGGGCACGGCCTCGGTTTGGGCACGGGCAGCGCCACCGGTCACCAGCAGGAGCAGGCTGAACAGGACCGGCGGCAGGGGCCGAAGATGGGCAGGCAAGCAGGACATCGATTTCTCCGGGGGCAAGATGTTTGGTTGCTTGCCAGCATCCGCAATCCGCCCGGCCTCGGCCTTGAACCAGATCGTGTTTGCTGCTGCCCGCAGCCACCGCATGCAGCGCCCTTGAACCAGTTCAAGGACGCGCCCGGGCACCGTGCCGACGATGCGGCAGCAGCTTCAAACGCATTCCCAGCCGTCCCACCGAGGAGAAAAAACCATGAACAATTTCAGACTGACCCGGATCGCCGCGTTGTTGGTTGTTGCCGCACCGCTGCTGGTGCTCAACCCGGCCCAGGCGCAGGCCAAGAAGGATGTGTCACCCGGCGACGTGCAGTACCACGCCGCGCCCTCGGCGCTGGCCGACGTGCCGATGGTGCAGAGCACCAACCCGAAGGCGCCGCCGATGACCGTGGCCGAGTTCGATGCCGCGCGCAAAACCTACTTCGAGCGCTGCGCCGGCTGCCACGGCGTGCTGCGCAAGGGCGCCACCGGCAAGCCGCTGACACCCGACATCACGCTGGGCAAGGGCACGGATTACCTGAAGGTGTTCATCGCCTACGGCTCACCGGCCGGCATGCCGAACTGGCAAACCTCGGGCGAGATGACCGAGGCGCAAGTGGACCTGATGGCGCGCTACATCCAGCACGAGCCGCCGGTGCCGCCCGAGTTCGGCATGGCCGACATGAAAGCCACCTGGAAGGTGGTGGTGCCGCCGGCGCAGCGGCCGACCAAGAAAATGAACAGCTATAACATCGAGAACATCTTCTCGACCACGCTGCGCGACACCGGCGAGGTGGCGCTGATCGACGGCGACACCAAGCAGATCATCAACATCGTCAAGACCGGCTATGCGGTGCACATCTCGCGCCCGTCGGCCTCGGGGCGCTACCTGTTCGTGATCGGGCGTGACGCCAAGATCAACATGATCGACCTGTGGATGGCCAAGCCCGACAACGTGGCCGAGGTCCGCATGGGCCTGGAGGCCCGCAGCGTGGACACCAGCAAGTTCAAGGGTTTCGAGGACAAGCTGGTGATCGCCGGCGCCTACTGGCC
>Ga0209181_10009043_pt1 | contig 13211 bp, 15 predicted proteins | sample MAT05_FD_187208 | JGI IMG/M metagenome (GOLD analysis project Ga0209181, IMG submission 187208) | Freshwater microbial communities from Lake Fryxell liftoff mats and glacier meltwater in Antarctica - MAT-05 (SPAdes) (version 2) | ecosystem: Environmental > Aquatic > Freshwater > Ice > Liftoff... | reverse complement strand
CGGATAAAATCACTGGGTTTATGATCTTCGTCACTCATGGATGGATTGCCTTCGAAATGAATTTCAGGGGGGATGCGCCTGCGGCGACCGTCTCTTTCTTAAAGATGATCTGCCACGCTAAAGAGGAAAATTCCCCACCCTGATGGTTGGTGTGATAATTTCCGTAATTATAACAAACCACATCATGATTTATAATTGAAATTGAATTTGGAGGAACCTATGACCGAAACGAACAGCACGTCAAAAACGAACTTTGCTGGCACTTATTTTGAACGCGACTCGATCCTGCGCCTTGCGAACCTTGCAAATATTTTCGCCTGGGCTTCGCTGCTTTATTACATAGTGCAGGTAGTTTTGTCTGTGACAACCTTTATCCTCCAGTTAACGCGGGGTTTCATGGTGGTCCCTGGCTTTACAGACTTTGTCCAGCAGATTCTTTGGTTCCTCCAGCCCGCCTTGCCGGGTTTATGGAATTTTATTGGGCTGCAAGCTGTTGGTAAAATCCTGCTTATTTTCATGGATATAGAGGACAATACGCGCCGTGCCGCTCGTAATAAATAGGTCTTGCTCACCCTCAGTCTGCATGATACAATATCGCCCGCTGGAATAACATTGGGGAATCGTACAACGGCAGTACACGTCCCTCTGGAGGATGGTATCTTGGTTCGAATCCAGGTTCCCCAGCAAAGAACTCCCTTGAAAAAGGGAGTTCTTTCATTAATTTAGGAAAATAAACGTGATTAATCTTGCCAATAGATAGAATTGATTATGGAAGTAAAATTAGATACTTGTCAGGTTTTTACAGGATTTTGTGAGAAGAAAACTAGACGACTTTAAAGATATTTTGTAAGACCTGTCAGACTGAAAAATATTAATAGAAATAGAATCAGTTTTCAGTGAGTCGGAACCGTATCCTTTGTCAGTAAAAATGAAAGTGTAGAAAATATGGCTGTGAAATCATCTCCCAAGGCAAAGACATCCACAAAACCAAAGAAGAGACCTAAACAGGCAAAGCCTGAAGATGCTGCGTGGACGTATCGTGGATATCAACTTCAGACCAGTGAATTTGTGACCGCAATGGTACATTTGTTTCGAGCAGAAGTGCAGCGCGCGAATGTATGGCGGCAGCGATTGGATACTACTACCAATTGGGCTGTGGTTGCCACGGGCGCCACGCTTTCGATTGCGTTCAGCCAATCTAATGTTCATCACGGAATTATTTTATTAAATACATTGTTGGTTTTTTGGTTTCTTTTTATTGAAGCGCGCCGTTATCGCTATTATGAATTATGGAGTTACCGTGTGCGTTTGATGGAAACAGATTTCTATGCGGCAATGCTTGTGCCGCCTTTTCATCCTTCACCTGATTGGGCAGAGAATCTCGCCGAGAGTTTGCTGACTCCCAGTTTTCCAATTTCAATTTGGGAGGCATTTGGCCGTCGTTTGCGTCGAAATTATTATTGGATCTTTCTCATTCTATTTGCTTCATGGGTTGCAAAGATTTGGTTGTTCCCAACTCCGCCCGCGAGTTTAGAGGAATTCATCAGCCGTGCAGCGGTTGGGCCAATTTCTGGTGAGATCATGATCGGGCTTGGTTTTTTGTTTTATATATTCCTTACCGTTTTTGCGCTTGCCACGATCACTATGACGCGCGCCACGGGCGAAGTACTTCCGCGTTTTGGCGATGAGGTTGCAATGGCTGGCCCATCTGGGCAAGGCAAACCCAAAGGTTTGCGCGCCTTGATGGCTTTGGGTCAGCGCCGCCGTCAATTTCTTGCAATGATTATTACAGGAAAAGCGGAGGCTGTTTCCAACCGAATTCTTTCAGAGCTTGGGCGTGGGGTTACTGCGATTAATGGCAAAGGGATGTATACAGGTGAAGATCGGACTGTTCTTATGTGCGCGTTGACCGTTTCCGAGGTACACAATCTCAAAGCCGCTGTCGCAAAGGAAGATCCGCAGGCTTTTGTAATTGTTTCTCCCGCGCAAGAGATTTTAGGGCGCGGTTTCAATCCATTGGCGGGTGAATAATTGTATATCTATCCAGGTGTATATGGTTTTATTTGCACTGCGTGCTACCCTTGATATAAAAACTAACAATAAAAAAGAGTATAAAAATATTATGAACTCCACTGATTTAATTCTTGAAAAGTTCGAGCAGGTTTCGTCTATTCCGCGCGGTACAAAATATGAAGCAGGAATTCGCCAGTGGCTGATTGACTGGGCCGGCGTGCGCGGTCTTGCATTCAAAACTGATGCGCCGGGTAATCTTGTTATTTATGTCTCAGCCAGTAATGGATATGAAAATCGTCCTACGCTTATTTTGCAGGGTCATCTTGATATGGTTTGGCAGCAAACGCCCGAGTCGACACATGATTTTACCTGTGACCCAATCCAGTTAATCCGTGCTGGCGATTGGATCACGGCAAATGGAACCACCCTCGGCGCAGATAATGGCATTGCTATCGCATTGATGATGGCATTGGTTGAGGATGAAAGTGTTTCACATTCTCCGCTGGAACTATTGCTCACGGTTGAAGAAGAACTTGGCATTGTTGGCGCGGATAATATTGACCCAACCCTACTCACTGGAAAAGTGCTTATCAATTTGGATTCAGAAGAAGATGGCGTATTGACCGTTGGATGTGCGGGTGGAGGTAGTGTTTATATTACTCTACCAGTACAGTGGAGTTTGCAGACTTCTGATGAAATTGTGTTCGAGATAAAAGTAAGCGGTTTACAAGGCGGGCATTCTGGCGAGGATATTAATAAACACCGTGTAAATGCCAATAAACTGATCGCACGCGTGCTTGACTTCATTCAGCGTACTGTTGATATTCGCTTGTCTACTCTCAAAGGTGGAACTGCGCGAAATGCCATTCCGCGTGACGCAGATGCGGTATTTGTTTGCCCGAAGGACGAATCCATTTTGTGCCGCGAGAAATTTTCTGAGATTGTTCACATTCTTCAAGCAGAACATGAGCGCGTGGAGCAGGGATTATCCATTGTGATGAATGAGAAAAGCGGTGAACCTGTCCGTGTGATACGTCACAGCGAAACAATTACTGGAATTCGGCTTTTAGTATCCCTGCCACATGGCGTTGTTGAGATGTCTGCAGAGATGCCTGGGTTTGTGGAAACATCGAATAACATTGGAGTTCTGGAGTTGAGGGAAGATGGGTTGTTCATCATATCCAATCATCGCAGTTCAAGCGTGTCTCGATTAGATGAAATTACGAATCGGGTTGAGTCGCTTGCCTGGTTGGCGGGTGCCACAACCGAGCGGACGAAAACTTTCCCACCCTGGCAGCCGAATATGGATTCGCTCTTATTAAAAAACTGTGTGGAAATTTATGAGTCAATCAGGGGAGAGAAACCCATCGTAGAGCTTTCGCATGGCGGGCTTGAATGCGGCACGATCAGCGACCGCTGCGGTGGATTGGATACGATTTCAATGGGACCGACCATCGAAAATCCACATTCCCCGGATGAGAGACTATACATTCCATCCATACCAAAAATTTGGGAATTATTGAAGGCTATCTTGGCTCAATAATTAATAAGTCATTATTAGTAACTACTCAGCCGTTCATTTTTATCCGCATTTACCCTGCACGGGGATGAACCCCCGTGCTACGCAAAGCGTTACGAAGTCCGCTTTAGCGGGCTAATCGGCTTTAGCCGATTTCGTAAGAGTAGCCCGCACGGTTTACCGTCGGGCGGGCTGAGTAGTTACCATTATTAGTAAGTAAACTAAGTATTTCATATAGAAGCATATTCAGATTTACTCTTGACTCACTTAGACAAAATAATTGAACTTATTGCAAGTACCCAATTTGAAAAAAAGAATTTCAATTAAAATAAACTTGCCAAACACTATTAGAATTGGAAATGCAAAGAATTAAGTCTAATTCTTCAAAATAACCCTTGGACTTACGCAAATCGTTGACGAGAAGATAAGTTGAAGGATTGCATAATGAAAAAAAATGCCCTGTGTACAGGGCGTTTTTTGTTGTCTACTCACTTGCCAGCACATGTCTGGCGATCACCAGCCTTTGTATCTCACTCGTCCCTTCGCCGATGGTCATTAGGCGCGCATCGCGATACATTCTTTCGACATGATATTCGCGGCTATATCCATTCCCACCGTGGATTTGAATGGCATCATAGCAGGCGCGTTCCGCCATCTCGGTCGAATATAGTTTTGCCATGGCGGCTTCCTTGTTATACGGACGGCCTTGATCTTTGAGCCAGGCAGCTTTGTGGAGCATGGTACGCGCCAGTTCGATCTCGGTTGCCATATTGGATAATTTAAATTGAATGGCTTGAAACTCAGAAATAGATTGACCAAACGCCTTGCGCTGACGGGCATAATCCACGGCGGCTTCGAGCGCGGCTTGTGCCAACCCGATAGAGATCGCGCCAATGCTGATACGGCCTGCGTCGAGAGTGGCGAGCGTTTGCTGTAAACCGCGTCCTTCTGCGCCGACTAAATTTCCAAGCGGCACGCGCACGTTGTTATAGGTCACGCCGTGAGCAGGGGAGCCGCGCAAGCCCATCTTCTTTTCAGCGGGGCCAACTTTCAGTCCTTTCGTATCGGTTGGGACAAGGATCATACTCAATGATTTCGAGCCGCCTTTCGGGTCGGTACGGACTAATGTGATGATGTACTCCGCGATGCCCGCATTGGTACACCACATCTTTGCGCCGTTGATCACCCATTCATCGCCTTGTTTTTCAGCTTTGGTAATCACGCCGCCTTGAATATCAGAGCCTGCCCCGGGTTCTGTTAGCGCAAGTGCGCCAAGTTTATTCTTACCTTCGGAGACCAGCGGCAGCCACTTCTTTTTTAATTCTTCCGAGCCGTATAAAGCAATCGGCGCGGTGCCCAGCCCGTTATGGGCAGTGAATGCCAGCGCGGTTGAGCCGCAGCCCCAGCCTAATTCTTCCATGGCAATGGCCGATGAGATCATATCCACATTCGAGCCGCCGTAGGCTTCGGGGATGCTCATGCCGAGCAAGCCGATTGGCCCGCCTTTGCGGACGGCGTCCCAATTGAAGGCTTCGTTTTCATCCACTTCACGCGCCTGGGGCTTTACAACTTTGCCCACAAAATCGTGGACGGATTTTTTCCATGCTTTTTGTTCTTCACTTAAATCGAAATTCATTATGTTTCTCCTGCGTTGATTTGTTCCATATTGTAATCACTTTCGGACGCATTTGTTTGCGCCTGTATTTTATGATTGATCTAAATTGTTTTCATATTCTTCAAGATATTCAACTGCTTTTTTTATGTCTTTCTTTTCGACATAAATTTGCACCCTGCCAAAGGTGACAGGCGTGACGTTGAAAGAAGTTGCTTCCTGAAACAACTCCACTTCGATCTCATAACTTTGAAAGTAGAGTTTCAACAACTCAGCTTCCATTTGCCCAAGAACTTCTGTGAGCAGTTGATATTTTAACTCGTCCATGATAGCCTCCAACAAATGATGAATAGAATCGTCCAAAGCGTGCTGACAGCGAATTGCCGCATCCCAATGCGGATGGGTTTCCACCCGATGGATGGGTGTGTGATGCCCCACAGTGTTTCAAGCCATTGAATCAAAAACGGGATGAAGATCAACTGTGGAATGAGATTTGCCCAACCGATTAAAAGTGACGCGCATAAATTGAATGACGTATACAAGAACGCGCGTCTGCCCATCATCCATAACGCGCTTCGACTCTTAACTGGAACCTGCTCCTGTTTTAATGTGCGCTGCTCCAGCCTGAGATATGCGTAGACGATACTGGCCGCTGATTGCAGCCATGTCCATACCCAGAGCCACCAGCCAAGTGGATGATATTCGCCGAGTCCGATCCAGTAGGCGGCGGGCGCGGCCAATGCCAATACTCCCGTGGCGATGACTTCGACGCTGGCTTGTTTTCTTTCTGAACGTTGGCTAACAAGCCACAAATGCCATGTGAAAACTGGCGCGGCCGGTATTGCCAGATACAGGATAAAGCCAAATCCGTTCAGGATCAGCACGGTCAATGCCAGGGCTAAGAGAATGCCGTAGACGAGCAGCCAGAAACGGGCGGGGACTAGATCCGTGTTTGGGCGTCTGCCAGAAATCACTTTGACGATCACTGTCATCGGTTGACGAATCATGAATGCAGACATGGCCGCGACGATCAAAGCGTAGGTTGCGTACTTAAATTCCCCGCCTGCGAAAATCCCTACAAGCAGCGGGCTCAAAATAAATACCCACGCGCCGTGGTCTTGCGGAAGTGCGATCTGTTTTTTGAAATAGGTTTGCATGGTTGAGCAAGCATACAAGAAAACCTTTGTGCGCGCAAGGTTGTTATAATATGCCAAAATTATTCAAGGAGAAATTCGAATGGCAAAAAAGAAAAAAACAAACAGAACAGAATCTAAAAAATCAGAGAGGACAATTCAATACGTTGGGATCGGCTTGATCTTGATCGTGGTTGCGCTGATTGCATGGCAGAATATCCCAAAATCACAATCGCGCACGGATAGCGGTATAGACGATGGTACGGCATGCGCTGTATTTGATTCGATTGCAGCGGCGGAGCAATATGATGCCGCGCCCCCGCAGTTGATTGATGAAGGCAAACAATACTTCGCGAATTTCACAATGGCGAATGGTGGAAAATTTGTTGTAGAGTTATTGCCAACCGAAGCGCCGATCACGGTCAACAGTTTTGTGTTCCTTGCCTGCAAAAACTTTTTTGACGGCGTAACTTTCCATCGTGTGCTGGAAGGTTTTATGGCGCAAGGCGGCGACCCAACGGGGACAGGCTCTGGCGGCCCGGGCTATGAGTTTGTAAATGAAGACAGCGATTTGATTTTTGCCAAGCCTGGTGTAGTGGCCATGGCGAATGCCGGGCGTGACACGAATGGAAGTCAGTTCTTTATTACGTTTGGCCCCGCTGACTTTCTGAACGGCGGCTATACTATTTTTGGTCAGGTGATTGATGGCATGGATGTAGTCAATGCGATTACCCGCCGCGACCCAGATCAAAACCCCGCATTTGAGGGTGACGCAATCAAGACAATTACGATTACAACGAAATAGTTTTCAAAAGATGAAGGATGAAATAAATACTTCATCCTTCATCTTTTCATCTTTGACTACTCATCTTCTTCCACATCGCGCATGGAGCAAAGGGATTGCAATTCTTTTTCGTGCGCGTATTGTTTCTTGAGCTGCGGTTCGGCGCTGGCTTTATTGGGGACAACATCCAGAGTTTCGATCCAGGTTACAAATAACTCCGCGTAGGGTTGATTGGCATCAGACGCATGTCCTTTCCCGTTGTACATGATGGGACGCAGGGTATCAGGAAGTTTTACGGGTTCGTTGCCAAAGTAATAAAATTGTTTCGAAGCAAGCGCGTACGCGCCGCTGATATCTTTTTCCTGATTTGCTTCCTTGTGGATACTTGTGCGCATTTTCGGATTTCCAGGCGCGCTGTAGTTATAAATACAGTCGCCCACGCGCATACGATAATCAATATTTCGCCAGTCAGGTTTTTTCTTGGGGACAAAGGTCTTGCAGAACTGATCGTATTCTTCGAGGGTCATCTTGCTGGTGACTTGCATGGCGTAAACAACACAGTCTGAAATATCGCCAAAAGGTGATTTTGCGGAGCCAAGGCCAACGATCCAGTCACCAATTTCGGCGGCCAACCGAATGGCAGGTTTACGGATGGCAAGTGTGCAGATGCCCCAGAATGGATTTGGCGCGGCTCCGTCGTCATAGCGTAGTGTATATGTGTATAGTTTCATAAGTCAGTTTTGATTTTCCTTTTCCATCAGTATAACGGTCTTTTTTGGGATTGCAGATTTTGGATTGCGGACTTCAGTCCACTCTTTTAAAAAGCACAGATATTAAATCAGTAACCGCTTTTAGATATATAAATCTTCATCGTCCACAATGGCGGGCGGCTCGGTAACCAAGGCGTAAGGCCATGCGCCGCTTTCGTTTAACATGGCGGCCAGTTCATAAGGCGTAAGTAAATATTCCATCCCTTGCGTTTCAATAAACTCCAGGATCAGTTTGTGAGATGGTCTTTCCATTTTGAAACTTTTCTGAACACGACCAAGGAAAAATTTGGCGCTTTCTTCTGAGATTTGAAATTGGCTCGCGATTTTTTGGAAGGGTTTAAGTTTATCCATGCTTTTATTTTACCGCTGGTTGTCTGAATTACAGGAGTGGCTCATTTTGTAGAAATGACGATTTCGATGTGATTTTTTGGGGAGTATTTTTTATTTGCAAAAGTGTTGTATAGTATATATAAAAATACTGGAGGCTGCTTATGACCGAGAAATATACCAAAGGCGAAATGCATGGCTGTGTTGTATGTGGAAAGCTATATCAGCTTTATGTAGTTACTGATGCAAGCGGAAAATACATGGATGCGAAAGTGATGAGCGCGGGCGGAAAACTCGTGCCGCATGCGCAGCGTCCGCTGGTGAGTTGCGAAGCACACACACAGGAACAGGTTGATCTTGCCGTGCAGCGAGCTTATGGTTTGAGAAAGGATGAGGATGAAGATTGATTTTCGTTGTAACTACTCAGCCGTTCATTTTTATCCGCATTTACCCCGCACGGGGATGAACCCCCGTGCTACGCAAAGCGTTACGAAGTCCGCTAAAGCGGACTAATCGGCTTTAGCCGATTTCGTAAGAGTAGCCCGCACGGTTTACCCTCGGGCGGGCTGAGTAGTTACTTTTCGTTTGCGTAAAAACAAACTAAAATAGACTTTTTTATTTTTAACGCTGGAGGTTTTGTATGAAGAAAAAAGAATTAGGATTTACAGTTGTTTTGATGGCTTTGGCTGTGTTGGCCTGCAATATTCAAATCGGCGGCCCAGTCACTGAAGTTCCTGTTGTGTTGGAGGTGTCAGCCACGCCCAATGCTGTGCTTCCCATAGACACACCAACGCTGGTGTCTGAACCTGCTGCGCCGTCAACCGATACGCCGACCCTGGTCCCGCTGCCGCAAGATCCGCTGGTACTGAAAGCCACTCTTTGCTGGCAGGGGCCAGGTCCGAAATATGATGTGGTCAGTGCGCTGAAACAAAATGAGCGCGTGATACTGCTCGGGCAGGGCAGCATCTCAGGTTGGTATGTGATCCAGAATCCAACCTATAAAGATCCATGCTGGGTTGCAGAAGGCGATTTACAGATTGATGCTGGAACCGACTTATCCAACCTGAAAATCTTTGCGCCGCCGCCAACGGCAACGCCAACCAAGCCGCCACCTACGCCCACGCCCACGCCAACATCTACTCCGTCATAACCAAATTCAAAACGCCTTCCAGTCTACAACTTGGGAGGCGTTTTGAATTTGTTTCATATCTGTTTCAGCCTTATCGATAACGTATTCGATTGTAAGAAATGCATGAACCCCATAGTCTTTATTGCTATATTCAACCAAAAGGAAATATTAAATTGACAGATAAAATTGAACGTCCCTCCCTGATTCAAACTTACACCCGTAGTTTTAGCCCGCTCAAGAATCGCAACCTGCGTATTTATCTTGGCGGGCAAGCCGTCTCATTGCTTGGCACATGGATGCAGGTTGCTGCGCAAAGCTGGGTGGTCTGGGAACTTACGCAATCAGAGAAGGCGCTCGGAATTGTTGTTATGCTTGGCAGCTTGCCGCTTCTGCTGCTTGCTCCCTGGGCAGGCGGAATCGCAGACCGCTTCAACCGCCGCTTTATCCTGATTGCCACACAAGTTATCGCCATGCTTTTGGCATTTAGCCTGGCCATATTGATTCAAACGGATTTGATTCAAATCTGGCATATTTATCTTGGTTCACTCATTCTTGGAACGATTTCAGCGCTTGATTTCCCAGCTCAGCAGGCTTTTATCGGCGACATGTCTGGCATGGGGCAGGTGCGTCAGGCCGTGACTCTCAACATCATGGCTTTGCAAGTGGCCCGTATGCTTGGCCCTGCGCTGGGAGGTTTTCTTCTCAAAGCAGTTGGTAATTCTGTTTCTTTTTGGATTAATGGATTGAGTTTTTTTGTTGTGATCATAAGTTTGGCCTTAGTCCGCTCGCATCAGGCTGCATATAAAGGTGGAAGCGCACGCGGACAATTTCGTGAGACTGTGGATTTTCTCCGCTCTCAACCCCGCATGATCGACTTAATGATCTTCGCTTCACTCGTGACCTTTTTCGGGCTCTCCATCTTCAACATTCTCCCCGCTGTAGCAGACCACGTGCTTCACGGCGATTCGCAAACGTATGGTTTGTTATTTGGCGCATCTGGGGCAGGCGCGTTGACCTCCACCATTTTCCTGCTGCCGCTTTCCCAAGCCGCAAAAAGAATCGGACTAATCATTACCGCCGCAGCCGCCTGGATGGGAACATTTTTTCTACTCCTCTCTCTGTCAACATGGATTCCCTTTTCGATGGCAGCTATCTTTTGTATCAGCCTTGGCGCGCCGCTTGTGTTGACAACAGGTTTGGGCGTGATGCAGCTCATGGCTCCCATGGATATGCGCGCACGTATCATCAGTTTGTTTACCATGCTCACCTTTGGCTTACAGCCGATCTCGTCTCTTATTATTGGGTACTCGGCTGAAACGCTTGGCGTACAAACCGCTATTTTCCTGAGTGCCATAAGTCTCATTACAGGCGCGGCATTGATGTTCTTCTTCCGCAATGGGTTACGTCAGTGGGAACTCAAGCCTATTGTCGAGCCAATACTTTCGGCTAAAGAAAAAGCTGAGATGCAAAATTCTCATTAAAACAAAAAAGTGGGACGAGAAACCTCGTCCCACTTTTTTGTTGTTGGCCTTAATGATTTGAGATTAACTCACATATTTGAACAGATGCCGACTTGAGCAGATAATAGCCCTGATTGGCACAAGCCAGGCATAAAGTATTGCCATTTATCACGACCTCGCGTTCATTCATGATCTCTTCACCACAATATTCGCAATTGACGCGCATGTTGGGTTTGCTAAGTAAAACTTTAAGAGAGGGCTGTAGAACAACTTCCTGATACTGGAACATCTCTTCATCAGGCATGGTCTGGTAGCCTTCGAGTTGTGCAAAGTAATGACGTTCTTCATGTGGCAGATAATTGCTGGCGCGTTGACGTATATCCAGAAGAGGGGCAAGGCGGATGGCGCGTTCAGTTTTCACGTCCACAAAAGTGGCGGCAGCTTTGCCAAAATCATTGATTCGCAAGCTGCGATGCCCGATCGCTGCGCCCGTGGAGACTTTGATTCCATCGGCAAAGCAGCCATCCGTTTCGATGATGATCAGCGCGGTTTGTTTGGTTATCGGCGCTTCAAGCCCGAGCGCTGCCAGCCCTGCCAGCCCCATGCGCACGCCTAATACCTGACGCGGACATAGATGGCTGTGTCTTGCGGATGATTGTTGAAGCAGGTCATACAAATTGGGAGACATGTTGAACTCCTTTAATTAATCGGTATGCAAAATCAAGTTTCCATCAGGCGTGATTTCAACTCGAAGTGCGTTTAGTTGTTTTTTGGCAGGACCAGTCAACACATTGCCCTGTATATCATATTTTGAACCATGGCATGGACAGGCAAATCCCTTTCCCTTTGATTCAACGGTGCAGCCCAAATGTGTACAGACCAAACTCAAGGCTGAGAATCCTTGGTCAGTATGCAGCAACAAGGCCGGGACGTTGGGAAGAAGCGTGCGTGAGTCGATTGGGTAGCTGGATGCCTCGCCGAGGTCAAATGCAGTTTGCGGCGGAGGCTCTGTCTGATATCCAAAAAAGCGAAACAGCGCACCAAGCCCAAGCAGGCCGCTTGCAGTCAGCAGTGTGTTGGTGGTGAGTTTCAAAAAATCACGGCGGGAAAGCTCAGGCATTAGCGCTCCACGGCATGGCAGGCGTGACAATATTGCGAACCTTGCTCATCTGGTTTTTGTTCGCAAGCTGTACCCATAACCGGGCGAAAATTAAAACGCTGGCTGGTCGCTTTGCCTATCAATTCATAGGTTCCATCGGGCAGTACGCGTGTGTTCCAAAGCGGTTCGCCTTTTTCAGTGACAAGGATCGCATCGCCCAACTTCAAATCCAGCACGGGATTCAGGAATGCCATTTTGAGCGCAATATCATTCGGGTCGGTGATGGTTTTTATTTGCGGCAAATTTGTCATTGTGCCGTGACAGGTCTGGCATTGCACATATTGAATATCTTTTTGGTTGGCATGGATGTCGCCATCACCCATCACTTCACTGCGGGTGTGGCAGTCCACGCAATCCAGTGTGTATTCGCATTGCGTGAACTGTGCGATGGGTTGATAGTAATCTTGAATACGTTTGGTGGGTTGGTCGGTTCGTTCTATAAAAGTCATTGCCCGCAGATCATAGTTACCGCGGTTGTGGCAGGCATTGCATTGATTGTATGGAATGGCAGTCGTCAGTGTATGTTTCTCAGTTGAGTGACATGCTGCACAGCCTGTTTGCCGTGTGTATGTATCACCGTCACGCGGTATCGCATTGATGTGGCAAGTGAGACAGTTCTCTCCGAATTTTTGAACCATCGGGTTTGTTTCTGTGGCTGCGTCAAAAGCATCCAACTCTGTGATGCCCGTTTGAGTGTGTTCATCTGTAATGGCATTGATTCCAAGATGCGCAGCCAAATCGGTCTGTGCGCCAAACGTAAAGCGGATATTTGCAATCGCACCTGCATAGGTGGATTGGACGCTGGTCATCACACGCTGGATGTGATCACGATTATCCGCTTCGCTGCCGGAGTGACAGTTGCTTCCACCACACGACATTTCCACCACTGACAGATCAGACGGATTCGCGCCGCCGCGCATACTGCTATGTGCAAGATCGGCATTGAGTGCGAGTCTTTCACCGCCGTGACAGCTTACACATCCAAAGGTTTTTAACGGATGTGATTTGCTGATCTCGGGCAAATCCGCGTGACAGGTGATGCAGTATTCTGTTTTTCCTGTTAGTGTCGGTGTAAGTGTAATTGGCTTCGGAGTGCGCAAACCTTGTTGCCATGCAAGCAGAATGACAGTCAGTAAAACAGCAGAACCAATAAATAGCAGACGGCGATACATTTTATAAGTTTGCGACCGCAGTAAGTGCAAGTAGGGTTAATATAATGATGATCAACGCAATGACAGCGAGCGTGATCTGCGCCAAACGATTGGATTTTGGGAACCAACTTCCCATTTCACTTTTAGCTGGCTT
>Ga0209181_10009042_pt1 | contig 13212 bp, 5 predicted proteins | sample MAT05_FD_187208 | JGI IMG/M metagenome (GOLD analysis project Ga0209181, IMG submission 187208) | Freshwater microbial communities from Lake Fryxell liftoff mats and glacier meltwater in Antarctica - MAT-05 (SPAdes) (version 2) | ecosystem: Environmental > Aquatic > Freshwater > Ice > Liftoff... | reverse complement strand
GTTGCCCGCTGCTTCTCCAATCGATACCAATTTTCTACCTTACAATGCATCGATTCGAATGAGCATGGCAGAGCAACCTTTGCCGGTAACAAACGCCATGCTCAGCGTGGTAACACCCATTTACGCCAGGCCGGCAGTTGGGAGTGCTCCCTACGTAGCGCCACCCGAAATCCGACAACCGACACTGACCGCATCGGAAGTCGAGGCGAGAAACTACTTCACCATTGATGGAGGGGCCACCAATCAAGTCTTGTTGTCGTTCTTCAAAGCGGGGAACGAAGTCAGCTTCAATAGGTCGACCACGAAGCACATGATCGTAGAGACAAGTCTGGATCTTACCAACAACATCCTTTGGTTCACCACGATAAGCAGTTCCGGTGTCCTGTCCAACCTCGAACAGGCATTGCCTTCGAACGAAATCGTTTCGAACCCGATAACTTTGATTTCGAGCTTTACGGTATTTCCGAAGTTGCGTCCTATCAATGGTCTGGCCGTTCAGTTGCCGAAGGGAACCTGCGTCGATTTGTCGTTAAGTGGATTTTCGTCGCCAGGGAATATTGCGGGGCGCGATCAGCGGATGCGGTTTAGTTCTGCTTGGTTGTATACGACCACCGCCGCTCCGAACGCCTCTGAGGTGCGGCCCATTTACGTTGTCTTCAGTCCGGATGGAGGGCTCTCTCGAGTGTATGCCAACTCCGCCAGAAGCAGCGTGAGTGTCCCAGTCGAAATAGCGGACGATTTTTTTCTGCACGTTGGAAAGATAGATCAGGTTGTTGTGCCGGTGTTTAGCAATACGATTTCACAAAACTTGACGGATCCAAGTACATACATCGTTCGATTGTCGTCCAAGTCAGGCGCGATTAGTGTTGCGCCTGCGACTCAGGGAATTCCGGTAACGGCCGATGTCGGTGCGGTGCTTGAATTGTCTCGCCAAGGTACCTATGGAGTTCCCCTTTCGGGGCAGTGAGATTCATTATGAAACACCATGTATCCAGGGTTCATCGCAGCGGATTAACGGTCGTAGAGTGTTTGTTTGCGATGGCAATCATGCTGGTCGGTCTAATTGGTATCGCTGCAATCGTACCCTTCGCCGGTCGTCAGGCGTCGGACAGCTACCGAATCGTACAGTCCTTAGCGACTGGCGAGAACACGATCGAGTTTGCGAACTCAAATCAAGTGTTTAGGCCTTCGTTGGCAACTCCATGGCAAGTCGTTGACGACGGAAACGCCGCGATTCCCGACTCCAGAAATACGTTCTTTGTGTCGATGGAAGGTCTTTACGCAACGTTGTATGCGGAAGTTCGGCCGACAACGCCGACCATTCAGCAGGAGTATGAAGCGGCCAACGCGGTTCTGGGTGTAGGAGTTTGTATGGATCCAAACTTTTGGGGGAATCAAAACCGATATACCAACAAGCTAGCCGCCCGTAGTTGGGGAAACTATCGAAGGACTCGGTTCCCCTTTTACCACGAGAGCTATCCAATAAACTTTGATCCATTTGACCCGGGTACGACCCAGACTACGCCACGTCTTCTTAGGATCTCATTACGAGACCCGTTGGGAGCGGATGGGAATGGAAACAATGGGTGGCTGAGATTGGGGGCTTCGAGAGCACTTGCCAATATGAATGGTGGGGACGTGACTAAATTGGATCCGGAAGCCGACAAAAGCGGTGGTCCTCTACGATCCTTTACGACATCGCTCACCAATGGACAGGTCATCTCCTCATTGCAGGGTGCAAGCACAGCTTCGACAGGAACCTGGATGGCGACCATTGTGCCTTCGGACGAATCTCCAATCGTAGAGGCGTCTGCATTTCCGACGACTACGTTACCGTTCATTCCGGAGAGTTATGAGTTGTCCATTGTCGTTTTCGGAAAACGGGACGCTCGAGAACTGGTTTTCGCAGATGCAGCGGCGTACACCGCGTTTGATGCTGCAAGAGTCCCGGCCGTCAGCGAAAGGCTGGCAGCAGTCTCTTTTCCCACTCCAGCGGAAGCCATGTTTTCAAGCACGTTCGACGTCGATTTGGCAACCGATGAAGCGGTTGGGCTGAAGAGCAGGATCGGCGACTGGATCATGCTCTCTCGCGACAAGATCATAGTAGAGGCACGAAATGGCTGGATCGGTAGACGACAGAATCATGGATGGTATCGCATTATCAGTATTTCCGAGGAGAGCGTGGGTCCAGGACCGTATGGAAACAGTATCGTCACGAATAGGGTTCGGCTCGCTGGAAGACCGTGGGGCTGGACGATGAGTGAGTTGGACTCATTTCGGGAACGGCGTGTGTACAACGCAGGATTTCCGGACCCGACATTCCCCACAACCGTAGCAACCTTAGTACCCCATGTGATCAATGTGTATCAGCGTTCACTAAACATCAGTAGTAACTAGTTCAAGCCGCCGCAGAATCCAATTTTCCACTCTCCACACACACCACCGCGAGAGAGAAACAAAATGACTTTTCGAAAAATGTCGAAGTACCGAAATCGCAAGCAGGGACTCATCCTGCTGATTGTCCTAGGCATGCTCGCAATGTTTTCGTTGCTAGCTGTCACGTACGTGGTAACTGCAGGCGCATCGCGCGCTGGCAGTAAGGCTCTGGAGGTGCGCGCTCGAAACTCCGGATTGACGATTGCCGGAACGGCGCGACGCGTGATGGACGATGCGTTACGGGGAACCAACAATCAAAAATCCCCGTTTTTCACCAATAGCTTGTTGGGGGACGTCTTCGGACCCAATCCGATTCGGACTCTGTTTGGACCGACCACCGATGTACGCCATTACTACGCGGCTGGCACCGGTGTCAATCTGGTCAAGGTTCCTGTCGATAGAAGCGCGTTGCTCAATGGTCCGCTCTCCGGATTGGAAAACGAGTACAACTCGAGACTATTGACCGTACAGGAAGGCCCGCTTTCAGGCGAAACGTTTCGCATTCTCAAGTACGTCGGCTATGTCGGGGTCAATGACATCAACACGAATACCATCGTTGCAATGCCATGGTCGGATCCAACGTATACGGGTTCTGCAGCTAACCCCCTGTACGTTGCGAGCGTTCAGTATTCGGTATTGATCGATTTGAACGAGGTCGTTGGGCGCGAGTTCACTGGTGAGTACTTGGACGTTGACGGCACCGTAAAAACAGTGAGCTATTCCTTAGCCGATTGGATTGGTCGGCGGGGGATCTCCTCGCTGTTCTTCTTCAATTCGGCTACGCCTCGTGGGTACAAGTTATTAATCAACGATGCACCATTCAATAGCGCCGGAATTGGACTTGAGGATGTTGCTGCTCTTCCTCCCATAGCTGCGGGACCACCGATCCCCGTACCTGGTTATGGAAACATTGATAGTCGCCGTCTGCTTCGCACGACACGCACGATCTCGCCTGCGTTGCTGACTCATTACGACTATTTGCAAGACGGCAGTTTAATGGCGACGAACCCGTACAGTGGCACAGTCGGAGTGGATGGTATTGGAACCCGTCGCAGCCAGATCACTCAAAATGTTCTTAACGGATCCAGCAACGAAGGATTTGACGTACCAGATTACCGAGACGCATGGCTTGCTCACCAAACGTACATTTCGGCAACAAATCGGATCATTACTCCGTCGTATCATCGTCCCGAAGTAATTAACTACATCTCGAATTTGTTTGGCAATCCGTCCAGCATGAGCGCAGCGGACGTTGAAGAGATGTTGCGGCTGATCGATGCCTCCACCTCGCGAATGCTCAGCTATAGTATTAACGGTCTGACCCGCAACATCGGCTTCCGCGAAAACGATCCAACCGTAGTACGGCTACCGGCCGGTTTCACGTGGACTCCTGCCAATGTACCTATACTCCAAGCCTTTGTCCGGAATCAAATCATCGGTTCCTGGGACGTCGACAACGATGGCGACGGAGTAGCGGACAGCGTTTGGATGGACCCGGGCTTGGCGACCGTATTCGCGCCTGACGGTCGACGGTTAAGACCGCTGGTCGCAATGCTTATCGAAGACATGGATGGTCGAATCAATCTCAACACGGCTGGGGATCGTGTGCAAGGTGCGTTCGGGTTTTCCAGACCCGCTGCCTATCCGAGTGGCCTGGGTTTCGACTTTGAAACCAATGGTTTTTACAAACGCCCCAACCAGCAATTGCCGATGGGTTTTGGATACGGCCCTGCAGAAATATCTCTGTCCAGTCTGTTAAAACTCAATACGCGTCTCTTGACCTCGGATGCAAACGATTTTTCGTTCTTCGATCATCTTACGGGAGCTCGCAAGTACACACGGCGACCCATCGTTTTTGCCAACGTAGCGGACCGTGTTCCAGGTCAGGCTAGACCTGCTGCAGCCCGTTCGCTATCCGAACTGGGAGAGCGAGAAATTCACAATGCATTCTCGCACAATCGACTGCCTGGATTGCCGCTTGGACGCCGGGGTGCTCATGGAATGTCCTACGATCCAAACGGAAACCCAGCCCTCATCAGTTCTGTCGTGTTCGACGGGAATCCTTATGCTCCCAATCCGGCTGCCTCGCCGAGCGAAACGCATAATGACAAATACGAATCGACAGCCATGGAGAATCCAATCGCAGACGACCCGTTAGGGCTTCGCGAGCTTGAATCGATCCTAAGACGCTACGATGAGGATGCGGCATCGTTATCCGATCGGTTGCGAACGAAACTAGGTCTTCTCAATGTCAATGGCTATTCCGTGACGGACCCTATCAATCGGGAGATTACCGTCCGAAGTGGTGAGTTGCGTTATCCGAATTTAGCAGCCGCACTAAAAGAATGGGACGCCAGCGTATCGACTAACGTGATCTCAGCTCAAGCGCCAAGCACTACGATACCGAGTTATTTGCGGTATATCCAAATGCTTCATTCGCAACGCCACCGAATTCGTTCCTTCCCACCAGCCGTTGGATCGGATGATCCGGAAATCAACTACGCTGCGTTGGCAGAGTTGTTTCCAATGGACTTTGCGAAGGGACTTCGGATGGATCTCAATCGTCCGTTTGGAAATGGCTTCGACGACAATAACGATGGTGAAGTTGACGAACCTTCGGAAATTTTTAGTGCAACCGAGCAAGAAAGATTTCCGATCGGCACTGGGAGCGAAATTCGTGCGGATGGTGCCTATGCGAGGGACGTTAAGACGCATCTCTCCCATGTTACGCGCGGAAGATTGGGTTCTCGCCAAGTTCTCGCTAGGAATTTGTATTGCCTCGGCCAGTTGATCATTCCTCGCGATTACCAGTTCCCTGGAATGAGTATCGCTCCTTCGCTTGCCAATGCTCGCATGCGTGCGACGGCCATTGCCCAGTGGGCGGTTAACGTCGTCGATTTTCGAGATGCGGATGCGGCCATGACTCGTTTTGAGTTCGATATCCTGCCATTCGGTTGCGGAACCAATGGAGGCACAACGGCCAGACCCGCCTATTGGGCTCCAGACCGAATCGACCAATCGGTGAACGGTGTTTCTAACAAAACTTACGTTGGCGTCGTCTGGGGTATGGAAATGCCCGAGCTCTTGCTCTCCGAGACATTATCGTTTCATGACAGGAAGGCTCGAGACACCGATTTGGATCTGAGCGGCAAGACCACGACTGCCGCTACTTCTCCAGACATGGACTTCGACCAGTATCGTTTCCCGCAAGCTTCGTTGTTTCTTGAGGTATACAATCCGAGGACAACGGATGCCACCAATAACAATCTCATACCAGGTGCGCCGTCGTCTCTTTACACCACATCGGGAGCACAAGTCGAACTGGACTTGGGGCGGGTTCCAACCTTTGGAACAACTCATCCCACGTTTGGTGCTCAGCCAGTCTGGCGTATCGCGATCTCTGAAGCCTACGATGAAAACGATACGAAGCATCCCAATTATTTGTTAAAGAACAATGATACATCGCTGCCGAACCTGACACACCAGTGGAGCTTTGATGCTACAGCGAGAAATGGAACTGGTGCGTTCACTGGAACGGTAGAAGAGTACGCTGGAAATAACTTGGACTACAATTTGGCGAATAAAGCGGAAGTGTTGTCGAAGGGTTTCGAAAGATTCGTTTGGTTTTCCAATACACCCCCGGCTGCGAACTCCACGATTCCGGATAGCATTGCATCCTTGGCAGGCTATGGACGCCAATGCGTCTATGTCAATCAATCGAGCGGGACAACGCTGGCTGGCGGTTCGTATTTGGTGGTTGGTCCTCGCGGGCAAACCAATATTGGATCCTTGACACACAATCAGTTCACGGGCGTGTCTTACGTTACTCCGTCAGCGCAGCTTGAACGGATGACTATCACGCCAGCGAATCGTCCGGTTCTTTCGCCATCGTTCCAAACGATTGATATTTCAAGTGGCGGAGCTGTTACCTATTTGCTTAACGCTGCGATAGCAAACCAACCTTGGACATCGGGTCCATTGAGGCGAATCAAGGCACCTAGGTCGATCGTTTGCTCTGTCCCGGCACCAAACGAATCTACTGCTCTACCAAACGAAAATTGGGACAAACCCTTTCCATATGGAATTGGTCTAAACGTCTCGTTTCCTAGGCCTGTTGCTGGCGAGTCAATTTGGCAAAAAGCCAATATACCATTCGTTCGATTGAATACGGCGGATGTGGTCGGGACTCGCTCGGATGGTTCCGCCGGATTTGGTGATTTGACTATCAGTGGGTTCCCCAACCCTCCTGACAGTTGGGTTGATACGAATCTAACTCCAATCCCTGCAACCCAGACGTTCCCAAATACTCCTATCGATAAAATGAACCCGATCTTGATGGGGGCACGCTATAGGACTAAGACGTACGAGGATTTCCGAGTCGCTTATCTGCAACGATTAGCGGATCCTGATTTTCACTACCATCCCGTAAACAATCCCTATATCACGGTCGATTGGATGTCGATCGATTTGACTGTGTTCAACGGTGAAGCTCCATTGGGAGCCGAATTGACGGACGATCCTGCTCCCTATACGGCGGTCAAGTTCCAGTCTAGATACAAGAACGGTGCGTTATCTCCGCTAGCGGCAAACCATGCTGTAACGAACCACGGCGTTAGTTACTATTCACCGATGAACAGCGCGTTGAGGGCTTCCGTGGTACAAATGGGACTTCCTGCCACGGTCACTTCCGGTACCGGTCCAACGAGCATCACAGCGGATCCTGCTGCTTACTTCATGTACCAACTGGGTTATGAACAGCAGGCTTATTCGGGCAATATCGGCAATAGCGCTACCACATTTGGCTACTGCAACGCCGGATACTACACCGCAGGTCTTCCTAACTTAGCTCAAATGAATGGAGCAACTTCGGCAGATTTCGATGCCTTTGGTCCTCCGATTGATTCCACGCTGACCGCGTACAAGGGAGCGCCCGGTAGATTGGCTGGCTTGACTTGGTTTAACCGGCCCTTTGCCTCTCCGTATGAAATGATGATGGTTCCGCTGACCAGCCCTGGGCTATTTGGCTTACACCATTCCGCGTTCACTACAGCGCACAATCGCGACATGTTGAGCTACGTGCCAAGTTACCAGACGGCCAATGCCTGGAACGTGAATGTGACGCCTTCCGTGAACCCACCTGGCTATTGGGCGGTACCGGACGGCACAGGAGGCGCTCAACGCCTAGCGGACTGGCCGCTCCTATTGGAATTTGTGGAGACTCAACCGCCCTTTGCAGATGCAACGAGGAGCTACAATCCTTTCACCATCCTGGGTCTCGCGAATCCAAATTACCCGGCTGATCCGCTATCCCTGCCGGATAGAGTTGCGTCCCGCTTTTTGAACTCGTATTTGATGGCGAATTACACTGGCCGAGGTGAACCCTGGACCGTTCGTGGGCCTTCCCTTTTGGGGCCCTTCAATACGAAGCCGAGTTTCGTGGCGACCGGCAAGATCAATCTCAATACGATTTCATTTGGATCGGATGTTCATAGCCGAGCTTTAAAGGCCCTTGAGCACAATTACTTAGTCGGCAACGATCGCAATGCTAAGGAGTTTAGCGATTTGGAAGCTGGATTCCTGCAATCGCGTCAGGGATTCGACAATGCTTCGGTACCGAGCAATTTGTTTTTGGGCGCTCCGGTTCCAGGGATGCATCCCGACTACCCTACTCGGTTTGTTGGTGCGTTTCGGCCAGCGATTTCAGCCAATTTATCGCCTGTTCTGGACAAGACGGCTGCGACGGAAAAAATGCGTAGCAGGTACGGGGTGGAATCGACGTTGCTGCGTTCCAATGATTTGACCTTGAATTCGAAAACCATGTCTGCGCTCGAAACGGACGCAATGAATCGCACGCTACTGTTGCAGGCAAATCAAGTAGCCGATGAGCTGGAAACGACACAACCGTTTGTCCGAATGCAAAGGGCCATGCGATTGCCTAATCTCGTAACCAATCAATCCAATGTCTTCGCAGTTTGGGTTACGGTCAGCTTGTACGAATACGATCCGATCACGGGTTTTGGGAATGAGTACATCGGCGAGAATGGTTTGCCCGAGCGAGAAAAACAGTTTTTCATGATCGACCGAACGATTCCTGTGGGTTACAAGCCTGGAGAGAATCTCAATACAGAACGCACGATTCTTCTTCAACGCAGGCTGCCATAAAGGATCGTATCTATGAATACCAACACGTACTCGAAGAATCATTGTCGTTTTCGACGCCGGTCTGCATTGACGCTGATTGAGGTGATGATTGCGACCACGATCACCTTGCTGATGATGTTAGCACTGGCACAGGGATTCAAAACGCTCAGTCAAACGATTAGTGAGGGGCGTTCTATGTTGACGCTGAGCGATCAGCTTCGTGGGCTCAGCGCATTGCTGCGAAGTGACTTAGAGGGTTGCACCACGACCAGCGATACGCCGCAGTCCGTGTTGGCAGCGGCTGGTTACTTTAAGTATTACGATGGCCCAATATCCGATGCAACCGCGACGCTCTTCAATCATCTGCCGGCCCCAACGACGGTTGAGAACCGATTGTCGGCGAGCCGTTGGGGAGACATTGATGACATCCTCATGTGCACCGTGAAAGCGAAACCAGGGCAGGCATTTCGCGGCAAAGTGCCCTGGGCATTGTTGATTATCGACAGGATGAATTACGAAAGATTCGAGAAGCCAAATCCAAGTCCAAGTTGGGCTCCGTCTTCGGCAAACATCCCTGATTGGATCAGTTGGGCGGATGCATGGAGCAAGGATGTAACGATCTCCTCAGAATATGCTGAGATCGTTTGGTTTATGTTGCCCCTCAACGAATTCAATACCATTGACCCAAGTAACCCGGATAACGCGGTGATCGACGTCGCACCTGGAGTAGATCTCAACAATGACGGAATCCCGGATACCGATGGTATGCCAGACCGGATTGCATTGTGCAGACGCGTACTCCTGATTCGACCCGATCTCAATATTGCTGCCCCTTCCCCACTGTTTACCAGTGGTGCTGTAACCGCTGGAGACTATTTAAGTATGCAGCCACTGGTTCCATCGTTAGGTGCCCCGAACACCTTTCGATTTATGATGCAGTATCCATACCAGCGTTGTGACTTGAGTATACGACCCTATACGATAACCGACGCGGCTGGCACGTTTCTCACTAGCAAATGCAATTCCATTGAGGATTTGCAACTCCCGGAAAATCGATTTGCACACTATGGATTCCCAATTGGGAACAGTGGAACGACCCTTCCTCAATTGGCCCTTAGTACGGAGAGTAGTGCGACTCAATACCTTGCGTTGACGAATCCTGCCTTCGAAAATATCGGGCTAACGATTAATGCGGGGCTTCGCGATCGTGGATTTTTGCCGTCTTGCTTCATGCGAACGAAACCGGTTCCTCTTGCCGCGGGCGGCTACAGCATTGTTCCGTTGTTGGAAGAGATTGTTGCGTCCAATGTGGTTGGCTTTGATTTAAAGGGATACGATACCTCCGTAAAGCAGCTTGGCCATCCAGGTGCAGACGGTACGTGGGGAAACGATGGAACACTTGTTCAGTCCGGTTGGGCGGGCACGGATGATCAATCCCTGGCACCATCCGACCCTGGCTACGCTTTGCAACTCAATCTAATTAACAATGCCTACCCAACCCTGCCTAACATCCATGAACGGCAATCGGGATCGGGTGCCTACGTTGATGCAGGTTGGGGAAGCAAAGTTGTCAATTCAACACATCGTCAACTGGCGGGTCCAGACATTCGTTTGTCTACGGCCAGCACTCTCGCGGGTGTGTCTAAGTATTTCGCGTCCAGTCTCAGCCTACTTGACTTGAATACGGATATAGACGGCAACGGGAACGCGAGGGGACTGATCCCTGCAATCGCTCTTTACAATTCCGGTCGATACGTTGATCCCAGTCTACATCAATCGTATCAGCCTGCGTTTGACACCTTTACGAATGCGTACGAGTTTGATGGCGAAGCCTTCATTCGCGCGGCGCCAGGGCTTGTGTGGCAGGGTGGTCTTCGCAGATTTGACTTTGTCGTTCCACAAGGGTTCGCGGATCCAGGATCCGATGGAATGGGAGATGACGTAACAGAAAGAGACGCAATACCTCAAATCCCTTACAAACTTCCTTCCATCCAAGCGACGATCCGAGTGCAAGATGGTCGAGCTGGCTCGTTGCAGCAGATTTCCGTAGTTCATGATTTAACGAATTAGTAGACGTTGGAAACGCGAAAACTCCCACAAAGAGATCGTCCGGATTAGCAACCCTCCCCCTGGGAGGGTCGAGCGAAGCGAGGGGAGGGCGAAGTGCAAGAAGCAAATGTATAAATCAATTCGCCCTCCCCGGCCGTTGGCCGACCCTCCCGGAGGGAGGATAACTCCCGGAGGGAGGAAAACTTTCGTTGAAGATCCCTGAGAAATAAACCGGACGATCTCCAAACAAGGCTAAGACTCGATGCGATGGGGATTTATGGGAATTGGGCGTGTGACCGCTCGAATGGTCGAGGCTGTTCGACGGGCGTGGGAAGTGTGGCAAATGACTCTAGCGATTCACCACGCCCTTCGTACCTCAGAGCGTGCCACCCAGTTTATAGGTAGATTTCAAACTGCCCCTCGCCTTACGACACTTTGGATGACCGGACTGAAACCCGTCTAGATCCAGGCCTATGGCAAACGCCTGGGGGGCGATGGGGTTTGGATCAGCGCTCACGCCATTGTTAAGCTTGAGCAAGACGTGATCGCACATTGGGATTGCGGTTTCGATGCCTCGGGGCGCAAGTGGATGGAAATCGCAGGCAGCCACGCGTCCATTGTCTGCGATAATTTTCTGAGGCCCTGGGATCTGGAAAAACCGCGATTTTGGGTTCACGGTAACGATGGCAAAGCTCGAGGTAAACTCGAGGAAAACTCGCGGGTATTTCACCGCCCGTTGGTAATGGGGCATTAAATTCTTGCTCCGCGTTTTCGTCATTGCTATATTTAGGTCGAGCATGACGCAAGCGGTTCAGGTACTCTCGCATGTAGAAGCGAGGTTGTTTGAAGAGACAAGCATTCCTGAAATTTCATGAACGACGTTGTTCTCATTTCAAGCTTAGTCGATTTTTCCCACTAGCGACCAACTGTTTTTATTTCTTGATTAGATCCTTTTTTACAAGCGGACCTGCAGTATGCGTATTATCTTCAACAAAAGGGCCTTGTTTGCGGCCTCAGTATGCTTGGCCACAACGGCCGGCTCATTTGGTGCGAATCATCGTGAAGCACCGATCACCGCGCTAGATCACAAGGCGGACATCACGGATGTTTTTGCCTTCCGAAGCTATGATGGCGGGCCTATTCCAAAAGTGACGCTGATCTTGTGTGTCGATCCACTCCTTGAACCAGGCAACGGGCCAAATTGGTTTCCTTTTGACCCTGAGATTCTCTATGAGATCAAAGTGGACAATAACAATGACGCGGTTGCCGATGTGTCCTTTCAATTCCGCTTCAACACGGAGCAGCGGTTGCCGAACCTTTTCCAGGTCTATGCCGGGGCGGGCGCAGGGATTAACGCACCAGCCAATTCGCCCGCACCTGTGGCACCTGGAACACCGATCATACCTCCTCAAATCACGTCGTTTTCGTCCCTGGGACTTGGGATGCGGCAAACTTATGCGGTGACGATGGTAGCGAATGGACGCTCGACTCCAATTGCAGCCTCGGGTCCGTTTTATGCGGTACCTGCAAACGTTGGCCCGCGAACGATGGATTACGCGGCGCTCTTTGCCGCCGGCACTTATACCGCGTCAAATCCCAACGTGAAATTGTTTGCCGGGACGACGGATGATGCGTTTTGGATCGATCTGGGTGGTGCTTTTGACACGCTCAATACTCATATTTCGCCCGTGTTAAGTCCGGCACAGGATGCCGCCGCTCAGAATTTCGCCACAGATACGGTATCTGGCTTTGCGGTAAATTCCATCGCCATAGAAGTTCCTGTATCGATGCTTACTCGCACCGGCAATGTCGAACCATCCTCGTCAACCGCGGCGACCATCGGCGTCTGGGGAACCACTTCGAGACCTCGTGTGACCGTACGTCAATCGCCATTTCCGCAGCAAGGATCGGGCGGATTTCGTCAGGTCCAGCGTATGGGAAATCCATTGATCAATGAGCTTCTCGTCGGGACTGGTTTCAAGGATCGATTCAGTATGGATGAACCCAAGAACGATTCGCAGTTCGCCAACTTTTTTCTAGACCCGACATTGGCGCGTGTTCTCAATGCGGCGACGGGAGGGGCAGTATCGATCCCAACGCCTCCCCGTACCGACTTGTTACCGCTGGTGACATATGCGGCTCCCATCGCGGCCCCTGGAACCTCGGCTGGCCCTGTTGCTGATTTGCTCCGGCTCAATACGGGTGTCTCACCCACTCCGGTAGCGAATGCAAGCCGGCTTGGGCTACTCGGGGGCGATGCAGCGGGATATCCCAATGGGCGTCGTCTGTTCGATGACGTTACCGACATTTCGTTACGAGCAGTAGCTGGAGTATTAAATCCAAGCTTTAACATTGCGCCCAACAACAGGTTAGGCGACGGTGTCAACGTCAATGATGCACCGTATCGTACAACCTTTCCTTATCTTGCCAATTGTCCAAGCGGACGAGATCGTCGACACGTCGATCCAGGCGAAGCTGGCGGCGGACCTCCATAAGATTCGGGATTTAATAGGTTTCGCCGAAATAGGGCAACTTTGGAAACCCGAAGCGTAAGCGAGTGGACGCATTTCGTCCCTCACTCACGTG
>Ga0209181_10009037_pt1 | contig 13218 bp, 11 predicted proteins | sample MAT05_FD_187208 | JGI IMG/M metagenome (GOLD analysis project Ga0209181, IMG submission 187208) | Freshwater microbial communities from Lake Fryxell liftoff mats and glacier meltwater in Antarctica - MAT-05 (SPAdes) (version 2) | ecosystem: Environmental > Aquatic > Freshwater > Ice > Liftoff... | reverse complement strand
TACTCGATATTCACAAAGGGTCACAAAAACATACAATGGGTTTATCCTCGGTAGGGGCATGATATATCATGCCCCTACATACCCCTCCTGACCCGTTATCATCCATCTGATATGTTTCATGTTTCATGCGCAAGCTCTGGAGTTCAGGCTGAGTCGCGTCCTCAATCATGCGCTTTCTGGTACAATGGGCATCGAAAAGTTGATGTTGCATTCTGGTGTACATTTTCGCTAGGGTGGGTCGCGCGTGCTGACAGCGGTTCGCCAGTGATGATTATCGATCACTGATACAGGCGGGAATGTTGCGCGAAAAAGGAAAGCTATTCTCCGATGGTCTGGATCAGCAGTATTTCGATTGTTGTTCCCGTCTACAACAGTGAAGCATCGCTTCCTGTGCTGATCGAGCAACTTGCTATACTGCTGCCTACATTTACGCAGCAGTACGAGGTCATTCTGGTGAATGATGGTAGCCGCGACGGAAGCTGGCAGGTAATCGAGCAGTTGGCGGCGGCACAACCTTGGGTGACCGGGATCAACCTGATGCGCAATTATGGGCAGCATAATGCCCTGCTGTGCGGGATTCGCGCCGCACACAGTGAAATCATCGTGACGATGGACGATGATTTGCAGCACCCGCCGGAGGAAATTCCCCGTCTGATCGAGCATTTGTATGCAAACCATCTCGATGTCGTATATGGCACACCACAGCAGGAACAGCACGGTCTGTTGCGTGATTTGGCGTCTCAGTTGACCAAACTCATGCTGCAAAGCAGCATGGGGGTAGACACTGCCCGTAAGGTCAGCGCATTTCGCGTCTTCAAGACACAACTGCGCGATGCTTTCACCACCTATCGGAGTCCGTATGTGTCGATTGATGTGCTGCTTACTTGGGCATCCACCCGTTTTGGGGCATTGGTTGTGCGCCATGAGTCGCGCAAGTTTGGCAGAAGCCAGTACACCTTTCGCAAACTGGTGATCCACACCTTCAACATGCTGACCGGTTTCAGTGTCCTACCCTTACAGCTATCCAGCTACCTAGGTTTCGGTCTGGCGGCTTTCGGGATGCTTGTTTTCATCTATGTGCTGGGGCGCTACCTGGTCGAGGGTGGCAGCGTGCCAGGATTTCCCTTCATTGCATCGCTCATCGCCATCTTCTCAGGGGTACAGCTTTTCGCACTGGGGATCATTGGGGAATACATGGCGCGGATGCACTATCGGCTGATGGATAAGCCTAGCTATACCGTGCGCGACTCGACAGATAACACACCATGATGCCGGTACACAATGCTATCGACAGCGCGCGCTTCGGCATTGCAATCGCCCGCGTCAACCTTGATGTACCTTCGGCAGTCTTGTCTGCGCTGGCGTGGTATTGCCGCTCAAACGATGATGGGACGGCTTGGCTTTACCTTTAATGAAGCCTATTACACCTTTTATAAATGGTTCGATAAGGAGTGATCCGCATGTCTTCCCCGTCGCCTCTGCGCATCCCATTCAACAAACCTGCCCTGAAGGGCAGCGAAATTTCATACATCGTCGATGCAGTACAGCGGGGACATGTCAGTGGTGACGGAGCATATACCCAAAAATGCCATGTTGCGCTGGAGCAGATCATCGGTGCGCGGAAAGTGCTGCTGACCACATCATGCACTCATGCGCTGGAGATGGCGGCGCTGCTGCTTAATTTGCAGCCCGGTGATGAGGTAATTGTGCCGTCATTCACGTTTGTTTCAACTATCAACGCCTTTGTGCTGCGTGGTGCCGTTCCGGTATTTGTGGATATACGCCCGGACACACTGAATATGGATGAAGCGCAGCTTGAAAGGCTGATCACCCAGCGTACACGGGCGATTGTCCCTGTACACTATGCGGGAGTGGGCTGCGAGATGGACGCGATCATGGCAATCGCCGCGCGTCATGGGATCGCGGTTGTGGAAGATAATGCGCATGGGCTGTTCGGCATGTACCGGGGGCGCAACCTAGGCACGTTCGGGGTGATGGCGACGCAGAGCTTCCATGAAACAAAAAATATTACCTGTGGCGAGGGTGGCGCGCTGGTCATCAATGATCCAGCGCTGATCGAGCGTGCAGAGATCATCCGCGAAAAAGGCACGAATCGCAGTCGCTTCTTTCGTGGTCAAGTCGATAAATATACGTGGGTCGATCTGGGGAGCAGTTATTTGCCTTCTGATGTGCTGGCAGCCTATCTGTTTGCCCAGATCGAGGTGCATGAAGTCATTCAGTCACACCGCCGTGCCGTGTGGGAATGTTATGATCAGGCACTCTCCGCGTGGGCGGATGCACATAACATTCTGCGCCCCATCATACCTGACCACTGCCAGCAGGCATATCACATGTATTACATCCTGCTCCCCGATCTCGATACGCGCACACGCCTGATCGCCCATCTGCGTGCCCAGGGCATCGGAGCGGTCTTTCACTACCTACCCCTGCACCTGTCAGAATTCGGAATGCGTTATGGAGGCAAACTGGGCGACTGTCCGGTGACCGAGTCGATCAGTGATCGGCTGCTCAGGCTGCCTTTTCACAATATGCTGACCCACTCCGAACAGGATGAAGTTATCAAAGTGCTGCATACATTTTCCCCCTGATGTAAAAAATCCGATGTTGTAGAGAGCTAGCTCTCTACAACATCGGATTCGGCCCTTTGTATCATACCCTACTAGGGCTACAGCGCATCTTACTTAGATGCCGTCCGTGCTGACTTCGGGCGCATCGACGACCTCTTCGGCGGCGCTGTCCGTAACCGCAAGTTCGGTCACAATCGCCGCTTCATCGGGCAGCGTCGGCGCGTCTAATGCCGCTGGCAGGGGTTCCACTTCGGTCACGGTGCCGGTCGTCGGGAAACCCTCGTTCACAGCCGTGTCTATCGCCATTGCGGTAATAGGGTCAACGACGAGTTCCTCAACGATGCCCTCCACAGGGGCGATAGCATCCTCGGCGGGTGTGCTGTCCACATCAGCGGGGGCACCCTCGACCACAGCGACAGGCTGCCCGTCAGCACCTTCGCCACCCCACCGTTGGGTGAAGCCGACGCGCCGCTTTTCCGGCTCAAGGTGGCTGATGCGCAGGTTCAGGCGGTCGCCCTTTTTGATGTAGCTGTGCGGTTCCTTCAAAGAACCGTCGCCCATCTCGCTGAGGTGGAGCAAGCCTTCTAAGCCGTCATCCAGCGCCACAAATGCGCCGAAATCAACGACATTAGTGACCGTGCCATCGACCAATTGCCCCTCGTGATAGCGCGATTGCGCCACATCCCACGGGTCGGGCAGCAGACGCTTGCGGCTAAGCGCAATGCGGTTGGTGTCTTTGTCGAGGCTCAAGACGTAGACATCGATCTGATCGCCGACCTTCAACACATCACGCGGGTGATCGACGCGATGCCACGCCAGTTCGCTGACATGGATCAAGCCATCCGCGCCGCCCAAATTGACGAACGCGCCAAAATCACGCAGACCGGTGACGGTGCCGGGCACGACATCGCCTTCTTTCAGTTCCGCCAACAAGCGCGCCTTTTGCTGGGCACGCCATTCACGCTGAGCTTCGCGTTCGCTGAAGATCAAGCGGCGACGGCTTTGATCGACTTCGATGACCTTGACGACGAGTTTTTCAGTGACCAGCTCATCCCAGGTGTCACGGCTGCCGGACGGACCGGTCGTGACCAAGTGGGAACTGGGGATGAAGCCTTCCAGACGATTCCAATTGACGAGGATACCGCCGCGATTGTGCCCCTTGACGGAGACTTCGACGACTTCTTCGCTTTGGATGAGTTCGCGGGCTTTTTCCCAGTCAAACTGTTGCAAGCCCATGTTGATCGACACGATCAGGTTGTCGTCTTGGTCGCGCGGGTTGATCACATAGACGGGGATCGTCATGCCGACTTTCAAGCTCTCCCGAAATTTGGTTTCGAGCCGTTCTAAGTCCTGCACCGGGACGATGCCATCGCGCTTGGCACCCATATCGACGATGATTTCACGCCGCTCGATTTGCAGGATGATGGCGTTGCGGATTTCGCCACGCTGAGGGGGTTGGTATGAAAACGACGATTCGAGTAGTTCGCGGAATTCATCTCCATAGGATTGGAAATCTTGGGTCGTACCGTTACTTGCCATCTATAGTCTCACCTTACGAAAGATTAAATCCATCTCGTCCTCAATAAAGAGGATGAGGATTGCGACGTCACAGCGTCGCTCGGAACCATTCAACACAGACCTTATGGGAATTTCTATCATCATAAATTACATTGTACCGGCACTGCATTGGGAACACATTAACGCCAGATGATTTAGTTAATGGAGTGTTCTTTGTTTTTCAGATATCGCTTCCGCGACATGCGAGTCGATCAATGCCGTTGTTACAGTTGTAGCGGTCACAGGCGTGACGGTCACAACTGTGACAACGGAGCGGGCACTCTTTTCGGTTGGCGGTGAAGGTGTCGTCAATTGCTTTCCGGCGTCATCATATTCATGCCGCGCATCCCGCGATCCAACTCCCACGGGTAAATCACATAGGCATCCGTCGCTTCGCCGAAGAAATCAGGTTTGCTTTTCTTGAACAGCGACCGATAGGGATTGTAGTGGAGGACACAGTTAAAGGGGGTCGCCCCCGCTGTGATCATCCGCTCGCGCACGGCGATGCTGGTACGCCCCGTGCCCCATACATCATCAATGATCAAGACGCGCCGATTGGTGACGAGGGCGTTATCGGGGAATTGCAAAAATTCGGGCCACGCCATTAACCCAGAATCTTTGGACGGGAAATCGACCGATGCCGTCAAGACATTGCGCACATCAAGCGCCTCCGCCAGCAACCCGCCGGGGATCACACCGCCGCGCGTGATCATCACCATGGTGGTGAATGTCGCCACTGAGCGGATGGTCGGCACCAGTTGGTCGATGATGCGATCGACATCGCTCCATGTCAACACGATTGTTCCGTTGGGATTGCCCGGTCGTTCGAGCATACGACTTCCTTTTGGGTGATAGGATGAACCGCCATTATGCCGTTCTTTGGAAAAAAACATCCGAAGGGTGCATCATGGCGGTTAGAGTGAAACTATTATAACAAATTTGCGACGGGCGTGCTTGTCCTAGTTTACAGGCGTTCCGCCACCAACTTGGCTTGCGAGTACAACAGCAGATAATCGGGACCACCGGCTTTGCTATCGGTGCCGCTCATGTTAAAGCCGCCAAAGGGGTGAATGCCGACAGTGGCACCGGTACACTTGCGATTAAAATACAGATTGCCGACGTGGAATTCGGCGCGGGCGCGTTCTAGGTGGGCACGGTCTTGGCTAAAGACGGCACCCGTCAGCCCGTATTCGGTGCTGTTGGCGATGGCGAGCGCGTGGTCAAAATCACGGGCGCGGATCAGCGTCAGCACGGGTCCGAAAATCTCATCTTGGGCGATGCTGGCATCCCCCGCGACATCCCCAAAGATGGTCGGTTGGATGAAGTAACCGCCGTCGTCGGTGATCACTGGGGCACCGCCCAAGAGTAATTTGCCTTCTTGGGTGCCAATTTCGATATAGTTCAAAATTTTACTCATGGCGTCAGCGTCGATGACGGGACCCTGATCGATATCCGCCCCGGTATCGGGCGCGCCGATGGTCAATGCCCGGGCGCGTTCGACGATTAACGGCACAATCTGATCATAGATGGCGTCCACCAAGATGGCGCGCGACCCCGCCGAACACTTTTGCCCCTGAAACCCGAACGCGCTATCGACCACACCTTTTGCCGCAGCTTGTAGGTCAGCACTGGCATCGACCAAGACCGCGTCTTTGCCGCCCATCTCCAAGATCGAGCGTTTTAGCCAGCGCTGCCCGTTCTGCACCTTCGAGGCGGTCTCATAAATTTGCACCCCTACTGGGCGCGACCCCGTAAAAGCGATGAAACGGGTTTGGGGGTGTTCCACCAAGCGCGCGCCGATGACACCCCCATCGCCGAAGACGAAGTTCAAGACGCCTTTGGGGAGTCCCTGTTCCCAAAGCAGTTGACAAGCGGCATAAGCGATCAACGGGCTTTGTTCTGCGGGCTTCAGAATAACCGTGTTGCCCATGACGAGCGCCGCCGTGACCATGCCCATCGGGATGGCATTGGGGAAGTTCCACGGGGGGATGACGACGCCGACGCCTAGCGGAATATAGGTGAGCGACAAGGTTTCGCCGGGGTTGTCCGCCAATTGATCGCTGCTATCGGCGACGCGCAACGCTTGACGCGCATAATATTCTATGAAGTCAATCGATTCGGCGGTGTCGGCATCGGCTTCTGCCCATGTCTTGCCGACTTCCAGCACCATGATGGCGCTGAATTCGTGTTTGCGGCGGCGCATTTCGGCGGCGGCAGTGATGAGGTATTGAGCGCGTTCGGCGACCGGCACTTGCGCCCATGCGGGAAAGGCGCGGGTGGCGGCGGCAATGGCGCGGTCGGCAGTGGCAATGCCGCCTTGTGCAAAGGTGCCGATCACTTGGCTGGGGCGGGCGGGATTGATCGACGACAACTCTGCGCCGGTTTCGCTGGCGACCTGCTCACCATCGATCACCATCGGGTAGGATGCGCCGATGAGCGGTTGGATACGTTCCAAGGCGGCGGCAAACGCGGCGCGGTTTTCTTCGACGCTGAAATCGGTCAGCGGTTCGGGACGATACGGAGGGAACATGGGGTGTTTTTCCTTCATTAAACTGTGGGCTTGGGAAAAGAAAAAGCATAACGCAAAGCCGCAAAGACAAAAAGGGGAAAAGAGAAAATGGACATAATTGGTCGCTTTGGGGCGAAAAATATAGATAGTAAAAGTAATTTACAAACCGCCCAAAAAATTCATTAATTATTCACAAAAAATCCTTGCGCCTATCGCCAACCTGAGTTAAGATTATTTCAAGTTTGAGTGCGCACCGTAATTATCGTAATATGACATCGATTTCACATCGCCGCCACCCGCACTCAACCAACCCTTTGAAAGGGGTCGATGAACCATTGTTCATGGAAGTCACATCGCTATCACGCTGAAGCTACATCGCCGAATCACTGAACCTATCGCACCCAACCATGCAGCAATCGTAGCGCCTTAAAAACCCACATTGCCACTCGTCGAACTCGGCTGCATCACTGGTTCATCCCCCTCTTTCAAACGGAATACATTATCCCCTTTTGGGGGATACCCCGTTGTTTTCATCCACCAAAATATCATCACAAATTAAAACAATCTGCTGATCCCGCAAGCGGGTCAAGACCAGTGTCGCGCTGCCCTTCCCCTTCAATTTCAATTGTGGGATCAGCACTTCCGGCGTGATCACGGTACCCCGTTTCTTGACGGTGACGGTGCCGATATCCTCCGCCCGCAGGATTGCCCGAAGCTGTTTGACGTTAAAAGGCATCCATGACCGGATACGCCATGCGCGTACAAACGGCAAGGTAGGGCGTTCGTCTGTCACGAAATACGCAATTTCGGAGTCGAGTAGCGCCCCGTTGAGGGTATTGGCGACTTGGGCGACGGCACCCGCCCGCAGGATCGCCGGATCAGGTTCGATCAGCCAGCCGTGCGGGTCGCCTTCTAAAAGGGGGGGCACTGCGTGCGGGTCGGTGGTGAGGCTGTGGAGTTCCCCCTGAATGACCATCACTGCCCGCCGCTGAAATTCTGCGGGCGGCGCTTGTGGGGATGGGAGCCGGAGCAATGCCTCTTTCAGGTCGCCCTCGGCGGCGATGAAATCGATCTGCCCATTCATAGGTGGCGCAAGATACGCTGTCAGTTGATCGAATTTGACGCCGGGGGAGAGTTTCGCCCAGACGGGAAGCCCGACAAAGCGTTGTACTGTGCTGAGCGGGGGCAGGTAGCCCTCGACATGATGCACCCGTGCGCTTTCGCCTTGATCGGGATCGCGGCGGGCGGGGTCAAAGAAGATGAGATCATGGGTGCGCACGATTGCTTCGTCAAGCGTGAGAATGTCCCCGACTTCAAAGCGCGTGCGGTCGCTGACGCCACAGGCGGCGGCGTTCAAGCGTGCCATCGCCACCCGCACCGGATCGAGGTCAATGCCGGTGACGAATGCTCCCGCTTGGGCGAATGCCAGCGCATCAGTGCCGACCCCACAACAGAGATCGAGCAAGCGCACGGATTGCCAATCCTGCCGCAGGTGGATGCGCCAACGACGGGCGGCGGGGCTACTGGCTTGTTCGAGGGCGTCGCCTGTGAAAAAAAGCGAGTCCGCCAACGCGCCAAATTTGGCAACTGCTTTTCGGCGTAAGCGGGCGAGCGCCAACCCCGCTGCTGCCTCGTTGGGGGCATAGTCGCGACGCAAAGCGGTGAGCAAAGCAAGGGTGTGGGCGTCGGCGAGATCGGCGCTGGCGAGGCGCGTCAACAGCGCCCGACCGCGCGGCGCTGTCAAGAAGTCCAGATCGTCTAGCGTGAAGTGCATGACATGGGGGGGATGACGCGGGCGGTCTTCACTCGTCGGATTGCTCGGCGGTGGCGGGGTCGATGTCGATATACTGCACCGCAGCGGGATCGATAGTGTCGAGCGCTGGATTGATCAACAGGGGATACGACCAGCCAGTCGGGATTTCGCGCTTAAATTTAGCCACCTTATTGACATCACGGATGGTGCCCTTGACGACAGCGGGTTGCATGAAAGCAACTGCCGAAGGGAGGCTGGTGAATGCCAAGAGGCGGGTGCCTGCGCTGTCGATCATGCCTGCGGCGCGCCATGTGATCGGCTCGTCGGGCTGGCGCGCCCAAACCGGACGGTTGGGGGTTTGCTGCACCAACAGATGCAGGTAACGACCGACGCGCGCTGTGGGTGTGGTGAGTGCGTTATCCGTAGCGACGCTCTCCAGTGCGGCGATGAGCGCCGTATCGCGGTCAGCGGCAACCCGCACCCGCGCTAAAGTATCATCGGTGACGTGTTCTTTTTCGCCGCGCGCCAACATGCCGACGGGGAGCGGGCACTCGGCACCCATCTCCACCAAAATCCGCACATAGCCCGACGCTTCCAGCGTTTGTAGCGTGGCTTCGTCGGGATCACGCACTGAATCAATGGTGATCAAACGCCCACCCGGACGGAGCAAGCGCATGGCGTCGGAGAGGAACGGCTCGACCAGCGGCACATCGTAGGCAGTGATCGCATCAAAGGTCGCCTCTGGCAGCGTCGCTAATGCCTCCACCGGCGCGGCGGTGATCTCGACATCAGGGCGAAGGGTGGATAGAATCGTGCCGGTCGCCCCTTGAAGATCGACGAGGCGAAGGCTTGCCGCACTGGGCGGCAGGTGCTTCGCCATCGCTTCGATGAGCAACCGTTGAAGCCGTTCGCCGTTACGCGAGGACGCGGAACCCGAACGCACCAAGCGCGAACGACGCGGTTCAGTCACAACGGCAACCCTTTATTCTTCGTCTTCGTCTTCGACCGTGCTAGGATCAGCGGCGGCGGTGACGAGCGCCAACATTTCATCCCATTCTTCTTGGAAGAAGTGCATGGTCACGGAACCGACTTCGAGGTGAAACACAATCTCGCCGTCCGGTTCAACCGATTTCCAAATGGCATAATTCTCTGTTTCTGCCAGTGTTTCCACGTTCACATCAGCCATGGTATTGCTCCTTTGAAAATAACGGGTAGAGAAGTCAGGATTTAGGGATTAGCGCTTCTATGGACGCACCCCGCGAAAGGGAAACACACATAGATCCATCCGAGACACGCTAAATTATATCGGACTATAGCTTTAGATTCTAGGGATCGAGTTTCACGCGCATTTGAATGATATATGTTATATTTGAAGCAATAGGGACATCGCGATGGTAACCGCATGGCTCCATGAATTTATGATGACAATTGAAAGGAAGGGTCCACCATGCGTCGTATGCTGTTTTTGGTCATTTTAGTGGCACTCATGACGGCTTTGGTTGCGGTTCCTGCTTCGGCAGCACCATCAGCATCATCGTCGGTCGTGGCACGAGATTACACGGTTTATATAGTCAATCGGGGTGATACACTAGCGAGTATTGCGCGGCATTTTGGGACGACCGTTCATGCGTTGTTGGCGGCGAACCCAGCCATTTATAACCCGAATCACATTTGGGCGGGCATGAGCCTTTACATCCCGACGCGCTACACGCCGCCGCCCGTGCCGCCACCGCATAGGGCGTGTAGTTATTACGTCGTGCGCTATGGGGACAACCTGCTCAGCATCGCCAACTGGTTTGGGGTCAGCCCCTTTGCCATCGCCGAAGCGAACACGATTTACAACCTGAATTACATTTATGCGGGCATGACTTTGTGCATCCCCGGTGCTGTTAGTATGCCCCCACAACCCCCGCCGCCGCATTATCCCCAGGTGATTCAATATACGGTGTTGCCGGGCGATAACCTGACCAGCATTGCCTTCCGTTATGGCACCAGCGTGACGGAAATCTTGCGCTTGAATCCGCAATTGCCCTATGGCAATTTGATTCAACGTGGGGTCGTTATTTCGGTGCCCGTCGGACCGAATCCCCCCGGCTACTAAGGCGCGGGCAAGTGCTTTGCCACAGAACGCCTCATCGCGTAACGACGCGATGGGGCGTTTTTGTTGCCCACCTGACGGTGTTTCTTTAAGCTTCCGAAAAAGAGTGAATGAGCGCCAAGGCTGTTTCGAGCGACTCGGTGAAATAGACGTGTCCGGTGGGGGCGGTATAGACGTGATCGATGGCACCGATATCGGTTTGCAGGGCAGCGGGGACGCCGATGACGATTTTGCGCGCGGGGGTATTTTTGTGCAGGGGGCGCACCAAACTGCGTAGGTGGGCGATGGCACCACTGGGCATCCGCACGCTGTTGGTGAGGTCGATGATCACTTCGACCGCATGATTGACCTCATCAATGCGGAGCGCCGAACGACGTAAATTTTTGTGGAGATCATTCCAATTCCAAATCGGATCAGCGACAAAGTGGAGAACCGTTTTCGAGTCGTCTGTCCAGTGAAAATCCATGGGCATAACCGGTGAACCTTTATTGTCTAGGGGGTTTGCGGGTTGGCTTGCCCGTGTTGGGATCATAAAAATCAAAGGGATCGCCGTCAGTTGCGGGCGTGCTGTCATCGCCGATCAGGGCGCTGAAATCGGCATCGGCATTCATCCGACGGGCGGACACGGCACTCTTATTGCGGGCAGTTTGTACCGGCGGGGTCGCACGGTCAGCGATCCACCACAAAACCGCTTCGATTACCCCCATGACGAATGCCCCGATGATTGCCCACAAGAAGCCGTCAATGACCAAGCGTCCGCCCGTGATGGCAACCGTCAAGTCGGCAAGGGCGGCGGTCAGCGTCAGCATCGCCCCGTCGATCACAAAAATGATCAAGCCAAAGGTGAAAAAAATCAATGTACAACTGAGCAAGCGCAGGACGGGCTTCACAATCGTGTTGACCAGCGCGAAGATCACCCCCACGACGATGAGGGTGGGCACGGTATTGCCCGTGATGCGAATCCCCGGCAGAACACCAGAAGTGATGATGGCGACCGCGAGGATATTGACCACAAATTCGATCAAAATGGGGCGCATGATGTTCTCCTGTGTTTAAGCTTTTTATAAACATCGAGGGCGACACAGGCGGTTGCCCTCGATGTTGTCGGGAAAAATCAGGATGGGTCGGGGCGCGCCTTACGAACGGCGGCGCAGGGCAAAGAACAGCAAGATGATGATGAGGATCGCGGCGATCCCGACTAGCAAGAGCGGTGCCAGATCACCGCTCGTGGCAGGACTCTCCGCTTGGATGGGGGTGAGCGTCGGCTGGATCGTCGGCGTGGCGGCATCGGCGGTTTGCTGCGCGGCTTGGGCGTCGGCATTGACCGTTGTCGGTAGCGGGGCGACAGCGGTTTGCTGCGCGCTGCGGGTAGACTCGGTGTCGCGGGTTTCAACCACACCCGTCGCGGATTGCGCGGATTCACGGGTGACGGCAGAGCGCGTCAAGAGTTGATCGGTAGCGGCGATTTGAGTCGCGCCGTCATCGGTGGCGAGAATATTGGCGCGCACCGTCGCATTGGCGATTGCCGAGGCGGTCGCTTCGATACTCAGTTGTTGGATGACGGCGGTCCCAGCGACGAATTCGGTGGCAGCTTGCTGCACGGCAGTTTGGGTGATCGCCGCTTGAGCAGTACCCGTCGCTTCCACGATCAGTTGGGTCGCGGTTTGGGCGGCAGCGGCATTCACAGCATCGATGGCAGATTGCTGCACGGCAGTTTGGGTGATCGCCGCTTGAGCAGTACCCGTCGCTTCGACGATCAGTTGGGTCGCGGTTTGGAAGGCGGCGGCGTTCACGGCGTCAGCGGTCGCTTGCTGCACAGCAGTTTGCGTCACGGCTTGGGCGGTGGCAGTCCGGTCGGTGGCAAGTGTCGCCTGTGCATTCCGCGTCTGGCGCGTATCTTGGGTGGCGGCAAGGATCTCCATCGATTGGGCGCGCGAGGTGGCGAGGGCGTCGCGGGTGGCGATTTGCACCGTCGCTTGCACGCTGAGCCGCTGTTGTTGTTGGGTGGCAGCGATGGCAGTGCTGGCATTGCTCTGTTCGAGCGCGACTTGGGTCGCGGTGGCATCGCTCACGATTTGCGTTGCGGTCTGGATGAGCGCGTCTTGGGTCGCGGTTGCAGCGATCAGGGCGTCTTGGGTCGCAGTGGCGGCGATGATTGCGGCTTGGGTGGCGCTGGCAGCGGCTTCTACTGCGGCTTGGGTGGCGGTGGCTTCGACGAGTGCGGCTTGGGTGGCGTTAGCGTCGATCACGCTTTGGGTGGCGGCTTGCAAGCGCGCGGCTTCGGTCGTCGTCGCCTCAATGAGCGCCGCTTGGGTGGCAGTGCCTTCCACAATTGCGGCTTGGGTTGCTGTCTCGGCGATGCTGGCGAGGGCGGTCGTTGTGCCAACCACGAGCGCATTTTGCGTGGCGATGGCATCACTCACGATTTGCGTCGCGGTTTGGAAAAGGGCGGCTTGGGCGTTGGTGGCTTCGACAATTGCCGCTTGGGTCGCCGTCGCTTCGACAATTGCCGCTTGAGCGTTGGTGGCTTCGACAATTGCCGCTTGGGTCGCCGTCGCCTCAATGATAGCGGCTTGGGCGTTAGTGGCTTCGACAATTGCCGCTTGGGTCGCCGTCGCCTCAATGATAGCGGCTTGGGCGTTGGTGGCTTCGACAATTGCCGCTTGAGTGGCAGTCGCTTCGACAATGGCGGCTTGGGTCGCCGTTGCTTCGA
>Ga0209181_10009036_pt1 | contig 13221 bp, 9 predicted proteins | sample MAT05_FD_187208 | JGI IMG/M metagenome (GOLD analysis project Ga0209181, IMG submission 187208) | Freshwater microbial communities from Lake Fryxell liftoff mats and glacier meltwater in Antarctica - MAT-05 (SPAdes) (version 2) | ecosystem: Environmental > Aquatic > Freshwater > Ice > Liftoff... | reverse complement strand
TGGCGGCGTTATGAGGATTAGGCTGGTACGAGGCTATGATAGACTCACGATGCCAAAAAAAGGCGTAAAGCGTTGTCTTTAATGACTTTTTTCCCGCACCAACTTGGATAGAATTTCGGCTCCTACGCCACTTGGCGCCGATGGGACCCCTTTGGCTCTTGTCTCGGCACCTGCCCCCGCCGTGACCATTGGGTCGAAATCCGAGATTCAGCAGTTCCTGGCGATGGCCGGCGAAGCGGACAGCCTACGACTTGCGCAGCGCCTGCTGCAGGTGAGCGACGCTGGTGATGCACACGACAAATTGTCGCCGCTGCTGCACCTGCTTAGCGCTTCGGACTCGGTGAGGACTCTGGATATGTGGGCCGCCGAGGACGTCCGCCTTCAACCGTGGGCGGCTCTGTCGGCGCATCTGTGGCACGCGGATGACCTGATGCGACGGTTTCCGCCCGTCATGGATACGAACCCGGTGTCCAGGGACTTCCGCGGAGAGATGCCTCAGCGCTACCTCGTGGCTCTGGCGGCGTCGCGCTTGCCGGAGGGTGAGATTCGGCTACAGACATGGCTGAGGACCGTGAAGCTATGGCTGCTCCTGCGCGCCGTTGATGCCGCTGAGGCGGGCTACGTGTTTGAGAAGTCCCTCCGCAAAGCATGCGACGAGATTCGCCTCGCTTGCGAGCACGACGAGTCACCAAGGATTGAATGGCTAATGACGATGGTTGGTGAGCCCTCACCTGCCAATGCAGCCGAGTTCGAGGGCCACCTACTGAGCGTTGCCAGCGAGTCGAGGGCGTCGCGCGCTACTTTGCCAGTCGGTCAGCGAGCGCTCACAAACGCATTCGTGAAAGTCGTCGAGGGCGACTGGACGGACGACGCAGGCGCGCGGGTGCAACCGCTTTGGCAAGGCGAGTTCGCACCTTGGCCAGCGCAAGCCACTCCGGAAATGTCCGGCGACGGCCCGCCGCCAAAGCACACGGACGCTGAGGCGCAAGACAACGATGACGAAGATGGCGACCCGCGTGGCTCAACGACCGTTGACCCTGCTGCAACGCCGGCGGCACAGAAGGTCACGGCGACAAGCGTGCTGCTCGTCAATCAGGCCGAGGGGCACATGCTGGCCTGGGACTGGCATAGCCTGATCCTGGACGAACGATTCCTGCTGGTCGATCTGGTTGACTCGCTGGTCCAGCCGACGCGACCCCTCAGCGAGCGCCTGGGCGGTGCACTCCTGGCTGTCGCGCTGCTGACCTCCAGTTCGGCGCGCCGCGTACCACGCACGAAAACCGGACGGAGGGCGACGAGCGACTGGAAACTCGATGTGCAGCGGGGCTGGCTGCACCGCGTCGCAGCGCGCCGCGATCGCCGCTGGAAGGCAAGCCAAGCCGATTCGCGGGAGGTTGCGAAGTGGGTGCGGCCGCTCGCACACCCATGGCAGCTTCAGCTTGCGGCCCCGATCGCGGCCGCGCTGCGCGATGCGATGCCGCTTCACGGCAGGACACTGCAGGCGGCGTGGGTCACGGTAAGCCCCGATGAGACTTTCGAGCACTGGGTCAACACGGTGCTTGGAACCACGCCGGGCCTCGCCCGGCTGACTTCGCCCAGCCTCGCTCGTGCTCAGCGCCATTGCGCATTCGAGAGCTTCCAAGATCATGCTCTGGCGCGCCTGGTCAGTTCGAGCAGCGATACCGTGCTGCCCGCGCCTTGTTCCTATGGCGCCTACACCGGGGCGACGGTGCAAGCCGTCCTTGGCCCGCCGTTCGCACGTCTGGCGACCTGGGTCACGGCGGCGAGCTTCACCGACGCCAACGCCGCAGGAAGCGAGATGGATGTGAACGCAGCTCGCATAAGCACCGCCTTTGCTGGGCTGCGGCAGCGGATCGAGGCAGCGGCCGCAGCGAACGACTGGGCTCGACACCACAACCTGCTCACATCACTGTGCATCATCTCGCTGCTCGCCTGCACTGGCGCACGGCCGGTCAAGTCACCGTTCCAGAGCGTGGCGTGGTTCAACTTTGACGCACACCTCGTGTACGTCGACGACAAGTTTGCGGGAGCGCATCTGGGCTCGCGGTTGTGCATCCTGGCGCCGGCAGTGACGAGCTTGATCCGCGACACTTACTTGCCGCACCTGCACAACCTCCGCCGCGCCCTGGCTACATCAGTGCCGTCCTTTAGCGAGGCGATCGACGAGGTGCTGGCAGGATCCGCGACGGCCCGCCTGCCCTTGTTCTTCTTTGTACGGTCCTATCCGGAATTCGACTGGACCGAGGTGTCGGAGGTTTCGCTCAGCCAGGAGTGCGGCGATGACTGGCCACTGCCATGGAACTTTGCGCGGCACCGCCTCGCCACCCAAATACGCCGCGCTGGGCTTGATGCAGAAATCATCGACGGGCTACTCGGCCACGGCGAGGCGGGCTCCGAGTCCTACGGCGCCCACTCCCTGCGGGTGTTGGAACAGGACCTAGAGCGTGCGAGGGTCAAAGTCGACGCACTGACCAGTGAACTGGACATGCGTGCGCCCGGGCGGTGGATGGTCCCCCAGGTCAGCTTCGCGCGCCAACCCACTCGGCCCCTGCTCGACGAAAGTCGCCCGTACGGTACTCAGGCGCGCCGGCAGCGGCGAGAGCTGGCGTACCAGCAGGCGGCGGCCAAGGCCCTTGAGGAGATTGAGCGACTGCTCAAGGGCCGCCCGCCGCAAGCCTTGTCGGGGGACGAGTGGGAGGCAGTCGGACGTCAGATGCTGCTGCGTCAGGACGGCCTTCCCCACGCCTTCGCTTCGTTGCGCTATGCCGCCTATGAAACGTATCTCAGCCGCCTGTGGCACGACCAAGGCCTGCGGCCCCACATGCGCCGCCGCTACACGGTACCAGCCGCAGGAAAACCCGTCCTCAACGAAGTCGCGGTGCGCGCCAAGGAGGAGGTCAACACGCTCCGCGCTGATTTCGAGACCATCGTCCAGCGTCTGAGCGGCGAGACGATCGACGCCCGTCTCGCCCGTTCGTTGGCGGCAGTGGACATCTGCCTGAACGCGCGCGTGGCCGATACGTCACTGCTGATCTCCCTGGTGCAACGACCGAACGTCGCTGTGGTGCAGCATCAGGGGCAGTGGTTTATCGAGGTCTTCGAGGGTTCACGCTGGTCGGACGGCATGCCTCTGCGGCGCTTTGCCGTCTCCCCGCGCTCCTGTGAGTGGTTGCTGCGCGGATCCGACATGCAGCGCCAGCTCGTCAAGCCCTTGCCAGTTCCGGAGAAGCTCACAATCCTCGCGACGCGCGGGCAAGACAAGCCGGCCCAGACGATGCCCGAAATGCTCAGGCAGATTGGCCGAGTCGTCGACCAATTCAACATCATCACCCTCTCCGGGTTCGAAGCCGCGGTGATGTCCGGTCGAGCGAAAGTCAGCGCGCTACCCCACAGCGCGCTCGTTAGGACCGCTCAAGGCCAGGCGCTGGTGCCGAACCCGCCTGCGTCCCGAACGCTCGACGCTCTCCCTGACGACTCCGCTCTGGACGCCATCTGGAACGAGCCCGGCGAACCTGCTGGACGCACACCCGAAGCCTGTCGCACACTCCTGACAAAGATTGGCCGAGTCCTTAGCAGCGCGACTGACCGCAGCGGCAAGGCTGTTGAAATTGAGAACTTGCTCCGGCAGTCCCCGTTCGTCAACGGAGACCTGCCTCACGCACTCGGACGCTGGGCTGTTCACGTGCTGGCTCGAGGTGCGAAGACGCACGCCGGCGTGTTGAAGTTACCAACGGTCGAACGCTATTTCGATGCACTGGCGAGCAAAGTGACCGCCGTCGGACACGACGCTCACTTGGTTGACATGGACGGCGAAGAGCTGACCGACCTGTACCACGACCTGTTGCAGGCGCCGTATTTCGCATCGGTTTTGCGCGCACGAAGGACGAATGGCAAGGCCTCTAAGGTTATCAAGAGCGAGCCCCACCCGGACGACGAAGCGGGTGGCGATGGATACGCGGCGGAACGATTGGTCGAGTTCCATCAGTTCGCCCGCACTCTGTTCGGACTGGAGGATCCAGACTGGTCGGAACTTGGTGAGTTCAGCGATCGGCCCAGCGGTCGCCCCGGTCTTCTTACCACGGCCGAGTACTTGACCTGCCTTCGAAGCTTGGTAGGCGTCAAAGCGCAACGCGAGAAATCCACGCACCTCCTGGAATGCGCCTGGGTCATGCTGCTGGGTTTCCGATTCGGTCTACGCGGCGGCGAAGCGGTCGGCCTCCAGGACGATGACTGGATCGAACGCGCCGGCGCGATGGTGGTCCTCGTGCGTCCCAACTCGACGCGCGGGCTGAAAACCGTGCGCGGGAAACGCGTCGTGCCGTTGATTGAGCAGCTGACCGATCTCGAGAAGAGCATCATCAATGAGATCACGCGGCGCTTCGACGAGCGTCCGAACGAGACTGGCGATCGGGCCATGCTCTCCGACCTCAGTGCAACGAACTTCAAGTACCGGCGCCTGCAGATCACTGGTCGCCTACTGCGCATGATCAAGCTGGCGACGCTCAACAACGGCGCGATCGTGCACCACACGCGGCATAGCTTTGCGAACCGGATCTTTGCGCTGCTGGCAGGGCGTGCATTTGGCCTCGGCAGCGAAGGGCTGTTCAATGCAGCGCAGTGCGAGTCGGCACGAAGGTTGCTGCTCAGCCGCCTGGAGATGGACCGGCGCGCCCTTTGGGCGTTGTGCAGGCTGATGGGACACAGCAGCCCGGTGACCTTGGTTCGTAGCTACCTGCATCTGCAGGTGATGCCCTCGATGCCGCAGAGTGATCGAACGGCAGTGTCGGTGCGGGCCCGTGTCGGCTATGTCGATCTGGATACTCGGGCGCGCCATCCTGACTACCTGCGAAACCTCCCGGCTGTGGACGGTCACGAGCAGAGCGAATTGCCACCACCAACGCTCTCGATGATCTTTAATTATCTTCGCCTGCGCCGAACTGGCAGATCCTCTGTGAACTCGGCATACGTGGTTGGACTCGAGCCCGCGCTTGCGACGCGCATTGAAAATGAGCTCACCGCCTGCGCTGTCCGCCTGGAGAAGGCTCGGCCGGAAGACCGCGCATTGCAAACATGCTCGGACTTGATCGGTCGAGTCAGCCTCGCACGATTCAGATCGCTGATTGCCGCAGCACTAAAAGTGACCAGCACTTCCCTGCCGATGGCTCGCGCTGAAGCTCTTGCCGGCACCGTCGGACGCTCACGGCAGATCCTTCTGTTTGAAGTGCCCCACTTCACAATCGTGGGGGCCTTCGTCAAATCGTTCGGACTCACGGAGAAGGATATGGTGTTACTTCTTCCCAAGGCACCCGCCAAAGGGCTGCTGGAGCAGATCGAGCTTCACAAGCTTGATCTCTTTGTGCCCAAGGGACCGAAGTCCGGGCCCTTCCCGCAGTTGGACAAGGCAGAGGTACACCGTCCCGGCGAATTGTCGCCCACGATCTACCCCCACCGGGTGGCGATGAGGATCGCAGGCGACAAGGGCGCCTTCGGAAGCGGCTATGAACTGGTTATGGCGTGGTGCTGCTTTGGGCTGCTGGCGCAGTCGGCGGCTGCACCTTGCCAATCGACTTGAGCATGAGCTTGTCCCGGTTGCGCCCGACCCGAGGGATCACAGTCAGATCCACAAGCTCATTCAGGCCAAGGGGCAAGCCGAGCACTGCGGTACGGTGTTCTTTGTCGGAGTAGTTGATCATGAACTTCTTGCCCTTGGCACTTTTGACCTGCTTTCCAGTCTTGTCCTTGAACTCAAAACTACGGATTTGGAACTGGCGCTCCTCAGTCCTGATAGAAACGACCTTGCCTGACATCGGCGCCTCTGCCTCATCACGCTCAGGATCGGGGTGGGCGCCGATGCGCCCAGCGAGCTTGATCGGCTTGGCGTTGCTGCCGGGAGATGTGACTGTGAGGGGATGAGGCAAGCTGCGCCCGCCGGCCTTGCGCCGCACGCCCTCCGCGGCGGTTTGACCAGCGATCACCGCCGCAGGATTGGCCTCGGTAAACAAGTCCTTGGTAAGCGACTCATCCTGGCCGCGCATCCGCTGAGTGAAGGCCGAGTAGACGACGCCGAGCGCACGTTGCTCATCATCACTGATTGCGCGCGGAATGGTCAGACGGAACGCCGGGTACGCAGTTCCGTTCTCCATTGCGGGGATGTCGGCCTCCCTGACCAACTGTTCAGGCCGCAGGCCAAGGAACGAAGCGACGGCCGCAATAAAGCCATCGACCACATCCTTGTACTTATCCCATGGCACCAGATGGAGTTCGCCAGTGAAGCGTGTCTGGCCTGGCGTCCTCTCCACACGCACCTTATAGCTCTTCTCAAAGCGCAGGCTGATCTCGCTGCTGCTGCCCCCGACCACTGCCGGCGACACGATCACGTCGACCGCCTTCGAGATCAAAGATCCGTCCGGGAACTTGCTCTTGATCTCCGCGTTCGCCCAATCACTGATAGCGGTCGATCCACTGGTGGTGCGCCCCCGCTTGGGAGTTTTTGCCGCGCGCGGAGATTCGCGACTGTTGCTAGGCTTGTCATGTTGGATGCGGGCTTGTTCATCATCTTGCTGATGACTGGGCGCGGTTTGGTCCTGAAATTCCATGCTACTTCCTTCAATAGTTGATAGGCGCCTCGCGGCGCAGAGTTACAAAAAGAGTCCGACATCGCCTTGGCACTTGGACCGAGGCGGACGGCGATCGATCGATGACCGCCATGTGAAGTGATGTCGCGAAAAGTCGTGCGATAGGGGGGCGTCATGGCCAAGAACAGATGGGAATCTCGGGCCGGACATAGCTGTGGGCGGGCAGCAGATGCGTACGCACACCGCTGCAAGCGGGTTGACGGCGTTGAAGCCGCTGCCGCGTTGCGGCAGCGAAACGCAATGGGTCCCTAAGGACCCTGGTGCGAACGACGGAGAGTCGTTCGGTGAGTCCTGCGCTTGAGCGCAGGCTCAGGGGTGCGGCGCCGTGCCTTTGAGGCACGGCGCCGTGGTTGGATGCGACCGCCAAGGCAGTACGCTGCTGGTGCGGCTCACCCTGATTTCCCGAAGGTCACTGGAAGCAGCCGACCCTTCGATCTTTGACTTGCCACCTAGGCGGCATGTCGAGTGGAAGGGTGCCCTTACGGTATCTCGTAACGAGCTGTCATGCCAGCAACATTTCGATCTGCAATGTGCAGGTTCTATGGGGGAATCAAGGCATCTTTGATGCGTTGTCGACGCCCAGCCAGCTGGCAAGCACACATTAAGTACTGATCCACATCGCCGATCACCGTCCCTGGCTATCAACCAGCTCTAGGCAGTAGTCTTCGATGATGTAGCTTGCGTAGCAAGTAAGGAAATCAGCCATATCGCTTGAAGTCATCTCTACATATCGAACGAGTCGAGGACTGTGCTGCGCCAAGTCCTCTTCTTCCGGCTCGCCCGTAGCTCTAAGATCGTTCAGTGCAAAGCTGAAGCTGGCAAGATGCTCATGGCGCTGCAAGATGTACTTGTGCCCGTCCCAGGGGGCGGCACCGCGCACGCGCCTCACGATGACGTCTTCGATGGTGGGGCAACTTTCTGCATGCAGTCCTTGAACCACGAGAATCCTTGCGTCAAACGGGATGATGAGCAGCTCATCCCATCGCAGGCTCTTCAATCGGGCTCTGACCGCTGCGCAGAGATGCCGCGCAAGCGCAGTCGAAAATGTCTGCGGCTGAAGTGGTACCAACTTTGATGCGCCGTTCACGTCGTCTCCTTTTCTGATCGTGCAGCTGTCCGGCGCACAGGGAGGAACGGTACGCGATCTGGCTTTTCATTTCGGAGCAGATAGGCTGCCAACTTCAGGACATTGATGGTTTGAAGGTGCCGTCAAGCATGGCCCCGTGCGCCGGCCGCTGGCGGGCATTGCGAGAGAGGCTCCCTTGCGCCGCCAGCCGATGTCCGCGCGGGAGGGCTCGTTGTCCTGGGCTGTGTGGAACTGCCAGCCGTTCATCATGGACTGCAGATGTCCGGGAGCGCAGCGTCAACCACGGCCTTCGCGTTGTTGCCAAAGACCCCCCCAACTTCCTACCGGAGGGCGGCGGCCAGGATATGGTCTGGGAGTCGGATCGACTTCCCCGCGAGCAAGGAGGCATCTTGGAAGTGCAGACCCGTCTCCACCGCAAGGCCGAGCTGCAACGGTTCCATCCAATCGGTACAGCAAAGGGTGCCGTAGTCGGCATGGCGCGCGATGTGCATGCGGTCACCGGACACCGGACACACGCCGTGCCGCATCTTTGATCCCATGACCCCGCCCGCCGCAATCTTCAAGTGCAACTTCGAAGCAGGCTCGACTGAAAGCATGGTTGCGCGCGGGGCTCCATGTGGGCAGACTCGCTCAGATGCGTGTAGTCATCTGCGGAGGACGATCAGCGTGGACAACCCCCAAGGGCTCGACGAGGCGACGAGGCGAGGCATCGACAGGCTGACTGCTTGGACGCAGGACGGCACGCGGCTTAGCCGCTCTCAGCTGGCACACAGGCATGGAGCGTTCCGTCGCAGAAGATCGAGGCAGCAGTTGAGAACAGCGACTTGATAGAACTATGGGTCGACGCGTGTCCCTACATCCCATCTGCGGTCGTATCTTTGGGCCTTGAGCGCGCGGCCGCGCTGAACAAGGCCCTACAGGCTCAAGCCGCCTCGTCCAAGCTCATCTTCCTTCATCGGTGCCACGGCGGTCTCGGTGGAAGGACGGTAGTGCAAGCCTTGGAATCCGGTGTGCCGCTCAGCCGCATCATCGAGCTGGCCGTCGCATGTGGGCGATGCTGAGATCTGGTCGGTTCGTGCAGCACTAACTCATCTGCATGAAGTTGACTTCGCTGGACGTTTACGGGTGAACCTACGGCCAGTGACCACTCGCAGGCAGGCTCGTCCTGCGCCGGTTCCGGTCCGCAGCGACACGCCCCCAAGCTACCGGCTCGGCTCATCCATGCCTGAATACTGGTTGCCGGTGCTTCCGGGCAACGGCCGATTGCTGCGTGGCGCGGCGCCGCGCATTGTCGACAGCCAGGTCCAACTGATCGAGGCCCCCGAACGGCTGCTCGAACCCGGGCAGCCCTTGAGCCTCTACGAGGAAGAAGTGCCGCGCGAGGGTATCGTCGTGACGCGGAGGTACCGCCACCTTCGCTCCGCTGACGGCCGCGCAGTGCTGTGGATCGGGCGGCAGAAGCGGCATGGCTAAGGCGAGTCTTCGGCGGGTCTGCGTTTCGATTCGGTGGAGCCAGTGCTGGGAAACTGAGGCGCTAAGCTGCTACAGGTCGACGCGCGCCACAGCAGATGCTTGTGGGTGAAACTGCGGAGGCGGCGTTTCTCAAGCTGCATGAATCTTGTTGTTGGCGGTTGTGAGTTCACGCGTAAATTTGGTTGTGAGAGCGCGTTTTTGAGGCGGCTACAGCATGAGACCGAGTTTGCCGTCCTGGGTAGGTGACTGGCCACACGGCGCCGGCGGTCACGGCGGCAATCAGAACGGCACGTCGGCCTCGTCGATGTTGTCGACCGCGGTGCTCGCCGTGGTGCATCGCTGCTCTCGCAGGACCTGCTGGATCCGCCGGCCGTAGTGAGCCCAGACGCGCTCGCGCAGCTCGTCAAGGATCTCGAAGACAGCGACGGCCTGCTCTGGCGACCAGTCGGTAGGCAATGCGATCAACACGGCTGCGGCTGGACGACTGACGCTGGGCGCCGGCACGGCGCGCCGAGACGTCATGGCTTGCCCGGCTTGGGCCGCGCCGAGCGGCGCAGCGCCGCCTTCTGTTCGGCGCGCGCCTTGGCCTCCTTGAGCCGGTAGGACTCACCCTCGATGGCCACCACCTCGCAGCGGTGCACCAGACGGTCGATCAACGAGACCGTGCAGGCCGCGTTGGGGAACACCTCACTCCATTCCTTGAAGGCCCGGTTAGTGGTGATAACGGTGCTCTTGTGCTCGTAGCGCCGGCTGATCAGCTCGAACAGCAAATCGGCGTGGCGGTTCGAGTACGACAGGTAGCCCACCTCGTCGATGAGCAGCAGGTCGGGCGCAGCGTAGTGGCGGATGCGTCGGCGCAGGGTGGAGTCGCTGTCGAGTGCGGCCAGGTCGCCCAGCAGTTGCCCGGCGGTGGTGAACAGCACTGTCTTGCCCTCGATCAGCGCCTGATGGCCGAGGTTGCAGGCCAGCATCGATTTGCCCACGCCGTTGGGGCCGACCAGCACCACGTTGGTGGCGTCGGTCATGAACGACAGCGTCATCAACTCCTGCACCGCTTGGCGATCACATTGCTTGGGCCAGTCCCAATCGAAGTCGGCCAACGGCTTGAAGCGCCCGATGTGGGCCGAGCGCAGGCGCCGCTCCAGGCTGCGCCGGGCGCGCTCGCTCTCCTCCCAGCCCAGAAGCTCGCCCGTCCAGGCCAGCCGCGCTGTGTCGCCCTGCACGGCGTCCCAGTGGGCCAGCAGGCCCATCAGGCGCAGCGCCTGAGCGCGGTCCTTGAACTGGGACAGGTCGGCAGGCGTGGGTGTACTTGCAGCAGCAGCGGTCATGGCGAGTCCTTGGGGTGGTTGGGGTGGTTGGGGTCGACTGTCGGGTCGGTGGTCGGGGCGGGGGAAGGTTTTGCGGCGGTGCGCAGCGCGTCATAGCCAGCCAGCCCATGCGGGTGCACCGTCACGTCCAGCGAGCGCGCTCGCTCGGACAAGGTGGTGTCCACAGGCGGTGGCGCCTGGGTGGCCTCACGCGCGCATTCCAGCGCCAGGCGCACCGCGTTGGGATGCGGCACATCACGGGCCAGCGCCACGATGACGGCCGCCTGCATCGGCTGCGCGCCATAGCGGTCGAGCAGCTTGGACAGCCCCGCCGTGACCGAGCCCAGGTTGTGGCCCAGCGCGGCAGCACGCAGCAGCAGTTCAGCCACCGCAGGCACGGCCTGGGTCAGCCGGTCGGTGGCGCGGTGAGCCCGGGCGCCGCGCTTGCGCTCGACCAGGGCCTGCACATGCGCCTCTTGCTCGATCTGTGCGCCTCGGTCCCAGCTGCGCCGGTGGGTGGCCAACACCACAGCCCCGTCGAGCACGCGGATGAGCGCGGGCTCGGCCAGCACAGTGAGCGTGCGCCGCACGTGGGTGTGGGGGATGGAGTAATCGTTGAGGTCGAAGCGCACGTAGGGTGTCTTGCCGGCGTGGACCTCCAGGCGCTCGGCCACCGGATAGTCGTGCTCGGGCAACTTCATCAGGCTGGCCTGCTCGGACGCGAAGGCACGGCCCACCGTCAGCCGGTCGTCCTCGGGCCAGCGCCGGTCGCAGGCTTGGCCTTCACACCAGGCCTGCGCCTGCGCGTTGAGGTCGTCCAGGTCGGTGAACGTGCGGGCGGCGAAGAAGTTGTCGCGGATGTAGCGGATGCTTCGTTCAACGCGTCCCTTCTCATTGCCGCGCGCCACCGCCACCGGGCGCGGCTCGTAGCGATGGGCGGCGGCAAATGCCAGCAAGTCGGCATTGAAGCGGATGGCGTCACCCACACGCTCGATCACGGCACTCTTCAAGTTGTCGTACAGCAGCACCCGGGGCACGCCGCCAAAGGCGGCAAACGCCAGCACATGGCCGCGCAGGAAGCTGTCCATACGGGCGTTCAGGCTGAAGCGCAGGAAGATGCGCCGCGAGTAGCTCAGCACCATCACGAAGGCCATCAGCGGGCGCTTGGCGCGGCCGACAACCAGGTGGCCGAAGTGCCCCCAGTCCACCTGCGCTTGCTCGCCCGGCAGCGTGCGCAGCCGCAGGTAGGCCTCGGCGGCTGGGCGCGGGCGGTGGCAGGCCACGATGTGGCGGAAGTGGTCGGCCCCGCCTGTGTAGCCGCGCTCGCGCACCATGGCGTGCAGGCGGCTGGCGGTGAGCGTTGGGAACTTGGCCAGGGTCGCAACCATGAAGGGCAGATACGGGTCGGCCTGGCTGGGCCGCAGCGGGGGCTCACCGCGCATGACGCAGGCCTGCGCGAGCACGCGCCGCACGGTGTCGCGGTGCAGGTGCAGCTGGCTGGCGATGGTGCCCACACGCCAACGCTCGGCCTGGTACAGGCGCAGGATCTGAGCGCGCAGTTCAGGGGCTATGGCCATGGGTGGGCTCCCCTCTGCGACTGGCGATGCGCGGCGGCCGGCTGTGGCGCAGGAAGCCCAGTCGCACCCGTGGTGCGCAGGGCGTGTGGCACCACGGGCAGAGCCAAACCGGTGCCGCAATGGTGGGCGTGAGGGTGGGCGAAGTGGTGGGCTTCGGCACGGGGTCGCCAGAACCCGGCGTGGCTGGCGTGGACGTGCTGCTGACGATGAGAATTTTGCATGGCTGGGTGGCTGGCCCGGCGACGCCGGGCATCGGTGATGGGACGGCCTCCAGTACAGCAGTCGAGGCTGCCAGTGGGCAACCCTGATGCGTCACCAACTGCGCGGGCGTCGTCGTCGCCAGCCTCGTCGCCACTGCCTGGCGCGCCCGCCAACGCTGGGTTCGCGCGGCATGCTTGAAGCGCCCGCGACGGCTGTGCTGGTAGCGCCGTGCCGCGTCGCGCTGGCGCTCGCCTCGCGCCGCCGCAGCGCAGCCGCTGGCGCAATAGATCTGGCCACGGTCACAGTGGCTACACACCAGCACGGGTCCACGGCAACGCGCGCACAAGAAGCGGCGGGCGGATCGCTCCGGCATGAGCACCCCGGCAAGTTGCCGAGGGTGTGCTGGACGGGATCGTCCACGGGTGCAACACTGGTGCCGCACCCGTTGTCGCATGACACGGTGTAGGGCACGGCGGTCGGATCGAACTTGCCAGTAAGGGCCGCCGCCGTGCCCGCCTACCTCGGTGTGGGCCGATTACAGCGCGATGGCGTGGCGTGGCACGGCTGGCTACTCGCAGCCGTCGGTCCTCGCCATCCCGGCGATCACAGGCGAGCGAATGGCGCGGACGCCGAAACGCCTACCGCGCTGCGCCGTCACCTCAATCGACCGCCTTGCCCCCCACCTGAGCGCGCGCCCATGCCTGGCCGCCCTCCGGGCGGCCAGGCATGGATGACTCCACGATCCAAAACCAACAATTCCCGGAACCGCGTCCTCACAGCCGGAAAACAGCGCTTCCTGACAGCCGTTCACAGGAGGCGATGGACGAGGCGATCAGCTGGCTGACGTTCTACATCCACCGCCTGCTGCACTCAACGCCGGGTTATATCAGCCCGATGGAGTTCGAGGAAAACTGGCGCGC